>Ga0182030_10026009_pt1 | contig 10625 bp, 14 predicted proteins | sample 812S3MmetaG_FD_121299 | JGI IMG/M metagenome (GOLD analysis project Ga0182030, IMG submission 121299) | Permafrost microbial communities from Stordalen Mire, Sweden - 812S3M metaG (Illumina Assembly) | ecosystem: Environmental > Terrestrial > Soil > Wetlands > Permafrost | place: Sweden... | reverse complement strand
CCTCGAGGGAGGTGAGCTGGTTGTGTGAGCAGCTAAAGCCGCCACCGACTGAGGCTGGGGCGCCCTCGAGGGAGGTCAACTGGTTGGTATGGCAGCTAAAGTAGCCAGGCCAAGGTTCATCTTTGGTCTTGTTAGTGATCTTCTTGCCATCGATCGTGAGGCCAAGGAGGTTCTTCTCCTTGGAGGCCTCTGACAGGATTAACAGCTCTTGTAGTAGGTTCATGGTCACATATGAGTTATGTTGGCTGACTTGTTCTTCATTGCAGCGATGATCGAATGATAGTCATCCTTGTCAGCTGCGATCAAGTACACCTTGCCATGTGAACGCTTGAAGAAGTCATTAAACTCAGTCAGGTTTTCACCAGCGATGATGTCAGTGTCACTGATGACCAGCACGTTGTAATCATCCTTGATGAAGACATCCAAGTCACTGGTGAGTGAACTGTTGAAGTTAGTAGATGAACCAAAGTGTTCAGAGAACAGCTGCTTCAAGCTACCCTTCTGTAATGTCTTACCATCATCGGTTGGAGACTTAAGCTCGACATAGGATCCTTGACCATCGATCACACACTTGTACATCTTGTGATCATTGCTAAACTTGACCAGAACGAACCCAAGCTTGATGTCAGACGAGTGAGCCTTGATCAGGTAGGCTAAGTTGGAGTAGACTTGTTCGATATTTGAGGACATCGAGCCTGATGAGTCGACTACGATGGCCAGCTTTAAGAGCGTGCTCTCGATCTCTACGTCGCCAGGCTTCATAGCTGATTTGCCAGTCTGGGCAGCGGTATGAACTCTGGTTATGTTTCGACGGTGGACCTTCTGGTAGGAAGTCTCTTCCTCAGTAGAAGATCTTACGAGCTTGGCAAGCAACGCCTTCCATGACATAGTTGGAGAGAACTTAGTGTAGTCAATCGCGTTTGAGCCATCTTGTCCAGCTCCACGCTTACCGGGGCCTGAACCTTGACCTTTACCAGCTTTGTCTCCACCCTTCTTGTCTTCAGCTTCTTTCCCTACTTCCTTATCCTTGGAGCCTCGGGCTCTGGCAGACTTTTCACCCTTTTCAGCATCTTCTTTGGATGATGTTGGATTGTCACCTTTGCCTTCGCCTTCGCCAGGCTTGTCACCTTTGCCTTCGCCAGGCTTCTCCTCACCTTCACCTTCACCTTCACCTTCACTAGGATCTCCATGCTCTCCATTCATGGCATCACCAAGCGCGCCAGATACTTGCTTCTGTTGGTTCTTGTTCAGCTTGTCGAACTCGCTCTTGACAATGTCATACATCTCCTTCCAATTCTTCTGGCGGTCCAGGTTGACTAAGTCATTGTAGAGCCCGATTGGGAGCTGTTCGTGGTTATTCTTGACCAGGTCGTAGTTAGTCCGGAAGTCTCCTACCCAGTTCGCGATTGTTGGATCGGCTTTGTAAACCTTAGAGTAATGGAAGTCTGCGTAGGTGTAGTGCATAAACTCATGCATGATGACAAACTCAATATAAGCATACTCAGGTGGGATGTCACCACTGTTGTTTGTATACTTCTTGCTCTTAGGCTTTAACTGCTTGAGGTGAGCAAAGTTGAGCAGTTCTTGCATGAACTTTACATTGAAGCAGAACTCTCCCTTAGGAGTTGCACAAGCTGTGTCTACTTTGCCAAATCTCTTCATCACCTTGTCATCTGAGCTTGGGATCAAGATGACCCTTGGGTCATGGATGACCTCATGATCATAAAAGTTCTTCATTGGGAAGAGCGAGGTGTGTTCTTGCTTGATGAGCCTGATCAGCTTGGTGAAGGTGATCACTGAGAAGGTTGGGGCACCCTTGACATTAACGTCTTTCAAGGCGTTGAAAACCTCATTCTCAATGATGTTCAATGAGATGGTGTGATAGAGGATTGGAGCCTTGGTCATGAGATCAGCAAACTCTTTCAGCTTTTCATCAATCTTCGCCTCAATGTCTTTTACCGGAACGTTAGTCTCATTGGAGATGTGTGTAATGATCTTCTTGATAAAGGGATCAGCCATGGAAGACTTGGAGAAGTTAGTCTTGCCAAGCTCATTTGCCTTTTGGTTCATCTCTTGTAGTATGTTCATAGCTGTGCAAACTCCTCTAACCCAGCATCCAACAGCTCTGACTGGCAGTCAAGCAAACCTTTGTTGCCTTTAGTGTTTGGTAGGTGCTTATTCAAGATTGTCTGGACCCTATAGTTGTCAAGCTTTACTTCTCCACAGCCCTTGATCAGCAGGAGACCAAGCACATGAGACTTGATAGGATTTCTTGACGCCCAGAAGGTCCCATTCATGTTCTTAAGGATCTTGTGGATGTCCTTAAGAGAGGTCAGGTCATTATCCTTGCACCAAAAGTTGCCACCAACTGTAGCTGGAGTACCCTCAAGCGATGTTAAGTGAAGGTGGTCACAGTAGAAGTCACCAGGCCAAGGCTTGTTGGTGATCTCCTTACCACTGATCTTACGACCAATAAGGTTCTTCTCCTCTGCCTCATACAAGAGCAACAGCTCATTCAACAGGTCCATCAAATCTCCTTGATAAACTTGTGAATGTCCTTGTTAAAGTCCATGATCTTCACAATCAAGTCAGAGTCGTCATCATTAGTAAAGTCAGCTAATAGTCCACGCAGCGCTAGCTTGATCATCTCATACATGTTGTTCGACAGCTTGTGCAGCTTGATCGCATGGACAAGCTCTCTTACTGCAAACTCCAGCTTAGTGATCTCACCCTCTTCAAACTTAACAGCTTCATCCTTCAATGTCTTCTTTGGGTAGTCCTTATTTTTGAAAACGTCAACATCACCCTTGACTTTTTCCTTCAAGAAGTCCTCAAGGTCTTCCTTGAACTTATGCGGGTCCACATTGTTGATATAGTTCACAAACTCTATGTCATTGAACAGGTCCTTGTCCTTCTGGTCAAAGGTCTTCGATAGGATCGCATTAAGATCAAGAGTTTTAACCTTCTTGGTCAAGAAAGTAAAGTCCTTTGTGCTGTCAAACCAGCTCTTCAGGTCAGCGTCAAACTCAGGTGAGTCGGTCTTGTTCTTGACTTTCATAGTGTAGTAAAGAGAGTGTGTGAATGACCTGTACAAGTTCTCTCTCAAGGACTTCTCAACCTCAGGTGACTTTGTATCATCATCCTTGATGGTCTTCAAACCCTTAGTGTAGACCCTGTCGAGTGACTGTACAGCGTTGGTGATCAAGTTACTATACTCACGAGGTGACATGTAGACAGGAGTGTCAGCAATGTTCAAGAAGAAGTGTGGATCAGCGTCCTGTACCTCGCTCTTTCTAACCCTAAACTTCTCAACAAAGGCGTCAAACAGCTGCTCAACCATTGGCACGACCTCTTCGTTGTCCAGCTGTGGAAACTTCAGCTTCTCAACGTGGTCATTCTTGAACTTGCTCCAGCTGATGCCAGTTGGGATAATATCCAGCACATCCTTCATGTGCTTTGTCAGCTTGATGGTACCATTGCCATGTGGATTGATCGCTGCAACGATGACCGACCCTGTTGGTAGTGGTAAGTTATCACCAAAACTCTTCTCAAGCAGTATACGGCGGATCGCGTTGAAAACCTTTGTCTTCGTGCGGTTCATCTCATCGAAGAAGATGAGGTACTTGTAGTCAGCCTTCTTGAACTCTTCTTCCTTCTTCTTAGCCTCTTCAGGAGGATAAGCCTCTTTAAGCATGGCTAAGTGTTCACGCTCACCGCTCTTTACCTGTGACATGATGTCATCGTATAGTGGCGGCTTCGAGAACTTAACCTCAATGTCTGACTTGTTGTTCTTGGAGATCGGGATCCCGATAACATCTTCAGCCGACAAGTTCTGGACCTCAATTACCACCGGAACCATGTTCAGCTCGATCGACAGCTGGTGAATGTGTTTGGTCTTGCCTGAACCAGGTAGGCCTGCAATGACCGGAATATACTTTCGGTGCTCGCCAAGCTTGATCTTCTGCTCGATCTGGTGCTTCAATGTGTCACGCCAATCATTAGCATCAGCAGGCTTCGACACCTCAATGTTTGATGTGTCCTTAATCAGCTTCTTAACTGCCTTCATGACCTTGTCTGCGATCACTGCCTGCTTACCACTGTCATAGTCTCTGAAGTTGATCTCTACATTGCGGAGCAGGTGTGAGGCTTCTTTTTCATCCTTTGTAGGCAAAGAGCTGTTGACATATAGCAATAGTTGTTCCCAACGACGAGGTGAGGTCCTAACATCAGCCTCCATGTCATCATGAGATAGGTTCTCATTGTCGATGATCTCATAGAACTTCTGGAGTACCTCATCATTCAACTTGACCTTCTTGTCATTCTTAAACTTGGACACGATGTATGCAAACCATTCTTCCTTGTCTGGAGCCTTAAAGTCCAACAACCTGAAATCTTCGTTCTCAAGGATGTCACCTATACCTTCGTCTACTAAGTTGGAGGCGAAGATGATGTAAACGTCTTTTGGGATCTTGTCTGAGCCAAGTCGACCGTTCAAGATTGACCGAAGCATGTTGCGTATTGGGGTAGATGTCTGCCTGAAATACTCGTCCAGGAACAAGATGCACTTATAGGAGGCCCTGATCTTCTTGATATCTGATGGGATCTCAGTCTTGGAGCCACCAAGCTGCTCGTAGATCTTAGTCAGGTCTTCTGACCCAGCGTAGATTGACTTTATGTATTGTGCATCAGTCAACTTATTAGCGCCAGTAAGCTGGGTGTGCAGGTTGGACTTTGCAAGCTTGACCTCAAACTCTGGACCACCTTCTACGCTCAGCTCTTTCTTCTCTTCCTTATCATCCTTGAAGACAATGAACGGGATCCTGACGATGTGCTCTTCAATCAGGTGAGGTGTCTCGATCAAGATCAGCTCAAGCCCAAGCAGGCGAGACAAGTCCTTGATGAATGACGTCTTACCAACACCAGTGTCGCCACCAAGCATGTAGCCAACGCTGCCCAAGTCATAATGCTGAACCAGCATGTTGTCGAAGATATGCTCTAAGATCTCAATCTTCTTGTCGAAAGAAACGCTGCTTACCTCAAACTTATTCATCAGTCATTCCTCAAGATCTTTGCATGTAGCAAAGGGTTGGATTTTTTCAGTCGAGCCAAGATCTTCTCATAGCGCTTGTCCTCATCAGGTTCATAAACAACCTTGCTTTCTACTATAGGAGCAGGATTAACCGGTCTTACAACCTTATCCGCTTCTCGTTCCAGTATGCTTAATAGTTTCATTATATCACTCCAGTGTCTTCTTGTAAACTGCTTAAATTGGCTTACCAACTGCATGCTGCTTCAGGTAGACTAAGGCCTTACCTGGTGAATGCTTAGCCACCCCAGTGACAGAGTTGAACAGCTCAGCAGCGCTCTTTTCATTCGGTGTAAACTCATACTCTTTGCCACCAATCTTGGTCAGGATCGTGTTCTTCTTGGTGTCAAGCCTAAATGGTGCAAGATTGAGACCGGCAGTATCTTCAAGCAATCCAAGCAGCTCTACAAGAATGTTCATGATTAGTCGTGTGTCTGTCTGTAGTCAAATGAGACGTAGTACACCTTGCCATTCTTCTTATGAAGCTGAACCCTACCACCATTGAACTTTGGGTCCTCATAAACCTCATACTTAGGAAATGGCTTACCATCAGACTTGTAGTGAGTGACCATCTCGTAACCATTTGAGGTCAACAGCTTGTGCATCTCTTCAGGTGTTTTATCAGCGTTGTACTTACGCTCATAGCGTTCCATGCCATTGTGTGTAACATCTTTAAGACCAGCCGCCTTTAATGCCGCATGAACATCAGTCTTTTCTTCTATAAGATTAAGCAGCTCTTGCAGGATGTTCATTTTGTCTCTTTCTTCAGGTCTCTTACTTCATTCTTGAACTTCTTCAGCTTAGCTTCAAGATCAGCGATGATCTTCTTAGCCTCCGTAGCCAAGACAAGCTTGGCGCCAACAGGAACTTTTGCTCGTAGGATCGCGTGTTGCCTGCCATTTATGTCATGGATAGCAGCAACCTCCTTAAGACCATCACCAAGAGAAGCTTCAACTAATAGCTCAAGCTCTCGCAATATCATTTTGCTGGCCTTGTACCGACATACTTCGGTAAGTCGTATTTATTGGTCGCGAAAATCATCAGCTTGTGCTTTTGGTCATAGGCCATAAATCCTGTCCTGATCCTATAAGCCGTACCATCGCGTGGGATCCCAAGCATAGTAACTAATGCATCAACGATATCATTGTCATTCTGGATCGCGTAGACATCACCTTTCAATGTGTCAAGGTCCTTAGGAGTTGCCAAGAATACCTTGGTCTTAGCCTCGCTGGTGTCCTTCTTCGACCAGTTGAAGAGCGCTTCTACAAGCAGCTCACCATCTTGGCCAACATCTTCTACCTCTGAGAGGTAATGCTTCATCACGTCCATGCTTTCTCCTAAAACTTCACCACGGTTCTTCTTGATGTCGAAGAAACCATAGCAACGATCTTGTCCATCGATCTCAGCTGAGATCTCTTGCTTCTCACCAGCCTTGCCTTGTAGCTTGAACTTCAACTTGTCGGCGATCTTTGGGTAGTATTCCTTGACCGCTTTCTTCCAAACCTCAAGGCCAGTAGCGATGACCTTTACTGGCTTGGAAGTTCCATCTTTTCTGGTACCGTCAGCATTGAACCTTGAGCGTGGGTGACCATCTTCCCAGGTATCTTTGAACCTGCTTGGCATGTTGGCTTCTTCAAGCTGTTTAGCCACGATCAGTGCTTCATATTCGGCAAAGAAGGACATCATTCACCTTTCACAGGCTTGAAGAAGGACTTAGCCTTCTTACGGTCAGGAACCTTCAGCTTCTGAGTATCAGGATCGATCTGTAGTGACTGGATGCCAGAGTGTTGTGATACTTTCTTTGGGTTAGGCCAAGCTCTCAGGCTGACAACCGTCAATGGGATCTTAAACTCACTTAGGATCTCAGTCAGCTTCATTCTTTATCTTCACCAGCGTTGTCGATACAATCTTCGAGCTTGCTAAAATCTTCAGCAAAGTCCTTGAAGGTCTTGTTTACATCCTGTGAAAAACGCTCACATTCGGTGCTGTAGTTTGCATCAGTTACCTTCATCCAAGCCTTCCAGCGAGCAGAGGTGATCACATTCTTGATGTCCTTGATCATACGAGCAACATCTGAATACTCATCGGTGAATTCACCGCTGTCTGTATATTCTGGACGCTTCGAATGATAGTTAGTAGTTTCTTTAGCCTCAGCAAGCTTGACTTCAATACCCTTGTGCTTCATCAGGTCATTGGCGAGCAGTTGCTCAGTTACTGTGTTCTTACAGGTGATCGTGATCATGTCAGTCTTTCTTGATAGATTGTCCAGTTAGGGCTTCGAAGAAGGCAGCCAGCTCCTTCTTGAAGTATTTTTGCGCTTTTTCGTCATGCAGTACGGCTTCAGCCAGCGTCATGATCTTCTGGTTGTTGTGCAGCTCTTCCATGACGTGGCCAGGGTAGGCATTAGGAGCCGAAGGAGTTGCAACAACGTCGATAGTTGTCAATGAGAAACCAGATACCTTACCTTCATTTACGTTGCCAGATCCGCGTGAGGAGACACCAAGCTTGCCGCCAGCGTTCAAGATTGCCTTAACGATCTGACCTTTTGGGTGATCTTCAATGATACGAGCCTTACCATAGGCATCATTGCCTTCCATCCACATCTCAGTGATGATGTGTGATACGTTGTTCAAGTCGATGCTCAAGTTGTCTGGGTGGTTCAGCTCACCATACACCGTGAAACCTTCTTTAACACGCTTGTTAACCGAGGCTACTGCGTTTGTGATCTCATTGAGAGCATAAGTTCTTCCATTTCCATTAGGAACGCTGGATTGCATCATGCAACCGCTCAAGTAAGAGTGCTTAGTCGTAGCGTGCTCTTCAACAATGATGTTGGCAACGCTTGGGTTGATGTGTTCAATTAGTACAAGTCCTTGTGACATGGTCAAGCTCCTTAGGATTATCTTGAGCGTATTTATCAGTCTTATCAAGAACCTTACACGGTTTACGCCACGAATAAATACCTGAACATTACAGGACCAAACACTATGAAGCTACGAGAGATCTTAGAAGCCAAAGAAGAGAACCTGCTACCAGTTGATGCCATTGCCATGATGCTCTTCAAGCAAAAAGCTGGTATCATCAAGGATCCGAAGCGTGATAAGGACAAAACCTACCTTGGAGTTGCTCACACTAAGAGCTCGATCAAGGGTCCTACAGGCAAAGCACTCCCACTTACCTTCGACAACAGTACAGACAGTGGTGAGTTCGAGCTTGACAGCCTTACTCCACTGAAGATCATCAAAGGGTCTGACACTGACAAGGCGATCAAGAAGCTGTTCTCCAAGCATGAGCTTGATGTTGGAACCGGATATGTGGTCAAGGGTGATGAGACTTACTTGCGCGAGCTGTCTCTTGGTAAGAAGCTCGGTAGACCAGCTGTCAAGCTGGTGTCTGATGTTGCAAAGCTGTTGAAGACACTTGAAGGAGCTGAGGACAAACCCGAAGATGAAGTAAAAGATGAAACGTCAGACAAGAAAGCTAAGTGATGGCAGATCCTGCACAAAGCGCTAATGCTCCTCTACCTGATAATCCAGCGTTAAACATAACTGGAGCTGAAAATGGCTTGAACTTGTCTAACACCATCTCAGACTATCAACAACAGAACCTATCACCTGCAGATGTCTTTTCACTGAGTGCTAGCATCCCACAAACGCTTGGTGGTATCCCTGGGCTGAGCATGGTACCTGGTCTTAACAAGATCCCAATCCCTGGGGTCTCACAGTTAACCAAGGCACTATCTCCATTCAACAATGCTAGGTTTGGGGTTAGTGGAAATTGGACCCCTAACCATTATGCAGAAGACCTAAACAACCACTTCCCTAAGATGAAGTTCTTGTTCAAGGTCGCCTTCTATGGATTTCCACGGAATGGGCAAGACGGCGCCTTCTACTTTTACGTACATCGCTGTGACAAGCCTAAGGTCAGGGCAAACCATGTTGATGTGAACTACTACAACTTTAGGACCAGGGTGCTGACCAACGTGATCTATGAACCGCTCAGCATGTCCTTTCTTGATGAGACTGGCGACACTGTGAATGAGTTCTTCACCAGGTACTTGGCACAGATCTCTGGTACCGGTCAAGGAAACTATGGTATTGACAGAGGTTGGGGTCCAGGTTCATCTACCTTACCTTATGGCAATGGCTACACAAGCACCAGCAACCAGCGCATCATCTTAGAGCAGGTATTCCCGATGCTTAAGGGCAAATCTTCCAGCTGGATGGCAAATAGGTTCATCTTCATTAATCCTCGGATCGAGACCTTCGACTTTGACGAACTTTCTCATGAGGACAGCTCGTCAGGTTCTATGGCAAATATTACGTTCTCCTATGACGCAATCTTGATGGACACAGTAAGTGACAACACATTATATTCTTGGGGTCAGACTGACTTAATGCATGCTGGTGGAACGTCAGGGCCTGAGAATGCCGGATCGACGGCGCCAGCGGTGCTAAACGATGGTAAGGTGGTCAACAAAGGTTCAAAAGCAACTATATACAGCACACTACAGAAGGGAGCAAGTGCTTTGTCAAGCATACCATCAGCGCTTGGCGGGCTGGTGTCGCCAGTTTTAGGCGGTATTAGTTCAGCTATTGGTCTTGGTGCAGCACCATCAAGTGCTATCAGCGTAGTATCTTCTGCAACACAGGATACACTCGATATCGTAGCAAGTGGTAGAGGAGCTCCAGCAAACCCGCTACCTACACCAGTTAAACCGATAAATACTTGATCATGGCTAAAGGTCTCTATAAGCCACTTTATCCGCAGAAATATCTTGGTGATGTCACGAAGATACGCTATCTCTCGAGCTGGGAGTTGAAATTCCTAATGTTCTGTGACAAGAACCCAAATATCATAGCGTATGGCTCAGAAGAGTTCAAGATCCCATACGTTCACCCAATCAAGAAGAATGCTGATGGGACCCCAAAAGTTTGTAAGTACATCCCTGACTTCATCATCAAGTACCAGGACAAGGATGGTAAGCTGATAACTGAGGTGATTGAGATCAAGCCACACAGCCAGACCTTTATCGGTAAGAAGGTCTCAACCTATGACAAGGTTCAGCTGGTGATTAACAATGCAAAGTGGACGGCGGCTAAGTCGTTCTGCGATAGCCATGGGATCACATTTAAGGTGTTGACCGAGAAGGACCTGTTCCGATGAACCTACTACAAGAGCTGCTAATCCTGTCAGAAGCTAAGGAGAAGAACCTCCTTGGCCTCACTATCAATGGCAAGCTGATCACTGACAAGACAAAAGATGAACCTTGGCCTGGCTACTTTAGCTGCCACACCAACCAGTTGACCTCCCTCAAGGGTGCCCCAGCCTCAGTTGGTGGCGGCTTTAGCTGCTCACACAACCAGCTCACCTCCCTCGAGGGCTCCCCAGCCTCAGTCGGTGGCGGCTTTAGCTGCGACAACAACCAGCTCACCTCCCTCGAGGGCGCCCCAGCCTCAGTCGACGGCTACTTTAGCTGCACCAACAACAAGCTCACCTCTCTTGAGGGCATCCACAAGATCCTAAAGTCCATGAACGG
>Ga0182030_10026007_pt1 | contig 10626 bp, 9 predicted proteins | sample 812S3MmetaG_FD_121299 | JGI IMG/M metagenome (GOLD analysis project Ga0182030, IMG submission 121299) | Permafrost microbial communities from Stordalen Mire, Sweden - 812S3M metaG (Illumina Assembly) | ecosystem: Environmental > Terrestrial > Soil > Wetlands > Permafrost | place: Sweden... | reverse complement strand
TTGCCCATCTTCAGTCTCGGCGCCGGCGCGATGCATTAGAAGAAGCAATTAGCAATTAGCTCTTGGCATTTAGCACTCGAGGTTGGCGTTGCGGTTGAGCGTTAATATTCGCGGCGCGGAAGATCAAGTCCCGCTTGGCGGGACGGAAGATGATAGCCCACCGCTTCAGCGGTGGGGAGCGAGAAGATATGATCCGAGTGCCCGGGGCACGGCAGAATTCGACGAAAAGAGTGTTGTGCCGTCCCCAGGGACTCCAGATCCTGGAAACGCTTACTTGGCATTTAGCAACGGCAGAATGGGTTTTGTGTTTTAACTAATGGCTAATGGCTAATGGCTAATGGCTAATGGCTAATTGCTAAGCGCTAATTACCGAACCAGAAACTGAGGCTTCAACATGGCAGAACCACCAAAAGTAATTTTCGTAGGCGGCAACGGCGGCTTGGCCACGGGCGACGAGATCGAACGTGGTAAAGACCTGGCTCGGCGCTATCGCTGCGAATTTGTGGACCTGAAGAACTTCCACATCCAGCACGACCTGTTCCGCAAGATTCCCGTGGACCTGATGTTCCGCTATAACTTCGTTCCGCTGGAGGACAAGGAGGACGGCCGCCTGCTGATCGCCATCGCCGACCCCAGCCAGCTGATGATGATCGACGAAATCGGTCTGCTGTTGGGGCGCCGCATCTCCATTAAGGTCGCCTCGCTCTCGCAGATTAACGACATTCTGAAGAAGACCGAGCAGTCGCAGCGTGTGCTGGAGGAAGCCAGCGAAGGGTTTGCGCTCGATGTTATCGCGGAAGACGAGAACTCCGACGAGACCATCTCCATCGAGAAGCTGACGGCCGAGACCGACATCAGTCCGATCATCCGCCTGGTCGATACTACGATCTTTACCGCGCTGCAGCGGCGCGCCAGCGATATTCACATCGAAACGCGCGACGACTCCGTGGTCATCAAGTACCGCATCGATGGGGTGCTGCAACAGGCCATGCAGCCCATCGCCAAGGAGCACCATTCCACCATCATCTCGCGCATCAAGGTCATGAGCGAACTCGACATCTCCGAGCGCCGCGTGCCCCAGGACGGCCGCTTCCGCGTGCGTTACAACGGCCGCTCCATCGACTTCCGCGTCTCCATCATGCCTTCCATCCACGGCGAAGACGCCGTGCTCCGCGTGCTGGACAAAGAATCGATGAGCGAGAAGTTCCACAAGCTCACGCTCGACGTTGTCGGCTTCAGCGACGAAGACCTGCGCAAGTTCCGGCGTTACATCAAAGAGCCGTACGGCATGGTGCTGGTCACCGGTCCCACCGGCTCGGGCAAGACGACCACACTGTACGCCGCGCTCAACGAGATCAAGACCGACGAAGACAAGCTGATCACCATCGAAGACCCGGTCGAATACCAGATTCGCGGCATCACCCAGATTCCCGTCAACGAGAAAAAAGGTCTGACGTTCGCGCGCGGACTGCGCTCCATTCTGCGCCACGATCCGGACAAAATCATGGTCGGCGAAATCCGCGACACCGAGACCGCGCAAATAGCCATCAACTCGGCACTAACCGGACACCTCGTCTTCACCACGGTCCACGCCAATAACGTGGTCGACGTGCTGGGCCGCTTCCTCAACATGGGTGTCGAGGCCTACAACTTTGTTTCCGCGTTGAACTGCATTCTGGCGCAGCGGCTGGTGCGTTTGATTTGTGAATTTTGCAAGAAAGAAGTGCGCTACTCGGTCGAAGAATTGGAGGCCAGCGGACTGGATCCGAAGGAATGGGCGCAAATTCCGTTCTACGAAGGCGAAGGCTGCATCGAGTGCGGCGGCACCGGCTTCCGCGGCCGTACGGCCATCCATGAGCTGCTGGAGCTGACTGACAACGTGCGCGAAATGATTCTGAGCAAGAAGCCGAGCAGCGAAATCCGCCGCACGGCCAAGGAAGAGGGAATGCATTTCCTCCGCGAGTCGGCAATTGATAGAGTGAAACGTGGCCTGACTACGCTAAAGGAGATCAACAAGGTCACGTTCATCGAGACAACGAGATAAGGCAATTAGCGGCTAGCAGCTAGCCAATGCAACCAGAACAAAGCGTGTCGCGCCGCTGCCACCAATCTTGTCTGGTACCTTGGTTCTAGCTAGTTGCTGATCGCTAGTTGCTAGTTGCTGACAGATACACCATGCCTCTATCCCACATCTCCCGTCCGCGCATTGCCTGCGAGATTAGCGCAGATCGCATTGTAGCCGCGCGCGCAGCTGAGGGCGGCCGCAATCTGGAAGCGGCAGTAGCTGCGGCATTGCCTCCAGGCTTGCTCACGCCGGGATTGCTGCAGGCCAATATTCCAGAGCGGGCCAAGGCGGTGCCGGTCTTGCGCGACGCCCTGGCTGCGGTAGCCGCCCGTTCGCGCGACATCTGCCTCATCATTCCGGATGCGACTACTCGCGTCATGTTGCTCGACTTCGAGACGCTTCCCGAGAAGCACCAGGATGCTGACGCCGTCGTCCGATTTCGTCTGAAGAAATCGCTGCCGTTCGAAGTTGAACACGCGGCCGTATCGTTCGATCGGCAGGGAGCAGCCACTCCTATACGCGTGGTGGCTGCGGTAACCCCGCGCGGTGTTTTGGACGAATACGAGTCTCTGGTCCGCGAGGCTGGATACAATGCAGGGTCAGTGCTGCCGTCAATGGTCGCTGCTTTGGGCCTGGCCGATGCCTCGCATCCCACCATGATCATTAAGGTGGAGCACGGGACTACAACATTTGCCATCGTAAACCAGGACCAGTTGCTGCTGTATCGAGCGCTGGAGAATGGCGGCTCCGCGGTCACCGGCGAGTCGCTGGTCGACGACGTGAATACGTCGCTGGTTTATTTCGAGGACCGCTACGGCGTGGGCGTCGATCGCGTGCTGGTCACCGGCGTGGAATCAGCCGAGGCATTGCAGGAGGCGCTGAGTGCTACTTCCAGTATTCGAGTCGAAGAACTGGTGTCGAACACCATGGCTGGCGCTGCCGCCGGCAATGTGGCGCGGGCTTCTCTCGCTGGGGTCGTAGGAGCGTTGGTTTCCTGATGCGGCTTAACATCAATCTCGCCAGCCATCCGTACGAAGTAGCCCGGGAATACAAGCGCCGGATGACGGTGTCGATTGCCGCGCTGGCCGTGGTTGCCGTCGTTTTGGTGGCCTACATCGTTTACCAGCGTGCGCATTCGCGCAGCATCAACCGGCAATTGGCGGACGTCCAGCAACAGATTGACTCACTCAATCACGAGGAGTCGCAGGCGCGCGCCATCCTGAACAAGCCTGCCAATCGGGTAATCGTCGACCAGTCGGAGTTCCTCAACGAGCTGTTTGCCCGCAAGGCCATGTCCTGGACGCATATCTTTACGGTGATGGAGAAGATCGTACCGCCGCAACTGCATGTCGTTTCCATGAAGCCGGAGTACAGCAAGACGAACGATCTGGTGTTGCACGTCGTAGTGGCCACCGATTCCCGCGACCGTGCCGTGGAGTTGGTGCGCAACATGGAAAAATCCAGTCACTTCCGGCAGCCACAGGTGGTGGCGGAGAACGTCGTGGCCAATACCAGCGAACAGACATCTGCTTCGGGGGCTATTCAGTTCGATATTGCCGCGATCTATGTTCCCTCCGCGGCCGATAATGACGATAAACCGGATGCCGGCGCTGCCGGCGAGAAGAGTGCGCAACCGCCGGAACCTGCCACTCCGGTGAAGAAGGCAGCTATTGCGCCGGGCGGGAACGGCGCGCCGAAAGCCAACCCTGCCTTGTTGCCCAATGCGCCGCCTGGCATCAATGCAGCGCAGAACCGCCCCGTTCCTCCGGGCCCCATGAGGCAGCACTGATGGCCAGCATTCGCGAGACTCGTACCAAGCTCATGCCCGTCGTGATCGTGCTGGCGGTGCTCGATCTGGCGTGTGTCGGATATCTCCTGTCACCCGCAGGCCGCTCGCGCCAGGCGCGCCAACGCGACTACTACAAATTGCATGCTCAGCTGGTGGAGAAGCAGCAGGAGGTCCTTCCCACCCGCGGCATGGACCACAAGCTGACGCAGGCGTCAGACGATATCACCGTCTTTTACGACCATCGTTTTCCAGCCGAGTATTCCGATGTCTCGGAGGAGTTGGGCAAGGTCGCTGCCGAGACGAACGTGCATCTTTCCGGCATAAAGTATGAGGAAAAACCCGCGCCGGTCGAGGACCTTCGCAAGCTGTACATCGAGATTGCGCTCTCCGGCGACTACTTGCAGGAAGTCAAGTTCATCAACGGCCTGGAGCGCGACAAGATGTTTTTCCTGATCGACGGGATCGCCCTGGGCGAGCAGCAGGGCAACGTTCGTCTGCAATTGAAGCTGGAAACTTATCTGCGCCCGGGAGCGCCGAAGTCGTGAAGCTGGGAACCGAGAACAAAAGGAAGACCATTATCGCCGGCGTGCTGGTGGTGGTGGCCGCGGTTCTGTTGGTGCGCACCTTTACCGGTGGAGGCGGGGATACCCCTGCGCCCGCGCAATCGAGCGCAACGCCGGCCCAGCGCAGCAGTTCGCAGACCGGCCACAAGGCGCCGCGCGCGCTGCTGGCGCACTCGCTCGATCCCAGTTTGCGCTTCGATCTGCTGAAGTCGAGTGAGGACATCACCTACAAGGGCACGGGCCGGAATATTTTCCGCTCGGAGGCGCCGCCTCCCGAGATTCCCACGCCGTTGCCGGCGGATCAGCAGCCGAAGCCGGTTTATACGCCTCCACCTCCGCCACCCATCGATCTGAAGTTCTTTGGCTTTGCCGGCCCAAAGGGTGGCAGCAAGCGCATCTTCCTATTGAAGGGGGAAGACATTTTCATGGCGAAGGAAGGTGACATTGTGGACCGGCGCTACAAAATCATGCACATTAACCCGAATTCGGTGGAAGTGCAGGATGTGCTGACCAACAACACCCAGACCCTTCCGCTCAGCGCAGGATGACGCCAGGGCTGGAGCCTTGCGTTTAGCGAGTTCGATCAGTCCGCCCGTAACATGATGCAGCAGGACAGCCACAATCCGCCGCAGGTCTCGTCATCGCGCCGCCAGCGCGACGGCGGATACCTGTTGCTCGCCATCATGCTGATGATGGCGTTCATGATCATCACCGCGACCTACTATGTGGCGCCCAAAGTAGTGCAGCAGATTAAGCGCGATCGTGAAGAAGAGATGATCCACCGCGGCACCGAGTATGCGCGCGCCATCAAGAAGTACTACAAGAAAAACGGGCGTTATCCCGCCAGTCTGGACGACCTCGACAAAGGTCAGATTCGTTATCTCCGCAAGCGCTTCAAAGACCCGCTCACTAAAGACGGCAAGTGGAAGCTGCTGAACTATGCCGACATTGCAACTCTGTTGAATACCGGTGCGCCGGGTACACCCGCCGGCGCGCTAGGTGCGCAAGGAGGCACGATCACGCCCGGTGGCGCGGTCATTCCCGGCGTACCTGCCCCCGGTCAGGGAAGCAGCTTCGGTTTCACGCAGCAACAACAGCAGTCGCAGCAGCCGGGTTCCGGCAGCGGATTTCCGGTGGACTCCGGCCAGGGCTACTATCCACAAGGCAATCCGGGCAGTACGGTCGGCTTCCCCACAAACAGCGACCAGGGTAATAACTCCGAGGGCGTGCCCAGCGGCGGTTCCGGATTCAATGGCCAACCGGGAAACAATCAGGGTTTCGGTGCGGGCAATAACCAGCAGAGCGGCTTTGGCAGCAGCCAGCCCGGAGGCGGTCAGCAGGGTAATTCACCCTTTGGACAGAACACCACTGGTGGCAATACGCAGTTTGGCGGCGGCGCCATCGTCGGCGTCGCCAGTATGAGTAAAGACCCGACGATCCGCATCTACAACAAGAAGAAAACCTATAACGAGTGGCAGTTCATCTACAACCCGATGATGGACCGCCAGAATGGGTTGCTGCGCGGACCTTACCAGCCGCAGATCATCGGCGGAACACAGATTGGGACCCCCGCCGGCCAGATGAACGGCCAACAGCAGAGCGGCTTCGGGCAGCAGCAAAGCGGCTTTGGACAGCAGAACACGTTCGGCCAGCAGGGCGGTTTTGGCCAGCAGCAGAACACGCTGCCACAGTCTCAGCCGCAGCAGCCGCTGCAGCCTGGAAACAATTTCCCTCCGGAGCAATCCCAGCCGCAGTAAGGTTTGCGAAACCGCGGCATCCCCAATAAACTCGATTCGCAGATGGGGCCGTTCCCGTCTTTTAGATCGCAGAGAACCTCATGAGACTTGTCACATTCCTGACCAAGTCATCGGAGCAGCGCATTGGCGCGCTCGCCCCTGATGGCCGCATTGTCGACTTGAATTCCGCGTATAAGCTGCTCCTGCGCGACAAGCAGGGCGATGCTGCCTTCCAGCGCAGCGCTGACGCTCGCGTCCCGCCCGACATGCGCCTGCTGTTCGAGGGCGGAGACTGCAGTCTTGACGCCGCGCGATCTGCCATTGACTACGTCACGGCGCAGAAGCCGGATGTTGGCGTGGAAAACGAGTCAATTTTCTACCAGCGGGAAGACATTCGCATCAAGGCCCCGATTATCCCCAAGAAGTTCTTTCACACTGCCGGCAATTTTCGCGAGCACCATCACGAAGCCGAAAAGGCCGGATTCTCTCATCCCGTGCTGCCGTGGATTGTCTTCTTCCAGAACGTCGATGCGGTCATCGGCCCTGACGAGCCGGTCATCTTCCCCCCTCACCTGACGCAGGAATTGGATTACGAGTTGGAACTGGCCGTTGTCCTGAAGAAGGCCGGCAAACACTTTACGGCGAAAGAGGCGGAACAATACGTTGGCGGCTACGTGATCTTCAACGACATTACCGCGCGCGACATTCAGCGCAACGAAATGAAGTCGGGCGTCTTCAGCTTCTGCAAGGCCATCGATTCCTTCTGCCCGCTCGGCCCGCACATCGTTACTGCCGACGAGATCGAGGATCCGCATAACCTTGCCATGGAGTTGCGCGTCAACGGCGAGGTGCGCCAGCGCTCCCACAGCAGCAGGATGTCGGTCACGATTCCAGAAATCCTGGCGCATTATTCGCCTATGGGCTACAGCGCCGGCGACGTGGTGTCCACGGGAACCGTGTCGGGTGTCGCGGCGTTCAGCGCCGATCCCAAAGCGTGGTTCCTCAAGCCCGGCGATGTCATGGAGTGCGAGATCGAGCAGATCGGCGTTCTCCGTAATCCGGTGATTTCTTGGGAGCAGGCTTATGGCGAGAGGCCGCCTGCGCTGGCTGCCGAAAAGCAGGGAAATGCGCGATGAGCGATGTGGCCGGCAAAGTCTGGACTAGCGATCTCAACTCCCGTCCTGGCGTGCGTCCCGACTTCGACCGCTCGCGAACCATTCGCTTCTACGACACGACATTGCGCGACGGCGAGCAGACCGTCGGCGTCGTCTTCAGTCCGCAGCAGAAACTTGAGATTGCGAAGAAGCTCGATGAACTCGGAGTCGGACGCATCGAAGCCGGCTTCCCGAAGGTTTCTGCCGAGGATGGTGAAGCCATTTCGCTGATATTGGGCGCTGGCTTGACGCATTCCGAAGTATGGGGATTTGCGAGGGCAACTCGTGGCGATGTGGAAGAGTTGGTCCGCCTGGGGCTGCAAGCGTCGGTAATTGAGACGCCGATTAGCGACATTAAGCTGAAGGCATATGGTATCTCGCGCGAAGAAGCGGTGCGCCGCGCCAGCGACGCGGTTCGTTATGCCAGTCAGAATGGAATACGCGTCGCGTTCTTTGGCGTGGACGGCACGCGCGCCGATCTGGAATTCCTCCAGCACATCTACTCCGCTGCCATGGATGCCGGTGCGAAAGAGATCGTGCTGGTCGATACCATCGGAGTCTGCACGCCCGAAGCGGCTGAGTTTCTTGTGCGCTGGGCGAAAGAGTGGGCCGGCAATGATGTGCCGATCCACTGGCACGGCCACAACGACTTCGGTTTGGCGACGGCGATTGCGATTGCTGCGGTGCGAGGCGGCGCGACCTGGATTCAAGGCACCATCAACGGTATGGGCGAGCGAGCCGGCAACGCCGATATCGCCGAGGTTGCGCTGGCATTGCAATGTCTCTACGACGTTCCGGTCGAGATGAAGCTGGAGCACATCAGAGTAGTATCAGAGCTCGTGCGCCGGGCAGGAAAGTACGAACTAGAAGGCTGGAAGCCGCTGATCGGCGATAACCTTTTCCTGCGTGAGAGCGGCGCAGTTGCGAGCCAGTTTCACATTCCTGAAGCCATCGAGCCTTACGCTGCCGAGCTGGTCGGCGCCCGGCGTGGCATTGTTCTCGGCAAGAAGAGCGGCCTCGACAGTATTCGGTTGAAAGCGAAAGAACTGGGGCTGGATGTGCCTGAGTCGCAACGCGCAGCCGTATTGGAAGCAGTGAAGCGCAAAGGCATCGCGAACGGCGGCCTTGTCAGCGATGAGGAGCTTCGCGCCATTGTACAGAGTGTGGCAGACGAGAGATCGGCTGGATGAAGAACTCGGCAACACACTGCACACTAGCCACTGACACTAGCCACTGCTCTTGATTCTCTCCAGCACCGCGCCCGCAATCAGCGGCAAGCCGACCGTCGCATCCAGCAACACTTCGGCGAAGCGCCCGCCTTCTTCGGGCGGAACAAATTTGCCCCACGAAACGGCTTCGCTGTAAGTACAGCCCGACAGCCCGCCCCAGTTCACCGGTTCAGGACAGATGCGCACGCCGTAGTGAAAGCGCTTCAGCGGCAAGTCCTCGCCGCCGCGGCGGTGACGCAGCTCGATGTATGGCCCAAACTGCTGCGCCCAATTCCGCGGCACGCCGCCGCCGATGGTGAAGATTCCCAGCCGTTCCTGCTTCAGCAGTGTCTCAGCGTAATATTCCAAGTCCTCAAATGGATCGTAGTGCAGCGCCGGAAGGTTGTTCTTGCGCCGCGCTCGGTTGTGCAGCGCCACATCAAGGCCAATCTCGGAGTCGCTGAAGGCGGGCACGAACACCGGCACATTCTTCTCGAATGCCGATTTCAGAATGCCGCGTTCTTTCACGTGTTCGCTCAAGTAGCGCCCGATCTCGCGATTCAGCTTGTAGGAACACAACACTTCGTTGTGGTCCCAGGCCTTCAGAATGCGGGCGACAATCGTCTCCACGAAGTCGAGATTGGTCTCTGGCTCCAGCGTGTCGTACACGCGGTTGTAACCGGCTTCATAGAGTTCGAGATCATCCATTCGAGGGTCATACTTGAAGTGCGAGCGGCCCGCGGCCTCCACCAGTCCGTGTGCCATCAGCGCTCCCGTCGAGATGATGGCCTTGACGACGCCTCGGTCGATGAGTTCGGTGACGATAAGCCCCTGCTTCGCCACCGTCATTGCGCCGGCTAGAGTCATCACGATGAAGCACTGTTTGTCACGGGCCATCGCTTCCAAAACGTCGGCACCTTCGCCGACCTGCCGCCCAGTAAACGCGGTGCGGCCCATCCCGCGCACCAGATCGTCGACGCTGTGGATCTGCGAGAGGTCCAGCGGCTCCAGTGGAACCAGCTTGTCGGAGATGGGATCGTGCAATACGCGGTCGATGCCTTCGCCGTGACTCTTATCATGCTCGTTGCTCACCGTTCACCTCGATAGCTTGCCAAAATGCGCGGAAATCGTTCACGCGCAAATGTAAGACCGATTGTTGAAGAATTGAAGCTACAGCTTCGTCACGGCTTCCGTCAACGTGGACCGGGGTGGCATCGCCCGGCGGCTGTAATCATGCATTAACAATCGTCGGGGCAGCATATCTGGGCGCGCGGGGGATGCTATGCTAGCAATGAATTTCACCGGAGCGCGGTTTTGATCGAGCGAAACTTTTACATTGGCGTGGTGCAGATGTCATGCACGCCCGAACCGGAGCAAAACCTGGAGCGGGCTGTCGAACAAGTGCGCGCCGCCGCCGGCAAGGGCGCGGAGATCATCTGCCTGCCGGAACTTTTCCAGACGCAGTATTTCTGTCAGCGGGAAGACGTTGCGCTCTTCGATCTGGCCGAGCCGATTCCCGGCCCGGCAACCAAGCGTCTCGGAGACCTCGCCCGCGAGCTGAAGGTCACGATTATTGCGTCATTGTTCGAGCGCCGCGCCCCCGGTCTTTACCACAATACCGCCGCTATCCTTGATACGGGCGGCAAGGTCGCAGGCATCTACCGCAAGATGCACATTCCCGACGACCCGCTCTATTACGAGAAGTTTTACTTCACGCCGGGCGACCTGGGGTTTAAGAGTTTCGAAACTGATTTCGGAAAGTTCGGCACGCTGGTCTGCTGGGACCAGTGGTATCCCGAGGGCGCGCGGCTGACTGCGATCCAAGGCGCGAACGTCTTGTTTTATCCTACGGCGATCGGCTGGCATCCCGACGAGAAGGCACAATACGGCGAGGCGCAGCACGACGCGTGGCGAACCATCCAGCGGGCCCATGCTATCGCAAATGGCGTATATGTCGCCGTGCCCAATCGCGTCGGCTTCGAGACCGGCAACATTCGTGGCAATCAAGCGCCGGGCAAGGGTCTGGAGTTCTGGGGCGGTTCGTTCATCTCCGACCCGTTTGGACAGGTTATCGCCGAAGCCTCGCACGACAAAGAAGAAGTGCTGGTGGC
>Ga0182030_10026006_pt1 | contig 10626 bp, 6 predicted proteins | sample 812S3MmetaG_FD_121299 | JGI IMG/M metagenome (GOLD analysis project Ga0182030, IMG submission 121299) | Permafrost microbial communities from Stordalen Mire, Sweden - 812S3M metaG (Illumina Assembly) | ecosystem: Environmental > Terrestrial > Soil > Wetlands > Permafrost | place: Sweden... | reverse complement strand
CTATCAGCGACAGTCGTCGCTGCTCGCGCGGCTCGAGCCCAACAGTCCGGATCTGCTCAAGCTCGACATCGACGATCAGGGTGCGCTGGTGGTCGAGGACGACGAGAACGGCGGCGACGTCGCGGATCTGCTCGCGCAGATGGAAAAAGCGATGCAGCGCGCCTGAACCGGCCGGGCGCCGCCGCAGGTTCGCGACCGATGTGGCGCGCTGCGGCTTCAGGTAGAGTAGGCACTTTGGAGCCGGGGTGTCTTGCATGAATGCCGCCGAAAAATCCGTCCCTCCCGCCGCCGAGCCGAGCGCCGCGGCGCGGGAGATGATCGAACGTCTGATCGCCTTCAAGACGGTTTCCCGGGATTCGAACCTCGGATTGATCGAATGGGTCCGCGATTTCCTGCACGGCCATGGCGCGACCACACGGCTCACGCACGACGCCTCGGGCCGGAAGGCAAATCTGTTCGCAACGCTGGGCGAGCCGTCGCGGCCCGGTCTGATCCTCTCCGGTCACACGGACGTCGTTCCGGTCGACGGCCAGAAATGGGACACCGACCCCTTCGTCTGCACCGAGCGCGACGGCAAGCTGTTTGGACGCGGCTCCGCCGACATGAAGGGTTTCATCGGGATCATACTCGCGCAGGCGCCGAAATTCGTCGCCGCGCTGAACGCGGGACGGCTCGATGCGCCCCTTCATTACGCCTTGAGCTATGACGAGGAGGTGGGGTGTCTCGGCGTGCGCGGGCTCATCCAGGATCTCGAGGAGAGCGGCATCCGTCCCGCCGGCTGCATCGTCGGAGAGCCGACCTCCATGCAACCCATCATCGCCCACAAGGGGACGCATAAATTTCGCTGCTCGGTGCATGGCCGAGAGGCGCACTCGAGCTACGTGACCCACGGAATCAACGCCATCGAATACGCCGCGCGGCTCGTGGTTTCCATACGGCAGCTCGCGGACCGCCTCGCCCAAATCGAGCAGCGCGACTACGGTTTCACCGTCCCGTACTCGACCTTGTCGACGGGGTTGATCCGGGGTGGCATCGCGGTCAACGTGGTGCCCAAGGATTGCGAGTTCCAGTTCGATATGCGCACGCTGCCGCAGGCGTCGCCGGATGCGCTCTATCGGGAAATCCTCGGCCACGCGGAGGCACTGACCCGTGAAATGCAGACGGTCGACCCGGAGTCCGGAATCGATCTGGTATGGTCCAGCCAGACCGTTGGGTTGGCCGCATCGGAGACGGATGCCATCGTCCAATGGGCGCTCGCACTGTCCGGAAAGTCCTCGGTTGGGAAAGTGTCCTACGGCACCGAGGCCGGCCTCTTCCAACAGATGGGCGTACCCAGCGTCATCTGCGGACCCGGCGACATCGCCGAGGCGCACCGCCCGAACGAGTTCGTGGCGCTCGACCAGCTGGCGCAGTGCGAGGCCTTCATGAACCGCATCCTAGACACCGGATTCCCTGCGCCATGAGCGCGACCCGGTCGCCGGCATCTACGCGGGTGGTCAAGGGGGCGTGCCCTCATGATTGCCCCGACACCTGCGCCCTCGACGTCCACGTGAGGGACGGCGTGGCCGTCAAGGTGAGCGGCTCGGCCGGGCATCCGCCGACGGCCGGTGTGCTGTGCACGAAGGTGGCGCGCTACACCGAACGCACCTACCACCCGAACCGGCTGCTGCACCCGCTGCGCCGTGTCGGACGCAAGGGCGAGGGCCTGTTCGAACCGGTCAGTTGGAGCGCCGCGATGGCCGAGATCGCCTCGCGGCTGGGGACGATCGCGGCCGAAGATGCCCAGCAAATCCTGCCCTACAGTTACGCCGGCACCATGGGACTGATTCAGGGCGAATCCATGGCGCAACGGTTTTTCCACCGCCTCGGCGCGAGCCGGCTGGATCGCACGATTTGTGCCTCGGCGGGGAGCGCCGGGCATGCGGTCACGCTGGGCTCGCGGATCGGCATGGACATGGAACTCGCGGAGGATGCGCGGCTCATCGTGTTCTGGGGCTGCAACGCGATCACCTCGAGCGTGCATTTCTGGGCGCGCGCCCAGGCCGCCAAGCGTCGCGGCGCGACGCTGGTTGCGATCGATCCCTATCGCTCGCTGACCGCCGAGAAATGTCACCTTCACATTGCGCCGCTGCCGGGGACGGACGCCGCGCTCGCCCTGGGCCTGATGCATGTGCTCATCCGCGACGGTCTCATCGATGACGACTACGTCGCGCGGCATTGCCTGGGATTCGGCGAACTGCGCGAACGCGCCGCCGCCTTCGATCCGCCGCGCGTGGCGGAGATCTGCGGCATCGCCGCCGCCGAAATCGAAAACCTCGCGCGGCTTTACGGGACCACGCGGCCGGCGTTGATCCGAGCGAACTACGGCATGCAGCGTGCGCGCGGCGGCGCCATGGCGATGCGCAACATCGCCTGCCTGCCGGCGTTGGTGGGCGCGTTCCGCGACGCGGCCGGCGGCATCCTGCTGTCCACCGGCGGCAACTTCTCGATCGACGAGGCGGCGCTCTGCCGGCCGGATCTGCTCGGCGGGCGCGTGCCGAGAACGATCAACATGTCCACGATCGGCAGGTCGCTGCTCGAGGCCAATCCTCCGGTGCGCGCGGTGATCGTCTACAATTCCAACCCCGTGGCGGTGGCGCCGGATTCCGGGCGGGTCGCGCGCGGCTTCGCCCGGGAGGATCTGTTCACGGTCGTGCTCGAACATTTTCAAACCGACACGGCCGATTACGCCGACTTCGTGCTGCCGGCAACCACGCAACTCGAACATCTGGACCTCGTCAAGCCGTACGGCCACTACTATCTGGTCGCCAACAATCCCGCGATCGACCCGTTGGGGGAATCCAAGCCGAACACGGAGATATTCCGTCTGTTGGCGCGCGCCAGGGGGTTTCGCGAACCGTGCTTCGAAGATGCCGACGCCGTGATGGCCGAGGCAGCCGTCCCGGGGGAGTGGGACTTTGACAGCGTCCGCGCCGTCGGCTGGCAGCGCGTCGGTCCCGCCAAAGGGGTCGCGCGGTTCGCACACGGTGGTTTCGACACTCCCTCCGGAAAGGTCGAATTTCTGTCCGAAGCGGCAGCGGCCGCCGGCATCGATGCGCTGCCGGCTTATACCGAGCCGTTAGAGGACACGCGCAGCGTACTTGCCGATCGGTTCCCGCTGGCGATGATTTCACCACCCGCCCGCAATTTCCTGAACAGCACGTTCGTCAACGTCGAGAGCCTGCGCGCCGTCGAGGGCGAGCCCTGGCTGGATCTGCACCCCGACGACGCGGCCGCCCGTCGGATTGCCGACGGCGCCTACGTGCGCGTGTTCAACGATCGCGGCAGTCTGGAACTGCGCGCACGCGTCACGGACCGGGCGCGGCGCGGGGTCGTGGTGGCCTTGTCGGTTTGGTGGAAAAAGCTTGCCCGGGACCGCAAGAACGCCAACGAATTGACCAACGGCGAGCAGCTCACGGACCTCGGGCGGGCGCCGATCTTCTACGACTGTCTGGTCGAGGTGGCGCCGCTACGCTGAAGATTGCGCACCAGACCCGGGAAATATCGGGGTCCAAGGCACACGTCGGCCTGCAAAACTGTGCACGTCATCAATGCATTCCCGGCCGCGATGAGCACATTCTGCACGGACGATGACCGGCACGCTCCTACTGCTCGAACTCGCCGGCCATGTGGGCTTGCTGCTCTGGGGCACCCACATGGTCGGCACGGGAGTGCAGCGCGGCTTCGGCCGGGAGCTTCGTCGCTGGCTCGGCCACAATCTCGGGGATCGCCCGCGGGCGTTTCTGACCGGGTTGGGCATCACCATGTTGCTCCAGAGCAGCACGGCCACCGGTCTGTTGGCCACGTCGTTCGCGGCCTCGGGGGTGATTGCACTGGCGCCCGCGCTGGCCGTCATGCTCGGCGCGAACGTCGGCACCGCGCTGCTCACGCAATTGCTGTCGTTCAACATGACCCTGGTCGGACCCCCCCTGGTGCTGGCCGGCGTGCTGGCTTTTCGTTGGGCGGCCGGCGGCCGGGCGAAAAATGTCGGCCGGATTGGAATCGGGCTCGGCCTCATGCTCATGGCGCTCGGCGGTCTGGTGCACACGCTGGCGCCGCTCGAGAATGCACCCCTCTTGCGGCCGGTCATGGGCTCCCTGGCCGGCGATCCCGTGCTTGCGGTCCTGATCGCCGCGCTCCTCACCTGGGCCTGTCATTCGAGCATTGCCATCGTGCTGCTCGTCGCCTCGTTCCAGGCGAGTCACGTGGTCGGTCCCTTGAGCGCCCTGGCGCTGGTGCTGGGTGCCAACCTGGGAGGGGCATTGCCCGCCTTGATGACCTCCTCGTCCCGCGGCGCGCGGCGCCTGCCGCTCGGCAATCTTCTGGTGCGCGCCGCGGGCGTCCTCGTCGCCCTGCCGCTTCTGCCGGAACTGGCACGCCTTCTTGCCTGGTCGGATGCGGCGTCGCTGCGTCTGGTCGTGAATTTCCACCTGTTGTTCAACGTGACGCTGGCAGCGGTGTTCCTGGGTCCGGTGGGTGCTCTCGCCCGTCTGCTCGCGGGCTGGCTGCCCGATCCGCCACCACCCGCGGATCCGGCCCGCCCGGTCCATCTCGATCGCGCCGCCCTCAATTCGGCGACCGTCGCCCAGGCCAATGCCTCGCGGGAAACGCTGCGCATGGCCGACATGATCGATGCGATGCTGCGGGATGCCGAGCAGATCACCTGCTGCGAGAGTCTTAGCCGGAGCGACAACGTCGCCGCCGCGGCACGCTGCGTCAACCTGCTGGGTGAGGCGATTCGGCGCTACTTGGCGGACATCGGGGACGAGCAGACGCTCGATCATCAACGCGAGGGCCCCCGCGGCCAGGAAATCCTCTCCGCCGTCATCAACCTGGAGCACGTCGGGGACATACTCGCCAATGGCCTGGTGGAGTTCTCGCTGCGCAACTTGAAACGGGGCAAACGGCTGTCGGCGGAAGAAAGTGCCATCGTCGCGGCGATGCACGCGCAACTGATCGACTGCCTGCGGTTGGCGCTCGCGGTCTTTCTGCAGGGCGAGCCCGCCGATGCGAAACGCCTGGTGGCCAGCAAAATCCGGTTTCGGGAATTCGACGCGTCGGCCATCGCCCTGAGCGCCCGCTCGCTGCGCGCCGCCGCCGTCAACGACCGGCTGTCGGAGTCCGAATTGGCGGAGACGGTGGCCGAGGAGAGCGGTCTTCTGTTGCGCACGGTGCGCGATCTGCGCCGGGTCCACTCGCATCTGGCGAGTTTTGCCTACCCGGTTCTGCACCGCCCGGGCGGCCGCAGTCCTGCCGCCGAACCAGCGGTCGTTCCGCCCGACGTCGCACATACGCGCGCACGTTAGAGCGGAACCCCGGGCCGCGGCCCGCGGCCCGCGCCGCGTAGACTACAATGGCGGCGCCAAAGCCATTGTGGAGTCCTCATGCCGTCGTCCGTCCTGCGTCTCGTGCGCCGAACTTTTTCTGTCCTCCTGATTTGCGTCTGCCTCGACGTCGCGCCGGCGGCGTCGGCCGCGGCGGTTGACGCGGAGGCTGCGCCTGTCTGCCCTCACGACGACAGCGGACTCAAAGTCCCGTCGGGTTTCTGCGCCTCGGTCTTCGCGGACGACATCGGTCACGCGAGGCATCTCGTCGTATCGCCCGGCGGGGTGGTCTACGTCAATACGTGGAGCGGACGGTATTACGGCACGGCCGCCCCGCCCGCGGGCGGCTTTCTGGTGGCGCTTTCCGGCGCGGGCGCCGGCGGCACGGGCGTTGCGACCGCCACGCAGCGCTTTGGGGAGACCCTGCAGAGCGGAGGCGCCGGCGGCACGGGGATTGCCTACCACCACGGTTATTTGTACGCCGAGATCAATGACAAGATCGTGCGCTACCGCTTGTCGCCCGGCGCCGCCGTGCCGACGGGCAATCCCGAGACCATCGTCTCGGGATTGCCGCTCACGGGCGATCATCCCATGCATCCTTTCGCCATCGATTCCTCCGGTTCGTTGTACGTGGACGTGGCCAGTGCCACCAATTCCTGTCAGATAAAGAATCGCACGCTGAAATCGCCCGGCGCCGCTCCCTGCGAGGAGTTGCTTACGCGCGGCGGCATCTGGCGGTTCGACGCGGGCAAGGCCGGACAGGAGTTTTCGCGCCGGCAGCGATTCGCGACCGGCATCCGCAACGGCGAAGGCATCGCCATCGACGGCGCGGGTCACCGCCTGTTCGTGACCCAGCATGGGCGCGACCAGCTGCACGCGAACTGGCCCGATTTGTACGCCCCGGAACAGGAGGCGACGCTTCCCGCCGAGCAGGTGATGCTGCTCACCCGCGATGGCGACTATGGCTGGCCGGAGTGCTACTTCGATCCCGGCCAGAAGAAGCTCGTCCTCGCCCCGGAATACGGCGGCGACGGGGGCAGGGCGGTGGGGCCCTGCGCGAGCAAGCGTGCGCCGCTCGCGGCGTATCCGGCCCACTGGGCGCCCAACGACCTGCTGTTCTACGATGAAAAGCAGTTTCCCGAGCGCTACCGCAAGGGGCTTTTCATCGCGTTTCACGGCTCCTGGGATCGGGCTCCGTACGGTCAGGCCGGCTACAACGTGGTCTTTCAGTCCCTCCGCGGCGACGGATCGCCGGGTCAATGCGAGGTCTTCGCCGACGGTTTCGCAGGCGCCGTCAAGTCCCCCGGCGGCGCTGCCCATCGACCCTCCGGTCTCGCCGTGGGTCCGGATGGCGCGCTATACGTCTCCGACGACGTGCGGGGCCGCATCTACCGCATCGCCTACAGCGGCCCGGCCGGGACCGGGACTGCCGCCGATGTCGTCCCGTGTCCCGACGCCGCGGCCGGCGCTGGACCGGTCAGCGCAACTCGCGACAAGCCACCCGAGGGCACAGACCCGGATGCCGGTGCGGCGCCACTGCCTGTTCCGCCGGGAGCGACCGCCGAGATGGTCGCGCTCGGCAAGCGCATCTTTCAGGGCGAAGTCGGCGGCGCACCGTGCACGGGTTGCCACGGCTCGGCGGGCGAAGGAACGCCGCTCGGCCCCAATCTCAGCGGCAAACAGTGGTTGTGGAGCGATGGCAGCGTTGCCGGGATTGCCGCGACCATCACCCGCGGCGTGAGTCAGCCCAAGCAATATCGCGCGCCGATGCCCGCCATGGGCGGGGCACAGCTGACACCGGATCAGGTCCTGGCCCTGGCCGCCTATGTCTGGGGCTTCAGCCATCCGTTGGCCGCCAGCGCCGCCGCGGCGCCGGTCATCACGCTTCCCGGCGAGAAACTCTATCCGGAGAGCCTCACGTCCACCGTCGACGGCCGCATCATCATCGGCACCATCGGCGCGCGAGCCATTTTCAGTGCCGAGCCCGGCTCGGCCACCGCGCAAGCGTGGATACCCGCCGACAGCGACAGCTCCCTGGGCGTTTACGGGGTGCTCGCCGATGACAAGTCCGACACGCTGTGGGCATGTTTTTCGGCGCTGCCGGGCGTACCGGTCGCCGCCCAGTCACGGTCGGCGCTCAAGGCGTTCGATCTGCACAGCGGCAAGTTTCAGGCGCGTTACGAACTGCCGGCGGACAACGCCTTGTGCAACGACATCGCCGTTGCGCCCGGTGGCACGGTCTATGTCACGGATAGCCGTAACATGGAAATCGACCGGCTGCAGGGTCGCGACCAGCAGTTGCAGCTTTGGTCGGGCGACGGCGATCTCGGGCCGAAGGGCGGAATCCTCGATGGCATCGCAGTGCTCGGCAACCGAATTTTGGTCAACGCGCTGCAGACCGGAAAGCTGCTGAGTGTGGCCGTCGGTGAGGACGGCGAGCCCGGAAGCATCACGGAAGTCAATGCGGGTCGAAGCCTCGAGCGGCCGGATGGCATGCGCTCCTATGGACAGGACGGGCTTCTATTGATCGAAAGCGGCGGTGTCGGGCGCCTGGACCGGCTGACGTTGACCGGCGACACGGCCTCTGTGACGACGATCAAGGAGGGTTATCCGGATGGTCCGGTCTCCGTCGCCGTCGTGGGACACCACGCCTATGTGCTCGAGGGTCAGCTCGCGGCGCTGTTCGGTCCGCCCAATCCCGCCGCGGCCATAAAACCGTTCCGTGCCACGGAAGTCGAATTGCCTCTATAGGAGCTTGTCTGACGAGCACGTCGGACGAAACCCGTAGCGCACGTCGGGCGGATTCATCGACAATCCACCCGCATGAACGAGCTCAAAGTGGGTGAACACGACCTTTTCACTTTCCTGAAACCCGACACGCTCATCGGCGCGCTGGCCTATGCGCTGTTGTTCGTCATCGTGGCGCTGCTGTTGACCCGGACATTGCGGGCCGCGGTGCATGCGGCGATGACGCGCAAGGGCCACATGGATCGCACGACCATCAGCTTTATGCAACAGATTGGCACCGCGACGATCTGGGTTATCGTGGTCATTTTGTATGCGCACCTGATTCCGGTGCTGCGATCCATGGGCACCGCCCTGTTGGCCGGCGCCAGCGTCGCCTCCGTCGTGATCGGGCTGGCGGCCCAGAGCACGCTCGGCAACCTCGTGGCGGGGGTATCCATCACGCTGTATCGACCCTTTCGCTTGGGCGACACTCTCCAGGTTGCGGCACCGGCGGGCGCCGATATCGGTGTGGTCGAACTGATCTCGTTGGGCTATACGACGCTGCGGGCGGCCGATGGGCATCTCATCGTACTGCCCAACAGCGTGGCGGCAAGTCAGGTCACGGTCAATCTGAACTCGACCTTTTTTGCGGGATCTTTCGGAATCACAATCCGGTTGGGCAAGGTGTCGGACCTCGAGGCGGCCCGTCAGCTGGCCGTCGACGTGGCCGCAGAACAGGTGGGGCGTAAAGGGGTTCTCGGATGCTATCTGACCAAGGCCGATTCCACCGGCCTTACGCTCGAGCTGCGGATTTCGCCCACCGACCCGGGCACGCGGGACTTGCTGCGATCGACCTTGATGGCGAAGCTCGCAACGCGCTTCCGGGAAACCGGCACTGGCTCGAACGGAGCGGACGCACCGTCTTTTTCCTAGCCGCCGCGTCCCAGGCGCTAGGCGTGGACGTCGATCCGGCTCGGCCTGCGGCCGGTATCGGTCAAGCGCTGCGTGAGCGCGTATTGTTCGGTGGGCTTCAGGTAGGAGGTCAGGCCGCCGGTGCGACCGGCATTGGCGGGCGGCTGCAGCACCACGAGTTCTCCCGAGCCGGACGCCGCTTCGAGGGCGGTGGGTGGATCGCTCTCCGCGGGAACCGGCGCATCGGGTCGCTTGGGGACGGTGGCGACGACACTGCTGTCGAAAGCCTCAGCGGACCGTTGGTAGTCAGCCCGAACGTAGACCACGCCGTCGGGTCGTGCGCTCACGATGGTTACTCGCTCGAGCACCGCGTGGCCGGCACCGATGCTGATGCCAGACGCGGGCGAACCCGTCGAGGGGGCATCGGCGTCGGCCCGTTCCCGGGCGAGAAACAAAGTCTGATTGCTGGCGGTTACTTTCACGGCAACCTAATAGCATCCTCCGATCTGACAGATTCTGCCAGTGTCCGAGTATCTTGATTTACTTAAAGTGTAGTTAATTCAATAAGATAAATATATTATCTCATGCCATTTATAGAAGTGAGCGCACGGCGCGAGTGATTCCGGCGGAGTCCAGCCCCTGATGCCCCATTTGCTGCCACAGTCCTCCACTGCCCTCGAGATGGGTGCCGATGTGATCGTACCGGCCCTTGAATCCATACCGCAGGAGGTAGCTGCCGAATCGGCTTCCGAGGCCTGTTTTTACGTTCCAGGCTTCCGCGACCAGAACGAACGGCGCGCCTGCGAGACGGCGCATCATGGATTCGTCGACGACGTTCAGCGTCGGCTTGTTGACGAGTCCGATGTTCACACCCGCATCCTGAAGACCGATGACTGCATCGAGCGCGCGGTACACGGCCTCTCCCATGGCGACCACGTAGCCGCCCCCGGCCTGCGCCTCGCGCACCAGGTAATCCTTGCCCGGCTCGAACGGCAAATCCTGATACAGGGGCCGGCCGTCCAGTCCCAGGATGTCCGGCACCGCGGCGCGCGTGCTGAAGACGAATCGCAGGCCGGGATCGTCGAAAATACGGCGGATGCACGCTGCAAACTGGTGCTGATCAACCGGAAAATACAGCCGCGTCGTATCGTCCGAGTTGCCGGGCTTGACACCGCCGTCCGCGAACATGCCGTTGATGCCGAAATGACAGGTATTGTCGGCCATGTCGTCGACGCCGCTGTGGCTGAAATGCGCCAGAACGTTCGAAAAATTGAGGCGCGCCATGGTGATCTCGCTGACGCACATCTCGAGGAATGCGCTGAAGGTCGCATAAATACCCTGCTTCCCCGGCACGGATCCGAATCCCGCGGCGGCCGAAAAATTGCCGCGCTCCATGATGCCCCCGCGGACGAACACCTCCGGATGCCGCTTGCGGATGTGGTGCAGGCCGCAGGAGCCCTCCAAATCGTTGTCGAACACCCGCACCCTCTCGAGACGCTGCTCCGGGCTCATCGCATCGAGCTTTTCATTCACCCATTTGCCGAAGTCGTCGCGATTGCGGCCGGCGCCGGAGGATCCCTTGAACGATAGAGGCGACTTTTCCGGATGCGCCGCACGCAGCTGT
>Ga0182030_10026005_pt1 | contig 10626 bp, 4 predicted proteins | sample 812S3MmetaG_FD_121299 | JGI IMG/M metagenome (GOLD analysis project Ga0182030, IMG submission 121299) | Permafrost microbial communities from Stordalen Mire, Sweden - 812S3M metaG (Illumina Assembly) | ecosystem: Environmental > Terrestrial > Soil > Wetlands > Permafrost | place: Sweden... | reverse complement strand
GGCCAACGCGTTTCGGAATTCCTGCCCGGACTGATAAACTGGTCAGCCAGAGGTTGACCATGAAATATCGGATCTGGTTTGCTCTTTGGGTCGCCACGGCGACGGGACCATCCTTCGCGGCGGGAACTGTACACCTGCTGCAAAAGCCCGCTATGAATAAGACGGAGATTGTGTTCTCCTATGCCGGCGATTTATGGACCGTCAGCCGCAACGGCGGCATGGCGACGCGGCTCACCGCGGGCGCCGGCACGGAGAGCTTCGCGGCGTATTCGCCCGATGGCGCCACGCTGGCCTTCTCCGGCGAGTACGACGGCAATACGGACGTGTTCACCGTCCCGGCCGGCGGCGGCGTTCCCAAACGCATCACCTTCCATCCCGAGGCCGACCGCGTGGTGGGCTGGAGCCCGGACGGCAAGCAGATCCTGTTCCGCTCCAACCGCGAGGCCTATTCGCGCTACACCCAGCTCTTCACCGTGCCGCCGGACGGTGGACTGCCGGCGGCGTTGCCACTGCCCATGGCCTATACGGGGTCGTATTCTCCGGACATGAAGCGCATGGCGTACCAGCCGCTCGACGGCGGCCAGTTCGCTACCGATACCAATAACTTCGTCTCCTGGAGACGCTATCGCGGCGGCCGCGCCAGCTACATCTGGATCGTCAATTTCACCGACCTGAAGACCGAGCCCATCCCGCGCACCGACTCCAACGATTTCGCCCCTATGTGGATCGGCGACAAGGTCTACTTTCTCTCCGACCGCAACGGTCCGGTCACGCTCTACCGCTATGACCCCGCCAGCAAGAAGATCGACGAGCTGATCAAGAATTCGTGGAAGGACATCGAGTATGCCACCGCCGGCCCGGGCGGCATTGTCTACGAGCAGTTCGGGCAGATCCATATTTACGACCTGGCGGCGCAGAAGGAGCACCAGGTGCCCATCGAAATGGCGGCCGATCTCACCGAAGTGCGGCCGCATTTCCAGAATGTGGCGCGGGAGATCCGCGACGCCCGCATCTCTTCCACCGGCGTGCGGGCGGTGTTTGAAGCGCACGGCGATATTCTCACCGTGCCGGCGGACAAGGGCGATGTCCGCGATCTGACCGGTACGCCCGGCGTCATGGAGCGCTCGCCGGCATGGTCGCCGGACGGCAAATCGATCGCCTATTTTTCCGATGAATCGGGCGAGTACGCGCTGCACATCAAGTCGCAGACGGGCGAGGGCGAGACGCGCAAGATCGAACTGGCCGGCCATTCGGCTTACTATTCGAACCCGCAGTGGTCGCCCGATAGCAAGCACCTCGCGTTCGACGATAACCAACTGCACCTGTGGGACGTGGACGTGGCGGCGGGCAAGCTGACCAAGGCGGACACCGACTACATCAGCGAAGGCGGCATGGACTTCACCTGGTCCGGCGACTCCAAGTGGATCGCCTACGCCAAATCGCTGCCCAACCGGCTGCGCGCGATTGCGATCTATTCGCTCGAGAACGGTCAGACGAAGCAGGTGACCGACGGCATGAGCGACGCCCGGAATCCGGCCTTCGACCGCGACGGGCAGTATCTCTATTTCAGCGCCAGCACTAATTACGGCCCCACGCAGAGCGGGCTGGACATGACCAGCGACGAGCACGACGTGACCCGCAACATCTACCTGATGGTGCTGGCCAACAACGTGGCCTCCCCGCTGGATGTGGAGAGCGACGAAGAGAAAGGCAGCGACGCTCCGGCGGCCGACGCCGGCAACGAGGGCGGACGTGGAGGACGCGGCGGACGCGCGGGTGGGGCGGCGGCGGCCAATACCCCGCCCAAACCGGTGCGCATCGATTTCGACCGCATCGAGCGCCGCATTGTCGCACTCAACTTGCCGGCGCGGCCGTACAGTTCCCTGACGGCCGGGCGCGCGGGCTTCTTCTATGTTGTGGAAAGCACCGGGCGTGGGGGCGGCGGCGGTGGGTCGACGTTGTCGCGGTACGACCTGAAGGCGCGCAAGCTGGAGAAACTCGCCGACAACGTGGTGTCCTTCGACCTTTCGGCTAACGGCGAAAAGATGCTGCTGCGCATGGGCGGCGGCGCCGGCGGCCGCGGCGGTGGACGGGGCGGGGACGCGGCGGCCGGTCCGCAGTTCGTCATCGTGCCGGCCACCGCTCCGGTGAAGGCCGGGGAAGGCGCGCTGCGGCTGAGCGACGTGGAAGTCCACGTAGACCCCATCGCCGAATGGAAGCAGATGTACCACGAGGTGTGGCGCATTGAGCGGAGCTACTTCTACGATCCCAACCTGCACGGCGTGAATGTGGCCGACGCCGAGAAGGAGTACGAAAAGTATCTGGATTCGTTGGGCTCGCGCACCGATCTGAACTACATCATCCACGACATGATCAGCAACATGACGGTGGGCCATCTGCGCGGCGGCGGCGGCAACATACCGGGCGCGCGAGCGGTGCCCGGCGGACTGCTGGGCGCGGACTATGAGATCGCCAACGGCCGCTACCGCATCAAACGCATCTACGACGGGGAGAGTTGGAACCCCACGCTGCAAGCGCCGCTGGCGGTCCCGGGCCTCAACGTCAATGCCGGCGACTACCTGCTGGCAGTGAACGGAGAAGAACTCACGGCCACCGACGACGTGTCGCGCCTGCTGGAGAATACCGCCGGCAAGCGGGTCACCCTGAAGATCGCCGCGGATGCCTCCGGCGCCAATGCCCGCGAGATCGTGGTGGTGCCCACGGCGAGTGAGACGCAGTTGCGCACGCAGGCATGGATCGAAGGCAATCGCCGTAAGGTGGACGAACTGAGCGGCGGGAAGCTGGCCTACGTCTACATGCCGGACACCGGGCAGGGCGGATTGACCAGTTTCACGCGGTATTACTTCGCGCAGTCGGACAAGGAAGGCGTGATTCTCGACGAGCGTTTCAACAGCGGCGGGCAAGTGGCGGATTACGTGATCGACGTGATGAGCCGTCCGCTGGAGGGCTTCTGGAGCCCGCGCTACGGGGCCATCTACCGTTCGCCGGCGGCCTCGATTTTCGGGCCGAAGGTGATGATCATCAACGAATTCGCCGGGTCGGGCGGCGACTGCATGCCGTGGATGTTCCACTACAACAAAGTGGGCACGCTGGTGGGCAAGCGCACCTGGGGCGGGCTGGTGGGCGTGGGTTCCTATCCACCGCTGATGGACGGCGGCAACGTGACCGCGCCGAGCTTCGGGTTCTTCAATCCCGAGGGCCAGTGGGACGTCGAGAACAAAGGACAAGCCCCCGATGTGGTGGTGGAACTGGATCCCAAGCTCATGCACGACGGCCACGACCCGCAACTGGAACGCGCGGTGGCGGTGGCCCTGCAGCAGATGAAAGACCACCCGGCGCCGGCGCCCAAGCGGCCGGCATTTCCGAACCACAACGGGCCGAAGCCGCCGGCGGCGACGGGCGGAGCGGGCGGAGCGCAGTGATGCGGTCGGCAGGCGGCACCGCCGGCACCCTTAGGAGCTGTTAAGGAATAAAGTGCTAACAGGTGGCGATTGAGTAGGTTATTTCCGCCCACAGCCCTCAGAATTTCAGGTGCAGCGCCAGTTGAATGATGCGCGGGTCGGCGGTGTTGGAAATCTGACCGAAATTGGGGTCGCCGATATTCGTGTCCGGATTGCTGAATTGCGCGTTGTTGAACAGATTGAACGCGTCGGCGCGCAGTTCCACGTCGGCCTTGTCACCGGGCCGGAAGATCTTGGACAGCGAGAGGTTGACGTTGAACGCACCGGGACCGCGCAGAACGTTGCGGCCGAGCGTCCCGTAAGTGAACTGGTTCAACAGCGTGGCCGGATTCACCGAGGTAGCTTCCTGATTGAGCGCCACTTCGCGCGCATTGGAAAAGCTGTTCGGATTGAACCAATAGTTGCCGCTTTGCGCGCCCGCGCTGTTGCTGTTCACGGTGCGGTAGACGCTGGCAGTGTAATATTGCACCGGCGCCACCAGATCGGCACGCACCACCTGGATATCGCCCGCGCCGGAGGGTCCGGGACTGTCGATGGAGGAAGCTGTCCCGGGACTAAAGGCCATCACGTCCACCGGAAAACCCGTGCGGTAGCTGACGATGGGATACAAAGTCCAGCCCTTGGCGAGCCATGCCGCGTGAGTGGTCAACTTCCGGAAGGGTAACTCCCAACCGCCCGACACGGAAAGGAAGTTACGGATATCGGAGTCTCCGGAAGAGTGAAACTGATTGCGGTGGAAGTAAGGCACGAACGGGTTACGCTGCCGGTAGCCGGATTCGTTATCGAGTGCGTGCGACCAGGTGTAGGCTACCGTGAAGAAGGTATTGCCGAACCTGGAATCCGACAGACGCTTAGTCAAGTTGGTTTGTAAGGCGTTGTAATCGGCCCGGCCAATGTTCATAAACGACTGCATGAAGTTGTAATCGCCCTCGTATCCGGGTGTCAGGTCCAGAATGCGGGTGTCGGTGCCCGGCTTGAATGGGTTAATGTCGGTCAAGCCGGTGAGCCCGTTGGCGGTATAGCCGACATAGCCGGCCTCCAGTGTCATATTGTTGGCCAACTGCTGCTGGAGGGACAGGTTGAACTGATAAATACGGGGCGTCTTGAGATTGGGATCCACGAAGAAGGGATTGCCGCCGCCGATGGGCAGATCTCCGGCGTCGGCGAAGTTCACGTTGTGGTTGACCGGCTTCGACGGGAACGGGTTGGGGACGCCGGCGGCGCCGTACGGATCGGTCATGATGCCGGGATCGGAAACGAAGCCATTCGCGGGCGCGCTGAAGGACAGGTAACCCGATGCAAAGAAAGGACTTTGTCCATTGAATTGAAGGTTGTCCTCAGCCTTCAGAATGTCGTAGAACACGCCGAACCCGCCGCGCACGCTGGTTTTGGCATTGCCGAACACGTCCCAGGCGAACCCTAATCGCGGGGCGAAGTTGGTGCGGTCGGGCCAGTTGGAACCGCGCGGAGCGTCCTTATCGCCGGGGAAGAGCAGTCCCAGCGGGGCGCCCGGAAACACCGTGGATTGGACGCCCGGCACGAAAGTGAAGGAGCGGCCCTGGGTATCGTACTTCGGCTGGTTGTATTCGTACCGCAGACCGTAGTTCAACGTGAAACGGCGGCTGACTTTCCAGGCGTCCTGCACGTAGCCACCGAACGAATGCGACCGGATGTTAGTCGGAGCGTTGGGATATTGCTGTAAGTCGTCGGGCAGGCCCATTAGAAAGTCGGCCCGGTCGTTACCGGAACCGATGCCGGTTCCCGGACCGTAAAAGTCGAACTCGCCGTTGAGATAGTAGCCGTAAATCATGGCGTCGCGGTATGAGGAGAAAAGAAAGCCGCCTTTCAGCGAATGGCTACCACGGGTCCACGAAAAATCGTCGGTAAAAGTCAGGGTGTTATCCACGATGTTAGCGGGCCCGAATGGGTTATAGCCCGCGAACAAGCCGCTCCCGATAAGATTGATGACCGTGGGGCCATCCGTTAAGTCGGGAGTAACTCCAACGCCCAGTTGGGACGGACCGGGGAGCGTGCCGACGGGATAATTCTGCATGGTATTGTTTCTTTGCGCCGTGAACCGGGCCACATTGATGATGGCCGGCGTAAAGGTGTGGATGAAGCCTATGTTGCCGAAATAGGCGGCCACATCGTCGGAAACCGGGAAGCCATTGATGGTGGTGGCTCCCGACGAACCGGAGAACGGAACGGTACTGGGAGTATCCTGGGCGGCCAGCGTGGCGGTCAAAGTATCGCGCGGGGAGATGTTGTAATCCAGCTTGCCCAGGTATTCGGAATGGTCCGCTTTTGCCGCGGCCTCGGGAAACAGATAGCCGGCCGGCGAGGTGGGGATCAGCCCGTCCTTGAAATAATTGAGCGACACCTTGCTGATGCGGTTGGGATCGATAATGGCATCGGAGGCGAGGGTCGGGCTGCCTTGAAACCAGGGGTTGGCCAGCAGGAAAGAGGCCACCGCGGGGTCCGGCCCGCCGTTTACGGATTTCGAAAAATTGCCCTGCGCCTCCAGCGGCGTGAAGGTGGTGATCTTGCCGGCTTGCGAGTTGGCGCTCTGGCGCTGGCCTTCATAGGAGAAGAAGAAGAACAGCTTGTTGCGCCCGTCGATGACGTGGGGCACCAGCACCGGCCCGCCCACCGTGCCGCCGTACTGATTGCGTTTCAGAACCTGGCGCGCCACACCCTGCTCGTTATTGAAGAAGGTGTTGGCATCCAGGTCTTCGTTGCGGAGATAATCGAAAGCCGTGCCATGCAGGGAGTTGGTCCCGCTCTTCACCACTACGCTGACGATGCCACCGCCGGTACGGCCGTATTCCGCCGCGTAGTTGCTTTGCAGGACGCGGAATTCGCCCACCGCATCGGGGTTGGGGTTGATCACGATGCCGTTGTCGATCAGATGGTTGTTCAGGCCGCCATCGAGCAGGTAGGTAACCGAGTCGGACCGTCCCCCGCCGATGCTGTATCCCCCGGCCTGCCGCGTGGCGTCGGTGTCTTTAGGGGTGACGCCGGGCTGCGTGGCGAGCAGATCGAGCGTGTTGCGCCCGTTCAAGGGCAGTGCCGAGATGGCATCGCCGCTGACCGTGGCGCCGATGGTGGCGTTCTGCGTTTCCACCGCGCTGGCGCCGCCTTCCACGTTGACGACATCGGTGACCGCTCCCACTTCGAGCGGCACGTCGATGCGTAGCGTCTGGTTGATCTCCAGCGGATTCCTGGCGGCCACTAGCTTGCGAGAGAAACCCGGCGCGTCGGCGGCCACAGAGTACCGGCCGATGGGCAATTCGAGGACTTGGTAGTAGCCCTGCTTATCCGTGGATGTCTGGCGCGCAACTCCCGTACCGGTGTTCGTGACGCTCACCGTGGCGCCGGCCACAATGCCGCCGCTGGGATCGGTTACTGTGCCGACAATCCTGCCCGTGGCATCCTGCGCAACGGCAGGGTACACGGCCAGAATCAGGATACCGGCCAGGTATCGTAGGCTCGAAACGTCGTTTTTGGGTAATCGCATCTGTTTATCTTAAGAATACCGGGGGTAGTGCGAAGAATCGCGCGGCGGGATCGCAGGTCTGCTGTTTCTTGAAGCGATACCGGACGACGGCGTGGTCGTCTGGAGGCAATTCAGAGCGAATAATAACACGATTTCAACAGTCGCGATTCGACTTCAGAACTCCCGATGCCGTGGAATCGGGCAGTGGGCTGGGTCCAGGACGGGCGGGCAGGCGAGCACCGCCTGCCCACCTTTGGGCTTACCACCAGGAGTTCTGATATCGCTCCGAACTCCCGAGGTCGGGGCGGTGCCGCCTGGCCGCCCGCGCTGCATTAGCGTAGGCCCGCTGCTCGAATGGGATCGAGCGAAGGCGAGCACCGCCTGCCCCACCTTTGGGCTTACCACAAGTTCCACGACGTCGGGAGTTCGGAGCGATATGCGATACAATCACTAGCCATGCGCATCTCCGCTTTGATCCCGCTTGCCGGCGTGGCCCTGCTTGCCGCCGGCGCCGTAGACCGGAAGGACATTGAATTCGCCCATCCCGGCGCCAAGCCGCTGCTGCTCGATCTCCACATTCCCGACGGCGCCGGCCCGTTTCCCGCAGCCATCCTGATCCACGGCGGGGGTTTCGACGGAGGCAGCCGCGGCACCAACGTAGCGCCGCTGTTCGAGCCGCTGGCCAACGCGGGGTTCGCGTGGTTCAGCATCGACTATCGCCTGGCTCCCGAGGCCCACTTCACGGAAGCCATGGCCGACGTGAACGCCGCCATCCGATGGGTGAAAGCGCATAGCGGCGAATACCACCTGAATGCCAGCAAGATTGCGATCATCGGCGAATCCGCGGGCGGATATCTGGTGAACTACGCGGGCACCCACGACACTCCCGATACCAGCGTGGCGGCCGTGGTCGATTTCTACGGTCCGGTGGACTACGGCAAGCTGGCTTTACAGCGCCGCGACCACCCGGAAGCTTTCAATATGGCCACCATCGACCGGCACGCGGCCAACGGCGGCGGGATTCATTTCTTCGGAGTGGAGCAACTCGACGAGGCCGGTCTGGCGACACTGCGCGCCATCTCGCCCATCGAGGGCGTGCACAAGGGGATGCCCCCGTTTCTGTGCATTCATGGCACTAAGGACGACCAGGTGTCGTATGACCAATCGATCGCCATGTGCGACGCGATGCACAAGGTGGGTGCGGCCTGCGAACTGATTACCATCGAAGGGGGCGGCCATGGAATGGGGGGATGGCAGGCGCCCGGCATGCAGCATTGGAAAGCGGAGATGATCGCCTGGCTGCGGAAGACGTTGCAGGTGCGGTAAGTTAGGAACCACGCAATAATAACTTCACATTGTCCGCGGCGGCAATGTGGCGCAGACACTCGTGTCTGCCGGGTCGAGACTCATCTCGACCCTCTTGGCAGTGCGGCTCTCGGAGCGCCGAGACGAGTCTCGGCGCAGCAGACTTGAGAGTCTGCGCCACGACGTTTGCTCCGAAGTTATTCTTGCGCGCCTCCTTAGTGCATTCCAGGGCTAACGCTCCCTTACGGTTAATGCCGCATACTTTTCCCACAACTGGGATTCTGCATTTGTTGTGGGGCAGGCAATCCTGCCTGCCCCACTATTCTTGCAGACAGACTCCTATCGACAAAAGTATGCGGCATTACCCTTACGGTCGCGGCTCGGTCTTGCCTATCTCCATGGCCACGAAATCGCCTAACTGCTCCGCGCTGAATTCGTTGCCCTCGAAGTTTGCCGCCAGCTTTCCCTGGCGGTCGATCACGATGGTGTGGAGCGAGTGCGTTAACCAGCCCTCGTCCTGCCAGTAACTCAACCCGAACAGCCGGCAAACTGCCTTGACTTCGGGCAGTGCTCCCGTCAGAAAGTGCCAGGATTTCGCATCGGCCTTCCATCTGGCGGCGTACTGAGCCATGACCTTCGCGTCATCGTGCACCGGGTCGAAAGTAATGGTCAGCAGAATCAAGTCGCGCCCCATCCTATCGGCGAAGCGCTTGTTCAGGCGTCCAAAATTATTGGAAAGGCGGATGCAATAGTCCGGTAACGGGCAACTGGTATAAATGAACGTGAGCCCCACTACTTTGCCCGCGAATTGGGAAAAGGCGACGCGCGCGCCGGTCTGGTCCGTCAGTGCGAAATCGGGCACCGCCTGCCCCACCTTCAACGCGTTGGCCTGGAGACTTGGATCGGCGGCTTCCTGGAGCAATTGCAGGCGCCGGGCCCGCAACGGCTCCTGCTCGACAGGCTCGTAACGGTGGATGAGGATGGCCTCGGCATAGGAGCGATTCTTCTCGACCACCAAGGTGAAATCCACGGGTGTGCCCGGCTGCAGACCGTCGAGGGCCTTCTCATCGCGGACCGTAAAAGGCATCGCCATCGCCGCCATGTAACCGGGAATCGCCTGACAGGAGGCCTCGAAGCTACGATGCGCGCGGTCGATTTTCAAGACGATCGCCGTTACGGGATGGCGTTCGGCGGCCGACGCCGAAGCAACCCACAGGGCCAGGCCGATGAGGATTCCGCACTTCATTGCCCGGCAGCTCGTTGGCCGCCGCCAAGACGGACGGCGTGGCGCACGATCCTGGTGTACTCCTCGACGCCTTGTTTGATGGCGATGGCCTGGTTCACAGCCAGGTTGGTGAACTTCTGCGAGTGATCGGGGTCGCCCGGCCAAATGATTTCCAGACTCACAATCTGCGCCGACTTTCCCAGACCGATGTGCTGTTCGAGCGGCGCCGCCCCAAACGAACCTCCGCTGCAGACGGTGCGATAGATCGACCGGGGTTCGTGCCCCTGGTCCCTTACGGTTACCTTGATACGCGCGCCGAGGGCGGAGCGGTTGGCCTTCACGCCCTGCAGTTTGACGCTGATCCAGTCGTTGCCATGGCCGGGATTTTCGAAGAGACGGAACATGTGGCTGTCCCCCGGAATGGCTCCGCCGGTCACGGTCAGAATATCCTCGTCGCCATCGTTATCGATGTCCACGAAAGCCACGCCGTGACCCTTGTGTATCTCGCCGGTTCCGGAAGACGCGGTGATATCCACAAAGGCTTTCCCCTCTTTGTTGTGGAATAGAACGTTCGGCGCCAGGGACGCATAAGACGGGTCGCCGGTCCCTAAGTAGATATCCGGATAGCCGTCGTTGTCTATGTCGCCGAAGTTAGATCCCATGGGCATGAGAGCCTTGTCGAGACCCACCTGGACGGTTACATCGCGGAAAGCGCCGTTTCCCAGGTTCTTATAGAGCTTCAGGGTGCCCGCGTTGCGCGGAAGACCCATATAGCTTCTCGCGGTCTCGGCCACGGACATGTTGTAACTGGTCACAAACAGGTCCGCCCAGCCGTCGTTGTCGTAGTCGAAGAACCACACCGGGAAACTGTGGCCGGTTCCGGTGACGCCGGCCTGGCGGGCGACGTCGGTGAACGTCAAATCGTGGTTGTTGTGAAAGAGCGCGTTCTCGCCGCGGTAGTTGGACACGTAAATATCCATGTACCCATCGTGGTCGTAGTCTTCCGCCACCGCGCCCTTTGTGAAGTTCACGCGGTCGACGCCGGCGGCATGGGCAATATCGGTAAAGGTTCCGTCGCCGTTATTGAGGAAGAGCTGGTTGGGCCCGTTTTCATTGCC
>Ga0182030_10026003_pt1 | contig 10627 bp, 12 predicted proteins | sample 812S3MmetaG_FD_121299 | JGI IMG/M metagenome (GOLD analysis project Ga0182030, IMG submission 121299) | Permafrost microbial communities from Stordalen Mire, Sweden - 812S3M metaG (Illumina Assembly) | ecosystem: Environmental > Terrestrial > Soil > Wetlands > Permafrost | place: Sweden... | reverse complement strand
TGGGCACAGCGCTGACTGGCGAGATTGGTTACGAGAAGACCGCCTTGCTGGTAAACGAAGCCCATGCCACCGGCCGTACAATTCGCGACGTGGCGCGCGAAAAATCAGGGATTCCGGAAGAGCGTCTGAGTTCCCTGCTGAATCCGCTTTCGCAAGTGGGCTATTGACGTTGGGCGGAGACTCGTACGCCGTCAGGGGGAGTGACCCATGCCAGAAATCATCCGCACGTTGATCGACCGCCGGGAAGGGCCCAAGCCTTCCGTTCTGCCGGAGGAATTGCGAATTGCCTACGGCGGCGATCTGTGGTTCCCGCCATCCCGCTCTCAACGGCCCTATGTGATTGGCAACTTCGTGAGCACGGTTGACGGTGTAGTGAGTTACGAAATCGCCGGCAAATCGGGGGGAGGCAATATCAGCGGATTCGACGAATCGGACCGTTTCATTATGGGGCTCCTCCGGGCATCGGCAGACGCCGTTATGGTGGGATCCGGCACGCTTCACCAGACCGCCCCGGAGCATCTATTCGTCGCCGATCACGTATTTCCGGAAGCCCGCGACCTTTATGCGCACTACCGATCCGGGACCCTGAAGAAGGCGGCGCCGCCGCTCCAGGTTGTCGTGAGCGGAAGCGGCAGAATGGACCTCACAAGAGCCGTATTCCGGACACCCGGCATACGAACTTTGATCGTTACCACCCAAGGAGGTAGAGATCTTCTCGCGGCCAGCGGAGTAGCCTCGCTGCTCTCAACGGAGGTTAGAACGCTCGAAGGTCCGATCATCGCGGCGGCTTCCATTCTCGAACTTCTCGGCGCTGAATTCGGCGTATCTCTCCTTCTACATGAAGGCGGCCCTACCCTGTTCGGCGGTTTCGTGGCGAACGACTGCGTCGACGAACTCTTCCTCACCATAGCCCCTCAGGTGGCCGGCCGAAACAGGCAACCACTACGCCCCGGATTTATCGTAGGCGTGGAGTTTCTTCCCGAAGCGGCGCCTTGGCTGGACATCGTCAGCGTGAAGGAGCGAGGGAACCACCTGTACTTGCGGTACAGCGCGGTGTAGCTGGGTTACGAATCGTCCGGGGAGTGGCGACCCGGTCTGGTTTTGGGGCGTTCTGTATGATAAGTGCCACACCGAACCTAGGCAGCGTCTGCCTCGCGCCAATCGACCAGAGAGGTCGCTGATTCCCCGATCTTCGAATCTCATACGAGCTTGCTGGCGATCCCTTCGAGCCGCTTAGCCAGATCAACATCCTTCTGTGAAATGCCTCCCGCATCGTGAGTGGTCAAGTCGATCACGACACGGTCGTAGGCGTTGAACCATTCCGGGTGATGGTCCATCTTCTCAATGGCCGGCGCAGCGGTCTTCATAAACCCGAACGCTTTACCGAAGTTGGAGAACCTGTATTCGCGATGTAGCTTTCCGGCGACTACCGTCCAGCCGGGCAGTTGGGTGAGAGAAGATTCGATTTCAAAGTTCGATAGTTTTGCTGGTGTTGCTGTCACAGTTATCCTCTTTCTTAGTATCCGGAGAATTCTTCCGTACGAATGTCGCGCTCATCGACGCCGGACTCGTTGATCATCATATGTAGCCCCTTCACCATCCCCGGCGGTCCCGCAATGTAGTAAACAGGCGACGAGGCATCTTTCAAATACCTGGCAAGCATCTCTTTGTTGATCATTCCGGTCTCACCGTGCCACGGCCGGTGCGATTTCTCCATCCCGGTCATGCTCGCGATGAGCTTGTAGTTGGGATTCTCCCTCTCCAGCGTCTGCAATTCTGCGAGGAATGCCGCATCCTCCGGCCTCCGGTTCGAGTAGAAAAGGAAAATCCGGTGAGGGAGATGTTCTTTGGCCGCGGCGAAGGCGATGCTCCGGAACGGCGTGATACCAATGCCGCCGCACAGGAACACGGCGGTTCGCGCTGTCTCGTCGTGCAGCGTCAAGTCGCCGGCCGGGCCTTCCATCTGAACGGCGGTGCCAACCGGCATAACCTTCAACACTCGCTTGAATGCGGTGTCGCGCATGCGGGTCGCCACCATGAGGCTCTTCTCGTACGGCGCGCTCGCTATCGTGAACGTGCGCGTATTTCCTTCCGCGTCCGTTTCTGAAGGCGCGAGAACAGTGATATCGATTGCCTGGCCGGCTTCGAATATCCAGCCGGGCGGTTTCTCGAAATAGAAGGCGATGGTGCCTTCGGCGATCTCCCGGCGGTCTGCCAGCTTTGTAATCATAGGTTAGGATCGATAAACCCGCGAAGGGTGTTCCCTAAGCGGTGCGGCCTCTGAATTAGGTGCATCACCAAGGAAATTACCGCAATGATTAGCAATAGGTGAATCAGCCCGCCGGCGACGTGAAAGGCGAAAAACCCAAGCACCCATATCACCAGCAGGACAACAAACAACATGAGAAACATCGACTCCTCCTGGCGCGCTCAAGCACACCGCTACTGAGTGAGCACATATAGGGCCAGTGTCGTCTTCGGTTGCGCCCGCGTTTCACGAACCGGTGCCACCGGATCGCCTACCGGCAAGATTCGCCTTTCCGGTGCAAGAGTTGCGTCTAGTTTCACGGCTGCCAGTCGCGCGCAAAGCATAATTATTGAGGACGGAGGTGCGAGACCGGGACAAGAAGCCCCCAGCCGCGGTAGGCCCGGTCCAATCCCGGCCCGCCACAATCGGTCTACGTGATACTCCAGATGGGTCTTCTATCACGATTCGTACCCTGACCAGTGTGGTGGAGCCTGCCTGAAGCGGGCCTGTTTGACGGTGGGAAGAACGAACTGGCTCAATACTTGCTCTAGATGTTCGCTGCGATTAGGCGAGTTTCCTTGGGTAGGCGCATTGATGTCGTCGGCAGCAGCACAGCACTTGCGGTGGGAGGAGCGCGACATGTAGCTTGGAATGATCGGTCTGGGGAGAATGGGCGCGAGTATGGTGTGCCGCCCAGGGGACGTCGCCGGGGTTGGCGTCGTGGCAGTGTGGTCGCCTCGTGGCTGCTGGACCTGACCGCCATCGCATTATTCGGGCAGCCCGATCTCTCCAAGTTCTCGGGTCGAGTGTCCGACTCTGGGGAGGGCCGCTGGACTATTACCGCCGCCATCGACGAAGGGGCTCCCGCTCCGGTCTTGAGCGCCGCGCTTTAACAGCAGTTCGCATCGAGAGGCGAAGAAGACTTCGGAGACAAGCTGCTCTCCGCCATGCGATTCGAGTTCGGCGGTCACATCGAGAAGAAGCAATGAGCGATGCCCCCCAGAAGTTCAACAGGGTCCTGGTGGTCGATGTCGGAGGAAACCGCCGTTGCCGCTGTGGGCTCGCCGTTGCCGTTGGACTGCGCCGCCGCTCTCCGGGCGTCTGCCGCTGTTGCTGGAACCAGCGGAGGAGGCGGCTGTTTTCGGCGCGCCGTCGTGTTGGCAGTGCGGGCCCGCCGTTGCCATCGTGGTGGGGCCGCTGTGCGCTGGAGCTGGCGGCCCCGGTGTGGTCGCTGTGCGCCGCCGTGCGCGGCTCTTGCGGAGCCCGCTGCCGGTGGTTGCTGCCACCGTCGCCGCTGTGGCCAACGTGCGCCGCTCCCCCACTGGTGGCGTCTGTTGCCGTTTCCAAGACCAGCGTTTGCTGGTGCTGGAACTGTTGCCCGCGTGTCCGACGGCCCGCCGCCCTCCGTGGGAGCTGGTGGCCGTGGCTGGTGCTGTGTGTCGGCGCGCGGACGCGCGCCGGTACTACTTGGCCCTTTTTGTTCCCCTGTGCGCCTCCCCGGCGCGGCTCCCACGTCGGCCTGGGCGTCGGCGCTGTCCGGCCAGTGCCGCCGCCTCGTCAGACGGCCTCGCAAATAACCAGACGCCCGCTTAGCCCGTTATGTCAGGGACCCTCGGGGTCACATTTGCAGCCGGAGCTTCAACCCGACTACCAGTCCTGCCAGGGGCCAAGTTGGCACTCGCGGCAGCATCGATGAGCCGGTATTAACGGGTTCGATTCCCGTTAGCGCTACCATGTTTTCATAGACTTACGGGCAATACCCCATGACGCCCCATGACGCGCAACGCGCCAGCCGAAACTGACGCGCAACGCGGAATACTCTCCGCTCTTCCCCCTCATGCCCGCTGCGGCGAGGCCGCCTGAGATGGAAGACGGCACGAGCAAATCGAAAAACGAGCCTAACGCGATCTGTGTCGAGTGCGCAGCGTTATTTCGACCGAGCCGTCAAGTCGACTCGCGTCGTGCTCCTTGGCCCCACCGGGACGGAGCGGTTGCGAGGTTTGATGTAAATCATCAACCAGACTTTGCGGTGAGACCCCCGCAGCCACCCGCGAGCCAAGGACCAGTTCCAGGCCGCGGATGGCGAGACTCCCGTAGTGGAGGCGCACAAGGAGGACTCCTGCGCGTCCGGATATCCACACCTGCGGATGGAGGCTAAGCGGCACGCCCTTGACGAACTCGTCGCGCGCCAGCGAGGGGTGACCGATAAGCGCCAGACAGAAGCAGAACGGGCGTCGGCGGGGGGTGCGACGGCTTCTCACTCAGCAGTGCTTCAAATAAGTGCGGAACTCTTCCTCCCTTACTTCACGGAAACCCAGATAGCGACGACAGCCAAGATGAGGGAGATAACGGCGAGAGTGAGTGCCTGCAGGAACTGGCTCTCTCTTCGGAGTTTTTCAACCTCCTTCTTCAGTTCGTTGATAGCGCCTCTGGATGCATTGGCAGGAAGATAGTCCAGCAATCGCTTTGCCTGATACTGCCCCCTATACGCGGCCGTCGGCTCGATCAGCTTGTGCAACTCCAGAGTGGCGTAGTGTTGGCGGCGCTTCATGAGAACTGGGCTACTGGATGTGTTGAAGAGAAGACAGAACAACGGGCCGCGAAACCCAGGATCTACTTGGGGCCCATTTGACAGCACGATACCCTGAGCGAATAGGTTAACCGCCAGGTCAAACCGCGCGCAGACATCGGGCGGGAAATTCGCCGATTCGTGCGAAGTCACGATTGCATAATCATAGGGCTCTATCAACAGAATGGGACGTTTGTCTGTCAGAGTGCGGATGCGTCCGCCATAAAAATATTCATCCCCGAGCGACAAATCGTAGGACGCACCCTGGATCTTCTCCTCATCGGCATTCTCAAGATAGAGGCCACATTTCACGCCAGCGCCTATAAGCCTCTTGGAAAGTACCCCGCTTTTGTCGAACGCATACCATAGCGCCTCGATCAGTTCGACGGTCTCCTGTTGGTCGCGGTTTTCGAACGCATACAGGCACTCCATCCTTGCAGACCGGTCCCCAATCCTCTGCTTCTTTACCACTTCCGCATCTGTCCCGTCGCCGCGCCGCTGCAGCCTACCATCCAAGATAGGATCACTCGCATCAAGAAATACGCTGACACATTTCCACTCTCCGGGCCGGTTCGTCCTCTTTTGCAGCTCGACCGCCGACTGAGGTGTCAGTGTCAGTACAGGAACATGGCCGGCACTGGTTATCCGGTCTACTTCGTCGGTCAGAATGCCATAGCGAAGACCCCGGTACTCTGCGTGTACGACCAACTTGCCGCTGTCGAGTAGCTGGGCGAACTCCTCTGGAGTTAGGTAATCGTACTCTCCTGCATCGCCTTCGCGCTGCGTACGTGTGGTGATAGCACGTGCGTGCTTGAACTCGGTCGACGCAGCGCTCAGATCTCTCGCTATGGTCGTCTTCCCGCTTCCACTCGTTCCCGTAAGGATTAGCCAACAGGCATTCATTCGACCCTCCGAAATACGTAAATTCTCTCCCGCTCAAGACTTGTCCAACCCTGGTTGTGATGACGGCGACGCTCCGGCAGAATACGCTCCAACTCATGCTCCAGCATCATGCCGCTCTCACCGACGTATCCGAGGCACTCTTGAATAACCCGCCTCCGCACAAGATTGTTCGTCTGGTCCGTCTTGAAGCTCGGCAACACCAAGCACACGTATCCGTTAACGCGAACCTTTCTGCAAATCACCTCAATCACGGACTTCATTTTTGCTCGATACTGCTCTATCGCATTTTGCGCGAATCGCCGCCGCCTCGCGCCAATCTCTCTGGGAAGGTCATCCGCAGGATCTGCCCCAAGCCAGTAATATGAAAGCCTCTGTGAAGTGGCGTAGTCGGTCATGCTTGGATACGGCGGAGAGGTTACGACCAAATCCACCGTCCCGTCCGCTACTGGCTGCGCCTCGATAATGTCACCGTGCAGGATGTGTTGATTGACGTCGGCGCTCCGAAGCAACTGCGCCGAACATTCTGGCAGATGGGAGCGCACGAGTACTACGTCGCGGAGCAGAATTGTTGCATGTCGCCGCACCTGACCGAGCGCGTCGCGGTCCTTTTCGAGTTGCGCAGCCTTCGGATAGACGTTATCCGCGATGCACCCCCACCCTTTGTCCTGCGCGCAGACCGCCTTCAGGATTGCAGAAAGGCTGATCCGTAATGCCGCCCGTGTACCTGGATTCGAGCATCGCGCTTCGCAGAGTGCAAGGTACATGAGCTTATTGAACGTCAGTGGGTTATACCAAGGGCGCAACTCCTCAATACGAACCTTCGTCCGCTTAATCTGCGAATCGTACCGGATGGCGGGGTTATATTTTTCCACAATCTCGTCAAGATCCTGCCCGCTGCTGTCCAGGTCCGTATCGGGCGATAACAGGCTCCACATGCAGCGGACCACCTCGACTGCGACACGGCAGAGTTCCGTAGCGTACGGCGTTCGGCCCAACAAAAGCGCCTGGAACATCGTGGTCCCGATCCCGCCGAATGGATCGTACACAACGGCACCTGGAGTACTCAGCAGTTCGATCAATGTATAGGGAAGTTCTGAAATGAAAGTGGCTGGATACCAATGGTGCTTACGAGCATCAAACAGCCGCACACCGCTTCGCCCGACGGAAAACGGTGTCGAGAAGCTCCAGTTGATTCCTTTAAGGATGCTGGTACTAGCACCCGGAGACACGGCCTTACCGTTGTTGCGACGCTTCAGCATAAAGCTCCAGTTGCGTTAGATCAGGATCTCCGAGTTCTGCTTTTAAGACTTCCGCTGCGAGCTGATCGACGCCAGCCGCCGCTACCGTGCTTGGCTTGAGTTGCACCATGGAGAATCCAACATTCTTGAGAAATACACCGATCAATAAGCGCCGTGTCGGGCGACCCACAGTGATGGAACGGCCTGAAGAGGTTCGAATTGCGATCTGCCGTTGGGTCTTGTTGATGTCCTTAATCACGTGAACGGCGACCAGGGCGTTCTTGAAGGAGCGCGTCCCGGAAAGCCTCAATCTGTCGCCTATGGCCTTCTCAAGCTGGCCCCGGTAGACGGGGTCCTCCAAATTGGCCGCCAAGTCTGTTTTGGCAGAGACGTAGATCCCGATACAGCCGTACAAGTCACCGATGACAAGTCTGGAAATCACGCCGCGCGCTTCATCGGATGCCTCTGCGAGTTTAGTGAGCAACTCAAAATCAACGTCATGCCAACGAAATAATTCTGCCTTTTCCGCCTGGGCGAGTTCGAGGGCTTCCTGTAGCATGCACTTCGCGGAGAATTCATCGGGATTCAAAAGCAGGAATTCGTATAACTTGCGACGGGTCTCATACCAATCTGTGACGAGCGAATCAGCGTCATCGGCAATTAGCAGCGCACCGTCCGAGACGTGCAGATGTTGGGCAAGCGCGCGCGGAGCCTCACCTGATTTCACGAGACCAATATGATAGGCAAGCCGGTATACGTTATCGATATTGTCCAGATCCATGGTCCCGCTGATTAATGGACCATAAGGGCCCTTTCCCTCGACCAGGTCATTGATAGCGTCTAGATCGGCAGCGTCTAAGATCGTGCTCAACCGCTTGGTCATTCCGAAGTAAATGGGCTCGGTCAGGGCAAACTGGTATGTATAGCGGCCCTTGGATGTGTTCGGGCCTTGGACGATGTCCAGGAATGACTGGTGTTCGAATCCCTCCCGATCAATTACGTATTGGACTGAATGCCCGAAAGCAGTGCTGCCGATGTCATGCAACAGCGCAGCTAGAACAATTCGCCGGGCGACAGTCTCGGACAGGGCCGACGGCCAAGCCTGAATGCACTGTAGCGCCAGGTGGGCCGCACCTAAGGAGTGTTCGTACCTATTTATGTTTGCCCCGCCTGTAAGGCAAAGAGAATTGATATTGCACAGCCGTACTTCGCGCAGCCGTTGAAACTCCGGGCAGAGTGAGACTTTCCAAAGATAATCCGGATAGTGTACGGGACCGTATAGAGCATCGAAAACGTAACGCCTTTCATCCATGTCGTGCCTCCGACAACATGTTGGCGCATGTGAGTCCGGAACAAAAGGCCTGAAGGATGCCTCGAAAATGGCCGCTGGCGTCGCCAAGGACAAAAAGCCCCGGCGTGCTCGTTTGGAAGCCCAAGTGGAGAGGGTAGCGAAACCAATACTGGTCAAGTTCGGGACCGAAGACCGAGACGCGTGACCAGGATGGTTTTGGGATAAGTCTGGATGCGAAGTAGGATACAGCGCTTCGCACTGTTTCAGAGAGGGGGTCAGGGAAGCAGTGGTTTAGGTTGCCGGAGGACCAAAAGGAGATCGAGCTGTCGTGCTCAAAAGGCTCTCCGCTTATGCGATTCTCTAGGAAGTCTTGGAGTCGCTGCCTCACAGGGCGGGTGTAAGAGTTAGTCTTAAGCTGCTGGCTGATCGCTTCAAGGATTTGGCTGCCAGTAGTCGGCTCCTCTCGCAGGGTCACTGCCAGGTTAGTCATGCCTGTGCTGCTGCCGGGCTCAGAGTGCCCTTCCGTCAGAAAGATGCCGTTAGTTCGATAAGGAGCAATCCAGCCGTCCTTGCAGAGGCAGAAGGTGCGCGCCTTGCCGAAATGCAGCTTCAGATCCTTGTGGCATTCATCAATATCAGGCCAGATGTGCGTCGGGAATTCCAGGCGAACACCCACATCGAATGGTCGCGTGGTGCCTCCGAGATCCAGCGCGCCGTTCAAACTCTGCATGAGATCGTTGGCTCGCCGGCCACCAGCGATGAGGACTCGGCGACAAGGGTGCGTGTGAACACCAGATGGGGAACGAGTCGCTACATGGAACAGATCGTTTTCGCGAGTGATCTGGGTTACCTCTGTCCGCAGGTGGACAGATATCCCCGAGTTTATGATGCGATCTATCATTCGCGAATATCCGCGCAGGAGGTCGGATTGGCGGTATCGATAGGCTGGATAATACCTAAACTGAAAGCCGGCGGCGGCGTAGTTCCGCAGGCACTCCTGAGTCAAAGCGGGGGAAACGGGATCGAATTCCAACGGCACGTATCGGCCAAATGTGTTGAGGGCGGAAGAAAGACATTCCCGAAGTTGAGGTTCGCCTCCAGTGAAAGGTTCCATGGCACGGCCAGCGGGAAAGTCACTGACTTTCCCGCCCGAGAGCACCGAAGAGCCGCCCACGCCGCTGATGATCTGGCACGGTTCTACTCGCCGGCATGGCGATCCTCTCAAGATGGAACAGAATTTCTCCTCTACGGGCACTCCCGCCTCAAAGCACAGGGTCGATTGGGCCATGGCGGAATCTGCTAGGCGAAGCGCGGCCCCCAACCCTGCTGGGCCAAGCCCCACGATGCAGATTTCGGATGCGGAGTTTTCCATGAATCAAGACCGATCATCGGCGGAAGGCGAAATCCTGGCGCGCGATCCTGGATGCCGCAGAAAAGGATACCCGGCGGATCGCTTCTCTGCCACCGTGACTGAAAAGCACCGGAACGTTCTGTTGCGCTTTCGAGAGGATTTTGAGTCTGTATTCACCGTTTGCTGCCGTTTCTGTTCGGAAGCCCCCCGCCTCAACTTTGACACCTGCGAGCGGTACCGTGACACTCTGACCCTTTGTGTCTGACGTTTCAGAAACCGTGCCCTCGATCTCCAAATTCAAGGTGGCGCCCGAGAGCAAGGTGGAATTGCGGACCTGATCCCTCAGGGACGGGACCACGGCCAACGCGAAGAGCCCTAAACTTATGGCGAAAAGCAGCAACGGCAAATACCCGACTAGGTGTTTTGCAGCAGCCCGCCCATAGTACTTCGCTAAGATCAGGCTGGCTTTCCACCGGAGGCGAGTTGTGGATGTGATGAAATCGCCCATAGTCTTTTCCCCGAGGGCAAGCCCACTGAAGGATGCCCAAAATATTCTTTTCAAAAGCTTTAGCATAGCATCCTGGAGGCTGTTGGGCTGCTTTTCTCCAAGCATGCAGCAGGGGCGGCCGATCCTGGATGCCAGGCTCCGCGTTGTTTCAATTCGCAAGGTTCTGCGCCGCAGCCGAAAACCGTGTCAAGAAGCGACTCCAGCCAGCGGCGATCTGCAAGCTACGCTGTAGGCCTGCCGCGTTTCGATTCGTCCAAGGACATCCGTTCATACAACCACGGCACGAGGTGCGCCATCGCGCCCACAGGCAACCTCAGTAGATAAACGAACGGTCGTCGGTCGTGGGCATTGGCACCGGCCAGCCGAACAGGCAGAGGTGGTCGTAGGCCCAGAGCTTGATGGCCGGCAGGCCGAGACGGCTGGCGTTCACGAATTCCCGCAGCCATGGCCAGGTGCCGTAATAGAGGCCCATCAGGTAACGGCAATGGGCTTGGTCCCAGGCGAGTTCCCTCCACGGGT
>Ga0182030_10026002_pt1 | contig 10627 bp, 8 predicted proteins | sample 812S3MmetaG_FD_121299 | JGI IMG/M metagenome (GOLD analysis project Ga0182030, IMG submission 121299) | Permafrost microbial communities from Stordalen Mire, Sweden - 812S3M metaG (Illumina Assembly) | ecosystem: Environmental > Terrestrial > Soil > Wetlands > Permafrost | place: Sweden... | reverse complement strand
GGCCAGTTTCACGTTCCGTTTTACGCCGGACCTGCGCTGGATGTGGCCGGAACCGACCCCAGGCACAGCGAGTGCCGAGTGGGTTGCGGGTGCGGGCGATGCCGGCGGATTTTACCTGCTGCACTCGGGCGACGCTGGCCTGGCTGGCGCTATTGCCATTCCAGGAGCGCAACCGGCCGCTACGCCTGCGAATGCGAGCAACGCCCTGAGTCACAACGTTGAGCTCAAGCTGGCCATTGATCCGGTGCGTGACCGCGGCCGGCTGTTCCCGCTGCTGATGGCGGTTGGGACCACACCGGCAACCGCGACCAGGGACGCATTGGGCACGACTCTGGCTGACCTCGACGCCGGAATCGCGGCCAGCTACAAAGTCCACGCCGAGCGCTACAAGAAGCTGCTGGCCAGCGCGACATTGATCGAGACGCCGGACAAGGCGCTGAATGAGGCCTTCCAGTGGGCTGTGGTGTCGATGGAGCAGCTGCGGGCCAGGGCCTACGGCACGGACGAGCTTGCGCTGGTGGCCGGCTACGACTCTTCCGGTGACTCGGAGCGGCCAGGGTTTGGCTGGTTCTTTGGGCGCGACTCGCTCTACTCGATCTACGCCATTGACGGCTACGGGGATTTTTCGATCGCAAAGTCGGAGCTCGAGTTCCTGATTCACCGGCAGAGCGCGGCGGGCAAGATTATCCACGAGTATTCGCAGACCGCGGCGGCCGTGGATTGGCAGGCGACGCCCTTTGAGTACGCCGCGGCAGATTCAACGCCGCTGTTTTTGCTGGCGGTGGAGGATTACGTCCGCTCCAGCGGGGATGTGGGATTTTTGACGGCCAACCGCGCGGCGATTGAAAAGGCGTGGGCGTTTGAGACCGATCCCGCGCACGACACGGACCACGACGGGATCTACGACAACTCGCAGGGCACGGGCTGGGTGGAGAGCTGGCCAAACGCGATGCCGCACCAGGAGATTTATCTGGCGCTGCTGGACCAGCAGGCCTCAGCAGCGATGGCCAAGATCGAGAAGCAGCTGGGCAATGCGGAGGGATCGGCCGCAGCGGAGCAGCGTGCGGCGCAGGTCGCGGCGACAATTGAGCGCGAATACTACGACAAAGAGAAAGGCTGCTACGCCTTCAGCCACAACACCGACGGCTCGCAGGACCGGACCAGCTCCGTCTATCCGGCGCTGGCCTGGTGGGACCCGGACGGCAAGCCCGCGCTGGCGCATGGGGATGAGTGTCTGCGGCAGCTGGCCGAGCACACGCTCAACACGGACTGGGGCCTGCGCGACATCTCCAACGAGGAGAAGATTTATGACGGCGCGAGCTACCACCAGGGGTCGGTGTGGCCCCTGTTTACGGGGTGGGCGGCGCTGGCCGAGTACCGCGGCGGGCAGCCGCTGGTCGGCTACCAGATGCTGATGGAGAACGCCAACCTGACCTGGGCGCAGGACCTGGGCGCGGACACGGAGTGGCTGAGCGGGGACTTTTATGTGCCGATGCCCAGCAGCACCAGCCACCAGCTGTGGTCGAGCGCGATGGTGATTACGCCGACATTGCGCGGGCTGTTTGGGATTTCGATTGATGCGGGGACGAAAACGATTACGGTGAATCCGCGGCTGCCGGCTTTCTGGGACCACGCAGATGTCAAGAATATCGAGGTTCCGGGCGGGGCTCTGAACCTCTTTACCAGCCCTGAAGGGGAGTTCCTGAGAGTTTCGCTTCGGGAATCTGGTGTGGACGGATGGTCGCTACGCACAGGATTTCCGGATGCCAAACGGGATAAGGCTCAAGCTGCTGATCTTCTCCTTCCTCTGGAACCGGTTCAGGTATCGCTCACACAGAGCTCGACCATCCTGCCGGGGAGCCGGACAGAGAAGCCTCGCATTTTGCGGGAGAACTGGCTGAAGCGGAGTCTGACACTCTCGATTGAAGGACCTGCAGGGAGCTCCGCGAGTTATCTCTTGACCCACAAGGATTCGAAGCATCTGGCGTTGGGGGTTTCCGACGGGCTATCAAACCACGCTGAAGGTCGCTTGCCCGGTGCGCTCCTCGTCTCTCTGGGAATGGGAGATCCTGTGATCACTCCGGATTCTGGATCCGCGCTTCTGATTAATTTTCCCCCGGGCGAAGGGTGGAAGACAATTATGGTGACGCTGACCTGGTAGAGGTGCCACGGCTTGATTCCTGATTTGGGAATTTTATTACGAATGTCATTTTGTTTTGGTTACTTGTCGATAGGGGGGGTGGGGTGGTTTGCTCCCGCTCCCTGTGGTTTGCGCCTTCACTTCTGACTGAGGGTTTGCCTGGAATTATTGTGCAGGGAATGCGTGTAATTCCCGGCAACGGTTTCGCGAGGTGGGTGGAGGATGGTCTTTGATTGACAGTGGACCCGCTTCTGCCTACGCACAAAGGATGGAAATCCACTTGCAACCCGAGCTCGCGGCCAAAGTGGAGCAATGGTCCGCTGAAACGGGCCGGCCTGTCAATGATCTGTTTGAAGACGCGCTCGAAGGGTATTTCAGCGAAATTGAGCAACTGAAAGAGACGCTGGACCGGCGCTATCACGATATTGTCAGCGGCAGAGTGAAAGGCATTTCAGGTGAAGATGCGGTTCGATTGCTGCGGGAGAAGGCGGCAGCGCGCGAAGACTCAAGGACTGTTAAATCTCTTGAGATGCCGAAAGCCCGCGGCTAAAGCCTTGATCTATAGGCTCAGGCATTCATGGGCCTGAAGGCCCATGCTCCCTCCACCCGGCATAACCAAACCTCTCGACTGCAACGAATGAACGGCCCGGCATTGCTGCCGGGCCGTCTTATTGATGCCTGATGTCTGAAACCTGATCCCTGCTTCTCAAATCCGCATGGGCATCAGCACGTAGCGGTACTTGTACTCGGCCTCTGGGTCTTCGGGGCGCATCTGGCCGGCAGACTGCGAGTCCTTGAACTCGAGGCGCACTTCGCCTTCGTTGCTGAGCGCCTTGAGGAAATCGAGGATGTAGACGGAGTTGAAGCCCACCATAATGGGGTCGCTCGAATAGGGCGTGTCGATGGTGTCTTCGCTCTCGCCGCTCTCCGTCGAACTGGAGCTGATCTTGAGCTCGTTGCCTTCCAGGCGCAGTTTGATGGCGCCCGAGCGCTCGTCGGCGAACTGGGCCACGCGCTGGATGGCCGCCGCGAGCTCGCTCGAGCGGACGACGGCGAACTTGGTGTTGTCGCGCGGCATGACGGCCTCAAAATTGGGGAACTGGCCGGTCAGCTTGCGGGTCGACAGGGTGCGATGGCCGACGCGGAAGAAGAGCGTATGCTCGTCGTCGGCAAACTCCACCTTCTCGGCGTCGGTGTTGCCGAGCAACTGCTGCAGCTCCTGAAGAGCCTTGCGCGGAATGAGCACGCGCTTTTCGCCGCTGATGCCTTCGAGATTCTCATTGGGCTTTTCAACGTAAGACAGGCGATGGCCGTCGGTGGCCACCATGGCCAGCGACTCGGCCTTGATCACCAGAAGTGCGCCGTTGAGGGTATAGCGCGATTCTTCGTTCGAGATGGCGAAGATGGTGCGGGCGATCAGCGTCTTCAACGCCAGCGTGGAGATGCTGGTGGCGGTGACGGCGGGGAACTCCGGCACCTGCGGATAGTTGGCGCGGGCCATGCCGACCATCTTGGTGTTGGAGCGGCCACTGCGGATCTGCACCCAGTGGTTGTCCAGCAATTTTATGCTTATGTCGCCCTCGGGCAGCAGCTTGATGTAGTCGTAGAGCTTGCGCGCGGGGATGGTGCACGAGCCCGGCTTCTTGACCTTGACGGCGGCGCTGGTGCGGATGGCCTGGTCGAGATCGGTGGCGGTGATGTTGAGCCGGTCGCCCTCGGCCTCGATGAGGAAGTTGGACAGAATGGGAATGGTGGTTTTGCGCTCGACCACGCTCTGCGTCGCGGTGAGCTCCCTGACCAGCTCCTGGCGGCTTACGGTAATTTCCATCGCTGCCCCCTGTACGGCCTGCTTCTCCACTTCCGTTTCCACAATCGGCATCGCTTCACCCTCAGTGCAACAGGCAGATTCCTAGCTTGGCCTCACTCTACAACACAATGCGGTGACGCGAAAGGGTCTGGCTCCTGTTCTGGTTTGATTGTATTCACCTTCGGCGAACCGGTGTGGGTGGAAAACAGGACACATTTCTGAATTCTGCGCACCATCTCGGGCGGTTTGCGCCTGGTGCGGCCTCTTGTGCGGCGGCGATGCGGAGCGCGAACCAGGTCTGGGCGATGCAACGGGAATCTCCGCAGAGGAGGCGTGGGTGGCGACGGGTGAGGAAATAGGAAGGAAGAGTAAAGAACAAGACAGTAGTCTCCGTAGGTGAGGCAGGAAAAGTGGAAATCCTTCTGAAGAGGTTGAAGCAGCGCGGGTTGGGGAGGGGGCAGGTTTTCTAAATCGTGGCGGTGGAATTGAGGAGTTTTGGAAAACCGGCTTTGCATAGGGCCGGAGCGATACCTGTTTCCCACGTCTCCCACAGGAGGGCGCGCAGGGGCTGTGAAAGGCAGGCTGATTGTGTGTAAACCGCGTCCACAGCCGCGCAGGGCAAGGGGTTGGCGTGTACCGGTCATCCACAGGAGACGGGTCTTCCACCGCGTCCACAACAGCTTGGAGAAGCGAGGAAAACAGCACGCCGGAGATCGTTCCCAAGCACGGTTTGTGCCGGGGCGGCGTCCCATTCCAGCACCGCGGTCAAACGTGGCTCGGATTGGTTGGTTTGAGGAGGGTACGACGATCCTAAACTGGGATTGACCGGCACTGGGTGTGTGGGCAGGGGGCTGGGAATGACCATTGATGTAAGCCGTCTGGAGACCCAGCTGCTGCAGATGTCGGCCGAGGGTGCGCCGGGGAGGGAGTTTTGCGAGGCTATCGCCGAGCTGGCGCGCACCAGCCGCTTCGACCAGCTGCGCGACATTCTGCCCGGCATTGTGTACGACGAGCTGTGGGCGCGCTACCAGCAGGACAACGCCGCTTTTGTGGCCGGCTGGCGGATGCTGGCGCAGGAGATGCGCCAGGGGTTCATCCAGCACGCCCGGGAGCGGCTCACCTCGCTCACCCGCTTGCAGTTCGTGGGCCACGGAGCTGCTACGCCGGCGTGGCAGGAGATTCAGCGCGCGCTCGATGGCCAGCAGAACGACCTGTTGCGCGCGGCTATCGCCATGGAGCTGCTGGAGCTGGTGGAGCCGGCTGTCTTTCGCGCCACCCACCTGCGCGAGTGCGTGGTGGCCGCGGCCAGCTCTGAAGAGGCCGACCGCTATCTGGACGAAGCCACGCGCTGCTACTTCTACGGGCTGTTCACAGCGTGCGCGGTCATGTGCCGGAGCGTGCTTGAAGAGGCCATCAAGCAGAAGCTGCCCGAGCAGCTGACGCGACTGGTGCGCACCCGCTACCGAAACGCGGCCACGCTGGGCAATCTACTGCATGAGGTGAACAACAATCTGCAGCTGTGCGGCATTGACGGGGATTTCCCCCGCGTGGCCAACCAGGTGAACGACGTGGGGCGCAAGGCTGTGCACCAGGGACTGCTCTCGGAAGACGAAGCCCGGCTCTGCCTGCAGAACGCGCGGCTGGCGCTGCAACTGCTGCTGCAACACTGATGCCGCCGGCGGTCGGTCCTGCTGCGCAAGTACCACCCTGAAGGTTTGTCGATGGAGAATCTGGGAGGTAAAGTTAGATCAGGTTGTGATCGTCATACACCTTGCGCGGCCGTCAAATCGTATGTCCCAATTCTTGAGAATGTCCCTCCCAATCAAACACGAATAAAAGGGTTCCCGGTTGAAGTCAGCGCTGCGGATTCGCAGAGTTCTAATTGGAGGAAGCTCTGAGCCCGGAAAGCTCATGGAGCCGGAGTACTCATCGCAGAGACAGTCTCCGCCCATTGTCCTGATCGGACTTCGAGCTCCGGTTTGAACAAGTTTCCAGTTCTTGGCAAATGTTTTGCTGATTATTGTGAAGGGCGATCCGGTGTCTATCAGAGCGGTGATTGGGTGGGGCTCGGGGTATTCCAATCCGATGGCGCGCCCTGCCTCAATGTAATCATAGGCATTCATCACGATCACCTTCAGGCAAGGGCCAGGATCGGCGGGATCAAACGGATCCCAATGTACCTCGAACGGTGCCATGCTAGGCAACGAAGTACACAGGTTCCGTTATCCAGATTTGCTTGACCAAGAAGTTCCGGCTGACGCCAAACTCCCGCAATCCGGCTCGGAAGGCGTCCTCGTACGAATCAAAGAATTGATCCAGCACACGACCGTCTTGGATCACGACGTACTCGCCTAGATGCTTGAGAGACCACTTTTGTCGGTATTCCTCGAACACCTGAAGTTCCATCTCCAGTGGGGCCGCGAGCGCCATATACACCCCTTCCAAAATCCTACGACGTAATCACCACCGCCATCGAGGAAATCGAACGATGTCACGTTATCACATTATAACGTTATTATGTGGTGATGTCATAATGTAGTCAAGGGAAATCTGGACCCATGAGCCCAAGAGCAAAACACATCCCGGACAATGCGCACCAGACGACAATTTGCCTAACCGACGAGGAGCAGGCAGCGGTCAACTGGATCAGGGCAGCTCGAAGGCTCAGACATGAGGATCGGAGGACGCTAAATGACATCGTTGTCGATTCACTCTGGTATCTTTTGGAGAAAGTCGAGGGGAAGACTAGGGATCAGATCCGAGCAATGGTCCCGCAAATCCCAGTGAGCCAAGCACTACAGGACAATGTCACGGAAATGCCGAAGCCGAAGGCCAAGCGCTGATCCGAGCGCAAGGGCACGGACGCAACCCTAACCGCGACAGGGTCACAGCTTTACTGGGACCGCCCTTCTATACTGGACTGTCCATGTCCTACGCCGCGGCTCTAGATCAACTCAACGCAATGATTCCCGAGCTCTATGCGAGCGCAGGCCAGCCGCGCCGCAAATTCTCGCTCGAAGAGATTCGCATCCTCCTGGCCGCGCTGGGTGATCCGCACCGCTGGTTCCCTTCCGTGCTGATTGCCGGGACCAACGGCAAGGGCTCGACGGCGGCTACGCTGGCCTCGATTCTGACCGCCAGCGGCCTGCGCACCGGGCTCTACACCTCGCCGCATCTGGCGCGGGTGAACGAGCGCATCCGCCTGGACCGCGCGGAGATTGGCGACGAGGCCTTTGCCGCGCTCTACTTTCGGGTCCACGATGCGGCGCAGAAGCTGGTAATGGATGGCAGCCTTCCGCAGCTGCCCAGCTTCTTTGAGATCCTGACTGCCCAGGCGTTGCTCTACTTTGCCGAGGCACAGGTCGACATTGCGGTGCTGGAAGTGGGCATGGGCGGGCGGCTGGACGCGACCAACATTGTCGATCCGCTGCTCTCGATCATCACCGACATCTCGCTCGACCACATGGAGTGGCTGGGCACGACGATTGGGGCGATCACCCGCGAGAAGGCCGGGATTCTGCGGCGCAACGGGACGCTGGTCACGCTGCCGCAGCATCCGGAGGCCAACCAGGTTCTGGGCGAAGGAGCCGCGGAGCTGGATGTGCGCGGGGTGAGTGCCGTGCCGTATATGCCATTCCTCGCCGCAGGTGCTTCTGGTCCATACCGGGTGGAAGCGCTGGGTGCAGCGGTTGAGGTCGACTCGCCTTTGGGCGGGGCGCACCAGCATCGCAACGTGGCGCTGGCCCTGGCCGCGGCAGTCGAACTGGCCGAGCACCACGGCCTGCCCATTACGCCGGAGTCCCTGGCTGAAGGCATTCACCAGACCCGCTGGCCGGGACGGCTGGAGCACATCCAGCGGGGTGGGGTGGAGTGGATTCTGGATGTGGCGCATAACCCGGCCGGAGCCTGGGCGTTGCGCGCTGGCCTCAGCGCGACGCTGGCGCCGGAGGGTAGGCCGCGGGTGCTGGTCTTCAGCTGCCTGCGCGACAAGCCCATCGCGGAGATGGCGCAGATATTGTTTCCTCTTTTTGACTTGGTGATTCTGGCGCCGCTGCATGCCGCGCGAGCCGCCGCGCTTGACGATTTGCTGGCCGCGGCCGCAGCGACGGGGACACCGGCGGTGGTGGCTGGCAGTGTGCCGGAAGCGATTCAACTTGCTGAAAATAAATCAAATAGAGGACAGATTGTCGTCTCAGGATCGGTCTATCTGGTGGGCGAGGCACGATCGATTCTGCTGGGCAGACCGGAAGCAAGAGAAGCCGGGGTTGCACCATGAGCCCACGTCCCCATGCGCCGCTGCCCCGGCTTTACCGCTGGCGGACGAACCTCCTCCACATCCCGCTGATGGCGGTTTCCACCATTGTGTGCGCGTCGGTTTCGCTGCTGATCTCGCTCGTGGATAAGAGCGGGCGGGTGCAGCACAACATTGCCCGCTTCTGGGCACGGACTCTGGTGTTCTTCGCTGGATGTTCGCTTCAGGTCGAGGGCCAAGAGAACCTGCGCAAACACCCGGTCGCGGTGTATGCCTCGAACCACACCTCCTACATGGATACACCAGTGGTGTTTGCCGCGTTGCCCTTCCAGTTTCGCATCCTGGCGAAGAAGGAATTGTGGCCTATAGCGTTCATAGGATGGTACTTGGACAGATCCGGCCAGATTCCGATCGATACCCGCAACCCGCGCGCCACGCTCTCAAGCCTGAGCCTGGGCGTGAAGGCACTGCGTGGAGGAATGCCGCTCTTTGTCTTTCCCGAGGGCGGGCGCACGCCGAACGGTGAACTGCAAAACTTCCTCTCCGGCGCGGCTTATCTGGCCATTCGCGCCCAGGTTCCGCTGGTGCCTATCGCCCTCAGCGGGGTCTACGATCTGCTGCCGATTCACACCCGTCACTTGCATCCGGGCAAGCTGATGCTGAAGGCCGGAGAGGCGATCGATACGACCGGCATGTCGGTGCGCCAAACGGACGAGCTGACGGAGCAGTTGCGCGCGGCGATCCGGGCACTGGTCGGCCAGGAGTCGGAGAGCGCGACAGAAGTCTCCCTGGCTTGAAGCTCAAGCTCGCCGACGGGCCGCAGGTCCATCGGTTGGCTATTTGCCGTGACCCAGCCTCAAAGCACTATCGCGCCGCTCGCGCCGGGGCTTACACTGGTTGGGCCATGTCCGTCCATATTGCGATTCCAGAACCCACCAGCAGCGATGCAGCCTACAATCAGCGTTCGCTTCCGCCCTATCTTGCCGCCCTCCATTCCGTAGGCGTCACTCCAGTCCTGGTGCCGTTGCACGAGCGTCAGGACCGTGTGGCCAGACTGCTGGCCACGGTGCAGGGAATCCTGCTCCCTGGGAGCGGCTATGATGTTGATCCGCAAAGATATGGCGAAGATCGGATGGCAGAATGCGGACCCGCGGACCCGGGCCGGACGGCGGTGGACGAGCTGTTGTTGCAGGACGCATTTAACCTGCAAAAGCCGATTCTCGCCATCTGTCAAGGGGCGCAGACGTTGAACGTCTGGCGCAACGGCACATTGGTTCAGGACCTGAAGACTCCGGTCAATCACCAGCCTGGGCGCGATGTGGTGGAGGCGCACCCGGTACGCGTGTCGCCAGGTTCGCGCCTGGCACGCCTGCTTCCTGCCGATGGGCGACTGGGGGCCGAGGTTAACTCTAGCCATCATCAGTCCATCAAGGCCGTGGGCGACAATCTGCTGGTGAGCGCGGTTTCCCCGGAGGATGGAGTCATCGAGGCGGTCGAACTGGATTCGGACACGCACTTTGCCCTTGCCGTCCAATGGCATCCGGAGCGGACCTATATACAGTCCGCACTCTCGCGGGCGATTTTCTCAGTCTTTGCGCGGGCGGCGGCGGCATGGCAACCCAGGCAGGCGGAGGTTTCAGTTGGCCAGGGCTGAGGGGCTCTGCTCCCGGAATGCGGGAGACGAGCGGTGAGTGAGATCTCCCAAGCGACAGGCGAGCGGCTGAACGCCGTGCTGCGCGAGGCAAGACTGGAGGCGCTCGACCCGACGCTGGCCGGCTGTTTTGGAGATTACTGCGCACTGCTGGAGCGCTGGAACGCGCGCACCAATCTGACAGCGATTCGTGACGAGGAGGGGATTCTCTCCCTCCACTTTGCAGAGTCAATCGCCTGTGCCCGAGCCCTGCCGGCCGGGATCGGGACGCTGCTGGACTTTGGCTCGGGGGCGGGGTTCCCGGGAATCCCGATTGCGTTATGCCGGCCGGAGATTGCGGTCACTCTGGCTGAGTCGCAAGGGAAGAAGGCGGCCTTTCTGCGGGAGGCTGTGCGGACGCTGGGATTGCCAACCGCAGTGCATTCAGGGCGCGCCGAACTGTTGCAGATCCGATTCGATTGTGTGACGCTGCGGGCGGTGGATCGTATGGGCGATGCGGTAGAGGCGGCGCGGGAGCTGGTTGCGGATGGGGGATGGCTGGCTCTGATGACTACCCAAGCTGAGGTTGAACGGTTCTGCAAGTCTTCCGGTGAGGAGCTTTTGTGGCTGGAGCCGATTCCACTTCCGGGCAGCGAAAAGCGGTTGCTTGCGCTTGCGCAGACAGAGCGTGGCCGGTGATCTGATTGCCGGGGCTGAAGCGATGGCATCGGACCTGCATTTCGAGCTGATTGGCAACTGTCGTTTCGCGCAGGAACGCATGTTCCACGTGGAACAATT
>Ga0182030_10026001_pt1 | contig 10627 bp, 7 predicted proteins | sample 812S3MmetaG_FD_121299 | JGI IMG/M metagenome (GOLD analysis project Ga0182030, IMG submission 121299) | Permafrost microbial communities from Stordalen Mire, Sweden - 812S3M metaG (Illumina Assembly) | ecosystem: Environmental > Terrestrial > Soil > Wetlands > Permafrost | place: Sweden... | reverse complement strand
GATGTGCATCGCGTTGACAAGGCAGAGGCCCTCGCGGATCCCGCTCTCCCTAAGCGCTTCCTCGACCTGGTCGGTGATGTTGATGAGCTGCCGCCTCTGAGGCACGTCGAACCAAAGTTCCTTTCGGTGGGACTTCATCGCTTGTCCCTTTCCTCCACGACCCGCGGCCGGGCGCAAGCTTTTTTGGGCACGGGCGCTGGCGTCATTGCCTGACGTTCACGGTGAGCATGAGCGTTCCTGCGCCGCGGGCGCCCTCGTAGCTGAGCTGGACGGTCCAATCGCCACCCATGTCGGGCCTCACCTTCACGCTGTAGCGCCCGGGAACATCGGTGGGCGTGACCGTGCTGCCCGAATGCATGACCATGCCAGGCATATTCATGTCGAGGGCGAGCTTCACCACGCCGACATCGGCAAGCTCGCCCGACGCCGCGTCGCGGAACTCAATCACCACGTCGTTGTCGCCAAGGTGAAGCTGGCCCTGAGGGTGGAATAGATCGACGGTCAGTCCGTTCGCGCCCTGGTGGGCGAATGCCACGCCAAAGCGTCCACCGCCCCGCGCAAGATAGTGGCCGCCGACCCATAATCCGGCCAGGGCGACAATGGCAACGGGCACCAGCCACAGTGCGCGGCCAGGCCGGCCCACTGCGCCAGTCTCCGGAGGGACCTCGGGAACAGGGGGCTCCGGCGCGGTCGCACCACGGGGAAGATGGCGCCCACGCCAGATGGCGTAAATCGCCGGATAGAGAAGCAGCTCGAGGATCGCCGAGGTGACGACGCCGCCGATCATCGGAGCGGCAATCCGCTTCATCACGTCCGCGCCCGCCTGCGTTGTCGGGGACCACATGATCGGCAGCAGGCCGAATACGATGGCGCAGACGGTCATGATCTTTGGCCGGATTCGCTGCACCGCGCCATCAAGAACGGCCGCGTTCAGGTCCGCTTTGGTGCGAAGCCGGCCTTCGGCCTGGAAGCGGTCACAGGAGTGGTCGAGGTAGAGCAGCATCACGACGCCCGTCTCGGCGTCGAGGCCGGCAAGCGCTATGAGGCCCACCCAAACGGCGACGCTCAGGTTGTAGTTGAGCAGGTACAGCAGCCAGAAGGCTCCGACAAGTGAGAACGGCACGGCGAGCAGCACGATTGCAGTGCGCGCCACCGATCTCGTGTTCATGAAGATGAGAATGAAGATTAGGAGAAGGGTGAACGGAATGACTGCGGCAAGGCGCCTTTCGGCGTTCTTGAGGTACTCAAATTGGCCGGCCCATTGAATGTAGTAGCCCGGGGGAAATTTCACGCGCTCGCTGATCCGCGCCGATGCCGCACGGACATAGCCTTCTATATCTGAGCTCGTCGCATCCACAAAGACGAAGCCCACAAGCTGCCCGTTTTCATTGCGGATCGAAGGGGGCCCGGTGCGAAAGTCTATGTCGGCAAGCGCGGAGATGGGCACCTGGGCTCCCGTGGGTGTCGCGACGAGAACCCGCCTGAGGGCGTCAAGGTCCTCCCGGAAGTCCCGTGCATAGCGGACGCTTATCGGATAGCGCTCGCGCCCCTCTATGGTGGTCGCGACAGTCTTGCCGCCGATTCCTGACTCTATCATCTCGTTCACATCCCCGACGGTCAGTCCATAACGCGCCGCCGCGGTCCGGTTTACCGTGAAATCCAAGAAATAGCCGCCGGTCGTGCGCTCCGCAAAGACGCTGCGGGTGTTTGGAAGATCAGTAAGCGCCTTCTCGATCTGGATGCCGATATCCTGGATTTTGGCGAGGTCCGGGCCGAAGACTTTCACGCCAAGGACACTGCGGAATCCCGTGGTCAGCATCTCCGTTCGCGTCTGGATCGGCATCCAGAAGATGTTGGCCATTCCCGGCATCCTCAGTTTCCCGTTCAGCTCGTCGACAATCTTCTCCCATGTCATGCCCCGGCGCCATAACTCGGGCGCCTTCAGGGTCACGACGGTCTCAAACATCGAAAGCGGGGCCGGGTCGGTGGGCGTCTCTGCCTGGCCGGCCTTTCCAAAGACCGTCTCAACCTCGGGAACCTGGCGGATGAGCCGGTCCTGGATCTGCAGGATGCGTGCGGCCTCGCCGACCGACATTCCGGGAACGGCGGTCGGCATGAAAAGGATGGTGCCCTCGTTCAAAGGCGGCATGAACTCGCTGCCGAGCCTGCGGAAGGGAATCACCGTGGCGGCGAGGATGGCTGCCGCGGCGAGGATTGTCGGCCACCGGAACCTCAGCACGAAGATCGCGATCGGCTCGTATGCCCAGATGAGGAGCCGGTTTACGGGATTGCGCGCCTCTGGCCAGATCCTGCCCCGGACGAGAAGCACCATCAGCACGGGGACCAGCGTGATGCCGAGCAGCGCCGCAAAGAGCATGGCGAATGTCTTGGTGTAGGCGAGGGGGCTGAAGAGCCGCCCTTCCTGACCGCCGAGCGAGAAGACGGGGATGAAGCTGACCGTGATTACTAGAAGGGAGAAAAACAGGGGCCGGCCCACGCTTCGGGCAGCCTCGACAACGGTCGCGGCCCGCTCCTGGCCCGCAGGGTCACGGCCGTGCTCGTGGCGGAAGCGCTCCAGGCCCTTGTGGGCGTTCTCGACCATGATGATAGCGGCGTCGACCATCGCGCCGATCGCGATCGCAATGCCGCCAAGGGACATGATGTTCGAGGTCAGGCCGAGCCAGTGCATCGGCACGAACGCCAGGATGATTGCGACCGGAAGGGTGAGTATGGCCACGAGCGCCGAGCGCACATGCCAAAGGAACACGAGGCATACGAGCGCCACGACGATGCTCTCCTCGATGAGCTTTTCGCGGAGGGTGGCGATTGCGTTCCTTATGAGCTCGCTGCGGTCGTAGGTGGGCACGACCCGGACCCCCGGAGGCAGTGACGGCTCGATCTCCTTGAGCTTGCGCTTCACGCCGTCGATTACGTCGAGGGCGTTCTCGCCGTGCCTCATGACGACGATTCCGCCGACAACCTCACCCTTGCCGTCCAGCTCGGCGACGCCGCGCCTCAGGTCGGGGCCGATGTGCACCGTGCCGACATTCTTCACGTAGACGGGCACACCGTTGTCCACCCTCAGGGGTATGTCCTCGATGTCGGAGACGCTCTTTATGTAGCCGCGGCCGCGGACAAAGTACTCGGTCGAACCGACCTCGAAGGTCTTTCCGCCGACGTCGTTGTTCGACACACGAATCTTTGCGACAACGTCCCCGAGGGTGACCCCGAGGGCGAGCAGCTTGCCGGGGTCGAGGTCGACCTGGTATTGCCTCACGAATCCGCCGACGGGCGCGACCTCGGCGACACCCTTGACCGACTCCAGCGCGTAGCCCAGGTGCCAGTCCTGGAAGCTGCGCAGGTCGGCGAGGCTGTTTTGCCCGGATTCGTCGACAAGGGCGTATTCGAAGACCCAGCCGACACCCGTGGCGTCGGGGCCAATGACGGGATTTACCCCCTCGGGCAGCGAGGCCCGCACGGAGCTCAGGTACTCGACGACTCGGGAACGGGCCCAGTAGATGTCGGTGCCGTCCTCAAAGATGACGTAGACAAATGACTTTCCAAACATCGACTCGCCCCTCACGAACTTGACATGCGGCGCGGCGATGAAGCGGGTGGAGATGGGGTAGGTGATCTGGTCCTCGACGAGGTCGGGCGAGCGCCCGTCCCAGTCGGAATAGATGATCACCTGCACGTCGCTCAGATCGGGTATCGCATCGAGCGGGGTCCGCTGGATCGCCCAGAGTCCCGCCGCAACGCCCATCAGGACAAAGACGACGACCAGGAACTTGTTCCTGGCGCTTGCCTCGATGGTCCGCTCGATCAGGGTCGGCGGCGCTTCGTTCGGCGTGTTCATCGCGCTACCAGTTCTTTAGGGCGCCCTGCACCTTCGACTCCGCGTCGATAAGGAAATTGGCGCTGCTGACGACGCGCTCGTTCTCGGCCAGTCCGCCGGTGACCGCGTAGCGGTCCCCGAATTTTCGGCCCAGTTCTATGAATCGCGGCTCCAGGCGGCCCCCTCCCTTGTCCACAAACACGATGTTGCGGCGGCCCGTCGGCAGCACCGCGCCCACCGGCACCGTCAGGCCGTCCCCCTGGTCGATCTGAAGCTCGACGTTCGCGTACATTCCGGGGCGGAGCCGATAGTCTGGGTTCTCGACGTCGATCCGCACGCGCGAGGTGCGCTTGCTTTCGCTGGCGAACGGATCGACAAGGGCGATCCTGCCGGTGAGCGCAAAGCCGGGATAGGCCGAGGTCGTGATCTTCACCTGCATTCCCGGTCCGATGAGCGGCAGCTCCTCCTGATAGAACTCGGCCCAGACCCATACGGCGGACAGATCGACGATGTCGACGAGCGGGTCACCCACGGCGACGCGCCGGCCCTGACGAATGGGCAGCGCCTCAACGACGCCGTTCACCGGGGAGACGAGCGTCAGATACTGCTTCACCAGCCGGGATTGCTCGAGGGCGTTGATCTCCTCATCGGAGACATTCCACTGCGCCAGGCGCGCCCGTGTCGAAGCGATGAGCCGCTCGATGTCCGTCTCCCCCTTTTGCGACCCGCCTTTCGGTGCCCCGTCGCGCATTCGCAGGAGATCAACATACTCATTCTGCGTGGCCACGAGGTCCGGACTGTAGATGTCCATGAGGACCTGGCCCTTGGTCACGGCATCGCCCGGCGCGGATACGTGGAGTTCGTGAATGTAGCCGTCGACCCGCGCGACGTAGGCCCACTGGCGCCGGGTTTGGGGAACGACGGTCCCGACGGCCCTAATCGAGCTCCGCAGCGGCGTTCGCTCGACCGTCGCATAGGTGACTCCGATCAGCTGCTGGCGCTCCAGAGGTATCGTAAATTCGGAGGGCTTCTCCTCCGCGTTCTTTCCCATTGCCTGAGTGTTGCTGTCCTCCGCCCGAGCCAAGGGGAGAAGGCCGGCTGCGGCCAAGACCGCAGAGAGAAGCAGGGAGACCGCTGTTGGTGGCTTTGCATGCATGGTGGATGTCCTTTTGAAGGTTGGAGTCATTGGTTCATTGCCGGGGAGCCGCCCGACACATAGGCGGGCAGATCATATACCCCCGTGAGGAGGGTGAGATCCGCCAGTTCGCGGCCCTGCTCTGCGGTTGCCTGGGCCAGTTCCCATCGGTCTTCCACAAGCATCCGCCGCGCATCGAGGATGTCCTGGAATGGCCCCAGGTTGCCCTCCCAAGCGGCGCGGGCGCTCGAAAGAGTCTGCTCTGTGAGCGGGATGACCTGGTTTTGATAAAGCAGCGCCCTCCGCCTCGCCGCGTCGAGCTCCACAATGAGGTGGTGGAGCTCCACGCGGATGCCGAGCGCATAGTCCTCGGCCTCATGCTCCGCGGCCCGCACGTTGGCCTTGTCGCGCCTGAAATCGGCGTCGTAGTTCCTTCTGTTGAGCCACGGCAGGCTGAAATCGACGGTCATCGTCCCCTCGCGGATCTCGCCGTCACCGCTGTACTGGCGTGCCTGCAGGCCGAGGCCTATCTCGGGCATCCGCTTGCGCTGAGTAAGCCGGGCGACGGCCTCATCCTGGGCGGCTTCCTGCTGCATGACCCTCAGTTTTGGCGCGAATTCCAGCGCGGCGCTGACCAGCCGGTCATCGAAGGGCACGGGGCCGGCGATTTCCGGAAGGGCAACGGCCGGCCAGGGCCCGTCAATGTCGCGGTTGAGCAGGCGGTTCAACTGGGCCCGCTGGCGCCCCCGGAATGAGATGATGGTCGTGAGTTGATCAGCCCCCTTCGCCCTCTCGGTCTGGATCTTCAGCCACTCCACCTGGCTGGACTTTCCGACCCTGTATCGGTCGTCGACGGCGGCCAGTGTGGCGTCGAGCCACGCCTGGTCCTGCTGGGCCAGTCTTGCGTTCTCGTCGGCAAGCGCCAGGTCAAGCAGGGCCACAGTGAGATCTCGCCGGATCGTCTCGGTCTCAAACCGAAGGTTGAGCTTCGCCTTTGCGGCTGCCGACTCCGCGACGTTTCGCGCCAGTTCCGGGCGCCCGAACACGGGCAGCTTCTGCTCGACCCCGTAGACGATGTTGCCCATCTCGGACGAGGTGAATCCCTGCTGGCCGGGAAACCAGAGTCCGAACGAAAATACTGGGTCTTCCCAGATGCGGACTGACTCGACGGCCTCGCTCGCTGCATCAGCCCTGGCGCCCGCCGCCTCGATGGCGGGGTTGCGGCCCTGGGCCTCCGCAGCGAGCCGGCCTATCAGGTCGCCTGTGATGGCGATCCCGCTTTCCGAGGGCGCGGCCTCGTCCGCACGCAGGGCGCCGCCGGCCAATGAAATTGAAAGGAGGAGGGAAAGGTATTTTGTCTTCATGGTTGATCCGAGGCGGGAATGGTTGGGGACTGAGAACCCGCGCAGGCATGCGGCAACGCCGGACGAGCGCGAGGGGAGGGGCGCGTCCCGCGGCGCAGCGCGGGCGCAACACGGCTCGGGGCCTTAGATCAGAAAACTGCAATGCGCCTTGAACAAAGGCACATGGGCAGTCGGCACCGCCAGGGCGAACGGGATAAGCGCGGAAGAAGGCGCCGATCCGATGCCGGGTGCAAAAAGAAAGGATGCGAGAAACGGGCCGGGCTGCGCCAGGAGCCGCGGGGCTGAGCGCCCATTTGGCACGGACGGAGCAGTGGCAACCATCGGGGAGGCTGTCGACGGGGGCTGGCAGGCGGGCATGCCGCACTCCCCGGGATGCTTGCAGTGGCAACAGTCGCATTGGCAGGTCTTCAACGGCTCGACCGGCTGCACCTGCACTACGGCGGCGCAGAAGAGCGCCAAGAGAGCCAGGACCATGCGTTTCATTGGACTAGCGCAATCATGGGCGCCCGGGCCCATTGGGCAATTGCTTTTCCCGGACATCGCCCGGCTCGGAATGATCAGAACGGGCGTCGATGTGCCGGTGGTCCCCACCGCGCTGAGTGCATTCTATTTGCAGGCTTTTCCGTGGCTATGTGTTTTGACACCAGACAATTGCGGGACCAAATCAAGCGTCTCAATGCCGAGGCGCCATTCGCCTTAGGGAGTCTCACTCGGCGGCAAACGTGTTCATCCGACCCGGTCTGGCGCAGCAAGAAGTGCGCATCTTATCCCAACTCACGCACAAGTTCATCTGTGTGTCGGCCCATCCTCCGCCTTCGGGAAACGGGGCTTCCTCTGGCTCTTGATTGGCGAAACCTGGAATCGGCGGGCTGGAGAAGGGTGCCTCCGCTCTCTTCTGACCGATTCGATAGGCTGACAGCTTCTGCGCGCGGAGGCAGTCGCGAGGCAAATAACAGCTGACTTTTGGCTGAAATCAGCGTTACGAAACGTCGGGCATATGGCTCGGGACTCTGAGGAGCAGGTGCAGGTCGTCGGCGTGATTAACTCCTTCAATCGATCGGAGCTGCTTCGCTTTGCCCTGCCGTCTCTCGCATCGGCGCTTAAGGGCTCCCGTCTTCCCGGCGCAATTGTCGTCTTTGATGCGGGGTCGACCGATGGATCCCGAGAATTCATCTCCGAATTCTCGAAGGCGAGCGCCGAGGTTCCCATCCGGTCGGTCTTCTGCCGCCTAGGGGAGCCAAATTCATTCAGCGATGGGATCAACCGCGCCACTGCGGCCGCCATCTCGGAATTTCCCAGCCTGCGCTGGTTTCTCCTCTTTGAGACTGACAACCTGATGGAGGACCACAGGCCGCTAGACGACGCCATCTCTTTTGCCGAGGCACACCCTGATGTCGGAGCGGTTGGCTTTACCACGCGCCTGTTGAGCGGCAAGCCAGCTGGATGTGGTTGCCGCTTTCCCACTGCGTTTGAGTTTCTTATCGGGCTTCGCCTGGCGACGCTTTTCCACCTGGACCGAAGCGAGGGCGCCGTGATTGAGGCCTCGGAGGGCCGGCGCGCCTTTGAATGCGACGCCGTCTACACCAGTCCGCTTGTCATCCGGCGCGAGGCTTGGGCAAAAAACGGCGGACTGGACGCCGGACGATTTCCATTTTCGGACTGCGATGTCGACTGGGCATGGCGCCTCAGGAAGCTCGGCTGGCGGCAACTGGTGCTCAGAACGGAGAAGGTTGTGCACGACAATCGGGACATCGTGTCAGTGTGGTCGAAAAATCGCGCAATTCATTTCCATAGGGGGAGGCTGCGACTGCTTCGTCTGCACCGCGGCACACCGGCGCTCCCGCTCAAGCTCGGGTTGGCGATGCGGCACCTTGGCGAGCTGCTGGTCTGCAGCGTCCTTTTTTATCCGCGCCGGCGCCATTTGCCGCGATTGAGGGCTCGCGGGAGCTTGCTGCGAACCGTCTTCCGCGGCTACGAGGGATGAGTAACAGCCTCCGGCAGCCCGACCCCGTTGGCCGACCAGGAATTTGGCAGGACGTCGACCCCGCCCGTGATTGCCCAGGGGACTTCGCTCCGAATCTCGTTTGAAAGGCAGCCTGCCTTGGGAGAAGTCAGCCGATTGAATTGCCGGACCATCAGCCTGGCAACGCGGCCGGGGGCGAGGCGACGACAGCCGCCCTGCGGCGGGGACCGTCCCCGAGATAAACGTGGTTGTCGCGCCACCGCAGAATTGGCGCCTCGAAGAGGCGGTAGATTGCCGCGCTCGCGCCCACGCATGCGGCGACATATGAAACAATTCCGACCGCCGTTCCGTAGTGAAATTGCATATGCGACAGCACCGTGGTGCTCAGCATGAGATTAACGAGATACATGGAATAGGACCAACGCGCCAAGGCGCGGACTGGCGACTCAATTGCCCGCCCTCCGAGGCTAGAGCAGGTTGATGCCCATGGCAGCAGAAGGACGCATCCAAGGGTCACGACGAATAGCAGAAAGACTCGGGCGATGCTCGAATGATCCGGATCTCCCAATCCCATGAAGAGGAATGTTGCCGTCAGCAGGGCGAGACCCCCGGCGGCGGCCGGAACCCTCAGCCGCGCCCAGGCGACCGGGCAACGGCGGCAGAGCGCGACCGCCAACAGGCCCATCGCGATTGAATCGGGGCGGTAGATGACGACCTTTGTGATGCCGCGCTGCCAGTCCTCCTGGGTCAGCGTCAAACCCCTCAGCAAGACCGGAATGACCACCATCAGGCTCGCCAGCGTCCAATACAGGCGTCCAAACGGGACTCGCAACAGGCGGAGGCCGAGAAACAGGCCCAGCGGAAACAGGAGGTAGAACCACTCCTCGACGGAGAGGGACCACGATTCCGGGAAGAACCAGGCCTGGTTCGGGGAGAAATTCTGAAGGAAAAAAACGTACCGCGGGAGCAGCGGGTAGGGGCTCGGATAGCCCCTCTCCCGCTGGAAAAGGTGCCAGAACGCGACATTGACCAGTATGAACAGAAAGTAATTCGGCAGCGTGCGTAGCGCGCGGCGCAGCCAGAATCTGGCGGCGGCGCCGAAGTCCCCAAGCGAGCCGCCCAGGTCCAGCAGGATTCCTCCGATGAGAAACCCGCTGAGAGCGAAGAACAGGGAGACCCCGAACGTCCCCGTCTTGGTCCAGATGACGGGGAATCCGTAGCAGATGTGGAAGAAAAGCGCCGCGTGCTGAAGCACGACGAGCGCGATCGCCACCGCCCGCATCAAGTCGAGCCCATAGACATGCTTTTGCATCCTCTTTCTGGGGACGCCTGAACGGCGACCGAACTACGGGCCCGGGGTTCGCGACTCCACCTTGATGGCGGCGCCGAGGGCTACCTGTATTCCTCCCCGGTGGTCGCGTTGATGATCTTGAAGTTCTCGATGTGGTAGTTTGCGTCGGCCCGGAAGGCCAGCTTGACCCCGAAGCTCTTCTCCATCCGCACGAGGAGGTCGGCGTCCTCGCTCCTCAGGCGCTCAAGCACCGAGGGGTGGACAAGCACCCGGATGGAGTACTCCTTGCCGTCCTTGCGCGCATGGAGGCGCCGGACAACCGACGAAAGGCGCCGCTGGAGCTCGACCGACATCGTCGTGTCGGATTTCACGATTCCCCGGCCTCTGCAGTACGGGCAGTCCGTGTACAGGTTGGAAGAGAGGGACTCCTGCTGGCGCTGGCGGGTCATCTGCATGATGCCGAGCTGGGAGATCGGCAGGATGTGGTTCTTCGCCTTGTCGCTGGACATGAGCTCCACCATCTTCTCGTAGACCGCGTTCCTGTGGCGGCGCTCCTTCATGTCGATGAAGTCGAGGATGATGAGCCCACCGAGGTTTCGCAGTCGGATCTGGCGCGCAGCCTCCTGGGCGGCCTCCAGGTTGACGGCGTACAGGGTGTTCTTCTCGTCGCCAGACCGGTTCTTGTGGGAGCCCGTGTTGACGTCGATTGCGATCAGGGCCTCGGTCTCGTCGATCACTATCTCGCCCCCGCTCGGGAGCGAGACCTTGCGCTGGCCAGTCTGCTCGATCTGGCGCTCGATGTTGAAGCGCTCAAAGATCGGGATGCTGTCCGTGTAGTGGGCGATCTTCGAGCGGGATCGCTTCGAGATAAGGCCCACGAGGTCCTGCGTGCGGTCGTAGTCCGCCTTGTTGTCGATCAGGACCCGCTCCACGTCCTCCGTCAGGAAGTCGCGGACGGTGCGCTCGACGAGGTCGGGCTCCGTGTACAGGCAGCTTGGCGCCCGGTCTGACTGGATCTTCCGGGTGATCTCCTCCCACT
>Ga0182030_10026000_pt1 | contig 10627 bp, 6 predicted proteins | sample 812S3MmetaG_FD_121299 | JGI IMG/M metagenome (GOLD analysis project Ga0182030, IMG submission 121299) | Permafrost microbial communities from Stordalen Mire, Sweden - 812S3M metaG (Illumina Assembly) | ecosystem: Environmental > Terrestrial > Soil > Wetlands > Permafrost | place: Sweden... | reverse complement strand
TTCTCGCGCAGTTTGGGATGGCCCCATTCCAGCGTTTGTCAACGCCAAGACAGGCCAGGACGCCTGTCCCACGCACTACCCCACCGGCACATCTGCCGCCGCGGGAATCGAAAGTTCCGCCGTGGTGACTTCCGGCTGGAACTGTAACTGCAATCGCGAAGCGGCCCCGTAACAGATCTCCAGGCGCCGCCGCACATTTTGTAGGCCTACTCCGGCTCCCGGCTGGTGCTCCAAGTTCGCGGCCGTCGCCGGTGCCGCGCTGTTCACCACGGAGACACGCAACTTCGTGTTCTCCAGCACCGCGCGGATGCGCACGAAGCCCGGCTCCGTGCGTTGCGCCACGCCGTGCTTGATGGCGTTCTCCACCAGAGGCTGAATCGAGAGCACCGGAATCACCACTCCCAGCGCCGCTTCGTCCACCTGTATCTCCACCGACAGCCGGTTGCCCAGGCGGCCCTGCTCCACTTCCAGGTAAGCCCGCACAATCTGCATTTCCTCTGACAGCGGAACGAACATTTTGTCCGACTGCAGGAAATAGCGGAAAATGTCAGCCAGGTTCAACACCATGCGCCGCGCCGCGTTCGCTTCCCGCGGGATGGTTCCGTACAGGGTATTCAGCGCGTTGAAAAGGAAATGCGGATTCATTTGCTGCTGCAGGGCCCGCAGTTCCGCCTGGCTCACCAGCCGGTCCATTTCCTGGCGCCGCAGCGCTTCCAGGTGCGCGGAGATTTCGGCCGCCGCCCGGCCCAGCGCGTCCAGATCCTCACCCAGGTACCGTTGTCCGCCCTGCCGCCGTCCCAGCAGAATCAGCTTCGAATCGCCCTGGCCCAATCGCACCGGCACCACCGCTTCCGCCCAATTCCACTGCGCCGCCGTACTGATCGCCGCCAGCCCTTCGGCCGCCGCCGGAGCATGCAGCGTCGCTGCCGGGTCCGCTTCCGCCTGGCCGATCCCGGCGAAGTCCCGCGTGTTGACTGCCGCTGCCATACTGCCCATGGCCCATTCCAGATATTGTTCTTCGTTCGAAAACGGCGGAGCCTCTCTCAGCCGCGCGGCCAGGTTTGAGACCGTGTCCTGGCGAAACACTGCGTGCGTCAGCCAGGCCTGCACGCGGTTCCGCAGCCATGCGAAAAAGATCAGGAACAGGCAGACGCTGATCAGCAGCACAGCCTCCGGCAATGGCGCCGGCGTCACCCGCTCCACCAGCAACAGCCGGAACGCCGCTTCAATCAATAGCCAGGTCAGCACGCCCGCCAGCAACGCGTTGGCCAGGAAGCGCACGAAAGCATCCAGCAGCACAAAGCGGTAGTCCTGCAAGAGCACAAACAAAGCCAGCGGGATGCCCGCATGGTGGACAATCAGTTCGCTCGACCACGCCAGCCCCGCATGTCCGGATCCAAAGTGAACGAAGGACATCGCAAACAGCGCCAGACACATGGAAGCGGCAATCCGCGCGCCGCCCGGCCGCCGCCCGCCGCTGCGCGGAAACGCCGTGTCGGCCACCGCAACCGCCGTCAGCAACAGGAACCCCACGGTGATCAGCAGCAATGCGTTTTGGTGCAACGGCGTCGGATTGTCCCCGCGAATCTCCCAGAAGTGCATCCCCACTGCGACCGCGCTCAGCGCATAGCCACACGCCACTAGCGCGGGTCGCGTGTCTTTCACCGAAACATGGAGCAGCACCGCCGGCAGCAGGCTCAGGACGGAGAAACTGACCGCTACCACCAGGTTGAGAGCAATCGGTGGCAAGTTGGGGCACACCAGCACCACCAGCGACCCCAGATTCCAGACTAGCGACAGTCCAGCCGCCAGCCCTGAAAGATAACGCCCGCGCAGACCTGACCAACCGCGTCCGCTGAATAGCAGGACCAGAAAAATGGCGAAGATCAGCGCGCCTGCCGCATGGCCCAGAATGTTGATCAGTAGTGGTTGATTCAGTCCCAGCATGGGTCACAGCACCGTGCGGCGTCTCGAAACCATTCTCGCGCCAAGCCGGCCCGTTTGCCCGCATATCAATGGGAAACGCCCGCTTGTCCGCGCAGGATGGCCGGTGGTGAGAAAAAGATTGGGACCGCCCCACACAGCCGCCATACTAGCAGGGCCATGCGCCGGAAACTCGCATTGTCGCAGATCACCCGCGCCGCGGCGCTCCGATTGACCCTCAGCGTGGGTCTGCTTCTGGGCACCACCTGCCTGGTTTTGCAATCCACGGTGTGGCACGACACCGCGCCGGCGGAGGCCGATCAATATTACACGGACCTGCCCGGCGTGGATCTGAGCAGCCTCCAGTCCGCCGAAAAAGCAGCGCTCCTCAAGAAACTGAACCAGCAGCATTGTCCCTGTGACTGCCTGCGCACTATTGCCAGTTGCCGAAACCACCATGGCTCCTGCACCATGAGTCTGGCGATTGCCCGCCAGGCGGTAGAAGCCGCGAACAAGCACTAGGAAAGTCAAGCTCCCGTGTGACGTTGCGGTCCCGGGTACGGTTGCCGCCATTCACGGAATTGTGAACCCTCGCACGCCACCTTCCGGAAACCGCCAGTCTTCCCCAAAGTCCACGAGTGCCGTTTTTCAGCCTGCTCCCGCTGGATTTCAGCCCGCTGGTGAGAAATGGCTGATTACCCGGCCGCCGGACTCCCGATACTGGTTGCCATGATGAAAAATCTCGCTCTGTTCGTGTCTCTGGCGGCGGGTCTTGGTGCATTATGTTACGGCCAATCAGGTGGTAGCTCCGGAACCGTGCGAGGCTCAGTCCTCGATCCATCGGGCGCCATCATTGTCGGGGCCGTTGTACAGATTCAGAATCCCGTGTCGCACTACAGCCGGTCGGCGTCGACTGACAGTCAGGGGAAATTTCAGTTCGACAACGTGCCCTACAATAACTATCACCTCAGTGCAGCTTCCCCGAAGTTCCAGTCGTCTGACCAGGACGTGGACGTGCGAACGCCCATCCCGCTGGACGTCAAGTTCAGCATGGTGATTGGAACCGCCAGCACCACCGTCGAAGTCTCGGCCGATGCCAAAGACCTGCTGGAGTTCACCTCGATGACCCACACCGATGTCGACCGCGGACTCTTCGATACCCTGCCCCTGGAGAGTCAATCTTCCTCGTTGAGTTCGCTCGTCACCTTGTCAGCCCCCGGAATCTCGGCCGATTCCAACGGCCTTTTCCACGGCATGGGGGATCACGCTGAGAACTCCTTTTCCGTCGACGGCCAGAAGATCACCGATCAGCAGAGCAAGGTCTTCTCGAACCAGATTCCGCTCGATTCCGTGCAGTCGATGGAGGTCATCCAAGGCGCGCCGCCCGCTGAGTATGGAGACAAGACCAGCCTGGTGATCGTCGTGACCACCCGTTCCGGCCTCGGCCAGACGCAGCCGCACGGCGAATTGACCGGCACGTTCGGCAATTTCGGCACCGCCGGAGGCGGATTCAACCTGGCCACCGGTTCAAACACAATTGGAAATTTTATTGCCGTCAACGGCATGGATACCAGCCGCTTTCTGGACGGTCCGGAATTCACCGTCATGCATGATCACGGCAACCAGCAGAACGCCTTTGATCGGATCGATTTCAAGCCGTCCCAATCGGATAGCATCAGTTTGAATCTTGGCTTTACGCGCTCCTGGTTCCAGACGCCCAATTCCTTCGACGGGCAGGACGCCACCGCCTGGTCCGGTCAGGTGGTGGACAACAGCGGGCTCGATCCAAATGGCCAGATCGTAGGCCCTGCCGACCAGCGCTCCAAGATCCGAACCTTCAACCTGTCCGGTACCTGGACCCATCTCATCAACCCCCATACGGTCCTGACCGTCGGAGGTTTCGTTCGTCAGGATCAATATAACTACTACCCCAGCCGGAACCCCTTTTCCGATCTCACTCCCGATCTGCAGGACGAATCCGTGGGCCAGAACCGCTCGCTGACGAATGCCGGTGGACACGTCGATCTCTCGTATGTCAGCGGGATTCACAACATGAAGATGGGAATCCAGTATGACCGCACGTTTCTCACCGAGAACGACACCTTCGGCATCGTCAATCCCCTGTTGAATCCGGTTTGCCTGAATCCCGATGGCAGCGCCTATACCGGCGCCTTGATCACCAATCCGGCGCAGTGCACCGGACAACTTTCGCCGAATCCCGCCTTCAACCCCGTGCTCGCCTGCGTCGATCTCACCCGTACCGGGGCCCTGCCGGCCGCCAATGGTTGCCCTGCATCGCACAGCGCCCTGTATACGTTTAACGGCACAGGCGACATCCGCGAAACGGCGCTCTTCTACCAGGACACCATTACCTTGAAGAACTGGAGTTTCAATCTGGGTCTGCGGCTCGATACCTATAACGGCATTTCCCAGTCAGCCATGCTGGAGCCGCGGCTCGGCCTGGCGTACAACGTGAAAGCCACCAATACCGTGATCCGCGCTTCCTATGCCCGCACCATGGAGACGCCGTTCAACGAGAACCTGGTTCTCGCCAGCCTGGGATGCAATGACCCGGTGGTGAACGCCATCATGTCCACCCTGGGGGCCTGCAATCCGGTGCCTCTCGTGCCCGGGCGGCGCAACGAATTCCATGCCGGTCTGCAGCAGGCTTTCGGAAAGTACCTCGTTATCGATGGCGAATACATCTGGAAGTGCACCCACCGTGCTTACGATTTCAGCGTGCTCGGCGCTACGCCGATCACCTATCCCATCGAGTGGTCCAGTTCCAAGATTCCCGGCTACGCCATTCGCGCCAGCATTCCGAACTTCCACGGTTTTTCCGCCTTCGTCGTGATGTCCAGCGTGGCGGCCCGCTTCTTCACGCCGCAGGTGGCCGGTATCGGCGCCGCGCCGGGTGGCAGCGCGGTTTTCCGCATTGATCACGATGAACTCTTCAACCAAACCACTCACCTGCAATACCAGCCTTGGAAGAACGGGCCGTGGCTGGGCTTCAACTGGCGCTACGATAGCGGCCTGGTAGCCGGACCCGTGCCGTGCGCGGGAGGCAATTGTCTCAATGGTTCAAATGGAACAGATTCCATTGTGGATGTCTCCAACCTGTCTGACGATCAGCAATATCAGGCCGGTCTGTTTTGCGGCAGCGTGCATGCCACGCCCACCACTCCCATCAGCCCGACCGGTTTGTGCCCCGCATCGCAGTATGGCTCGACGCTGCTCTCCATCCCCGCGGCCGGCAAGGAAGACGATGACCACAACCCGCCGCGCGTCGCGCCGCGCAATCTATTCGATGTGGCAATCGGCGAAGACAATATCTTCAATGGAGAACGCAAGAAGGTCAGTCTCCGCCTCACGGCCGTGAACGTGACCAACCGGACTGCCGTGTACAATTTTCTCTCCACCTTCAGCGGAACCCACTACGTGACGCCGCGGGCATTGACCGTCACCGTCGGATTCCACTTCTAGTATCAAGATCGCTCTAGAACTGCAGCATCTGCCGCACGTTCCTGGCCAGCCGTTTGCTGACAATAAACTCCAGCGCGTTGGAAAGCGTCAGCAGCCAGCGCTGGCTGCTCAGCGGCGTCATCTTGCGAACGTGGTTCACGTTGATTAGGGCGCTGCGGTGTACGCGCTGAAACGCCGAACCGCGCATCCGCTCGTCAATCGCGCGCAGCGTTTGAGTGGCCATGTAGCGCTGCCGCGCCGTGATGATCCATACAATCTCCCGCTCGGCCTGAAACGCCAGCACATCGTCCAGATCCAGTAGGAAGTATTCCTGCCCCGACCGCCCCACTATCTTGCGTCCAGGCCCCGCGGACGCCTGCTGGGGAACATCGCTGAGACGTGCCAGGGCCTCGGCCGTTTCGCGCGGCCGCGTGCGCAGCGTGCGCGCTCGCTCAAGCGCCCTTTCCAGCCGCTCGCGACTCACCGGTTTCAGCAGGTAATCCAGGGCTCCGGCTTCAAAAGCCTGAATGGCGTATTGGTCGTAAGCCGTAACAATGATCACTACCGGCAGCGCGTCGGAAGGCAGGTGGCGGATCACTTCGAATCCGCCCATCCCGGGCATCTGCAAATCCAGAAAAACCAAGTCCGGCTGAAAATGCGCGATGTCCCTCAAAGCTTCCGTGCCGTTGGCTGACTCGCCAACCAGCTCCACGCCGGCTAGCCCCTGCAGTTCATCCCGCAACACATCGCGCGCCACTGGTTCGTCGTCGACAATCAGCGTCCGCAGCGAGGGCATCATCAAGGAGATACCGCGAAAGGCGGTAGTGTCGCACGGATAAATCATGATCGGACTAATTGCCGCCACCAACGGGCTGAATATTGCGGTGAGCGGACTTCACGTCTAGCCTCTACCTTCTATGTTACGCGCATGCGTGGCGGTCTTCCTAGACTGTGCCGGCCGGCCCGTTCACAGCTCACTTACGCCCGCTCCAGGCTGTTGGCGAGCCTTTTCAGCCCGTCCGTCTGTCGTTGTAGCTAGTCCGTCCGCCGCCGAATTCAGCCCGCCTGTCCGAATCAAATAGGCCGCTCCCCGTTCGTGGCAGATACTCCATATTATGAAGGCTTCTCGCCTGTTGCGTTCGTCGTTTGTCCCTCGGTTGATGTTGCTGTTGGTCTCGTCATTCGCTTTCACCGGTATGAGTCATGCCCAGTCCAGCGGCACCTCCGGCACCGTGCGCGGCTTCGTATCGGATCCTTCGGGCGCCGCCATCGTGGGCGCTGCCGTCGAGATCCAAAACCCGATATCCCACCTGAACCGCAGCATCGTCACCGACAGCCAGGGTAAGTTTCAGTTCGACAATCTGCCGTTTACCACCTACCGCCTGAACGCCGTTGCGCCCAGTTTCCAGGCGAATCAGCAGAACATCGACGTTCGTTCGCCCATTCCCGTTGACATCAAAATCAGCCTGACCATCGGCGCCGCGTCACAGACCGTCGCCGTCTCCGCTCAGGCCGACGCCCTGCTGGAAGTCGATCCTATCGCTCACACCGAAATGGATCGCGACCTGTTCGACAAGCTGCCCATGCAGGGTCAAGCAGCCTCCCTCAGTTCCCTGGTCACCATGGCCGCGCCCGGCATCAGCGCCGATTCCGACGGCATGTTCCACGGCTTTGGCGATCACGCTTCCAACTCCTTCTCCGTCGACGGCCAGAAGATTTCCGACCAGCAGAGCAAGACCTTCTCCAACCAGATCCCCACGGATTCCGTGGCATCCATGGAAGTGATCCAGGGCGCGCCGCCCGCCGAATACGGCGACAAAACCAGCGTCGTCATCGTCGTCACCACCCGCTCCGGCCTCGGCGTCAATCCACCCCACGGCCAGATCGATGAGTCCTTCGGCTCCTTCAACTCGGAGAATGCCGGCTTCAACCTCGCCTATGGTGGGGCGTCCTGGGGCAATTTCATCTCCGGCAGCGGCATGCAGACCAACCGCTTTCTGGATGGTCCCGAAATCACCGACATCCACGACAAGGGAAATCAGTTCAACATCTTCGACCGCATCGACGTGAAGCCGTCCCAGTCCGATACCATCAACCTGAATTTGGGTTACACGCGCTCCTGGTTCCAATCCCCCAATTCCCTGGATGCCCAGGACGCCTCCGCCTGGTCGGGCGTCGTCGTCAACAATGGCGGTCTCGGTCCCAACGGCCTGCCCGTCGGAGCGCAGGATCAGCACGCCAAAATCCGTACGTATAATATTGCTCCCACCTGGACTCACCTGTTCGGCGCGCACACGCTCTTTACCTTAGGCGCCTTCGTGCGCCAGGATCAGTTCAACTATTACCCCTCGCGCAATCCCTTTGCCGATTTCACTCCCGACCTGCAGAGCGAAACCGTCGGTCAGAATCGCCGCCTCACCAACGTCGGCGCCCACGCCGACGTCGCCTACGTCATCGGAGCTCACAACATCAAAGTGGGCTTCTCCTATGACCGCACCCTGCTCGGCGAGCACGACACCTTCGGCATCGTCGATCCCACCCTCAACGCGGTATGCCTCAATGCCAACGGCACTCCGGACACACTGGCCTCGCTCACCAATCCGTCTCTCTGCACCGGAACGCTCTCGCCCAATCCCAACTTCGTGCCCTTGCTCGAATGCTTCGATCTCACCCGCACCGGCGTCCTGCCGCTTTCCGGCGGCTGCCCCGGCCCGCGCAGTTCCACCTATACGTTCAATGGCAACGCCGACATTAAAGAGATGGCGTTGTTCTTCCAGGACAGCATCACCCTGGGGAACTGGAACTTCAATTTAGGAATCCGTCTGGATGGCTACAACGGCATCACGCAGGCGACGGCGCTCGAGCCGCGCCTGGGCGCCGCCTACAACATCAAGCCCACCAGGACCGTGCTGCGCGCTTCCTACGCCAAGACGATGGAAACGCCCTTCAATGAAAACCTGGTGCTCTCAAGCCTGGGATGCAATGACCCGGCGGTGAATGCGCTGATGTCTACCTTGGGCGCATGTAATTCCACGCCGCTCTCGCCCGGCACGCGCAATGAGTTCCACGTCGGCGTGCAGCAGGCCTTTGGCAAATTCCTGACCATCGACGGCGAATACATCTGGAAATACACCAACCGGGCCTACGATTTCAGTGTCTTCGGCGCTACGCCCATCACGTTTCCCATCGAGTGGGACCATTCCAAGATTCCCGGCTATGCGGTCCGCGCCACCATGCCCAACTGGCACGGACTTTCCGCCTTCGTAGTTTTCTCCAGCGTGGCGGCCCGTTTCTTTACTCCGCAAGTGAGCGGCATCGGCAGCACGCCGGAAGGCAGCAACGTCTTCCGCATCGACCACGACGAAGTTTTCAACCAGACCACCCACGTGCAATACCAGCCGTCGAAGAAACTGCCGTGGGTGGCCTTCACCTGGCGTTATGACAGCGGGCAAGTGGCCGGCCAGGTGCCCTGCGCCGGCGGCAATTGCAATAACGGGCCCAACGGCACCGACACCATCGTCGACGTTTCCAAGCTGTCCCCCGATCAGCAGTATGAGGCCGGACTGTTTTGCGGCAACGTGTACGCCACGCCCACCACATCCATCAGTCCCAATGGCCTCTGCCCGGCTTCGCAGTACGGTTCCACGCTTCTTAAGATTCCCGCCGCCGGAACCGAAAACGACGACCACAACCCGCCTCGCATCGCCCCCCGCAACCTGTTCGACGCGGCTTTAGGGGACGACAATCTCTTCCATGGCGAACACCATAAATGGAGCGCCCGTCTCGCCCTGTCGAACATCACGAACAAGACGGCGCTATACAACTTCCTGTCCACTTTCAGCGGCACGCACTATGTGTCCCCGCGCGCGCTGACGGCCACCATCTCTTTCCACTTCTAAGTGGGACAGCCCAGGCTCATTGCACCTCTGTCCGCCCGCTTCGAAGGCGGTGGCGGCCAGTCCTTGGCGAACTGATACGATGTGGTCAATGATCGTCATCCTCGCCGGACTTCCCGGCACCGGCAAGAGTGCGCTGGCGCGCGCCCTGGCGCAGCGGCTTCCCGGCGCGGTTCTCGACAAGGACGTCATTCGGGCGGCGCTCTTCCAGCCAGCCTACGTCGAGTATTCGCTGGCGCAGGACGATTTCTGCCAGGAAATTATGCTGAAGACCGCCGCTTACCTGCTGGCGATGGATGCGCAACTCCCCATTCTGCTGGATGGCCGGACCTTTTCGCGGCGATATCAGCGGGAACGCGTGGTCGAGTTTTGCCGCCAAGTGGGCGCCGTTTGGTCAACCCTGGAGTGCGTCTGCGCGGAAGAGACCGCGCTCCGGCGCCTGACGGAAGCCGTGGTGCGGAACACTCATCCGGCCCATAATCGGACGCCGGAGTTGTATCGCCAGATGCGCGAGGGATGGGAACCCATCGGCGGTCCTAAACTCGTCATCGATACCGATGCCAGCCGAGACTCTTGTGTCGAGCAGGCCCTGCACTACCTGAGGCGAAGGGGAGTGCCACAGTTCGGCGCGCGAATGACTGATTCTTCGTTCGAGTAACTTCCGACGGGCGCTCAGGCTGGCCCGCCATTCCCGCCGCTGTCGGATTCGATCCCGTAAATTAACTGCGAAGCGCGGCTAAGAGTCACTTCGCCGCGACCAGCAACACGTCGTAGATATACCGATCGCCCTTTTGTACTCCGTTGACGAAGGTAATCTTGCTGCGATATCGAAACTCATTCCCGAAGCTATCCTTCCAGTTCGAGGACTCGTACTGAAGCGAAATCGACCCGATTCCCGCCTGCTGCATCGTCAGCAGTTCACTTGGCTCCGAAACACCGTCATGGTTCCGGTCCACCCATATCAGCAGCTTCGGGAATACCGCGTCCCTGCGGTCGATATCTCCGTCGCCGTTTCCGCCGTTCGCCTTCTGATCGTACACGGCCAGAGCTCGAAAGCCGAGTTTAGCCCCAGCGCCCACTCCGGGCTGCGGCGACACGTTACTGAACATCTCGGCGCCGTCGTCAATTTTCCCGTCGCCGTTCCGATCCAATGCCAGCCAGCCAACACTTGCTCCTGACGCTGTCCACGCCATCTGCGTGGGGCGCCGCCTGCCAATAAAATCGACAGCCCTACGGCGCAGTCGAGACTGCCTGAGCACGCCTCGCCCTGACACTGAGCGCAGGTCGGGTCGGAGCCCGCCTGGTACTACGTCTGAGTCCCGCACATCGTAGACGTGCAGGAGCTG
>Ga0182030_10025999_pt1 | contig 10627 bp, 10 predicted proteins | sample 812S3MmetaG_FD_121299 | JGI IMG/M metagenome (GOLD analysis project Ga0182030, IMG submission 121299) | Permafrost microbial communities from Stordalen Mire, Sweden - 812S3M metaG (Illumina Assembly) | ecosystem: Environmental > Terrestrial > Soil > Wetlands > Permafrost | place: Sweden... | reverse complement strand
TTTAATACAAATTGAAAAACGTCTGGCAGCGACTACCCAACAACTAATACGGGCCTATCTGCCCGGTGCGAAGGTCAAGATTATACCCAAAGAGCCAGATGATTTAACTCAAGGAATAGTTATTGAGTTTAAGCAGAGCGGACACTACGCTTTTCCTTTAGCTCCGCAAACCGCCCTAGACGACCACGATCCGACAGCCTATTTAACTAATGCCATGACCCAGCTAAAAAGCGGCGAATCGATTAGGTTCCAAATGGTTCTAACACCGATCAAGCTGCGCGAGGCCGCCGATCTGACGCATAAAATATTGACTAACGACGATTTGCTAGGGCAGTTAAGCCAACCTGGCTTACCGTGGCTGACTAAAATTAGTAATGGTCTGGCGGCCTTCTCCTTTGGATTAATGGATCTGGTGTCTGAAACTGTCCATCCAACCTCATCCGGCAATTATTCTTCACAGCAAAAGCAGGCTTATGACCGCTTGCAGGTAGCCCAAAAAACCAAGCCGGCTAGGACGCTCAGTTCATTCGAGCAGGAATTAGTCGGCTCGATCCACCGTAAAGTCAGCCAGCCGCTGTTCCAGGTTAGTTTAAGGTCTTACTTAAATATGGACTCGGCAGTTGACACTGATGAACGGTTGAATGTCATAAAATCAGCGCTGGAATCTTATAGCGTGCCGTCTTACCAAAGCCTTAGCCAGAAGCTGAGCTACCCGTATTCACAACGAATCAGGCGCTTTAATTTACAAAAGCGCCTTCCATCTATAGCGAGGCGGTTTAGCTGCATTTTGTCCGCCTCAGAAATAGCCGGGTTGTATCACTTCCCAATCAATAAAACCAGCCGGACTGATAATCTGGTGACTTCTTTCAGCCGGACATTAGCCGCTCCGGTATCCTTAAAACAAAATAGCCGGTTCGATGTTGTTATCGGCCGGAATTATCACCATGGCTCGGAAACGGATATCGGATTGACTGAAGCTGAACGGGAACGGCATATTTACATTATCGGCGGCACCGGTAACGGTAAAACCACTATGTTGCAATATATGATCGACCAGGATATGAGAAACGGCAAGGGTTTAGCTGTTATCGATCCGCACGGCGATATGGCTGAAACTATCCTGCGTCTTGTGCCGGAAAACAGGGTTAAAGACGTCATCTACTTCAATCCGGATGATATCGGCCACCCGATAGGCTTAAATTTATTAGAGTTACCTGGCGGTCTAAGTGAAGATGACACATTAAGAGAAAAAGATCTGATTACCGAGTCAGTGGTGTCTGTCTTCCGGAAAATATTCTCTGAAGATGACAGTGGCGGCCACCGGGTCGAATATGTCCTAAGAAATACCGTCCAGACAGCTCTGACCATCAAAGATGCTACTCTTTTCACCGTTTTTGATCTGCTGAACGATTCTTATTTCCGGCGATCAGTTATTAAGACGTTGGAGAATAAAGATTTAGTCAATTTCTGGCGCAATGAGATGGGTAAAGCCGGCGAGATGCAGAGAATTAAAATGGCCGCAGGTGTAACCTCTAAAATCGGTCGGTTTCTATTTTCCGCCTCCGCTAAACGTATCCTGGAGCAACCTAAATCAACTATTGATTTTGATGACATTATTAATTCCGGCAAGATACTGATCTGCAATTTGTCAAAGGGCTTACTCGGAGAAGATACGTCCGAACTATTCGGCATTACGGTCCTCGCCAAACTGCAACTCGCCAGCCTGCGCCGGGCCCGGATGCTCCAGACTGACAGAAAACCGTTTTACTTATATGTCGATGAGTTTCAAAACTTTGCCACTGCATCGTTTGTCCAGATGCTTAGCGAATCACGTAAATACAAGATGTTCATCACTATGGCCGAGCAGTCGACATCACAGCAAAAAGATAAACAGATGGTCAGCGTCATCCTAGCAAACGTTGGTACAGTAGTTTGTTTCAGGACCGGCAACCCTTTAGACGAGCAATTATTGCTGCCCCTGTTTGCGCCCTATATCCAAGACAGCGAAATATCTAATTTATCGTCTTACGACTTTTATGCCAGGCTTTCAGCTATAAAATCACAAGAGCCGGTATCTGGACAAACTATTTTGCTTAATGATGATGGTGATGCGACAATCGCTGAGAAAGTTAAAAATAACTCACAAAATCTATACGGACTGACACCAAAAGCCGCTAGTGATATAAAACCCGAAACTGTACCGTTACGCCATACCGCTAATAAAGTTCATGTTGGTGATGCCGGGCACAAGCAAACTGCAATAGTATAAAAAGAAAGACTTACACCATCTAGGGGGAGCCAATAATTAATACTGTTGATACACCTAGATCATATGAAGTTGTATAATCCAACCAATGGGTCATGAATCAGGTCGATCACCGGAATACGAAGCCCGCAAGGCGGAATGGCTAGCTGAGTTAAGTCGTTTTATTGTTGAAGCTAATCAACATACCTGGGCCGGCGAAGGTGCTGAAGTAGAACCGCAGCGCCCTGGTTATAAAGAACTTGAATACCGGAATGGTCTATGGTGCCTAAGGGACAGTTATACTTCATACTTTCAGGCACCAGGCATGACGACAGTTTATCATCGCGAGAGACCGGTTTGGGCAATGTCATATGGTGGTCCCGGCCAAACAGAAGGTCATCAGGACCATGCCAAAGAAACATTTAACTTCCTCAAAGACGCCCTCATGCATGTTACGCCTGAATTACCCTTTCGTGGTCCGCCAGAATACATAGTTGGCGATAGATCATATCATTTCGATATGTCTGGTGATATCAGTGCCGGAACGTGGCGAGAACAAATCACTGAAAGCGGTATACTGACATTCGAACAGAATGGCATCGTCGGCTTCGCAATAGACAAAGACGCTAACCGACAACCGGTTTATCCATGGTTACTAGGCTAATGATTTAATACAACTGCATTATGAAAGTACAAGTAACAGATGTCGTTATTGTAGATGGTGATAAGCTATTGCTCGTCCAACAGCGCAAGAAAAGCGCCTATGGCCTATGGGGTTTTCCGGGCGGACATGTCGAGCCAGGCGAGACGCCCGAAATGGCACTTCACCGAGAAGTTAACGAAGAAATCGGTGTAAAACTCATTCACGCTAAACCGTTCAAAGTTTACTCATTTAAAACCGCTACCGAGGAGCTAGAATTACATACGTTCCGTGGCGAAATTAAGGGCACTATTAGGCTAAACAACGACGAGCTTATGGCTTATGAATGGTTTAACTTAGACTCACTTAAGATGATGCATGACCAGCTTCGATCACCGATTGTTTTAGAGCAAGCTAGAGATGCGCTCATCGGCTTCTAGGGTTGGCCACTGCTTGGACTATTCTAGAGCTTTAGACGTCTAACTCGTAGAAACACTTTGAGGACGTTACACTATTCTATATACTAAAGCAGCGCTTGTGCTGACAGTCTTATGGCACAAGTGTTTTAAATAAAGGTTAGCAAGAATCAAAAATGAAGAGATTTAGTGATTTTATTGTCCAGAAACGTTGGTTTGTGCTAGCTGTCTGGTTAGTGGCTGCTGCCTTAATTGTTAGTCTGTCTCCACCACTAAGTAGTGTTGAAAGCACCAACGAAAATAACTTCATACCGTCAAAATACGAATCAATTAAGGCACTGAATGTCGCTAAGCAAATGTCGCCCTACGCTCAAGACGGCAGTGATTTGATTGTTTTCAAAAAAACTGATGGCGGTCCACTGAAGACTGCCGATATCCAGACAATTAACCGGATAGTGTCCAGCCTATCAGCCAAACACTTGTCGCATGTCGCTCTTATCACCACCAGTTCTCAGCAATTGGCCACCAACGGCAAAGTCCAGCTAGCCACCATTATCTATGCCGGTAACCCGAATGCCACAGCCACTATCAATACCGTCGAAACGGTTCGCAACAATGTTAAACAACAGTTAGTCGGTACTGACCTAGCGGCCAATGTCACCGGCCAAGAGTCATCGGCTTATGATATCTCCGGTTCGTCTAACCGGGCGCTGAAGATCGTCAGCATTGTCACCGTCCTGCTGGTGCTAATCTTACCGGCCTTAATCTTCCGCAGTCCTTTTGCTGGTCTACTACCGGTCTTATCAGTCGGTGTGGTAGATATTATCGCCAGCGCCTTGATTGCTGATGCCGGTAAATTATTCGGCTTCCGGATTAACCAACAGCTCGGCATTATCTTCACGGTGGTCTTATTCGGTATCGGTACGGATTATATTTTGTTCTTACTATTCCGTTACCGGGAGCGGCTGCGCAGCGGCGATTATACCCGCCGAGCGGTTTCCTTTGCCCTATCGCGAGCCGGACTAGCTATTTTATCGGCCGCCCTAGTTGTGCTCAGCTCTTTTTCGGCGCTGTTTTTCGCCAGCTTCGGTATCTTTTCAAGCCTCGCGCCAGCCTTAGCTATTTGTGTGGTGGTTATGATGCTGGCCGCCCTAACTCTAGTGCCGGCCTTGGTAGCCATTATCGGACCGAGAATCTTCTGGCCCAGCAAAGCTTGGCGCGGCAAGTCATTAACCCCCAGTGTCTATAAAACAATCGGCGGTTGGGTGGCCCGCTGGCCGATGGCCGTGGTCAGTGTTGTTATCTTGGTCTTGCTCGTCTTGGGGGCCTTTGTGGTCGGCTATAAAACTGACTTCAGTTCGTTCAGTAAGCCGCCGGTTGGTACCGAATCAGCGGCTGGATATAATGACCTATTAACCGCTTTTCCGCCCGGCGAAACTAACCCAGCTCAGGTTTACGTGACTGGTCAGACCGCCCTGACACCGAAACTGCTAAAACCGCTCGAGCAAAAATTACTTAAGACGGAGGGCATCGCAGCCGTCCTACCACCAATCATTACGGCGAGCGGTAAAATTGCCGTAGTCGATGCTATTTTGAAAAACAATCCTTACAGTAATACGGCTATCACCGAGATAGCTGGACCAATCCGAGCGGCCGCTCACAGCGTTAATGTCGGCGGCGATAAAGTTTATGTCGGCGGCACTTCAGCCATTTATGCTGACATTGAGGCCATCACGACCCGTGACTTACGAGTCCTCTTCCCCATCGCAGCGGTCTTTATTTTCATTATTTTAGCCGTATTACTGCGCAGTTTAGTGGCCCCAGTCTTTTTGCTCTTTGGCGTCGGGCTGGCCTATTTAGCTACCTTAGGCACCACGACCCTAATCTTTTTGCGCCTTAGCGGTGATCCCGGCTTAATTTTCTTTATTCCCCTACTAATGTACATTTTCGTAGTAGCCATTGGCACTGACTATAATATTCTGACGATTACTAGGCTAAAAGAAGAGGTTCGCGAGGGCCATCATCCGCGTGAAGCGGCTGATTTAACGATTGAACATAGTAGCTCCACCGTGGCCTCGGCCGGCATTATTCTGGCAGCTACTTTTGGATCACTCTTACTAGCCGGCATTGGTTTCTTAAACCAAATGGGGTCAGCCATTGCTATCGGGGTACTGCTGTCGGCCTTTGTGATTGCGCCGCTGCTCATCCCCAGCCTGTCAGCAATTCTCGGTTATTCGATCTGGTGGCCAGGACATCGACCGGCTGATCATTCTAAGCCAGCGTCTGGTTCTGACTCTTCAGCCGACTAAAACAAACTTGAAGTCTAACTCTAGACTGGCATGCTTCATCATATAGAATGTATAACAGTAAAGAGGCTATGAACCGCCAATGAAAACTACTGATCAATTACGTAGGTATCTATATAAAGATGATAAGAAATGGTTTTTAAGGTTTCAGCCGTTTCTTGGTAAGAATGTACTAAAAGTCGGCGAAGGATTAGGCTATCTTTCTTCTTTCATAAAGAAGACCAACCATAATCTATCAATCCTTGATATACAGACTAACAACCTGAATAAAAACAAAGTAATTATTTACGATGGTCGGACTTTTCCCTTTAAGGATAAGTCATTTGACTGTGTCGTATGCACCTACATTTTACACCATACACCGAACCCGTTAGAAATCTTTGATGAGATGAATCGAGTATCTAAGAGAGTAATTCTTATCGAAGAAACATACGAAAGTCTATTCGCTAAATTAGATCTAGTTTATAGGGACATTTATGTAAACCGGGGCGTTAGACAGGGCTCAAAGATTCATTGGAAGAGCTACTTCAAGAAAGGTGAACTGGAAAAAGTCTTTAAAAAGCGACACCTAAAGGTTCTATATCATCACACCGAGAAGAAGAGAACTTATTGGAAAGAGCTGTTTGTTGTAGAGTGACCGTACTTGAATGGTAGCCCAGAATCATATAGGAATTACTGAATAAGTTGTACAAAGCACGAAAAGGTTCCCGACCAACCTGTTCAGCCATAAGCATCAGCGCAATGAAAGACTTCTTCGGAGGTCTTTTCTGTTAAAATGACAGTTGTGGATAAAAAATGTGATCTTTGCGAGTTTCTTAAAGAATCTGGCCCTAAAACTCAAATCCTGATAACAAAACACTGGAGCGTGGGACTCGGTAATAATCATGCTTATTTTGGCAGAGCGTACGCCACACTTCGAACGCATAAAGGTAGCTTAAGCAGCTTGGATAAAGAAGAGTGGGAAGACTTTGAAGAAGTCGTTCGAAGGCTTGAGAAAGCATACAAAGAAGTGTTTGGTGCCTAACCATTAAACTGGGGCTGCTTTATGAACAATGCATTTCGTAGTGAACCCTTTAATCCTCATGTACACTGGCATATCTTTCCACGCTATAAAGTGGCACCTGAGTTAGATGGTATTGTCTTTGAAGATGTCTTATTCGGTAATTTTTATGAAGATACTCTCGAAAGATTAGTCAGCGATGAGACTGTTGAGCATATAGCTTCAAAGCTCACTGAATACCTGGCTAGCCATTAAAATATTTCGAACTTCTTTAACCAAATCCAGCCCTGGTTGTACGTCAGAACCAGGGTATATACTGTGATTAATGCCATCTCTGGACAATAAAGATCTAAATAATACCGTTGTCGACGTTCAGTCATTCGCCATGAATTTCGGACGCAAGAAAGTTATTAGCGACTTGTCGTTTAACGTTAAGCGGGGCGAAGTTTTTGGTTTCCTGGGAGCTAACGGCGCCGGTAAGACAACCACTATCCGGGCATTACTTGGCCTCTACGAACCAACTAGTGGCAGATTGCACATCAACGGCAAAAGATACAACCCCAACATGTCAGCCATTATCGGCTACTTGCCCGAAGAACGCGGGCTGTATCGAAATGAACCAGTCTTAAACACGATGGTCTATTTTGGCGTACTGCATGGGCTGAGTAAGAGCGAAGCCCAAAAGCGAGCCCTTTCCTATCTTAAAAGGGTCGGCTTGGCCGACAAAGCCAACGAGCGCTTAGTCAAATTATCGGGCGGCCAGCAACAAAAAATCCAGCTAGGTGTAACTATTCTGCACGAACCCAGTCTGATGATTTTAGACGAGCCAACCGAGGCGCTTGATCCGGTTAACCGAGCGCTGCTGATGGATATCATTAATGAACGCCAGGCTAAAGGTGCCACCGTTATGCTAGTTACCCACCGCATGGATGAAGTAGAGCAACTATGTGACCGCATTTTACTTTTAAAAGACGGCTCGGCGGCGCTGTACGGTAAAATTGACGAGGTTAAAGAACAGTTCGGGTCACAAGTTATCGCTTTAAATTACACCGGTAAACTGCCAGTCAATGACAAACTATACCAAATCACCAATCGGTTGCCGCACTCAGCCGAGCTAACTTGGCAGAAAGACATTACCACCGACCAAGTGCTTCATTTTCTAGCCAACCAACCAGATCTGCATCTCACAACCTTTGAAGTTCGGCGGCCCAGCCTGAACGATATTTTCCTCGAACTATACAAAGACCAAGGAGCCAACAATGTCTAAACTGAGCGAAGTTATTGGCTTTGAGCTGCGCCGCAATCTTAAGAAGAAGACTTTTTGGTTTACAACTTTATTTTTGCCGGTAGTTATAATTGCTGTTTTTACGATCACCCAAGTGTCTAGCAACTACGCCACTAACAGCTCCCAGCAGCAAACTACGTCATATTCTAAAACTGCCAAATTAGCCGTCCTAGACGAAACCGGCCTGCTTAATAAGCCGACGCTAATTAGCCAACGTATTGTTTTCGAGCCAAACGAACAGGCCGGCATTGAGGGCGTAAAAGACGGCCAGCTAACCGCTTTCATTTATTATCCGAAAGACATCGCAAAAGTCGGTATTCAAGTCTATGCCCAAGACCAAGGCATAACCTTTACGCCGCCCTACAATGCCCTAGCCTCACAGCTGTTAAACCAAAGTGCGGTGGCGACAGTCAGTTCAGCTACCCGTGACTCTGAGGCCTTCCAGGTTTTACAAAATAGCCCGAGCGTGACTGCCACAACCTACAAAAATGGGAAGCAGACAAATGATTTAGCCAGTATCGTGGCGCCCATCATATTCTTTGCCATCTTCTTGTTCTTTGCCATGATGGTTTCTTACTTTGCACTGGCGGCTACGACAGAAGAAAAAGAAAACCGAGCCGCCGAAATACTGTTAACAACTATCAAATCGCGTAGTTTAATAATCGGTAAAATCTTGTCAATTCTTTTACTGGGCGCGGTTCAGATAGTTATAATTATTGTGCCTCTTATTATTGCCTATGCTCTGTTCCACAACCACATTAGCTTACCGGGCGGTGTATCGTTAAGCCATCTTCCGCTTGACCCAAAAGCCATAGCTATCGGGGCATCGGTTTTATTACTAGGTATAGTTATGTTTACTGGCATATTGGTCGGTTTTGGTTCTCTGTTCCCGAGTGCTCAAGATGCTGGCCGGTACTTAGGGATAGTCGTTCTTTGGACTTTTATCCCGCTTTACGCCATCGGCTACGTTATAAGTTCACCCCACGCTCTGATAGTTACCGTCTTTACCTACTTCCCTTTGACAGCACCCTCAACCGTCTTGCTTAGAAACGCTGTCGGCACCCTTTCAACTGGAGAGGCACTTAGCGCATTAGCTGTATTGCTGATAGCCGCCACACTATCTATCTTGTTTGCCATCCGCGCCTTTAACTACGGCGCCATGGCTTACACTCGGCGCATCAGTATCAAAGAATTATTTCAATAAGTTTAGGTCGACGGCTGGTCGAGAATTAGTTAATAAAGTTTGTGGTATTAAATATATCTTTTAAGAATTATTTTTTACGATAAACATCTCTTCTATGTTCAACCATTAATATTGTCATGTTGGTCCCAACTAAATCAAAAACAATTCTGTAGTCCCCGATCCTAAATCGATAGTCTCCAACTTTACCGTTACCAATGAGAGGTACGGCGTAATCTAAGGGTTCTTTTTGCTGAAGAAAATAGTCTAATTTTTTAGCGATTCTCTTTTGAATATTAATTGGGAGTCTTTTTAAGTCTTTGTTGGCGCTTGGTTTAAGAGCAACCTTGTATTTCATAATAGGCCCGAGAAAGCCACTTCGTAAGAAATTGATTCGCTTTCAGAACGAGCTGATTTAATTTTAGCTATGATTCTAGGGTTGGTTGAAGATAAGAAATCTTCAAGAAGATCAGCATCAACTATCGCAGTGTCGGGTTTACCTCGTCTTTTTATCAGGATAACTTCTCCCTTTGAAGCTGCATCAAGTGATTCGGCGAAATTCGCTCTAGCACTAGTCATAGATGTTGTTTGTATAGTCATATTTTGTCCTATCTAATGTACATCTAAATTGTACATCACATAACCAGGAGTGTCAATCAACGCTCGTCATATGACTAATTCGAATACCTTCCCCCTAAGCAAAAAATCGTGCCGGATAACACTCGCTGTAAGTTACAATTAAACCTATGCTACGTAAAAAAATCTATAACTATCGATGGGCTGCTTTAGCGGTTATATGTCTGTCGGTGCTTATTATCAATGTCGATAACACCATCCTTAACGTTGCCCTACCAACGCTTGTCAGAAAACTGAATGCTACTTCAAGCGGACTACAGTGGGTTGTTGATTCATATGCTATGGTTTTTGCAGGATTGTTATTGGTTGCCGGCAGTTTAGCCGACCGTTTTGGGCGTAAGTTGTTATTCATGATCGGCCTAGTGATCTTTGCGGGAGGGTCGACTGGCGCCGCCCTATCCGGAAGCGTAAATTCACTAATAGTTTGGCGAATCATTATGGGGGCGGGTGCTGCTATGCTGATTCCCGCTTCGTTATCGACTATTAATCATATATTTACAAAACCATCTGATCGAGCCAAGGCCATTGGGATTTGGGCAGGAACAGTTGGCATCGGAATCGCTATCGGCCCGATAGCTGGCGGTTTACTACTATCCAGATTCTGGTGGGGGTCAATATTTCTAGTGAATGTACCAATAGCAGCCGTTGGTTTTATTGGTGCATTGTTATTAGTGCCTAATTCAAGAAACCCAAAAGTCAACCGGCCGGATTTCGGCGGGGCAATACTATCAATTCTCGGATTGGGGTTGCTACTGTGGGCTATCATTGAAGCGCCTGTCCATGGTTGGACATCCGACGGTGTTGTTGTCGCCGGGCTGTCCAGTTTCATAGTCCTTGGAGTATTCATTGGCTGGGAACACCTAAGTCAATATCCGATGTTGAAACTTAACTTTTTCCGTGAACGCCGCTTTTCCATAGC
>Ga0182030_10025998_pt1 | contig 10627 bp, 5 predicted proteins | sample 812S3MmetaG_FD_121299 | JGI IMG/M metagenome (GOLD analysis project Ga0182030, IMG submission 121299) | Permafrost microbial communities from Stordalen Mire, Sweden - 812S3M metaG (Illumina Assembly) | ecosystem: Environmental > Terrestrial > Soil > Wetlands > Permafrost | place: Sweden... | reverse complement strand
CAGGCTCGATCTTGTCGATGTAAATGACGCGCGCCTGCTCCAGAACACACAAATGCGCCGTCTCTTCCGTTTCGGAAACAAGGCGCTTGAGGTGTGGCTGGGCTCGCTCCCGCAGATCATACTGCTCGATGGCGCGGTTTCCAAAATCAAACAGCCGGAGCCCGAGGCGAAACTTGCCGCCCGTCGTGCGCTCCACCATGTGATGGCGTTCCAGCACCATCAGGAAACGGTGCGCCGTGCTCTTGTGAAGCTGTAGAGATGAGGCTACTTGCGCCAAACCCAGCGGCGTTTCGCTCTCGCCGAGCAAATCCAGAACGGCGAATGCCCGGTCCAGGGCTTGAACTCTGTAGGTCCCTTGCGGAGGTGCGTCTCGCATAATGGTCCTTCGTTTCGCGTTTTGGCTACTGACTCAGTTTCTCAAGATATGAGATTCGCGTCAAATTCGACTGATATCGGGCAATTCAGGAGGATTCAAACCAAAAGATCAGGCCGGCACGACATCGCCTTCGCCCGGCGCAAGAAACAGGTTTGCCTCAAGCCCGTGCTGGCGTGTGTAGAGGTCGTAATAGCGCCCGCCGAGCGCAAACAGCTCAGCATGATTGCCCCGCTCCACGATGAGTCCTCCCTCGACCACAAGAATCTGGTCGGCGCGGCGAATCGTGGAGAGCCTGTGCGCGATCACGAACGTTGTGCGCCCCTGCATCAGTTGGTTCAATCCCGCCTGAATCATTGCTTCCGATTCGGAGTCGAGTGAACTCGTTGCTTCGTCGAGTATCAGAATTCTTGGCTCCGCAAGCAAAGCGCGCGCAATGGACAGGCGCTGGCGCTGGCCACCGGACAGCTTCACGCCACGCTCGCCTACAATCGTGTCGTAGGCGTCGGGGAAACGCTCGGCAAATTCATCTACGCGCGCCGTGCGGCAGGCGAACAAGAACTGCTCTTCCGTCGCTTCCGGCCGCGAAAACATCACATTCTCTCGAATCGTTCCGTCGAACAGGAACGAGTCCTGCAACACCACGCCCAATTGCGAGCGAAACGTGTGCAGGTCCACCTGCGCAAGGTCCACATCGTCGACTACTACTCGTCCCTTCGAAGGCGTGTGGAAGGCGCAAAGCAAGCTGATGATGGTGGACTTTCCCGAACCGGATGAGCCAACCAGCGCCGTCACCGTTCCCGGCTCGGCCACAAAGCTGACGCCGTGCAGCACCGGCTTCCCAGGCTCATAAGCAAACTCCACATCTTCAAATTGCACCTTGCCGTGAATCGGCGGCATCTTCAATGTTCTGCCCGGAACCTGGTTTTCCTCCATCTCAGACATGATCTCGCCGGTGCGATCAAGCCCGGCAAACGCCTCGGTCAATTGCGTGCCGATGTTCACAACCTGAAACATCGGCGCAATCATGAATGCGAGAAACATGTTGTAGCTGAAATAGTCTCCGACCGTCCACGTGTGGTTCAGCACGCTATGACCGCCGAGCCACATCACCAGCGCCGATACCATCCCGAGCACCGTGGTCGATGCCGAGCCCAGCACGCTGGTCATAGTCAGCGACTTCATCACGTTGGACAACAATCGATCCACGCCTGCCGAGAAAACACTGTGCTCGCGCTCCTCCGCGTGATAGCCCTTGATGACGCGCACGCCGCCGAGCGACTCCGTCAGCCTGCCTGTCACTTCGGCATTGATCTTTGCGCGTTCGCGAAAAATCGGACGAATCACTTTGAACCCATACTGCAAAACGAAGACAAACGCTCCCACAACAGAGAAGACCGTAAGCGTGACAGAGACACTTCGGTGCAACAGATAAATGAATGCCAGTACTGCCGTGAACAACCCGCCGACAAACTCCACCAGCCCCGTGCCGACAAGGTTACGGATGCCCTCCACGTCGCTCATAATGCGGGCAACCAACGTGCCCGTGCGGTTCTCGTCGTAGTAGGCCACCGACAGAAGTCCGACATGCTTCTGCACCTGCCGCCGCATATCGGCGATTAAGCGCTGACCCGCCTTGGAAAGCAACTGAGTCAACGAAAATGAAGTGATCGCCTGCAACAGCATTGCCGAAAACACGTAAACAATGAACCGTGGCAACAACGCTGCATTCCCATTGGGCGACAGGACCTTGTCGAGCAGTGGCTTGGATGTATACGGCAACACCAGGCCAGCAAGCCGATTCACCGTCATCAGGCAAAGCCCCGCAAACAGCAAGCCCTTGCGCGGCACAACTAGTGAGCGAATCTGCGGCCAAAGTTTCTTGACGTCGATCTTCTTCTTCGGTTGATCAGCCTGCCCGGCGCGCGCACTGCGCCCATGCGGCGTACGCTCCGCCCGCATGCCCACGCCCATCCCGCCGCCGCGCATGGTACCCATTCGCTAGACCTTCCTCGCGCGCCTTGCAGCAATGAACGAACGTACACAAAGCATTACGTAGATGAGCAGTAAACAGGCCATAATGATTTTGGAACCAAGAGCGATCCCGTTGATCGATGCGGGCTGCGATCCTGACATGACAGCGTTCAGATTCATGGTCGATACAAGCGAGCGCACGATCTCCACGGCTGCTCCCAAAAACCCCAGCAGACCGATGGTCACATTGATGTGCATGAAAACTTTGCGCCGCGACTCGTTGGGGCTGATTGCGAGAAATCCAAAAATGCCCAGTGCCACACCGAACCAGGTCGGAATCAGGGCAGTCGGGTGCAGGCTGCCCGTGCCCAGATACCCAGCCAGGCCCAAAGCGACCAAAAGGGCCGCAAATACCAACGTCACTTTCGCCATTGCATTCTCGTCCTATGTACAGCTTCAGGGTATCAGTTGCGTGGATGTCCAATGCTTGGATGAATCCCAGCCGCGCTCGATGCACAATTCCGGCGGATCGCCCGAAATCATATGCCGGCCGCCTGCTTTACATCCGCCATTACTTCTTCCGGAGTCCACTCGTTGCCAGGGTAAAATCGCACGACTTTGCCGTCGCGCCCAATCAGCGTCGTCGAAAGCGTATGCGTAATCGAGTCGTCCGGCCCCGCCGTCATTCCCAGGTCAAAGTATTTTGCCATCTCCAGCAGAACCGGTTTCTGCGGTACGGCAAAGTCCCAATGGGCAAAGGCGCCCTTCGCATCGCTGCCGATGTATTGGGCGCCGTACGCCCGTAGTCTTTCCGGCGTATCGTGCTCTGGATCGAAGCTCACACTCAACAAATGCGTCCGCGTGTCGAGTACCGAATCGGCCGCCAGCCGCTTCTCGATCATGGCAAAGTTATGTGTCACCCGTGGGCAGAAATCCGGCAGTGGGCAGCGCGTGTAGACGAATGTAATCAGCAATTCCTTCCCACGAAACTGGTCAAGATGAATCATACGTCCGTCCTGATTCCGCAACGCGAAGTCCGGCACCGTATCGCCCGGCGCTGGCACATGGTAGATAACCGCGGGCTTGTAATCGGGTTTCCCCTGCGCCACCACAACAATGTGGTCGAGCAGCACATCGGCATCCGCATTTTGCGAAACCAGAAGATCGGCCGTAATCACATCTCCCGGATGCAGCTCGCTCAGGACGCTCGCGTCTTTCAGCTTGTACGGCATCGTCATTGCATCCATAAACCCGGGGATGGCTTCGTGATCGAGCGTGACTTCACCCGTCCCCGCATTCGTCGAGACTACTTTGCCCCGCAGCTTGTAGATCTTGAACGAAGGACTCGCCTCGGTTGCTGAGGAATTCTGGTGACCCGGATGGCAACCTGCCAACACAACTACAAGCAACGAAGAAGCAAGAAATCGGCGATTCACATCCCAGTTTACAACCGCGATTTCCAACGCTTGCACCAATAGCGTCATCCCGGCGGAACAGCGTATAACGCAGGCATGGGGTCTTCGCGTCACGCACAAATCGAGGAATGGATTCGCGGCGGCGGACTCATAGTCACAGCGAGCGAACGGACCGCACGCTCCTTGCAAATGACATTCCACCGCCGCCGTCGTGCGGAAGGCGCAATGGCCTGGCCCGCGCCCATCATTCATGCATGGACAAGTTTCATCACCGCATCCTGGGAAAAGTACGCACGCGATGAGCGCATGCTCCTGAATTCGGCCCAGGAACAGGCGCTCTGGGCGGAAATAATAGGTCGCGAGCAACACCTTGCTTCAGCCCTCGAGGCTCCGCGCCAGCGGCTCGCCACCATGGCAATGAGGGCGCACGAGCTGCTGTGTTCTTTTGCTCCGCGCTATTTGAACGAGTCCACTCGAAGAGCCTGGGATAACGACCCAGGGGCATTCAGCGCTTGGCTGGCAGCTTTCGATGGAAGTTGCCGGGACTGGGCCCTGATCAGCCAGGCGCGTGTGCCGCTGGAACTGATTCCCCTTCTGCAACAGGACGCAATCGCTCGCGCTCCCTTATTGGTGGTCGGCTTTGACCGTATCCTTCCGATTCACATGCAGCTCTTCGATGCCTGGGGTTCTTGGCAGGAACCCGAAGCCCATGCGCAGGCCGACGAAATTCATTTCTACAAATCCGCCGACGAAGATTCCGAAATTGCAGCGTGCGCAAACTGGTGCATGGGCCAGATCGCGGCCAAGCCCGGAACGCGCCTGCTCGTTATTTCGCAGGACATCGCCGCGCGCCGAGGTGAGATCGAGCGCGCCTTTCTTCGCCACGCGGGACCTGGAGCGCGGCCGCTCTTCGAATTCTCTCTCGGAATTCCTCTCAGCCAGGTCCCGATCGTGCGTGCAGCTCATCTGCTGCTCCGCTGGCTCGACGGTCCGCTTACCGAAACCGAATTGGACTGGTTGTTCTCCACGGGCTTGTTCGGCGCTGGGCAGGCCGAATCGGTCGCCCTCCAGTCCAGCATGAGAACGATCCGCCGCCGAAATCTTGCGCGTCCCGAATGGACCCTGCGAGCCCTCGCCAGCCAGCGCATCGCGTGGGAAAGCCGCTCACACGATTGGCTGCGCGGCATGATCGACGCACATCGCATCCTGAGAGACAAGCAGCAAAGTCCCATTGACTGGGTCGCGCGGGTCCCAGATCTTCTCCGCACGGCGGGCATCCCCGGTGAGCGCGCGCTGTCGAGCGCTGAATTTCAGGCGTGGCGGCGATGGGAACAGGCTTTAGATCTCTGCGCCTCGCTCGGGATCGATGGCCGACGGATAACGTGGCAGGAATTTCTTTCATCTATCGCGCGCGTCCTTGATGACACGCTGTTTGCTCCGGAGTCCAGCGACACGCCAATCCAGATCACGGGCCCCGCCGAGTCTGCAGGGCTCGATGCCGATGCGCTCTGGTTCCTCGGCGCCGATGAAGAAGCTTGGCCTGCATCGGGCTACGCGCATCCCTTCTTGCCACTTCCCCTACAGCGCGAATTCGCTATGCCGCACGCTTCGGCCCGTCACGATTGGGATCTGGCAGAATCCGTTACTAGACGCTTGCTGCAATCGGCGCCCATTGTCAGCTTCAGTTACGCATCCCAAAAATCCGATACTGAAGCCCGACCATCTAGCCTCGTCACGCGCTTTGCCGGATCGCCTCTGCCGCTGCCCCCGCGGTTGATTGCGGCGCGCACTGAAATGCAGCTGACCGTTCCGTTCGCCGATGCGAGCCGAGTTCCCTTTCCATCCGGCAAAATTCGCGGAGGATCGACTGTTTTCACATCCCAGTCCCAATGCGCGTTCAAGGCTTTTGCTACGGCGCGGCTCGACGCGCACGGTTGGCGGCCAGCAGAATTCGGACTTTCGGCTTCGCAGCGCGGTCTGCTGCTACATGCGGTGCTTCACGCCGTCTGGAGCGGACCTCCCGATGGTTTGCGCTCGCTCCACGACCTGATCGCGCTCCCGAATCTGCAAGCCTTCGTCGAAGACTGTGTGCGCACAGTCATGCGAGAAAAACTGCCCGATGGGACCGTAGACCGAATGCCGCGCCTCTATCTTGAGCTTGAGGCGACGCGACTCCAGCGCCTCGTCACGGAATGGCTCGCATACGAGGCCACTCGGCTTTCCTTCACCGTTACGGAAACTGAGTCGGCGCGCACAATTTACATCGACAATCTCGAGTTGGACCTGCGCCTCGATCGCATCGACCGGCTCAGCGATGGATCGCTGCTGGTCATCGACTACAAGACCGGCAACGTCACGTGCAAGGCGTGGGAACTACCTCGCCCGGACGACGTGCAGCTGCCGCTGTACGCTGGTTTTGCACTCAACGAGCGACTTGGCGGCCTGGTCTTTGCAAAGATTCGAGCAGGCGATTTCGAGTTTGCTGGACGCGTGACCGACGCGAATGCGACTCTCATTGGCAACCTCAAACGCACCGACGCGCTCGCCAAGAGGCCTCTCACGGCCGAACAACTCACCGAATGGAAGCGCTACATCGAACAGCTCGCGCGGGATTTCGTCGCCGGCCGCGCCGATGTCGACCCGCGCGAATATCCGGTCACCTGCGAGCGGTGCGGTCTTCATGCGCTTTGCCGGATTCACGAAAATCGGTCTCAGTCTGAATTGGAAGACGAGGAAGACGAGGAGGTGCCAGCCGATGAGTAAGTCCGCAGTCAAGGCCGCGCCTCCCGACCAGTCCCAGCGCGAGAAGGCACTCAGTGTTGCCCGCTCTATTCTCGTCCAGGCTCCCGCCGGCTCGGGCAAAACCGACCTCCTGACTCGCCGCTTCCTGCGGCTGCTCGGCGAAGTCGACGATCCAGGCCAGATTGTCGCCATCACGTTTACCAAGGCCGCCGCCGCTGAAATGCGAATCCGCATTCTCGCCGAGCTCGAGAAAGCGTCGGCCGCTGGCGCACCCGCAGATTCTGCGGACGACTTCTCCATGGAGGTGTTGGCCCATCGCGCACTTCTTCGCTCACAGGCGCTCGGCTGGCAACTTCCAGATCTTCCCGCCAATCTGCGGATCTCGACCATCGACTCCTTCTGTCGTGAACTGGCGATCCAGCAACCGCTGCTCTCGCATTTCGGCGCCGACTTGAGAATTGACGAGAAGCCGTCGGAGCTGTACCGCCGCGCTGCCCGCAGCTCGTTGAAGAAAATTGGAGGGAGCAACGCAGCTTTGAGCGCCGCACTTGAGGATTTGCTCCTGTGGCGCGATAACAACTGGAGCGAGCTTGAGAACCTGCTCATTGAAATGCTCGGGAAACGCGATCGCTGGATGCACGGTTTTGTGCTCCAGAGCGAGCCCGATTGGAATGCCCTGCGCGACCGTCTGGAACGACCGTTTGCGAATGCCGTTTGCCTGGCAATCGCTAAGATCAATCGGCTGCTTGATCGGGTGCCAGGCGCGCGCGACGAGGCTCTGGAACTGGCGCGCTTTGCCTGTGAACAAAGCGGCTATGCACTCCACCAGGACCTCGCAGAACTCGCCGAATTTCCCGCTGGCCCATGGGAAAGCGCCGAATCGCTCAACGACGGCCGATGCGCACTTCTCTCTCTCGCCGACCTTGTGCTCACCCAGGACGGCGCCTTTCGCGTTCGGATCGACAAGACCCATGGCTTTCCCTCGGATCGCAAGTTCGAGAAGAATCGTCTCACCCGGCTGATCGCCGATTTGAAAAACGTCGACGGCCTCGAAGCCGCACTCCGTGACATCTGCACACTCCCCCCGCCCCGCTACTCTGAGGAAGATTGGCACATCGTTCGGACGTGTTTCACGTTGCTTCGCCAGGCTGCAGCCGAACTGCATATCGTATTCGCCGAAGCCGGAGCTGTGGACTTCATCGAAGTGGCCCAGATCGCACAGCGCGTCCTTGAGGGCGAGGATGGTCTACCAAACGACGCTGCAATCGCGATTGCAGACGGGATACGGCATCTTCTCGTCGATGAATTCCAGGACACGAGCCGCCGCCAACATCGCCTGCTCGGCAGCCTCGATGCCGCATGGCCTGACCAGGCGGGCCGTTCCATCTTTGTCGTCGGCGATCCAATCCAGTCGATCTATTTCTTTCGCGATGCCGATGCCGAGCTCTTTCCCCGCGTGCGGAAATTCGGACTGGAGATCTTAGGCGGCGATCCACACCTCTTCGATTTCGTTCGGCTCAGCGCCAATTTCCGGACCGAGCCCACTCTGGTTCAAGATTTGAATGAATCCTTCGATCGCATCTTCGCAGAGGACGATGGCAGCGGAATCACGTTCACCCCTGCGGAATCAGCTCGCAATCGAAGCGCCAGCTCACACCCAAAATTGTCGCTGCACTTCGAGTTCATGCCGCAATCTTCAGTCAAGGATTTGTCGGCGCCGGACACGCAGCAGCAAAAGAGAGAGACCCAGGCAGAACGAGAAGAGGCCCGCGACAATCAAACCGCTGAAATCGTCGCGCTCATCCGCAGCCATCTCGATCGTGTCGCGCAGGCGCGAGCGGCCGGAACCAAATATCGCATCGCAGTCTTGGGCAGAACACGCAGTTCTCTTGAACCGATCGCCATCGCGCTACGAAAGGCGGCAATTCCCTTTCGCGCGGTAGATCTGGAACGATTGAGCGAGCGGCCCGAGGTTTTGGACGCATTAGCCCTTGGGCGAGCGATCCTCAATCCTCTCGATCGCATTGCGTGGCTCGGTGTCTTGCGCGCTCCGTGGTGTGGACTTGCGCTCTCAGACCTTCACACGCTCACAGGCGGCGATCAACCGGAACTGCTCGAGCGGCCAATTCCCCAATTGATCGAAGAACGAATTCATCTTCTTGGCGGCGACAGTCGCCGCGCCGTTGAGCGTGTTCAGCGCGCGATCCAATTCGTGCCCACACTGGCCTCGACGCTGTCGACGGCGTCTCTAGGTACATGGCTGGAGCAGGTCTGGCTCAGCCTCGGCGGTGCCAGTTGCGTGGACCCAACGGCTCAAGCCAATCTCAAACTGCTTTGGCGCTGCCTCGACAATCTACCCAACGGCGCACAGGATTTCCTCGGCAATGCGCTCGACTCCGCCCTCGATTCCTTGACCGCAATGCCCGATCCGGCAGCGAACACAGAATGCGGCGTGCAGTTGATGACCATTCACAAGTCCAAGGGACTCGAGTTTGAAGTCGTCATCGTTCCCGAATTGCAGGCGCGCGGCCGAAACACGGGTGGCAAGCTGCTTTCGTGGCTTGAACGCGGTTTAGCTGAGCCCGATTCTTCCGGCGAAATCACCGAGTTCCTCGTAGCACCTATACAAACCCGAGGAGCAGAGCGCGGAACGTCGAAACAGTGGGTCGATCGCATGTATCGTGAGCGCGAATCGCAGGAAATGCGGCGCATCCTTTATGTCGCTGCCACGCGCGCGCGAGAAGAACTGCACTTCTTCGCAAGGCTCGAATACAAGAATGCCTCGGGCAGTCCTACCCTGGTCAAGCCGACCAATTGTCTCCTCGCCACTGCATGGCCCGCGTTTGAAGATCAGTTGCACGAGCGCTTCGACGAATGGCAATCCGCAAGAACAGGATCGCGCGCCGACGAAGAACTGCTGGTCGAAACAATCGCCGCCTCCGCCAACTCCAATCTTGAGATGATGCCGAGCCCCGCCAAGCCTACTCTGCTCCGCCGCCTCCCGGCGGAATTCAGCCCACCGGATCCGACAACCTTTTCCAGCGCGCTCATCGAGCACGATCCCATCCGAAGCGGCGATCCCGAACGAAACACGCGCCACGAAGGTGGAATGGCTTCGCGCGCTCTCGGCACGGCCGTGCACACGCTGCTCGAAGAGTGTGCCAGGCTGCGTATGAACCTCGATTGGACCAGTACGCGGGTAGCGCTCCTGCAGATGCAGGCGCGCATAAAGGCTCAAATACGCGCCACCGGCCTGACGCAGGCCGAAGCGAATTCCATCGCTTTTCGAGCTCTCAATATTGCACAGCAGGCTACGACGAAGCCACTCGGCCAATGGATTCTCTCGCCTCATCCTGAGGCCGCAAGTGAAGCCGCCTGGACGGGAATCGTCGCCGACGAATTACGTTCCATTCGCGTCGATCGTGTCTTTCGTGCGGGGCTCGAGCCCCAATCTGAAGGCCAGGATGCCTGGTGGATTATCGACTTCAAGACCGCGCATTCCGACAATCTCGACCCAAACGTAGCGCTCTCGGCCTTCCGCAGCCTTTTCGCGCCACAACTCGAAGCATATGCAATGATCCTGCGCCGCCTTCACGGCGAAGACACACCCATCCGAGCCGGCCTCTATTACCCGCGCATGTCGATGTTCGATTGGTGGGCAATCGAAAGCTGAATTGAAGTGTCAGCTGGCAGTTGTTTTTGCGTCTTTCTCTTTCTGCGCAGCCACGCTCTTGCGATGCCGCACATCGTCGCCCTGCACCCAGAAAATCACGTCTTCTGCGATGTTCGTCGCGTGATCCGCCACGCGCTCCAGCGCACGGCTAATCATCAGTGCGTTCAGGGCCTGCGGTGCAATATGGCTCTGTTCTTCCATCACCTTGGTCAGCGACTTGTAAGCGGCGCGATTCATCGCGTCCACAGCATCATCCATGGTGAGAACGTTCCGCGCAATGTCCGCATCCGCTTCAATAAACGCCTGCAGGCTTTTGCGCACCATCTCTGCCGACAACGTCGCCATCCGCGGAATATCCACGGGCAAATCCGCCACGGCCATCTGCTCCATGTTGCGCACACGATCGCTGATGCTCTTGGCCGCGTCGCCCACGCGCTCCAGATCGGCGTT
>Ga0182030_10025997_pt1 | contig 10627 bp, 12 predicted proteins | sample 812S3MmetaG_FD_121299 | JGI IMG/M metagenome (GOLD analysis project Ga0182030, IMG submission 121299) | Permafrost microbial communities from Stordalen Mire, Sweden - 812S3M metaG (Illumina Assembly) | ecosystem: Environmental > Terrestrial > Soil > Wetlands > Permafrost | place: Sweden... | reverse complement strand
CTTCACAAAGCCCGTTTCGTCCAAGATCAAAACGCCGGACGGATCACCGAGGCGTTCGACCACGTAATCGCGGCAAATGTCTCTGGCCTTCTCCTGATCCCACACCGTTCGGCCAAGAAGCGCCTGCATTCGCCATGGCGCTGGGTCGCCAGCATATTCCGCCAATTGCCAGCCATTCTTGCGCTCGGCGCCGCCGATCAAGCCTTCGAGAAGGAGGCCGACCTGTCGACGCGGCTCGGCGCGCCTAAACAATCCAGAGATGCGCTCTTTCAATGCGGTCAGATCTTCAGACCAAGGCAGCGACGCGCCTGTCCAATCCGAAACCCCCATCATCCCCTCCACCGCGATTCAATGCGAAGGGAGATTACAAAAATCACCAAATATCTACGACTGTAGTAATAGACGCCTGAACACGCGCCAACGCTCTACGCAACAACTTGACATTCTGCGATCTTCTCGCAGCTCCACGCATCGAAAGCGAATTATCCCCGTTGCCGGAAATAGAGACCACTTTTTTGCGGCGCCGAGCCGCTGAACGCCATGACGTCGCTTCAACAGGCCCCGATTCCGCCTGCGCGATGGAAGCTAACCTGTTACTCCCCAAGTCGCGCTGGCTTACCTGCGGATCCTCCAAAATTTTCGACGAGGCCTAAGCGATGAGCCAACTGGGCAGCATTAGCGTCAACCAGGCGATTAAGGTCGGACGGTCGAGAAGGAAAGCCCCGAATGCGGCCATATTAGAGCCTTTTAGACTTAGCCTATCTCGCGATTCCGGTTAGGCTTCTCGCTTCGCACAATACGCCAAGCCGCCAGTTAATGTTTATGCCTAATTATCTGGGCCGCGCCCCGATCGAAACGGTAACTCGACAATAGTATTTTACGCGCCGCCGGGTTCGACGAACTTCGTAAACTTTTTTGATGTCGTCACGGGCGAGATGGCGCACATTGGTCATCATCCCCTCCGTTCTTCGATCAGCGTTTGACGCATAGCTTTCCATCTTGAGCGTGGCGCCGGGGGCTGACCGGCTGGACGCAGATCCATAGCGGCAAGCTTGTCTCCGCCGAAGAAAGCAATCCGCTGCACGAATGGCATGTGCGCCATGCGTCGCTGTGGCTCGACATCACCGTCCTCTTCTACGCGTTCTGGATTGTTCTAGCAGGGGATCGGGGCAATGAAAGCCGGCTCGCGGCGGCGCTTGCGCAGGCCGCGAAGGGCACGCCCCAGGAGTGGGATGTCGCCATCCGCAACTTTGGCCCAGGGTCAGGCGCCAGGACAGCCGGCCGCCCGGCGACGACCGTGTCTTCCGACCCCATCCTGTCGCGAGCCTAGGCGCCGGCCGCCAAGCAAAGCATGTGGCCGCAGCAATCACGCCGGAGCGCAAAGACGCGAAAACTCTTCGAAAGCAGCGGCTTTGCGGTAAAGCGGCGATCGATTTTATCGATAGCTGGATCACAGAGATACGGCCGTAGCCGCGCCCCCAAGTCCGGTTTGGCGTCCACGATTAGGGCTGCGATGTGAGCGCCGCTGTCAACGAGATTTTTCACCCCGCGCGAGTCTAGCTGGGCTTGCATGCGAGACGAGGGCTTATCGCACCTTGAAAACCGCGACGCAGCCCGGCAAAGCGCTGATAGCAGCTTAATTACAGTGGCTTAAGCGAGATTGGCTTTGTTCCGCCAAAATTGCGCAGCAAGCCCCGGGGGCGCAAAAACAGCGGTTCTTATTGTTATAAAGTCAAGTTTAAGCTACAGTTTGGCGTTGTGAGCGCGGCGCGCAGCGCCGCTTGATCGGCCTGGCGCCAGGGCGACCAACCGGCGACAGGGAGCAACGCCGGTATCGCCGCGTTGCAACTGATCCCGGCCGCAGAGCGGCGCCACGGATCGCTCCGCGGCGCGTCTGAGATTGCGCCGAGGCCCCGATGTCGGCAATGCAGAGGCTGACGCCGGCTGCATCAGCCGCCGCGCCACCACTGAGGCTTTTCTCCGAGCGGGCGCCAGCCTACTCGTGGTCAAAGTCTGAGGCTTGGAACCCTGTTTTACGTATCGAGCGGATCAGTTGAGTTGGTCGGCAATGCGCCAATTGAAGACGTATGCGCGCCGGGCACGACAAGCCCAATCTTGAGGGTGAGACTTGAGAACCGTTTGACACGCCGAGTTACCAGACAGATTTGCCGGGGTAGTTGAGTTGCCGCAGTCTAGCGCGTTGCTGCGATGTCCGACGCGTTGCGGATGATCGCTTCTCGGATGGGCGGCGAATTGGAGACCCATCAAATATAACGTCGCAGCATTGGCAACGCCGCTTCCACGCACACGCGGCCTTCGGCGAAGGCCTCATTGGCTTTCGTGAACTCCAGCACGCCAATGTTCTCAACTCGCGGCATCAGCATGATATGGGGTGGTTCGCCAGCGAGACGGGTCCGCGTGATGTGGTCCTGCATGATGTTGATGGAGTTATTGAGGACGTCGAAATAGCCCGGCGTTGATGGCGCCTGTGGCAGGAGCCGCATAGCTATCTGCGTCGCCTGCTCGCGCGCGGCCAGGGGGAGTTGGTTCAACATCCGCCCGAAAAACTCGCTCGGGATAGCCGGAACGGGAGAAGCCATCGAGGCGTCAGTTAGGTTCTCGAAGCGTCGGCCCAGCAGGTCGCCGTTGAGGTTAACCGCTATAATCACGTCCGCGCCAAGCGCCCGGCAGACCGACACCGGAACCGGATTTACGAGACCGCCATCCAATAGCCACCGTCCATCGACTTTGGCGGGGCTAATAAACCCCGGAAGCGCGATCGACGCACGGACGGCTTCAAGGATCGAACCGGATTGCAACCAAATCTCACGGCCGGTGACAAAATCCGTCGCGACCGCCGCGTAAGTCTTGGCGTAGCTCTCGATTGGCCCCTCAATCCCGATCCCACGTAGGAATTCGATTACCTGTTTGGCGTCAATGAGGCCCCCGCCCGCAAACCGGACATCCATCAGCGGCACGATCTCGCGCCAACTGGCGGCCTCCGCCCATTGCCGCAAATCAGTCAGGCGTCCAGCTACATAAGCCGCGCCAACGAGAGCGCCCATCGAGGTTCCGCAGACGATCTCCGGTTCTATGCCGGCATCGGTCAACGCGTCGATGATTCCTATGTGCGACCATCCGCGAGCGGCGCCACTGCCTAGGGCCAGACCGATACGAGTCATAACGCTCCTTTCCCTGGTATTTTCCGCGATCGATACCGACCAGACGCCTGGATCCATCACGAAATGGGACCCTGCTTACCCGGCATTAGGGCGGTGCTTAAGGACGGCGCGCGAGATTTGCGACGCGACGACTGGCGGCCATCATCCAGCATTCTTGGATAGATGTTTTGCTCGTCCGAAGCCTCTTGCGCAGCCCGATAGGCTGGCTCCTGCCGCGCCAGCTGTTCGCTCAGCTTGCCAAGAATGGCAGGTTGAGGCAAGGCGATCTCGAGCACCGGTTTCGGCGTCCGGTCGAGATTCCAGTCATGCTCGTCATCGTCGAAATCATGTTCCGGTCACGCGGGCGTGGATGGCTGCTCAGTGTCAACTTCACTCGCGGGGCGCTGCTCAATCCAGGTCCCCTGAACCCCAAATAGCCGCCGCGAAAAAAGCGCCATGGCGCGGCGGCCCTGCGCCAATAACGGACGCGACATGGAAATCCTTGCGAGTTCGACAACGCCCTCCTGAGGTCAGATTCGGCCCCCCAAAGAAGCCCTATTCAATTTTCAATAACCGGACAAAGCCGGCGTTGCAGCTCAAACTGAATCTGACATATAGCCAAATCGCCTGTTGAACGATTGCGGTCGAAAAGCGTCAATCGACGTAGCTGATTTTGGTCATCGTGAAAGATTACAGCTAGCGTTCCCGACCAGCGAGCGCGCAGGCTCATCTCGATGTCGTAGAGCTTCGATTGAACCAGTTTGCGCGCCGTCAGCAGCGCCCGCGTCTCCTGTGCCGCCATCGACTTGCAATGGACCGGGCGGAACCAGCCGAGCCGCATTAGTTGCGCGATGCCGCGCGCGTCGTCGCGGTCGGTCTTGACCGGCATCGTTTGCAGCGCCGTGCGCACATGCCGCGTCTCAAGCAGCTCTACCGCCAAGCCCGCCTCCTTCATCGCCGTGTAAAGCCATTGCGACAATGGCCCGGCCTCCACGCCAATCCGCGCCAGATCGAACCCGAGCCCGGCGAACCAGCCTATCAGCGCGTCCGGTTCGCTGGCGACCTTCGCCTCCCGCACGATCTTCCCCGCTCCATCGACGATGCAAACGCTCGATGCTTCCAAAGACACGTCGATCCCCGCATAATAGTCCATGGTCATCCTCCGATGATGCTTGGAGCGGGCGAAAGTCCGACTCCGTCAACGACACCATCATTCTGGGGGATGACCACTCCGCCGCGAAGCCTCAGCCCCGCGGCGGCCCGTTACGCCATCTACAAAGCGCGATCTCGAATCGAGCAAGGGATTGGCAGGCTCAAACGCTTCAAACGCGTCGCGCTACGCTGCGAAAAGACCAAACGAAAATTCTCCTCGATCGTCAGCTTCGCAGCCGGACTGTGCTTGATCAAATTCGTCCACACGGCCTAGGGTGAACAATATACCTGAAGAGGGCTCGCTGATTTAAAAGGGGAAATGCTAAGCTTGTGTGAAACGCGAATAGAAGCGAGACAGGGCTCGGAGCGGCGCCCATCTGGGGGATGTCGTTTGTATTCAACGCTATGGGCGAAGCATGTATCTTCCCGAGGTTTTTCACGAGACTAATTATGCGGCAATAGTGGCGCTCATCTCGCGCTATCCTCTGGCGACGCTGGTCACCCTGCAAGGCGGACGAATCGTCGCCGATCACATCCCCTTCCTGATTGACGCCGAAGGCAAGACGCTGCGGGCGCATGTCGCACGCGCAAATTCGCTTTGGCGGACATTCGATCCGTCAAGTGATGCCTTGGCTATATTTTCGGGCGTCGAACACTATGTGACGCCGTCATGGTACCCCTCCAAGCTCGAGGCGGGAAAGGTCGTGCCGACTTGGAATTATGAGGTTGCGCATATTTATGGCCGGATGCGTGCAATCGACGACGAGCATTGGGTACGTTCATTGGTGCGTGATCTGACCAATCGTCATGAAACTGGTCGACCTAATGCCTGGGCTCTTGAAGATGCGCCAGCCGAGTTTATCGCTGCACAACTAAAGGCTGTTGTCGGGATCGAGATCAGCGTGTCGCACATCGAGTGCAAGCGCAAATTCAGTCAAAATCGCAAGGCGGCGGATCGCGCGGGGGTGATTGCGGGACTTTTGACCGAAGGAGACGAGGATGCCCAGGCCATGGCGAAAGCGATGTCTTCGAATTCAGTGAGTCTGCAAAACCCTTAAATAAAGCCACACGTTTTAACCGTCGCTCAGCATTTCCAAAAAAGAATAAATGAGGCCAACTCGAGAGTCCAATCCTTGGTCACCTGCGGATCGTGGTTTAGACGATACTGCCCGAGGGGACGGATCGCATGGTTAAGTGCAATGCTGGCGCGTCATTTTTAGAGCGAGACGAAGACTTGCTGGGTATTGCGGGCCGGTCGCGGGCCATCCTGATAGGCTCGCTGGGCAATCTCGTCGAATGGTTCGACTTCTATGCCTTCTCGGCCTTTTCGCTCTATTTCGCCAATTCGTTTTTTCCCGGCAACGATCCTGTCACGCAGATGCTGTCCGCCGCAGGAGTTTTCGCACTGGGTGTCTTCATGCGGCCGATCGGCGCTTGGATATTTGGCTATATCGGCGACCGCCACGGGCGACGCAATGCGTTGATGCTCTCTGTCTCTTTCATGTGCGTAGGTTCCCTGAGCATCGCGGTGACGCCAACCTATGCGTCGATCGGCGCGGCTGCGCCCGTTCTATTGCTCATCGCCCGACTGCTACAGGGCTTCAGCCTTGGCGGCGAATACGGTTCGAGCGCCACTTATCTCTCGGAGATGGCGCCATCGAAACACCGGGGCTTCTATTCGAGCTTTCAATATGTGCCGATCATCGGCGGCCAATTGATAGCACTCATCGTTCTGCTCATCCTGCAAAACTTGTTACTGTCGCCCGAGCAATTGCGCGGTTGGGGCTGGGGCATCCCATTTTTCATCGGCGCCGATCTGGCGCTTTTCGTGTTAATTATGCGTCGCGATATGCCGGCGTCTTTTTGCACTGGAGTAGGACCTGGCCAGAATTATCCGACCGAATCAAATGCGGCGTCGCGAGTCCGATTAAGATCAACACCGTACAGGGAGCGAGGTCTAACGCAACGCCGCATGTGCGGTCCGGTTAGCGCCAATTTCAGTTTAGTTCGAGCTTGTTAAGTAATTCGATAAAACGGTCAGGGACTGGTTCAGTGAGCACGTCCTGATAGAAATCTCTTAACTGTTTGCCGAGTTGATCCTGAATCTGCTTTTTGCATCTCACTGGTGAGGTTTTGACTGCGGCCGCAGAGCGCGGCGGTTCCGCGTTCGTTTCCTTCCGTGAGAGCACGGATGCCACCAATATGCCGTGTGCAGGCTTACCGTTGTCCTGCAGCGCAGAGGCATCCATTTCCCTTAGGTGGCACGAAGCACTCGTAATCAGACGCATCACGGCCCCACACGTCAACGTTCGATGGGATGCTGGGCGGCCGAGACGGCAAAAGTGTGATTAAGGCAGCCCCAGAGCAGCGTTTCTTAAAGTATGGTTAACGCAGAGCATCGGCGACGCTTTGGGATTGGAGATTGGCGATTGAGGGCGAGGCGATCGTCCTGCAGAATCGAAGCCTATGCAATTTCGAGATTCGGCGCGAGATGGACCGAAAACTGATCTTGGCCGCGCTGATGGCGTCGACGTGGCCAGTCCTCGCCGCCGATCTCCCGATTAATTCCGCCGTCACGCAAGAGCCCATCGCAACTACAATATGCATTCCGGGTTGGACGAAGACGGTCCGGCCCTCCGCGCGCTACACCACACGAATTAAGATCAAACTCAATCGAGAGTTGGAGCTTCCCGAGGAGCTGCCAACCGACTTTGAACCAGATCACCGCCTCCCGCTTGCGCTTGGCGGCGCGCCATCAGACCCGCGCAATCTCGAATTGCAGCCTCGGGAGGAAGCCGGCGAGAAAGATGCCGTAGAGGCCTGTCTATCGCGGGCGGTATGCGTCGGGAAAGATCACACTGGACGAGGCGCGCCGACGCATCTGGACTGACTGGCGCAGGGCCTGGAAGGCTTGCCAATGATCGGTTGGTCGGCGCCGCGCTGAATATCGCGCCCTCATAAAATCCGACGCTAAGGCTCTAATCGATCGACTCGACGAAGACGTCTACACCGAAGCACGCGAGCGTCAACACTACCCACCGTTCGGCGAGGATGCGAACCGCAACCGGTATTCCGCGGTGAGCCGACCTGCCTGCCGGAAGCGACCACGGGAGGTGGTTGCCATAAGCCGACAAAATGCGCCTAACTTATGCGTGCCCGCGAATTTGTGGATTCGGCCCGGCGAAGCGGCAGGGTGATGGGCCACGAGTGGACATTTGCATTCAATCTACGCCCGGCGAGCCCAGGCCCCAAAGAGACGCTCGTGGAAAGAAGCGTCCTCATACTGAAACGCCTCGCCGCATGATCCGCGCACACGCTTTGCCTATTTGTATACTTGGCTCGAAAAATGCGAGAAACGGAATTGCATTCTTGACCTTTGGCCTCGCAACGAAAGTAGCCCGAAATGCTGCTCTTCCTTTGTGAACTTCCGCTGTGGGAATCTGCTATTCTTCTGGTGCTCTTTCCCACGATCATCGCGATGTGCGGCCCGCTCATAGTGCGTCAGTGCGTCGATCTAAGGCGCCTCACCACGAACAATGAGATCGCCGGCTTCAAATTTGCGACTGTTGGCGTCATCTACGCGGTCATACTCGCCTTCGCGGTGATCGCCGTCTGGGAAAAATTCAGCGAAGCGGAGGTCATGGTCACCAAGGAGGCGGGCGCCGCCGCCACGCTTTACCGGCTTGCCGCTGGCCCGGAGCCGGAAGCGACTGCGGCGAAGACCGCTTTGAACAATTATCTCAAGGTCGTCATCGAGCGCGATTGGCCGTTGATGGCCAAGGAAATGGAGAGCCGGGACGGGATACATGCCCTGGACGGGCTCTATGTCGCTATCCTCCAATTGCCGGAAACGCGAATGAGGAAGTCTGCCAGCTTCGTGGAAATGCTGAAGCAACTTGACGTGATAACTGAAGCCCGCCGCACGCGGCTGCATCTGGCGACCGGAATCATCCCGACAATGTTATGGGTTGTTCTGTGCTGCGGCGCGGTTCTGACGATAGGATTCACATTCTTTTTCGGCACCGAAAATCTCTGGGCGCAAATCACGATGACGGGAGTCCTCTCCACCATAGTGTTCATGGGCCTGCTCGTGATTGTATCGTTCGATCATCCCTATACCGGCCCGGTCCATGTCAGGCCGGATCCGCTTGAAATCGTGATCGAGGATTTTGGGCGCGATAGTTAGCGTTCGGCCTCTCCCGAGGTGCATTCCCCCTCGACGATCAGCGAAAAACCAACCTTCACAAACCTAAAACTGGTGAAGCGCCAAAGATCGTGTCTCATGCCGTGGAGCAGCTTTGCGGTCGCGGTCGCCGCGTTGACCCGCCTGAACCGGGTTGGCCAGGTGGCAACGGCGGGCAGCCCGACGACGGGATCATCGCTAAAAGGCGCGATGGTTTCCAGCGTCAACCAGCGACTGCGCTGCATGGCCCATTCGTCGTTCTGTTCGAGCGGGGTCACTCTGACGAGTCGGGCGACGGCGGCTTCGTTGGGGAAGATGCCGACGACCTCGGTTCGCCGCTTGATCTCGCCGTTCAGCGGTTCGATCGGATTGGTGTTGTACAGCTTGGCGCGATGGGGGGCCGGGAAGCCCATTTAGGCGAGCACCTCCGGCTTGGTGCCGTCCATCAGCGTAGCGAGTTTTGGCCGTTTGGGGCGCAACTGGCCGGCGACCTTGCGCCATTGTGTCTGCGCCGCCTCTGCGTCCTCCTGCGCGAAGGCGGTGGCAATGAAGGCGGAGACGACTCCAGAAACCGGACTGGTTGGCCAGCGGCTGGGACGGAAGCAATGCGCCAGAAGCCGCCATTGCCTCCCATAGAAGCTCGTCCGCCGAACACGCGATTGTCGTCTTTGGACGAGATTTTCTTGCACGGATCGGATGCAATGAAAATTCCGGGAAACTGGGCAAAGCGCGCTGCAACCGGTGTTAAATTGTCGCACCTCAATTGTTTTATGTGCCGAACGTCGATAACTCGTATTTATTCGACGGCGCGTGGGCGCCGTGTGGATAGACGCGAGTTTTCGGAGAAACGCGGCCCAGCCTCGCAAGAAACGGGGCCTTGGCAATGAGGAAAGTGGCAACGAAATCGATTGTGGCGCCGCTTGCGGGCGCATTCTTCCTGTCGCTTGTTCTTGCAGCCCATTCCGGTCCGAAAACCATACATGCGCCCGCGCCGAGGGCCGCCTCCGCCCCTGCTGGGGGCCCGCCGCGACCAAACCCTCGAGAACTCGAGGACGCTTTTGCCGGCCTCGATTCGAAAACCGCTGTCACTCGTGGCGCCGCTTATGCAAAAAAGGGCGACCTTGATCGCGCGATCACCGACTTCAACAGAGCGATCGAACTCGATCCGAAATACGCAATAGCTCATTACAACCGCGGCAATGCATACAAGAGTAAGGGCGATCTCGATCGCGCGATCGCCGACTATGACAAGGCGATCGAGCTCGATCCGAAATACGCGTTCGTATACAACAACCGCGGCAGCGCCTACCAGAACAGAGGCGATCTCGGTAGGGCGATCGCAGATTACACGAAGGCGATTGAGCTCAATCCGAAAAACGCGACAACCTTTGACAACCGTGGCCTCGCCTATGCGCAGAAAGGCGAGTTCGATCGCGCAATGGCCGACTACGACAAGGCGATCGAACTCGACTCGAAACGTGCGGATTCCTATGTCGGTCGTGGGATCGCGTATGAGAAAATCGGCGACATTGAACGCGCCATCTCAGACTACAATGCTGCGATCGATGTAGACGCTACTTATTCGGACGGCTATTTGCATCGCGCTCTCGCTTGTCATAGACAGCGCCACCTCGACCAAGCGATCTCGGATTACACGAAGGCCATCGAGCTGGGATCGAACGACGAATTCGCGCACGTCAGTCGTGGGCTCGCTTATCTGGAAAAGTTCGAGCTCGATCAAGCGATCGGAGACCTGACTTCGGCGATTCAACCCGAATCGAAGATGAGGGCGATGGCGTACGAGATGCGAGGGTTAGCTTTTGGTTTAGGTGGGGCCCCCGATGCCGCCATAGCGGACCTGACGACAGCGCAGCAGCTTGATCCCAGTCTCTCGTCCGGAGAGGCGGGGTGGTGCCAATCGATGATCAACTCGGGCGTGACGCCGCAGGGCTGTTTAGTTCTCTGATCTTTAATGGCGGTTTTGAGATTCCCGTCGGGGCAGATCTATGAATCTATAGGCGACAACCCGAATCGGAGGTTGTCGCATGCAGGCGTCGCTGCTGGAGATTTTGCGGTCTATTCCGGACCACCGTCGCGCCGAAGGAAAGCGGTTCGATCTTTCGACGGTGTT
>Ga0182030_10025996_pt1 | contig 10628 bp, 3 predicted proteins | sample 812S3MmetaG_FD_121299 | JGI IMG/M metagenome (GOLD analysis project Ga0182030, IMG submission 121299) | Permafrost microbial communities from Stordalen Mire, Sweden - 812S3M metaG (Illumina Assembly) | ecosystem: Environmental > Terrestrial > Soil > Wetlands > Permafrost | place: Sweden... | reverse complement strand
TTGAAAGCAGCATCACGCCAGCCGAGTAGCACAGTTGATGTCCGTCGTTGTCCGGCTCCGCCATCTTGCTCACGCCGTGGTATAGAATCAGCCAGCCATGCCGGGTCGTCATGGGCGGAGTGCCGCCGCCAATTTTGAGCCGCTCCCAAGGTGCAACCGGGGCGGCTAGCCGGTGATGCGAGGTAAAGTGACACAGGCGACACGGATCAAGGCCCTCGATGGCCATGGCACGATAGGAAATCCATATGCTTTCCCGAGCGAGATCGGCTACGCCTGACGCCGGGTCGTCTGCCTTTTCCTCCGGGCGAGTTCCGGGAAAGAGCGGCCGATGCAGGATCGCCAGTGCTGGTTGTCCTGTTGGATTCGGAACGGCGACCGGAAAGACGCTGGCATCCTTGTTGTCTACGCCGTCGAACTCAATGCCCTTATATGGCAGGAAGGTTGCCAGCCCCAGGCGTTGCCAGTGGAACAGGTCCTCAGATATGGCCAGGGCGATCCGTGGACCTGCAAAGGAACGGGCAGTGTACGTCATCACGTAGTGCCCAAGAGGTTCGACAAAGGTGATGCGGGGATCTTCGCAGCCACCACCGCCATCGGGCAGTCGTTCGTAATCAGCCTCGGGCTCAAGCGCAATGCCGAACCGCTCGACCCCGGACGGGTCGCCAACTTCGTTGAATTTTACGAGGGCGATGCCGATTCGTGAATAGTTGCCCTTTGCGACGAGCCGGGGGAACAGGTAAAGCTTGCCATCAGGGCCGCGAGCGGCAGCCGGATTCAGGACGCCTTCAATCTCCTGCGAATTGCCCGGCTCCGGCTCCATCAAAATTCCCAGTTTTTGTAACTGAAATCCACTCATCGGGTCGTCGTCTTCCCCGCGAGCAAGCCTTCCGTAGTCGCGGAAGGTGCGGACCTGGCGGTGATGCCATTCGCGTTATGCAGGCATCGCAAAAATAATTTCAAGTCGCCAATGTGGCTTGGAATCATAATCTGCTGTTCCAAAAGGTCGAGTTTTGAAGCGGTGCCATAAATCTTTCAGGATGCTTATCTGGAGGCCGTTGCCCCAGTTTGCCAGCCGCCGCCGAGCGCGCGGTAAAGCTGCACAACGGCCAGGAGTTGGTTGAGCTGAAATTGCACGAGCGCATTTTCCGCCGGGAAAAGCAATTGCTGCTCCTGCAAAACCTCATAGTAATCCGCACTGCCCATACGATAGCGTTCCATCGAGATTTTCACGGCGACTTTGTAGGCTTCAACGGCACGGCTTTGCTCCATCCGTGCGCTGGCGGATTTTTCCCGCGAAATCAAGGCGTCGGAAATTTCCTGAAACGCATTCAGCACGGTTTCCTGATACTGCAACGCATATTGTTCACGCACGGCGCGGGCCTGCGCGTATTGGGCGCGAACCTGGCCGCCATGAAACAGCGGCCCGGTCAGACCGGCGGCAATGCCCCAGGCCACACCGCCGCCGGAGGTGAACGCGGAAAGTTCCGGGCTGACGGCGCCAAACAAACCCGTGAGATCCAGTTGTGGGAAAAAATTGGCTTTCGCCACGCCAACTTCGGCGTTGGCCGAACGCAATTGCTGTTCGGCTTCGCGGATGTCTGGTCGTCGTTCCAGCAAGGCGGACGGCAAACCGGCGGGAATTTCCGGCGGGATTTGTCCTTCGAGCGAAGTGGTTTCGCGCAAAACTGTGCCCGGATTTTGTCCGAGCAGGACGCTCAATTGATTTTCCTGCAATGCGATCTGTTGTTCGAGTTCCGGAATGGTCGCGGCGGCGGAATCCATCAGCGCTTCGGCGGACGATGTTTCCAATTTTGATGCGATGCCGCCTTGCAATCGTTCGTCGAATATTTTTAAACTTTCACCGTATGAATTGGTGCTTTGTCGCGCGATTTCGAGCTGCTGTTCCAGCGCGAGCAATTGAAAATAATCCTGGGCGACCTGGGCGATGAGCGAAATCATCACATCCCGCCGGGCTTCCTGGCTCGCAAAAAATTGCGCGCGGGCGGATTCGTCGAGCCGGCGAATGCGTCCCCACAAATCAATTTCCCACGAGGCGTTCACGTCGGCGGCAAAAACATTTCCGATCGTGCCGGTCGGCGACGGCTGGTTTCCGCCCCCGACATTTTGCCCGCGGGCGGCGGTTGCGGCGTAATTTAATTGCGGGAAAAATCCGGCCCGCGCTTGGGCGGCGAGGGCGCGCGCCTGCTCGACACGAGTGACGGCAATACGCAAATCGTAATTATTTGTGAGCGCGGTGCGAATCAGGCTTTGCAGCGTGTCGTCATGAAAAACCTGCCACCATGGAAGATTGGCGAACGAGTTTGTGGAAATGTCTGTTTCGCCGCGAAACGCTGTCGGCGCATTGATGGGCGGACGTTTGTAATTGGGTCCAACCGCGCAACCAGCAAGAAGCGAAACCCAAACCCCAAAGGCCAGCATCCAAAGCCCAAAAGCGCGGGCCTTTGGCAGATTTGGAGCTTTGAACATGAGACTTTGGATCAACTTTTTCATCCGTTCGGCTCCGGCGGTTTCGGCGCGTATTCTTCCCGGTTTTTTTTATTGAAACGCGCCGCGACTTTTTCAACAACGGAAAAAGTGACCGGCACAATGAAAATGTCCACGAAGGTTGCACCCAACATGCCGCCGATGACGACGGTGCCGAGGGTCTGGCGCGAGACCCCGCCCGAGCCGGAGGCGAGCCAGAGCGGCAGGCAGCCGAGAATAAACGCAAACGACGTCATCAAAATCGGACGCAGGCGGATGCGCGCGCCGGTCAGCGCGGCCTCGGTAATGGGTTTGCCTTTTTCGTATTCTATTTTGGCGAAGGAAATGATGAGGATGGCGTTTTTCGCGGCGAGGCCGATGAGCATGATCAAACCAATCTGCACATAAACGTTGTTTTGAAATCCGCGCACGGTCAATGCCAGGAACGCGCCCAAAATGGCCGTGGGCGTGCCGAGCAGCACACTCATTGGCAGCGACCAGCTTTCAAATTGCGCGGCGAGGATCAGAAAAACGCAGAGGACCGAAAGACTGAAAATGAGCACGGGCGAAACGCCTTCCGCCGCCTGCTGTTCCTGGAATGACATGCCGAAATAATCATGACCGATGCCTAGCGGCATGGTTTGCGCGAAAACTTCCTCGAGCGCTTTCGTCGCCTGGCCGTCGCTGTAACCGGGCGCGGCCGCGCCGTTGATCTGCGCGCAGGTATATTCGTTGAAGTGCATGACAAATTCGGGGCCGGTGCGATGCTGGATTTCCGTGAACGCCGAGAGCGGAACGGCCTGCCCCAGTTTGTTGCGCACATAAAACCCCAAAAGATTTTCGGCGTGGGTGCGATACTGGGCCTCGGCTTCCAGATAAACCTGCCATTGCCGCCCGAACCGGTTGAAATAATTCACAAAATATCCGCCCATGAAAGTTTGCAGCGTGTTGTAAACATCGCCGATCGCAACGCCTTGTTTCAAAACCTTGTCGCGGTCCACTTTAACGAACACCTGCGGCACGCTGGGCAGATACGTGGTGATAATACCGGCCAGCTCGGGGCGTTTCCGCGCGGCGGCCATGAACTTGTCCAGATTTTGCGAGAGAAATGACGGGTCCTGGCTGCCGGAACGGTCTTCCAGCATCATGGTGAAACCGCCGGACGTGCCGACGCCGGGAATGGACGGCGGCGAAAAAGCCGATGCCGTCGCCTCGGGCAGTTTGGCCAGTTCGCTGTTGAGGTGCTTGTTGACCGCCGTGATCTGCTCCTCGGTTTTTGTCCGTTGGCTCCAGGGTTTGAGCGTCACGAAAAAGAAGGCGTTGTAAGTGGCCTGCACCTGGCTCAACAGACTGAAACCTTCGACGGTCGTGCAATATTTAACGCCCGGTGTGCTTTGTATAATCGCCTCGATCTTCTTGGCGACGGCATCGGTGCGTTCGAGCGACGCGGCGTAGGGCAGTTGCGCCACGACATAGGCGTAGCCCTGGTCCTCCACCGGCAAAAATGCGCCCGGCAACCGCGCGCCGAGCAAAAGCGCGACGGTTAGAATCACCGCGAGCATGATGATGGTGAAAACGCTTTTGCGGATCAGCGTGCCGGCGACTTTGATGTAACCGTCGCGCGCCCGGTCAAACACGCGATTGAACCAGTCGTAAAATTTGCCAAGCGGCCCGCGCGATTTATTTTTTTTCTTTGGCTTCAACAACATCGCCGCGAGCGCGGGACTCAGCGACAGCGCGTTGAACGCGGACAGCATGACGGAAATGACAATCGTCAGCGCGAATTGCTGGTAAAGCCGCCCGGTGATGCCCGCGATGAAAATGGTCGGAACAAAAACCGCCGCCAGAATGAGCGCGAGCGAAACGACCGGGCCGGCGACTTCTTCCATTGCCTTGAGCGCGGCGTCTTTGGGCTTCATTCCGTCATCAATGTGCCGTTCGGTGGCTTCAACCACGACAATGGCGTCGTCCACCACCAGCCCAATCGCCAGCACTAGGCCCAAAAGCGAAAGTGTATTCAGCGTAAAACCGAAGATCGGGAAAAACGCAAAGGTGCCGATCAGCGCCACCGGAACCGCGCACAGCGGAATGAGCGAGGCGCGCCAGCCCTGCAGAAAAATGAAAACGACGATGATGACGAGAACCAGCGCGATGACCAGCGTGCGCATGATGTCGTGCATGCCCTCGGAAACGGCGAGCGTGGTGTCGAGCGAAACGACGTAGTCCAGGTCGGCGGGAAAACTCTGCTTGAGTTTCGCCATGAGTTTGAGCACGGCTTTTTGGTCGTCGAGCGCGTTGGAATCGGGCAGCTGATAGATCGCCAGGATCGCCGACGGTTTGCCGTTCAATTTGCCGACGATGTTGTAAAGCTGCGCGCCGAGCTCCACGCGCGCGACGTCTTTCAACCGCACGATCGAGCCGTCCGGATTTTCCCGGATGATGATGTCGCCAAATTCCTTTTCGGAAACGAGCCGGCCCTGCGCGGTGATGGCATAGGTGAATTCCTGTCCGTGTGGCGTCGGCGGGCCGCCTACCAACCCGGCGGGATTGGGAGTGTTCTGCGCATTGATGGCGGTGATGATGTCATTGACCGTGAGGTTCAGTTTCGCGAGCTGGTCGGGCTTGACCCAAAAGCGCATCGCGTATTGCCCGGCGCCGAAAACATTGATGTTGGAAATGCCCTTCAACTGCGTGATCTGGTCCACGAGGTTGATGTAGGCGTAATTGGCGAGGAACGTCGCGTCGTGCGTGCCGTTCGGCGACGTGATGGCGATCAACATCATCGGACTCGTCGGCGATTTCAAAAGGGTGACGCCATATTGTTGAACGGACGCCGGCAGTTGCGATGCGGCCTGGTTTTCGCGGAGCTGCGCGAGCACCTGGTCAATGTTCGGGTCGGTCTTGACATTGAAATTCACACCCATGCGCATCACGCCATTATTCGCGCTGACGGAATACATGTAATTCATGTTGTCCACGCCGCTCATCTGTTCCTCGATGGGCGTCGCGACGGATTGCGCCAGCGTCAGCGCGTCGCCGCCGAGGAACGTGGTCTGGATGCGGATTTCCGGCGGAACGATGCTGGGAAATTGCGCGACCGGCAGGCTCACCATCGAAACCGCACCGATGATCACCATCAAAATGGCAATGACCATCGCGACAATCGGGCGGTTGATGAAAAATCTATACATGGATGAATCGCGAAAGCGCCGGAAAAAGCATTTTCATTTCGACGGGTTGGTTGGCGCGGCAGAATTCGTTTGCGTTCCGGCTTGGTCGGTCTGATTGGTTTCTGTCCCAAACGGAATTGGATTTACGACCGCGCCGTCCTTCGCCTTTTGCGTTCCCTCCACCACGACGCGGTCACCCGGTTTGAGGCCGTTCTCAATAACCCAGTCCGAGCCGACCTGTTCGCCGACGGTGACGGATTGCAGGTGCGCCGTGTTCGTCTCGCCCACGATTGTGACCTGATATGAACCTTGCAGTTGGGCCACAGCGCGTTGCGGGACGATCAGCGCGTTCGTTTTGGTCTGCGTTTGCGCGCGGACGCGGCCGTATTGGCCCGGGCGCAGAATAAAATTCGCATTGGGAAAAAGCCCGACGATTTGCAACGTGCCGGTGTTGGGATTGACCTGCCGGTCGGCGAAGAGAAATCTTCCTTTTTCTGCATAAGTCGAGCCATCGGAAAAAATCAGCCCCAATTCGAGATTGGTTTCGGCGCCGCTGCCCGCCGCGTGCTGCCGCCAGAAATTAAGGTAGGATTGTTCGCTGATCTGAAAATAAACCTTGATCGGATTGATGGTCGAAACCGTCGTAAGTGCGCTGCCGCCCGCTTGCCCGACCAAATCGCCGATTTGCGCGAGCGCGATTCCGGCGAGTCCGTCAATCGGCGAGGTGATTTTGGTAAAACCGAGATTCAACTGCGCATTTTCCACGGCGGCCTCGTCCGCTTTGACCAGTGCATCCGCCGCCAGATTCGCTTGAACGGCGTCGTCCAGTTGCTCCTGGCTGATGGCCTGTTCCTGCGCGAGCGGTGTGTAGCGCTTCACGTCCAGTTCCGTTTTGCCCGCTTGCGCCTTGTCCTGCGCGAGTTTCGCCAAGGCTTGATCCAGTTCAGCTTGAAACGGACGCGGATCAATCTGGAAAAGCAAATCGCCCTTTTTCACCTCGCTGCCCTCGCGGTAATTTTGCGCAAGCAAATAGCCGGTTACCTGCGCGTGAATTTGCGCATTCACAAAACCGTCAAGCGTCCCGATCCATTCCTCAAAAACCGGCACGTTTGTCGCGGCGAGGATGATAACTTGAACATCGGGCGGGGGCGGCGGTGCGAGCTTTTTCTTGCAGCCATCGGCGAGCAAAATCAGCATCGAAAAGTAGACAAGGCAAATGAACCGCCGGTTTGAAGGAAATGCACGTCGCATACGGCCCTTGTTAAAAATCGCCTGAGCAGTGCAACATGCTAACTCCTGTGACATGATCGTTAAGGAGAGTCACATCCGCGCATTTCCAATTTTCATAAAGGTTCTAGTTTTGTTCTTTATGTCTGGTCGCACCAACGCTTTCCAGCGCTTAGCCTTTCGACAGAATTCAAATTATGGGCCGGGCCGGTTATTTGATATGGGGTATAACCCTACCGTGGATTATCGGAGGCACCATTCTCCGGCGGACGGTGGAGTTCCGTGGGAAATTTGAAGAAATTCACTTGCACCCGTGCCCGGTGGCAAAGGCGCGATCGAGAAATCGAAACTAGGGGAAAACACGCGGCAGGAACGGCATTATTATGTTCCTGACCTCATCGAGTGGCTGAACTGACAAAGCAAGAACACCGGCGCGCCATATAATTAATGTGGATACCCGACCTGGAATTTAGGAAGCCTATCTAAATTGGAGGGTGAAGGAATATCAGCGGACAGACAGCTGTAAATCTTCAATTCGACAAAGTGCTCACGGCGGTCATCCAGCAAGGGGACGGTTTTTCCCGCTAGTTCTTCGCCATCGAGATAGAGTTGATTCGTTTCGGCGTCCTCGGCCGTCAACCGGGTGATGGTAATGTGGTAAACGGTTTGGCGATAGCGGTAATGGATTTTGTAGGTCGTCCAGCTTTTTGGCAGACGAGGAGTTAGCCGCAAATGATCACCTTCGAGGTTCACGCCCAACAGAGTTTCAATCAGCAGCCGATACATCCAGCCGGCGGAGCCGGTATACCATGTCCAGCCACCTCGGCCCGTGTGCGGTGCGACGGCATAGACATCGGCGGCGACAACGTAAGGCTCGACTTTGTAGGTGGCGATCTTCTGGGGTGTCCCGCCGAGATGAATGGGATTGAGCATCGCGAAGAGTTCCCAGGCACGGTCGTTTTCACCCATGAGCGCAAAGGCCATGGTGGTCCAGATCGCGCCATGCGTGTATTGGCCGCCGTTTTCGCGCACACCCGGAATGTAGCCTCTGATATAGCCGGGATTGAGCGCCGACTTGTCGAATGGTGGGTCGAATAACTGGACGAGTCCTGCCTTGCGGCGGACGAGGCGCTGGTTAACGGCGTGCATCGCCTGGCGGGAACGCCCCGGCTCGCCCGCCCCGCTGATTACCGACCAGCTTTGCGGCAGAGAATCTATCTGACATTCGGGATTGGTTGCGGAACCGAGCGGATCACCGTTGTCGAAGTAGGCGCGGCGATACCATTCACCATCCCAGGCGTGCAGTTCGATGTTCTTTTGTAGTTGTTCCGCCTGCGTGTCGCAGCGACCGGCGAAGGTGAGATCATTGCGTGAGCGTGCCAGCTTGGCAAACTGCGTGAGCACGTCATAGAGAAAGAAAGCGAGCCACACACTTTCACCGCGACCATCTTTGCCAACCAGATTCATGCCGTCATTCCAATCTCCGCAGCCCATCAAAGGCAGGCCATGTTCGCCAAATTTAAGCCCGCGCTCGATGGCGCGCACACAATGTTGATAAAGCGTGGCCGTCTCTTCAGACTTATTCGGCAAATCATAGTAAGATTCCTCTTCCGGCTTGACGGGGCGACCTTCGAGAAAACTAATTTTCTCGTCAAGCACGCCGGTGTCCGCAAGGCTCGAGACATAGCGGCAAGTTACATAAGGCAGCCAGAGATAATCATCGGAAAAATGTGTCCGCACGCCGCGACCGGACGGTGGATGCCACCAGTGTTGGACATCGCCTTCCCGGAACTGGCGCGCGGCCGCGCGCAGCAGATGCTCGCGGGTCAGCGCCGGCTCGGCATGGACCAGCGCCATGACGTCCTGCAACTGGTCGCGGAAACCGTAAGCGCCGCCGGACTGATAAAAACCGGTACGGCCCCAGAGCCGGCAACTCAAGGTCTGATATAACAGCCAGCCGTTTGCCAGCACGTTGACGGCGGGATCGGGCGTGTCCACGTTCACCGCGCCGAGCGTCCGGTTCCAATAGGCCCAGACACCTTCGAGCGCGATGCGGCAGGCATCCGCCCGGCGAAAGCGCCGGATGAGAACCTGCACATCTGTCGCGCTGCGACCAACACCGAGACGAAAATTGGTTTCGCGTTCCTCACCATCCGCCAAATTAAATGCCACTTGCATCGCGCCGCAAGGATCCAACCCCGCCCCGACTTTACCGGAAAGGCGCTGGCGCTTCAGGGCCGCCGGTTGCGCCAGGTTTCCGTTGCGCCCGATGAATTCTTTCCGGTCACCCGTGAGCGTGCGGGTGGTTTCGTTTACATCCAGAAACACGATGCGGTCGGGGAATTCGGTGTTGTAATAATTGCGCGCGAGCAACGCGCCAGTCTTGAGGTCCACTTCGGTTTGCACATGCAGCAGGCTCTTGTGGCGCAAGTCGCCCAGCACCCACTCCAGGTAACCGGTGACAGAAAGGCGACGCGGACGGCCGGACACATTGCGCAGTTTCAATACGGAAAACTTCACCGGCGCGTCCATCGCCACATAGACCCACAACTCGGAGGTGATGCCGAATTCGGTATGCTCAAACACGGTATAACCGAAGCCATGGCGAATGACATAAGGCGTCACTCCGCGCGCAGGCATTGGTGTAGGCGACCAAAACTGCCCGGTCTGGTCATCGCGGATATAAATCGCTTCGCCCGTGGTGTCCTGCACCGGGTCGTCGCTCCAGGGTGTCAGACGAAATTCATGAGAGTTCTCCACCCAAGTGTAAGCCGCGCCACTTTCGGAAATCACCGTCCCGAAAAATGGATTGGCCAGCACATTAACCCACGGTGCGGGCGTCATCTGGCCGGGCTGCAGCGTAATGACATACTCGTGGCCGTCGCGCGTAAAACCGCCGAGGCCGTTGTCGAAAATCAATTCTCGTGACGGCAGCGGCGTGGGCAAATCGGCGGGTCGGAAGCGACTGGTGCGCAGCGCTGGAATTAACGGCTCCAAAATACTGCGGTGTTCGAGCTGTTCCGCCAGCGAGCCTTTTTCATCGTCGAAGACAATGCGCGCTGCCGCCTGTAACAGCACGCGGTCGTCGTTGGGAATTTGCTCGAGTCGCCGGACGAAAATACCGCCCGGCTTGTCGAGCATTTGCGCCTCGATGCCGGAAGAAATCAGCGTGGTAATCTGATCCTGCAAGGATTGGCGATAAACCGAAACGTCCTCGTTCACGATGACGAGATCAACCGTTAATCCCTTCATGCGCCAGTAGGAGTGCGCCTGGATGAGCTGCCGGACAATTTCGATTTTCTCGGTGTCGCTGATGCGCAGCAGGACGATGGGCGAGTCGCCGGAAATGCCATAGCTCCAGAGTCCGTTTTGGCCGCGCCGATTATTGAGCAACACGCCAGCGTGAGCGCGGCGCGCGGGATCGGCATAAATCAACGCACTCGCCAGACGACCGTAAAGCTGGGCTTCCGCCTCCGTGATGTCGAGTTGATGCAAGGTTACCTGGCTGTGCGTCCACGCGAGATCAAAGACGCGGTCAGTCATGCGGGAACTTTGATATTTTTCCACCTGCGCGAGCGCGGTTTCCCGGCTTTCGGTCACGCCGACAATCAAGTCAATGATGGCGGTTCCATAGGGTGGTAAAGTGACCGTGCGCCGCAGGGCAATGATCGGATCGAGCACCGAACCGACCGTGTTGGACAGCGGCGAAATCGTTTGCATCGCCGCCGGATTGGCGAGGCTGCCGCC
>Ga0182030_10025994_pt1 | contig 10629 bp, 12 predicted proteins | sample 812S3MmetaG_FD_121299 | JGI IMG/M metagenome (GOLD analysis project Ga0182030, IMG submission 121299) | Permafrost microbial communities from Stordalen Mire, Sweden - 812S3M metaG (Illumina Assembly) | ecosystem: Environmental > Terrestrial > Soil > Wetlands > Permafrost | place: Sweden... | reverse complement strand
TATAGGGGAGCGCGCCGGCGCCCCCTCGGGCTTCCGCCCCTCATCGGTCGTCATCTCTATACCTCCGGTTGCGGTCCATTCTACCGCAGCCGGATGTCTCACTTAACCGTGCCGCACCCCAATCCCAACGAGAAGACTGCGAGCCTGGTCGACGATCCGACCAGGGAGGGTTCCGGCGCGATCACCATCGACACAAGGCAGCGCAAGCTGTACCTGTCGCTCGGCAATGGTCAGGCGATCGAATACGGCATCGGCGTCGGTCGCGAAGGGTTCGCCTGGAAGGGCGTCGCCCAGATTGGCCGCAAGGCGTTCTGGCCGGGTTGGACGCCGCCGCCGGAAATGCTGCTGCGCCGCCCCGACCTGCCCAGGCACATGGACGGCGGCATGGAGAATCCGCTCGGCGCGAGGGCGCTCTATCTGTTCAAGGGCGACAAGGACACACTGTTCCGTATCCACGGGACCAACGAGCCGGACACAATCGGTCAGGCGGTATCATCCGGCTGCATCCGCATGCTCAACGCCGACGTGATCGATCTCTATCGGCGGGTCAGAAAGGGCATGCGCGTGGTGGTGAGGTGAGCCTGCCGATATCCCATTGCCTTTGTGTCCAAGCTCCTACCGCGCATGTTCGTCGAGAAACCGGCGACACGCGTCGAAATCCTGCTGATAGCCTTCTGGCAACGTCACTTTCTTGCCGCGCGCGAGGCTTTGCGCGTAGGCGATCATTTTGTCGGTAGGCGCCTTCGACCGAGTGCATCGTTCATCATAGGCGCCGATGGCTGGCGCGGCAGGTTTCCTTGTCGATGACCGCGCCGTCTTCGTTCCGCGACGGGTGCGAACGGGCTTAGAGTCTTCCGGTTTGGCGCGGTTGCCTGCCTGCCTAGCAATGCGTCGTCGCCCGGATCGATGCACAGGCGCGGCTGTCGTTAGGTCGACCGTTCCGCTCACTCGCTTGAGCAATGCGTCGATCAATTCTTTGGCGGCGGTGGCAATGCCGTCGATCACCGCGCGGAAATCCGCCTTCCCGGTGACAACCTCGTCGAGACGCATTTCCCACAAAGCCGTGGTTCCGGGATCGACGAGCGCCGGCGCCCCGCCGCGTAGCAGTTCGAATAGTTGCAGTCCCGCCGGGGTCGGGACCACCAGCTTGCCGTCCGCGGCCAACAAATTCTGCCGCTTCAGGCCCTTGATGATTTCAGCGCGGGTCGCGGGGGTGCCAATGCCCTTGGCTTCCTTCAATCTTTCGCGCAAAGCGGGATCGTCGACGAAGCGCCATGCGTTCTGCATGGCGTCCACCAGCGTGCCTTCGTTGTAACGGGGCGGCGGCTGGGTTCTCTTCGCCTCGACCCGCGCGTCGGACAGCATCGCATTTTCGCCATCGTGGATTGATGGCAGCGTTTGCTCTGCCTCCGCCTCGGCGTCCGGATCGACCGCCTGATAGACCGCCTTCCAACCGAGCCGCAACGGAATGCGCCCGACAGCCCGGAACTCCGCCGCGTCGCCGCTGGCAATTGGAACCGACATGGTGACGACGGTCTGGCGATATTCATAGTCGGGCATCACGGCGGCCAGATAGGAGCGGCAGAGCAGCGCGAACAGCCGCTTTTCGTCCTCGCTCAGGCGCGTAAGCCGGGTTTCCAGGTCGTCGAGAACATTGACGTTGGGCACGACGGCATGATGCGACATGCCCTCCAGAGCCTTGTCGCAGAAATGGCCAGACTTGCCGCGACGGATCACCAGCGGCGCGATTTCAAGATGGGCGAAACCACGCAATCGAGTCAGCGCCGCGATGATCGCCGGCGCGTCGCCGATCTGATTTTCGGTCAGGAAGCGGGCTTCCGCGCGAGGATAGGTGATCAGCTTCTTGCCGTCGCCGTCATAAAGCTCCTGCGCCACGGCGAGCGTCCTGTCGGCGGTCCATCCCCAACGCTGGCCACAGGTCTTCTGCAACGACGGAAGATCGAACAGGCGTGGCGGGGCCTGCCGCCTTTCCTCGATGGAGACGCCGAGCGGTCCATTATGGCCGGCGGCGGCTTTCGCTACCGCATCGGCGCGCGCGCGTTCCTTGATCCGCAACTTGGCCGCCGGCGCATGACGCATCTCGAAATTGCCGCTGGCGACGTTCGCGGTGGCACCGATCTCGAAATAGTCCTCGGGCCGAAAGTTGCGGATTTCGAGTTCGCGCAGGCAGACGATGGCCAGCGTCGGCGTCTTGACCCGACCGATCCCGATCACGCCGCGAACGCCGGCAGTCAGCAAGGTCTTCGTCGCGGTCCGGGTGAGCGAAAGATTGAAGATCTGGTCCGCCTGCTGGCGCGCCACCGCCGCCTCGTAAAGCGGACGCATCTCCACGTTCGGCTTCAGCCGGGCGAAAGCCTGTTGAAGCGTCTTGGGATCCTGCGCCGTGAACAAGGCCCGCCACACGCGCCCGCGATAGCCGAGGTGATCGAGGATTTCCTGACCGATCAGTTGGCCCTCGCGATCGCAATCGGTCGCCAGGATGACGTCGTCGCAGGTCTTGAGCGCCGCGGCGATGGCCTTGAGCTTCGTCGGCTTGTTTCCGCCGGCAGCCGGGCGCGTCGGATAGAGCCCCTCCGGCTTGAGGACAACGCAGGACCAACTCTTCCATGCGGCATTGACCTCCTCGGGCTCCGCAAGCCGCAGCAGATGGCCTTCCGCGGGCAGGATCTGCCCGAACCGCGCGCCAAAGGCCGCCCGGAGATCCTTCGCCTGACTGGCCTTTTCCGTAATGATCAATGTCGCCATGGTTCACGCCGAATCGGATGGAGACCTCAGCGTAACTCATCATGCGGAACAAATAAAGAACGCATCGGCCAGCGGCGCGCTCGCGATCGTTGCGGGGAAAGCGCTCCTCGGCGGTCGGAAAAAATTGTGAGCAACGGAAGTTGGCTTTGCGATTCCAAAGGCTCAGCCGGGTCTCGCGACTATAATCGCGCACAATCGATTCTTCCGGCGTTGGACGGTGTGCGACGAAGCGTGGCTCGCGCCGCGGGTTACAAGGAGCGAAAATGGCTGCCTCACAAAATCAGCGCTTGCGCCGCCTGGCAGAGAAAGCATCGCGGCGAAAGACCATTGTCGCCGAGAAGCGCAGAGCCGAGACGACAACTGCGGGCGGACACGAAACACGTCAAATCATTGACGCGGCGCGCGCGCCGATCAGGACCTGTGTCATGGCCGAACGGCTATTCACCGACGGCATGGGCTGGGTGGTGCTTGCGCGGGCCCTCCCCTCGGGACAGATTGGCGCCAGCTTTTTCCTCGTCGATATCTGGTGCCTTGGCGTCAAGGACGCGTTCTTCGGAGTGATGTCGCCGCAGAAATTCGACGAGCGGATGGCGGCGTCGAGACGGGAGCAACCGCACGTCGAGATCGATCCGCCGGTTGCGCGCAAACTGTTGCACGACGCATCCGCCTACGCGGCTTCCTTCGGTTTGGCGCCGAGCGAGGGCTTCACCGAGGCCGAGGCGATTTTCGGCGACATCCCCATGGCGACGGAAACATTTTCATTCGGCAAGGACGGCAAGCCGTTTTTTATGTCTGGTCCCAACGACTCTCGCACGCGCATTCGGCGCATCCTCGACACGCTCGTCAAGCACGCGGGCCCGGACGGATTCGATTACCTGGTTGCTGTTGACGAGTTTGGTTGACGGATCCGCGTCGCTTTCGGCGTGCGATGGCGTGGAACCTCCATTTTGATCGCCGTTTTGCCTCGCGGAAAGCCGCGGTCGCCATCGCATGTGCACGGACAAAAATGCGGCTCGGCGCCGTCGACGCCCTGCCTTGGTCCTCAGGATGTCGCACAACCAGGCCGCATTACATCCCCGTCACAGCCGACGTTCAAAGGCTCGCACGGAGGTTTCGGCTACCTGTTTTATCAAAGGTATCTGATCAAGCGGTCTGTCCGAGGCGATGTCGCGTCCGACGAGAGCCAATTGTTTCCAAGCCGAGCGACGCGTTTTTTCATCACCATGCATCGCAAGCGCCGAAATCGCGCATTGACGCGCCCAAAAAGCCCGTCGTTCAGGTAGATAGGCCTTCATAAGTTTGGCGACGCGCTGTTTCGAGCCTTTGACGGGATAGAGCAAATCCTCCAACGCCTCGCCAGCTTCAAACCATTGATACGCGAATTCACCGTCCAGTATATCGGCGTGCGCTTTCGCCACGGCTGTCGCATTTGTTTGTTCAGGCGGCAGATCAGCTAGTAGACCCATAATGATTTCCGTTGGCGAGGCGAAATCGGGATGAACGGGGCCGAGACCGAGACTCTCCACCACCTCGACCAATTTGAACGGCGGCGGACTTCCGGAGGTGAAATTGTCGGCAACCGCCAGTCCCAACATGCGAGCAACGCCAGCTAAATCTGTTTCCGTCACTGGCGTGGAGGATTTCATTTGACGAACGATATCGTCCATCGCGGATTTTGGTAGCTCCGAAAGAACCATGGCGTCGGCGACACCGGCAAGCTTCATCATGACGCTTGCAAGTTGGTAGCGAGCACCGCCCCTTTGCGTAACGAACAGACTTCTTGTGCCCGAGCCGTCGCAGACCGAGACATAACATTTGATGACCTTTGGCAAGTCCGTCTTGACCGGCGGCAAGGCGTTTACCCGCATAGCTCTTATGGTCGCGTCGAGCTGGACCTGTCGGGCTTGGGGCAACCAAGGCCGCATGCGGACAAGCCGTTCAATCAGCAAACTCTCAACGGGAGTTTTTGTAGCGGACGCGGCCAAAGCTTCCGCTACTATCCGTGCGAGGACAGCATCAGCATGCAACAGAAACCCGGCCACGGCTTGATCAATCATCGCCTTTTTGCCGGCGACGAGTTCAGACAGCAGCATGCCGCTGGCCTCCGGCGGAAAGCTGGCCAACAGCGAATTTAGATATTCGAAGACCTCAAATGGATTTTGTCCGGCCTCATCAGCCACGTCCAACACCGTTGATACGAGATCCTTTCCGCCGACGCCTTCCATGTCTGGGGGGGGAGATTGCAGCGCCTCGGTCATCGCCTGCTTCAAACTGTCGGGAACAACCCATCCGGCATCAGAAAGAATCTTTCCGGTCATCATCAAATCAGGCACTTGCAACGAATGACCTTCAATAGCATTGTCTAACAGATCATAGATCGCCTGGATTTTTCCACGGGCTTCCGGGTCACCTCCATTGGAGTCCACTTTAAGCTCGCCCAACACCTCAACAAGATCGGCGAAGAGTTCGTCTTTCTCATTGTCATCGACATTGCCCTGCGCGCATCCTTGCAGATATTCAGAAAATAGATCGACGGGATCCTCTGGGCCAAACAATTCGGGACCGGAACCTATCTCTTTCTGCATGCTTTGCAGCAGCATGGCCAACAGGTCCTCATCCATATTTTTCATAATGTCCAAAATCGGATCGATCTGCCTATTACCCTTTGAGGCGGGCGCCTTTGTTTTCGATGGCTTGCCAGCTTTATTCGCCTTCTTCATCGATTCGATCCCTAGATTCGCCGCCCGTCGTTTCTCCATCTTTAGCCAAATCCGCATGAGCCGCCAAATGTTGTCCATCAATCCCGGCAATTCCAAATTGCCGCCCCGTCACGATCTAAAAAACCTTGGGCGATATGATGCGGAAATTATCAGCAAGGGCTATCTGCCGTTGGCCTCCATCAGCACGATCGTGGAAGCCGGCGCTCGGCTTTTCGCCTCGTAGCAACGCTAGTCCGCTGCGCCGGCATCGGCGAGGACCACGCTCTCCCGGCGGCAACGCTTGTCGACCCGCAGCCGACAGGTTCCGGCGACCATCCGAAATTCTGCCGCTTCGTCGAAATTTCCGTGGCCGAGGCGATCCACCGCGTATGGTAACACATCGCCTTGACGCGGTCACTGTTCCCCCTCAATCAAGGAGTTTGAATAGGCAACTCGTTCGCGGGGTGGACAATGCTTGGCGTCGTGCTCGCCCGCCTTATTTGGGAACCGCGCATCGTCGGCGGCGATCTCGGAACGACGCCGATCCTCAACTGGCTGCTGTTCGGCTACGGCGTTCCCGCCCTGGCCTTCGGCTTCGCCGCGCGCCTGATGCGGCGAGCCCGCGGCGAGGATCTGCCGGTGCGCGTCGCGCAATCGCTGTCGATCCTGTTCGCCGCCTTCCTGGTGTTCTTCGAAATCCGCCACGCGCTCAACGGCGGCGATCCCTATGCGCCATCCTCCCGGCTCATCGAGCAAGGCCTGTTCGCGACCGCGGCCCTGCTCTTCTCGTTGACGCTGACGCGGCTCGATGCGGCGCGTTCGAGCCGCGTCTTTCGCGTTGCCTCGTTCGTCTTCGGCGCGATCTCGGTCGGCGTCGCGGCGCTCGGGTTGGTCGCTTACGCCAACCCCTATCTGAGCTGCCGTCCGATCGAAGGCGTCGCGGTCTTCAACGGGTTGTTGCTAGGCTATGCGGCGCCGGCGATAGTCGCGGCCATGCTCATGAGCGCCGCGCGCGGCGTGCGACCGGCCTGGTTCACCACCGGCGCGGGCGCGCTCTCCATTACTTTGCTTTTCCTTTACGCGTGCCTCGAGACGCGCCGCCTGTTCCATGATTCCGATATCTGCTCGACGCGGGGCCAGGGCGACATGGAAATCTGGGCCTATTCGGCGGTCTGGCTCGGGCTCGGCGTGCTGCTGCTGTTTTACGGAATCGTGCGGGGCGCCCGAGGCGCGCGGCTCGCCTCGGGGATATTCGTGCTGGCGGCGGTGCTGAAAATCTTCCTCTATGACCTCTCCGACCTCGAAGGCTTGATGCGGGCGCTCTCCTTCATCGGGCTCGGCCTCGTTCTGATCGGCATCGGGCTCGTCTATCAAAAGCTCGTCTTCCGCAATCCGGCCAAGCCCGCGATTGCGGTGGAGCGCGAGACATAGGCGAACAACGGATGACGGATCGCGCCGCTTCCCTCGTTCGGCGATTGCGCCATGTCGGCAGAGAAGCATGGGAGCAACGACCTACACGCTGGAGATCCATATGTCCGAACACAAGGCCACGGTCAAATGGGCGCGCGGCGGCGCCGATTTCGGCTACACGAATTACAGTCGCGACCATATCTGGCGGTTCGAGAATGGCGTCGAATTGTCCGCATCCGCCGCGCCCGCCTATTTGGGCAATCCCGAGCGCGTCGATCCCGAGGCCGCATTTGTCGCGGCCCTATCGAGTTGCCACATGCTGACTTTTCTCGCGCTGGCGTCGAACAAGGGTTTTGTCGTCGACAGCTATGAAGACGCCGCCGTCGGAACTCTTGAAAAGAACGCTAACGGCAAGCTCGCCATCACGCGCGTCGAATTGCGCCCGAGAATTCTCTATAGCGGGGAAAAGCAACCGACGCAGGCGGATCTCGATTGGCTCCACGATAAGGCCCACCGGGAATGCTTCATCGCCAACTCGGTGACGACGAAAGTCAGCGTCGCGCCCACCGAATGATATGATCGCTCGCGACATCACGGAAACATAGGGGATCGCCATGGCCGCGACGTCGACGCAAATCGTCCTGGGCACGCCGGCGCTGGATTTCCAGCTTCCGGCCACCGATGGTCGAACCTACACGCTGGACGACATAGCTGGCGTGCTCCTGCGCCGCGGGGCCTTCGTTTGTTGACCGCTTGCATCATCAAGCGCGCGCCGATGGTTTCGGTTGTTTTCCGTTTCCATAGGCGCTCGCGCGAACAAAGCCCGTAACGCGGCGTGAAGCCGATTCGTGCCGGTTGCGTTCGCGCCATGGTCTGGCGTTCCCGATCTGGCGCGCGCTCCGGAGGCGAGCAGATAACGACGCTTTAGCCCTCGTCCGTTCGGCTTCCGTTTCGTATATGAAAACGTCCAATGTTGCGCTAATCAAATCGAAATCATGCGGCCTCGCCGATCTGTTCGCCGCATCCTCGCGACAATCTTTTCGTGACATCCGTCCGGGCAAGAACGCGCTCGCAAAGCTCCCACGTTTGTTCGTCGGCAGTCACGTCCGCCGCATAACGCAAATTGAAGGGGTTGGCCTGTTTCTTTTTCGTCGTAAACTCGCGCAGCTTTTCGCCAAGGTTTTCGATGTCGTCGATCCAGTCATCCTCGATGACGTCCGGCAGGGTGCCGAAAATGTTGTAGCGGTCCTGCATACGCGCGGAGACCCATAGCTTCGCTGGCGTCGAGCGCTAGGTTCCTCCTTTGAGGAATCTTAGCCTTCGTTCAAACCGCATTTCGGTGGACCACATGACGACTGCGATCAAGTCGAACGCCGCTCGCGCCCGTCTGGCCGCCGCCGGGATGAGCGGCGAGGATCTCGCGTGGCTCGACCGGCATGGTTGGAACGACGCCGACATACCGCCCCCGGCAACGGATGAGATCGAAGCCTATGAGCGGCGGGAGGCCATGTTGAACTCGGCTATCGCCGGCTTTGGAGTCAGCGAACGCGGCGAATCGTTGGAAGGCAAACTCGCCGCCGCCATCGGAGCGCGACTCGCCAATCTGCGCGAGCGCGACGAAGTGGACAAATAGCGCGGCGCCATCCGGCCGCTGATCGCCGAATGCTTCGCCAACATTGAATGCAGATTGTCGATACCCGTCTCGGTGATCGATATATTCTCTTGGTCCTGGAGGGGCTGAAGGCGTGCAGCGAGCCGGCTCTGAAATACTCGAACACGATCCATCTTCAAGGGTTCAGTAGTTCGTCGTCGATGGCGGGACAATCGAATTGCAGTCAAAGATGCCATGATCGTCAAGATCGCGGCGCCGTAGGTGCAGGAGGTTGCGAAATGCCGAAGCTTCTGATCGGCCGGGGTCATCCTTATCCTCGTCGGGATAGCGTGGCTGGTCGGAGAGCGGTTCGGGCTCGGTCGGCTCCCGGGCGACATCGTCATCGAACGCGGGAATTTCCGGCTCTACTTCCCCATCGCCACCTCGCTGATCGTGAGCGTTGTGATGACCCTCGCCTTCTGGTTCGTCAACCGCTGAACCGCCCCGAATGAACAGCAAGCCAGATTGTCGGCTCGTCGGCGTCCGTCCATTCGACCCGATGTCGTGCGTGCGGAGGGATCATGACGTAGCTGCCGGCGCGAAGAATTCTCGGCGCGTCCTCGCCTTCGATCAGGAGGCCCGCCGAGCCCGCAAACAGCACGACCCATTCGGTATAACCCTGATCGTACCAGAAGCCGGGCGGGCTCGCCTGCCCGGTCGAGACGATCCTTTCGATCTTGACGCCCGGCAGCTCGGCAAGGACGGCGATCTCCTCGTCGTTCAGGCGCGTCGACACGTTCGCGAAGAGGTCGCCGCTTCCAATCATAACGGGCTCCTTTCGACGTTGGGAGATCGCGCCGTGATCCCACTGGCCGCCATGCCCCTTCAAGTGGAAATAATCGCGTTTTCCTGTCAGCATAAGCGCGAATCCGTCAATCGCCGCGAGGACGGTCGCCGCCGATTGGTAAAGTGATCCGCTTACCTCTATTCGCGCCATTTCTCGCGTGATCGCCTCCCGGCAGGCGTCCATCGGCCACAGGAGCCGTGGGCGATCCAGGAAGAGATCCGATCGCGATGATTTGCGAGACATGGACGCCGCTCTTTGTGTTCTGTATGTGTTCTTACATGGTAATGGCCGATCCAGGAAGGGCCGGTTGGCAAGAATTCAGGGGCAATTGTGGATGGCCTATCGTCTGTCGCTCGTTCTCGCGCTTATCGGGTTTTTCCTGCTGTTGGCGTTGCGGCCGGCCGGCGCCGAGCCGGCCGAAATCCATTATGCGCCGATTGAGAACCTCGACCGGGTGGACGTCGAGCTGTTGCATTCCGCTCGCTCCAAGATCGACTTGGCCGCCTATTCGCTGACGGATTGGGCGGTCGTTGACGCCCTGATCGACGCTCATCGCCGCGGCGTCGATCTCCGCAACGTTCTCGACCCCAGCCAGCAACACGCTTTTCATCGTCTGCGCGAGATCGCCTGCGGTATCCGCATGAAAGCGCCCGGCCCATATATGCATCTCAGGTCGCACTCGAGTGATGGCCGCATCCTGCGTTCCGGCTAGGCCAACCTGTCGGCTTCCGGGCTCAAGCAGCAAGACAACGACATCGTCATTTTGCGGGAACCGGAGGCTGCGCGCACCTTCGACGCGCGGTTCGAGCGCATGTGGGCGGATGCCAAACCGCTGCCTGCTCCAGGCAACTTTTTGGCGCGCGCCGGCCACCCGTCACGAGCAAGATCTGACACCGCCGCGACGCCTCCGGGCTGCGTGATCAAAGGCAACGTCAGCCGCAACGGCGCGCGCATTTGTCATGTGCCGGGCGATTGGACGTATGATCGCGTGCAAATGGACGAGGGACACGACAAGCGTTGGTTCTGCACTGAGGAGCAGGTCGTCGCCGCGGGCTGGATAAAGGCGGCGGCGCGGTAAAGGGCGCGGCCGCCACACGAACCGAAGGAACCGGTAATGAATCTTCTCGGCATAATCCGTGTGTATTCATGGAAGCGCTCAACGAGGGCATTCCTCAAGCGCGCGCGGCGCGGATCGGTAGCAGGACATCAAGCCGTAAATGAGCTCATATCTTTAACGGGCGTCAATGATGAGATTCAACATATTGGCGAAAGCAGCTATGTCGAATATACGAGAAAGCGTATCGATTAGTGGGTTG
>Ga0182030_10025993_pt1 | contig 10629 bp, 10 predicted proteins | sample 812S3MmetaG_FD_121299 | JGI IMG/M metagenome (GOLD analysis project Ga0182030, IMG submission 121299) | Permafrost microbial communities from Stordalen Mire, Sweden - 812S3M metaG (Illumina Assembly) | ecosystem: Environmental > Terrestrial > Soil > Wetlands > Permafrost | place: Sweden... | reverse complement strand
TACATTACGCGAGGGGCGCTGGGCCGACGCTGCGGGCCGATATATAGCGCTCCAGAATGAGATCCAGATCAGAACGATGCTGAGAAGTCTCAGGGGTCTTCGGTTGGTCGCCATTACATCATCCTCTTTGTTGACTCTCGGATACGCGTTGGCATCCTGTCAGCCGCTAGTAGGTGGCGAGGATGAAGAGGGGCATTCAGAATAGATTTCGACGCTCTGCCACTCTCAAACTCACCTACCGCCTGGCAGATATAGTCGACTGTGCCGGCTAACATCAGATCTGTGAAAGCGGCAACATGCGGAGTCAGTAGAACCTGAGAAAGCTTCAATAGGGGATTCGTCAGTGACAGCGGTTCGCTGCGAACAACGTCGAGGCCCGCTGCTGCGAGTTGGCCGTCTTCCAGTGCCGACAAGAGCGAATGCTCGTCGATAAGCAATCCGCGCGCGACGTTTACCAAGATAGCGCCACGTTTCATGCCGCGAAGGATCGATGTACTAATGAGGCCTTCGTTTTCCTTGGATGCTCGAGCACAGATTACTACGAAATCAGCGTCCGCGACCGCCACGTCCAGTTTGTCAGGCGGAAAGGCGGTGACGTCTTTCGGTGCGTTTTCAGGGTGCTCGTCCGTCGCTAGGATGAGGACGCCAAACGGCCGCAGGCGATCGACGATCTGCCTTCCGATGCTTCCGAGCCCAACAATACACACGGTCTTCCCGTTTAGCGCTGGATGAACGCGCATTGGGTATGCCTGACCGTCATGCAGCGATTCGATGACCTTGCCGATTTGTCTCGCGGCTCCGAGAATAAGAAGGATCGCAAACTCCGCTACCGATGTAGCATTTCCCGTAGTGTCAGACGGTGCATAAGATACCCAGATACCCATTGAAGTGGCGGCATCAATGTCAACCGTCTCGTATCCAGTAGTCGCGGTCTGAATCAGAGCAAGCTTCGGCTGGTCGAGGAGTTGCTCACGTTGAACGCTACTATTGGCAACGAGGATGTCCAGGTCGTTCGACGGCGCCGGTTCGCCTGCGATCCATGACAGAATCTCGTGGGAGCTGAGCCTTTCTCTAAGTTCCCGTAGAAGAAGAGTGTTGAACTCGTTTTCGTTTTCGTGAAGAAAAGCAATCCTCATCGTGCCCTCTTGACCCGGGGTCAAGCCGATTTCGCGTAGGCCTTCTCGGCATGAACGTCGCAACGGCAGTGTGTCCGTTGAAAAGCCTCGTTAGCATTTGCGATTGCAGCAGGAGTTCCATGCACTACGAGCAGGAACTTATCCATTCTGATAGCGGATTCGTATTCTAATGCGGCCTTCTTTGGTATGCCCGTGATAACGAGGCCAGCGCTCAGAGCACTCAAACCTCCGAAGACTACGGCCCCTTCCAAAACCGCAACAATCCAGGAGACGAGAGGCCCCGACAGCAGCACCGGATCGACACCTGGCATCACAAACAGGGTAGAGTCGAACAATAAGCCCCAAAGTGCCCCTCCAATTGCTCCGAGTTTACCCCAACGCCTGATTCGAGCACCGGCATCGTAGAATCCCCAAGGGTGCTCATCGAGTCGTGTGTCTTTTGCCGCGATGGAGATGGTCGACATATCGATTCGCGCCTTTTGTAACTCGCGAATGGCACTCTCTGCTTGCTCACGTGTATCAAAGATAGCGACCAGTGACCCCGCCGTGCCCCTCTCAGAGCTTTCGGCGTTGTTGGGTAAAATGGCGATTGCCTCTTGCCCGCAAATGAGGAGGGCAGTTCTACTTGACGAGATCATTCTTCGAATCAAACACCCGGCTGACGCCTCTGTCTGAGCAAATGGAGACACGCCCGGCGCCGATGTGAGAATGCTCACCCCTACAAAAGGTTGAGATACAGTCAGGACGGAACCCCGTTCTCCTTTCGGCTTTCCTGGATGGTGAGGTTCGTGTCATGTCGAAGCCGCATGACTTGGAGCTAGTTCGTGTGCCAACATTTTGCAATGTTATCCCGCTCAAACAGTGAATGGGATAAGTTCGCCGACATCAAAGCGTCTCATTTGGTGAAGATGGGGTGGTCTTGATCGTAATGCTGCTCTGTTCTCGCTGATCGTGTGGCGGCGTTGCTTGCGATTGCATCCAATCTCACCTCGACCGCAGGGTTCGCAGTGATTCCCGCGCTGGACGTCGATGACTGTGAAGCGTGGGCGAGATCGTAGCTGGCTGACGATCCAGGTGCAACGATGTGGGTCGAAACTTCGGTGACTGCGGCGGGTCTGGCTGACCGGAGGAGCAATAACGGACATTCAGCCAGCTTGATCACCTTTTCTGCAATTGATCCGAAGACTATCGGACGCCAGCCTGACAGGCCGTGCGTCGAGATAACCAACATGTCGATGTGCTCCCGCTCAATGACCAGCATGATCTTGCCCACGACGTCATTGCCCGTTTCGATGCTGAACGCGACATCAATTCCTTTGGCCCCGAGCGATGACTTACAGGCGGCCAACCTCTGTTCAATGCCGTTTCTTCGCTCTTCGAGCACTGCGGTCTCGGGAAAGTAGTCCACACCTGTAAAAACCGGAATCTCGGCTACAACATGCACGAGGCTTAGTTGGGCATGAAAGCGCTGGGCAAGGTCGGCTGCCACTTCAAGCGCGCTGTAGGATGAATCGCTGAAATCCATCGGCAAGAGAATCTTTGCGGGGGTGACGTACGAAGTTGAGATCGTTTGCATTTAGGCTCCTAGCAGTGCGTGATCGCGCGGGGAATTGGCTGGAGTTGCCTGTTCTGCAACCCCAAGAGCAAAAGTTGAATCGTCTAAACTACTCCAGCCAGGACGTTCTCGCCGTGGACTGTATATGCCACATGTACTGTCCCCGAGATGATCTGCGCCGCCTTCGATACCTCATCTGGCGTTCCGTGGACGATCAAAAGGAACTTGTCGCTTTTGAGGGCAACTTCATATTGCAGGATGCTGTCCTTCGGAATGCCAATGCTCGCCAGACCGGCGCCGATCGCTCCCACTCCTCCGACGACGACAGCTCCTTCGAGACCGGCAACGATCCATGCGACAAGAGGACCAGCGACGAGGACCGGGCCAAGACCGGGGATGGCAAACATCGCTGATCCGAACAGCAAACCCCAGAACCCACCCCAGAACGCGCCGATCTTGCCCCAATACTTCATCCGATCGCCAGCGTTATAGTAGCCAACGACATGCTCGTCGGTGTGGGTGTCCTTTGCGGCGATAGAAAGACTCTTCATGTCAACTCCAGCCTCCTGGAGTTCTTTGACTGCCTGCTCGGCTTGAATGTGGGTCTCATAGACAGCAACTACTGAATCTGGCCTAGACATATTGTCCTTTCATACGGTTGAGTTTCTGAGGTTGCTGCCGAAGAGTGCTGGAAAGAAGTGCAGTTCATCTGTTTAGAAGGCATCGGGATATACGCAATCGCTGCTCTCGCAGCTGGCGAGCCCCGCTATGATCGAGTGTTCCACCCGACGTGCCGACAATCTGAGCAATTGGGCACATTGCAGCATGTACATCTCCGGGAGCCTAAGCTGTAGAGGTCCGACAGGATCGTGTGCGACCCGACTTCAGGACTGAACGTTCCATCAAAGACCAGCGGTGGCCCCTCAGGTGGGAGATTGGAAAGGAAGTTTCACGAAGGCGGCGCGCTTAGGTAGATTCCTTTTCTAAGTCAGGTGATGCCAGCCGACCGCCGGTCGAAAGGGAAGTGAAATGCGGAGCAGGTTTCGGACGTGGGCTGCCGCCACCGATGTCTTCCGCCCACTGAATGATCCGCCGAATCGGCCTCACCCAAGGGCGCGGAGTGCCGCAACTCTCACAGCCGAAGAGCGGGCGCACGTCGGCCAGAATGACATAGGCCAAATTGAGTATCGACTGGAAAGGCCTGAATCCGTAGATGCTTATCGAGAATATGCCGGTGAGCCATCTGATCTCTGGTAAGTTCCGAAAAACTTCTCCAACTGCCTCGCCCCCGAGCTTCATGGAACCGTTGGGCATTAGAACGTGAATTGTTGCATAAGCATCCCAGATGTCGAGCGACGGATTAAGTGCCCGAAGCTCTTCTGGGTCGTTGCCAATCGGCCTAATCAAAAGTGTCGTATTCCCCGACTTGCTCTTGGCCAAAGGCCGCACCCAGCCTGCGATCTTGCGACAGACTCCACATTCGTCATCAAATAGCAAGACTGGCTTGGTAAGCTCAGGCTTTGGCAAGAAATCAACCTCATCTTAGTTTTCGTACGGCTGACGGATCGCCGATAGCACACTCGATACGTCGGGGTTCGGTCCTTCAATCCTTCCGACGATCGTCCCATCCAGAAACATGACTAACGTCGGCGTGCCACGAATCTGATACTGCTCGGCAAGCCCTTGTTCGGTCGCTGTATTGACCCTCACGATCTTCTCTCTGGACTTAAGTATGACCGCGACCTGTTGCAGAGCTGGCTCAATCGCTCGGCAGTGAGAACAGCCATAAGACATGAACTCGACCGCGATCGGCCCAGCTCCCATAAGCACTACTTGGGAAAACGTACCGCCCGTTACTGTCTGGATACCGCTGCTTGTGTCTGTGTGTGACATAGTCCTTCGTCGTCGCCAGGCGGATTTGCGTTGCGATGAGTGAGCGAAATCCATACAAAATGTCATCACGAGGCCGCAGTCTTCGCAGGCTCCCAGTCTTGCACCTTGTTCGGAGCAAAACTGAGCAATTAGGCTCATCGACTGTCAACTCAGTGGCTCAGCCACAAAAGCAGTCGACGGCGTTGACGGGACGCTACTTCATCCCCAGATCAGCCAGGAGCTTAGGGCTCTTCTCGTCCGACACCAGCAGATTGTGGCAGACTGAACAGTCGTTGGTAATGGTCTCGCCGCTAGACGCAGTATGACTTCCGTCGTGACATCGGAAGCAGCCTGGAGAGTTGGTGTGCCCGATATTGTCAGGATGGGTGCCCCAGCGAACATTCATAGAAGGAAATACATTGGTGCTGTAGATGGCGACTAAGGCGCTGGCGGCTGCTTGAATCTGAGGTTGCTGCCCGTTCCATACTGCTGGATATTGCGAGCGATAGAAGGTGGTCAAACCCTCGGTGATTTTCACCTTCGCGATCTCGCCGGTTGGGTATACCGCCCTGACCAGCTTGAGCCCTTCTTTGTGGATGAAAGGAAGCGAAACGCTGGGGTTCCCTTGAGCCATGTCTTTATCCAGCGCATCTTCTGCGGTGTCAAAGGAATGCGCCGCTCGATTGTGGCAGTCCACGCAGTCCATAAGACGCCTCTTCCCCGTGCCCGAATTCTTGGCTCCCCGGGCGACAAACTCTGTCACCGACCCGTCCCCATTGGTCTTTCCTACCCATGGAATGGTTCCGTTCGTGTCATCCGTGGCGACATATTCGATCTTTCCCATATGGGCTCCGTGGATTCCACTCAGATGATTTTGTGCATCGCTGCCACCAACATGAACCAAGGTGAGCGAAGAAGTCTTCGTGCTTCCCTCGTCATCCGCGAAAGTCGCATTTACCTTGAGCGTGTTTCCAATGAATCGTTTGGCATCGTGGCAGTTCAGACAGGTCGAGCTTGCTGCAGGAACCTTGTCTTCCGCCATGATCGGCTTGGGATAGTCATGGAACAGCGTCATCAGCATCTGTTTGGTTCCGTTCAGCTTCACGTGGGCATATCCAACTGGTCCTGGCACAACGTGACACTGGGTGCAGGGCACGCCGGAGTGAGGAGAGCCGTGGTAAGCGCTGAATTCCGGCTTCATCACGTGGCACGTCGCTCCGCAGAACGATACGGTATCCATATAGGCGATGCCCCGATAACAGGCTGCCCCAACAATGGCGAAATTAATGACCGTGGCTACTGTTACGAAGTCCAGGCCCTGGCGAAACATCGGATCTCTGAGACTGATCTCGGGGAAAAAGGTTGGCACCTGTTTGGTTGCATCAAGATAGCTTCGCCGGACAACGATCCCGGCAAGAATGAGGCAGAGCCCAGCAACAAAGATTCCCGGCAGGATCAGGTCGAAGACAATGTCGAGATAGGGATTGGAGGAGCCGCCGTGGCCAAAGATGCTGACGACCCAGAAGCCGATCAGAACCATCGCGGATGCTGTTGTGATCGCTCCGCCCAGCAGACTCAGACGATTGTTTCCATAGAAGAAGAATGGGCGAAGCCAATCCTCACGAAACTTACCAAGCTTCGGCATCGGTCCTCATCAATTCCATGGCTTGGGGCATCTGGCGCTGCGTACCAACGCGTGTAGCCGAGATTATGCTCTTCGGCAGAGGCCCAGACTGTGCGATTGTGCTCAGGACCGAAGGCTTTGCAAACGGTGGAAGTGTCTGGTGAGCAATTGTGTACAGCCTCCGCGCTATGAACTTCGGTACGCTGACCATGGCAAAGGTCGATTTCGGGTAAGGTAGAACGACTCACGCATCGGGCTCAGCCGTCAGACAGATGCTCCACTGATAACCAAGGCGGCAGGATGCTCAATTCCCTCATCACTACCGCGACGGCTCTTGAGACAATCGACGAACGCCTGCTGCGCTGCGGCATCAGCCGCCGCTCCTTCCTGGTCTTCTGCTCCAGCCTGATGATCGCCGCGCCCTACGGGCTTGCAATCACCGACAAAAAGACCCCGGAGGAGGTTGCGGCAGGTCTCGGAAAGACGATTCGACCGCCGGTCATCTGGCTTCACTTTCAGGATTGCACTGGCTGCACTGAATCCCTCCTTCAAACCTCACATCCCGACTTCGGCGACCTGATCCTGAACATCATCTCGCTCGAATATCACGAGACACTAATGGCAGGTTCCGGAGCGCAGGCCCGTCAGGCGCTCGACGAAGCTGTGAAGAAGTACTCGGGCAAATTCATCCTCGTCGTCGAAGGATCTATCCCGACCAAAGACAGCGGCGTCTATATGAAACTGGCTGGCCGGCCTGCACTTGAAGTTCTTGCAGACATCGGCGGCCAAGCGGCCGCCATTGTGGCCATCGGATCATGCGCGTCCTGGGGCGGCATCCCGTCTGCAGACCCCGATCCAACCGGCGCCGTCGGCGTAGCCGATCTTCTGCCCAACAAGTCCATCGTCAATATCCCCGGCTGCCCGCCGAACCCGTACACGTTGCTTGGCGTCCTCCTGCAATATGCCGCCGATGGAACTCTGCCCGAGGCCGATGAACAGCGGCGCCCCAAATTCGCATTCGACCGCGAAATTCATGATCACTGTCCACGCCGGGCACACTTCGATGCGGGCAACTTCGTCAAGCAGTACGGCGATAAAGGTCATCGCGAAGGCTGGTGCCTTTACGAAATGGGCTGCAAAGGGCCGGATACACACGCCGGCTGTTCAACCCGCCACTTCAACGAAATCCCGGATGTCTGGCCGATAGGTATTGGTGCGCCGTGCATCGGCTGTACCGAAAAGGCGATAGCGTTTCGGGTGCCGATGTTCCAAGTGGTGCAATTGCACACCATCGCTGCGCCGCCCACCAGTTACGCAGTCATCGGCTCGACCCACGGGATCATCAGCCCGTTGGCAACGGGTCTAGTCGGAATCGGCATCGGTGCTCTTGCCGGTGCAGGGTACGTGGCATCGCGCGGGTTCTCGAAGGTGCAGAACGACGACAGTGCCCCCGGCTCCAAGCCTCCACCCGACGATTCCGGCTCAAGTCCCGGGGGATCCGAATGAGTGTCAAACTCAATCGCCGGCAGGCCTTCAAGGTACTGTTTGGCCTCGGGGGGACGGCCGTCAGCGCTATGCTGCCGAAGCCCGCTCAAGCTGTCGAAGAGCACCCTGCCCATCCGGTTGCGCCGCCAGACGCCATCGCCATGCTGTATGACAGCACAGTCTGTACCGGCTGCAAAGCCTGCATGCCTGCCTGCAACGAGGCCAACGGGCTTCCTGCGGATACGCTCCTCTCTGGGGGCATCTGGGACATGCCGACCGGGTTGAACGCGCAGACAAAGAACATCATCGAGCTGTACAAAGACCCACACTCGGATGAGTTCGCCTATGTCAAGAAGCAATGCATGCATTGCCTCGACCCTGCCTGCGTCACCGGTTGCCCCTTCGGCTCGCTCAAGAAAAGCGACTGGGGCGCGGTGACCTGGAATAGCTCACTCTGTATCGGCTGCCGCTATTGTGAGGTCGCATGTCCGTTTGAAGTTCCGAAGTTTGAATGGAATAGTTGGAATCCGAAGATCGTCAAATGTGAGTTTTGCTACGACCAGCGCCTTAAGCAGGGAATGGAACCGGCTTGCACGGCAGCATGTCCGACACAGGCCGTGATCTTCGGCAAGCGTGACGATCTGCTTGCGAAGGCCAAGGGCCGCATTGCCGAAGCGCCAGACAAGTACTTCGAGAATCGCGTCTATGGCGAGCACGAAGCAGGGGGGACGCAGGTCCTTTATCTATCGAGCGTAGCGTTCGACAAGATCGGTCTCCCCAAACTTGGGACAACCTCGCTCGGCCACTATGCCACCAAGGTCACTTCCGTCATTTACAAGTGGCTCTCCGGCCCCATACTGATGGCGGGCGTTCTGGGTATTGCAATCAGGCACAACTGGAATCGTCACGAACTGGAGCGGTTGGAGCACGAAAAGGAGACGGGGTTTCCCGACCAGCTATGAACCCCATCCAATCTGCGGCCGACACCAGAGGCACTACGCTTATCAATCACTGGCAGTCCGGCGTCCCAGTGAATAGGGGCCGAGTTCTGACCCCGTTCGTTCTCTTCCTCACTGGCCTCGCAGCACTCGGTCTAGTCCTCGCTGCCGTACGTTTCTTCTCACCTCTCGGACCATTCTCTGGGATGAATGATGCCTACGCCTGGGGCGTTTGGAAGACCTTCAATGTCATGACCCTTACCGCGCTGGGCTCGGGACCGTTGGCACTTGGTATGGCCGCATGGGTCTTCAACCGCCAGAAACTGCACGTCGTGATGCGCACCGCTCTCGTCTCGGGTTTTCTGTTCTATGCAACGGGTCTGCTGGCTCTGGGATTTGATGTCGGCCGGCCCTGGAACTTCTATAGTGCAGTGCTTCCCTGGAGATGGAACAGTGAATCTGCCATGCTCGAAATCTCTATCTGCATGCCGCTCTACTGCGCAGTATTTCTTTCCTTCGAGATCCTTCCGTTATTCCTCGAACGCCTCTATTACACGGGAAATGACCGTGCCCGCGACATCCTCCGTCTCATCGCACCAGCCATCCGCAAGGTCTACCCATTCCTCATAATCGGCGCCTATGTCATCCCACTGATGCACCAATCTTCCCTCGGTGGGTTGCTCTTGCTGGCCGGCACCAAGATTCATCCTCTCTGGCAATCGCCCGTCATGCCGCTCCTTTACCTGATCGCGGCAGTTTTGTGCGGCTTTGCATTTACGATCTTCCTTCTGCTCATCGTTTGTCTCCGCTATGCGCGCGATCTCGATGTTGGCGTGTTGACTGAGTTGGCCAATCTATTGGCCGGAGCTTGCTTCGTTTTTCTCGCCATTCGGCTGGCAGATCTGATTTGGCGCAAGCAGCTTCACGCGGTATTCGCATTTGACAGCATGAGCCTGCTCTTCATGGTCGAAACCGCGCTCATCCTCGTGCCCGCGATCGCGCTACGCATCCGTCGCATACGCGAGACGCCTCGCGCCCTACTGAATATGTCTGCCCTGGCCTGCCTCGGCGGCATGTTGTACCGCTTTATTCCAACCTCAATCGCGTATATGCCGGCCTACAGCACGAGCTACTTTCCGTCGGTCCCCGAAGTCGTCATGGCCGTCGGTTATATTGCCCTCGGAAGCCTGGCCTTCGTGCTTGCGATCAACTATTTCGCCGTCCTGCCCGGGGAGGCATCTTCGTGGGATCACACCTTCCGGCCGTTCGGTTGGGCAAACAAAGGCAAAGTAGCCCAGGTGCCGCTTCCAACCGTCCCGGCAGCCGCACTTGAAAGAGGAGTTTGATGGCCCGCATCTCGATCGACCCCGTAACTCGTATCGAAGGCCATCTACGTATCGACGTCGAAGTCGATGGCGGAAAGGTCAACAAGGCTTGGGCAAGCTGCACCATGTGGCGTGGCCTCGAAAAGATCCTGCGCGGACGTGATGCTCGCGAAGGCTGGGTCTTCGCGCAGCGCTTCTGCGGAGTCTGCACTACGGTTCATGCCGTGGCGTCCGTACGCGCTGTCGAAGATGCGCTTTCACTCGACATCCCGCCCAACGCACAATACATTCGCAATTTGATCCTGATCTGCCATGCGCTGCACGACCACATCGTTCACTTTTACCACTTGTCCGCGCTCGACTGGGTCGACATCATGGCGATCCCTAAAGCCGATCCTGCCCGCGCGGCCTCGATCGCTGAGGGTTCCAGCACCTGGCAAGGAAACTCACAGCGCGAGCTCCAAGCCGTGCAGGACAAGGTCAAGGGGATTGTTGCCAGCGGCCAGCTAGGAATCTTTTCACACGGCTACTGGGGCCATCCCGCAATGCGCCTCAGTCCTGAGTTGAATCTCATCTTGTTTTCTCACTACCTGCAGGCGTTGGAGTTTCAGCGGAAGTCCTGCCAGGTTGTCGCCATCCTCGGCGGGAAGACGCCCCACATTCAGAATCTGGCGGTCGGCGGCGTGATGAACGC
>Ga0182030_10025991_pt1 | contig 10630 bp, 6 predicted proteins | sample 812S3MmetaG_FD_121299 | JGI IMG/M metagenome (GOLD analysis project Ga0182030, IMG submission 121299) | Permafrost microbial communities from Stordalen Mire, Sweden - 812S3M metaG (Illumina Assembly) | ecosystem: Environmental > Terrestrial > Soil > Wetlands > Permafrost | place: Sweden... | reverse complement strand
GAGCAAGCGAGCGGACTTCATGGACGCGAGCAAGCGAGCGGACTTCATGGACGCGAGCAAGCGAGCGGACTTCATGGACGCGAGCAAGCGAGCGGACTTCATGGACGCGAGCAAGCGAGCGGAACGTCGAGACAGGGAAGGCCGGTGTATATCGGCCGAAACCGAGCGAGGCCGGCGGCGAGTCGCGCGGAGCGTACTTCCCGTACGCGAGCACGCTCGACGCCGGGATCGCGAAGGGATCGGCCGATAGACACCGGCCTTCCAGCGCATAATTATCGCTTGTACGCATTCTGTTCACGTACATGGGAGCACGTCGGTGATCACGCGCGAGATGCTGCCGTCCAAAGCGGAGACATCTACGCAAACGACTCCACTCTGTGGCAGAGATCGACACGGCCTTCGGACAGCTGACTCGCCTCGACGTCGTTGGCGCGGAAGTCGCAAGGCGTTCGCGCCGTGCAGCGCTTAATCGATACTTGCGTAGTGATTGAGCCATTGTTTTGCAACGGTCGCCGCTACGCCAACTCGCCGGTCTCCCCGTGGAGCGCGCTGCCTTTCGTCTATCCGTCCAATCGCCAGCGCGACGCTGTGGACATCCACGGCTCAGCATCTGCTCGCCGGCCCGGAGCCCACGTTCGCCCAGCCGCGAACTCGGTCCCTGTGGCGCCCGCTGGCTTCCGTCCAGGTCTCGTCGATCTCGTCGAATTGAGGAGTACGTGAATGCAAACGAACACCGTATCGCCTGACGTGGCGAAAGCCGTGCAGAAATGGCAAAAAAAGCCCGGGAGCCTCATCATGGCTCTCCACGAGATTCAGAGTCGGTACGGGTACGTGCCACGCGAAGTTTCGATGGAAGTCGCGCAGCTCATGAACGTACCTCTTGCTCGAATTTATGAAGTCATCACGTTCTATAATTACTTTCGAATCGAGCCACCGGGTAAACACAACGTGTCTGTTTGCCTCGGAACGGCGTGCTACCTCAAGGGTGCTGCAGCCGTGCAAAGCGCGCTCTCCAAGACTCTCGACCTCGGCAAAGATGGTACGACCCCTGACGGCGAGTTCCACGTGGAAAACGTCCGGTGCGTTGGCTGTTGTGGATTGGCCCCGGTGGTCGTGATCGACGGAGTCACACTCGGAAAGGTCACTCCTTCAGTCGTTGTGGAGAAGATCGAAACGATCCAGAAAGCGAAGGCCGCACAATGAGCAAGCTGTCGGTTGGAGATCTCGCGCGCATGCAGACCGAGCTGTCGTCAGCCGCGCGCACCGACTGGATTAAGGTTGGAACGGGAACGTGCGGAATCGCCGCTGGCGCCGAGCGCGTCTTTCGGCTGCTCGACGACGAGATCAAGAAGCGTGGACTCGCGATTGAAGTGAGGCGCGTCGGGTGCGTTGGAATGTGCGCCATGGAGCCTCTCGTCGAGGTTTCGGTTCAAGGCGCACCGCGTACGATGTACGGTTCGGTCGACGAGTCAATCGCGCAGCAGATTCTCGATGATCACATTGGAAAAAAGCGACCCGTTTCGAAGTACGTCGTCCCTGGCGTCGCCGAGCTCGGATTCCGCGAACAGGGGATCGAGACTCCGACGTCCTGCAAACAACTTCGTATCGTCACGCGTAACTGCGGAATGATCGATCCGACCAAGATCGAGGAATATATCGCGCGAGGCGGATATCAGGCACTCGAGAGCGCGATACACAAGCTCGGCCCCGAAGGCGTCCTAAAGGAAATGAAGGAGTCGGGCCTGCGCGGCCGCGGCGGCGCTGGGTTCCCAACGTGGCTCAAGTGGAGCTTCACTCGCAACGCCAACGCAGACCAGAAGTACATGATCTGTAATGGCGACGAGGGCGATCCAGGCGCTTACATGGATCGGAGCGTTCTCGAAAGCGATCCCCACTCGGTCCTCGAGGGAATGCTGATTGCAGCATTCACGATCGGCGCTTCGGTTGGATACTTGTATATTCGAGCCGAATATCCGCTCGCCGTCGACCGAATTGAAAGTGCAATTCGACAGGCTCGGCGTCTCGGCCTCGTCGGAGACAATATTCTCGGCTCGAAGTTTTCCTGCGACCTCGAGGTCCGCCTGGGGGCGGGAGCGTTCGTCTGCGGCGAGGAGACCGCTCTCATGGCCTCCATCGAGGGCAAGCGCGGGACACCGACGCCTCGACCCCCGTATCCCGCACAGCAGGGGCTTTGGAAAAAGCCCTCGAACATCAACAACGTCGAAACACTCTCCAGTGTCGCCCCGATTATTCAGCGCGGTGGCGCTTGGTACGCCGGGATCGGCATTGGAAAGTCGACCGGCACCAAGGTCTTTGCCGTAACCGGAAAAGTACTCAACTCCGGCTTGGTCGAGGTCCCGCTCGGAACGACGATCCGCGAAATCGTCGTCGACACCTGTGGCGGCGTCGCGCAAGGACGCCAGCTCAAGGCCATTCAAACAGGGGGTCCGTCGGGAGGCGTGATTCCGGCCGACAAGTTCGATACCAAGATCACGTACGAATCGCTTGCGGAGCTCGGATCCATCATGGGCTCCGGCGGAATGATCGTCATGGACGACCGAGACGATATGGTCGACATCGCGACGTTCTACATGGGATTCTGCGTGGAAGAGTCATGCGGGAAATGCGCTCCCTGCCGAATTGGCGGAAAGCAAATGCTGCTCTTGCTCGAAAAGGTCAAGGAGGGCAAGGCAACCCAGGATGACATCCAATTGATGACCCGGCTCGCAACTGCGATGCAGAAGGCGTCTTTGTGCGGGCTCGGTCAAACGGCCCCGAACCCGGTGCTCTCCACCTACCGCTACTTCCGTAGCGAGTACGAGCGCCTGCTGTCTTAGTCGGTTCAAGGAGTCTCATCGATGATCAAGGCAACGATAAACGGCATCTCGGTGGAGGTGCCCGAAGGCACCACGATTCTCGAAGCGGCGGCGCAGGTGCACGTCAAGGTCCCCACGCTGTGCAAACATCCGGACCTCGATCCGACAGCGGCCTGCGGCATCTGCATCGTCAAGTTGAAAGGGACCAACAAGCTACCGCGGGCATGCTGCACTCCCGTCGAGCATGGCATGGACGTGATTACGCACGATTCTGAAATCGTGCAGATCCGACGCACGATAGTCGAGCTCATTGCATCTCGTCATCCGAACTCGTGCCTCACCTGCGGTCGCAATCAAACGTGCGAACTGCAGGCGCTCGCTGCTGACTTCGGTCTCCGCATGGAGTCATTTCCCAATATCACGCCAGATATCCCGGTAGACAACTCCACGGGAACCATCGTGATGGACGCAGAGAAGTGTATCTCCTGCGGTCGATGCGTGAACGTCTGTCAGGACATTCAACAGGTGCACGCCCTCTGTTTCACGGAACGCGGGTTTCTCACACGGATTAGCGCTGCTGGGGTCAACCTAGGTGAGTCGCCTTGCGTCGGTTGCGGGCAGTGCGCGGCGCACTGTCCTACGGGCGCGCTTTTCGAGTTCGACGAGACCTCGGAGGTGTGGGACATCCTTCGCGACCCGAAACTCATTCCGGTCGTTCAGATTGCGCCAGCGGTTCGGGTCGCGCTCGGAGACGCGTTCGGGTTTCCGTCGGGCGCAAACGTCACCGGCAAGATTTATTCGGCACTTCGGCGCATGGGGTTCCGTCACGTCTTCGACACCAACTTTGGTGCGGACGTGACCATTATGGAAGAAGGGTCGGAGCTGCTTGAGCGCTTGCTCAAGGGCAAAGGGAAACTGCCTCTTATCACCAGCTGCTGTCCCGCGTGGGTCGACTATTTAGAAAAAATGCACGGCGATCTGGTCGATTATTTTTCGACTTGCAAGAGCCCACATGAAATCGTCGGAGTGCTCACCAAGACATATTTCGCACAAAAGTCGGGCATCGATCCGTCCACTCTCCGAGTCGTATCGATCATGCCGTGTACGGCAAAGAAGTGGGAAATCCGGCGCGATAGCACGATGAAGGCCTCCGGGTTCGATGACGTCGACGTCACGCTTACGACACGCGAGCTCGCTCGCATGATCAAGCAAGCTGGCATCGACTTCGCCGCGCTTCCGGATGACACCGCAGACTCGATTCTCGGAGAGTACACGGGAGCCGGAACGATTTTCGGCGTCACCGGTGGCGTCATGGAGGCGGCGCTTCGAACCGCCGTAGAGATTGCCACGGGACAGACTCTTCCCAAGGTGGAATTCCAGGAGACGCGCGGCTTTGAAGGTGTCAAAGAGAGTGTCATCAATGTCGCGGGCACCGAGGTTCGTATTGCCGTCGCGCACGGCTTGGGTCACGTGGGAACGGTGATGCAGCGGGTGCGTGAGGGCATCGCGTCTGGAGGAGAGCCGCCTTACCACTTCATTGAGGTGATGGCCTGCCCCGGTGGCTGCGTGGGCGGCGGCGGACAGCCCTACGGGATCACCGACGCTGTACGGGCAGCGCGCGGAAAGGGACTTTATGGTGACGACGAGCGATGTGCTATTCGTAAGTCCCATGAAAATCCGGAAGTGAAAATCCTCTACAAGGATTTCCTGACGGCCCCTCTCAGTCACAAGGCCCACGAGCTTCTGCACACGCGGTATGCGCCGCGTCCCAAGTACGTGCGATAGCGGAGATCACGCTGATCGACCACGAGCGCCACGGTTCACCGATGGCGCTCGTAGTTTTATGGGCTGATCCCAAAGCGTCGCAGCTCCATTTCCCGCAAGGAAGGCAGGAGTTCAATGAAGAGCACGCTATCGCGAAGAATTGAACGAATCCGCAGTTCGTTCGAAGCGCAGCGGGGTGCCGCGGCATCGTAGCCGCTATGCGGTATGTTTTAGCCATTTTGGGCGTCCTGCTCGTCGTAGCCGGACTCGTCGGAATCAAGGGCTCGCAAATTGGCATGCTGGTGGCCGCGGGCAAGGCGTTCGAAAGGACCGGGCCGCCACCCGAAGTGATCTCCACGGACGTATCGCAATCCCAGCGATGGGAGGCGTCGATCTCTGCCGTAGGCTCGGTGGCGCCCGTTCGAGGCGTTTCAATCAGCAACGACGCTGCTGGTATCGTGTCGAAGATTTACTTCGAATCCGGCGCTTTCGTGCAGGCGGGCCAACCCCTTGTCGAGCTCGATGCGCGCGTGGAAAAGGCGCAGATCGCTTCGGCGCGCGCGCGCATGGAGCTCGCGGCTCTCTCAGAGAGACGGTCTCGCTCGCTTGTCGCTAGCGGCACGATTCCGCAGTCACAACTCGACACGGATGATTCGAGTCTGCGCGCAGCGAAAGCCGACGTGGGAGGCCTTCAGGCTGAGGTCGAACGCAAGGTGGTGCGTGCCCCCTTTTCGGGTCGCTTGGGCATTCGCGCGGTCAACCTCGGGCAGTACCTGAGCCCCGGATCCACGCTGACCGATCTCGATGCAATCGACTCGGTCTACGTCGACTTTACGCTGCCACAGCGACGCCTGCAGGGCATTACGATAGGAATGCCGATTCATGCCATGCTGGAGGGCGCCGGGCACAGCGCCTGGATCGGAACGATCACCGCCATCGATCCCTCGGTGGACTCGGTTACGAGAACGATTCGAATTCGTGCGACGGTGCCCAACGGTGACGAGTCGCTCCGCCCGGGGATGTTCGTCACCGTGTCCGTCATACTCCCCTCCTCCGACGCCGTCGTCACCGTACCCGCGACGGCGGTCATCCACGCATCATACGGTGACTCGGTATTCGTCGTCGAGCCTCGGACCGATTCGTCGGATTTGCACGCGGACGTCGGGGGGCAGCCAATTCGAGTCGTTCGTCAGCAGTTCGTTCGTGTCGGCTCGAGCCGTGGCGATTTCGTCTCGATTCTCGACGGTCTCGAGGCGGGCAGTGAGGTCGTCACCGCCGGAGCATTCAAACTCCGCAACGCGGCGCACGTGACCGTCAATAACTCGGTCCATCTCAATCCCGAGCTCGCACCCCATCCCGACAATCGGTAACGCAATGAACATTACCGACGTATTCATCCGTCGCCCGGTCCTCGCGATCGTTGTCAATCTCGTCATCGTGATTGCCGGACTCCAGGCGATCCGATCGCTCAATATACGACAATATCCAAAGCTCGAAAGCGCGACCGTCACCGTCACGACTCCTTACGTCGGAGCCAATGCCGACTTGGTACGCGGGTTCATCACGACTCCTCTCGAGCGTTCGATCGCCGCCGCCGATGGTATCGACTTCATCGAGTCGCAGAGCACGCAGGGGCTTTCCACCATCAACGTGCGCTTGCAATTGAACTTTCCGGCGGCCAGCGCGCTTTCGGACATCAGCGCACGAGTCAATCAGGTGCGGGCTGACCTTCCCCCCGAGGCGGAGGTCCCGTCCATCCATATCGAACCATCCGACGCCCGCATCGCCGCGATGTACATGACGTTCGGCTCCAAGGTTCTCGATGACAACCAGGTGACGGACTACCTCATTCGAATCGTACAGCCCCGACTGTCCGCCATCGAGGGCGTCCAGCGCGCCGACATCCTCGGCGGTCGAACGTTCGCCATACGAGCTTGGCTGAAGCCGGACCGAATGGCGGCACTCCAGGTGAGCCCATCCCAGGTTCGCCAGGCGCTCGCGGCGAATAACTATATCGCTGCCGCCGGCGAGACCAAGGGACGACTCATTCAGATCGGTCTCACCGCTACGACCGATCTAAAGTCCGCTGACGAGTTCAAGAAGCTCGTCGTCGCTCAGCACGACGGAGCCTTCGTCCGCTTGGAAGACATCGCAGACGTCGTGCTCGGAGCGGACACCTACGACCAAGACGTTCGCATGTCCGGGGAACAAGCCGTCTTCATGGGCATCTGGGTGCTTCCAAACGCCAATTCACTCGATGTCATTGGGCGGGTGCGCCATGAGCTCGATACGATCAAACGGGAGCTTCCGAGTGGGATGCAGGCTGGTGTCGCCTTCGATTCCACGCATTACATCAATAATGCGATTCACGAGGTCACGCATACTCTCATTGAGACCGTGCTCATCGTAGTCATCGTCATCTTTCTTTTTCTCGGCACACTGCGCTCCGTACTGGTCCCGCTCGTCGCGATTCCAGTTTCACTCGTGGGTGCCGTGTTCTTGATGCAAGTCCTCGGATTCACCCTCAATCTTCTCACGCTGCTCGCGATCGTCCTTGCCGTCGGGCTCGTCGTCGATGATGCAATCGTCGTCGTGGAGAACGTCGAGCGGCACATGCGCGAAGGCGCGTCACCGCTCGAAGCGGCCTACCGCGGTGCAAGGGAGCTTCTCGGTCCCATCGTGGCCATGACGATCACGCTAGCGGCGGTGTACACGCCGATAGGATTCCAAGGCGGTCTGACCGGTGCCCTGTTCCGCGAATTCGCGTTCACCCTTGCTGGCGCGGTTTTCATCTCTGGATTCGTGGCGATCACGCTCTCACCGATGATGTCGTCGAGACTGCTCAAGCACAATCCCCACCCAACGTGGTTGTCCCGTCACATCGACAGCGGCTTCGAGACGTTCAAACGGATTTACGGGCGTGTGCTTGACGTCACGTTTCGATCTCGACCGGCTGTCTATATCGTATGGGGCACTCTCTCTCTTTTGGTCGTCCCGCTATACATGCTTTCACCCAAGGAGCTCGCGCCCAACGAGGACCAAGGAGTCGTCTTTAGCGCGATCGACGTACCGGCGAACGCTACCCTGGAACAACTCACCCCATACACAGAAGAGGTCGCCCATATCTTTTCGTCGACGCCCGAGTTCGAGCAGAGTTTTCAGCTGACCTTTCCACAGAGCGGATTCGGCGGTCTTCTCGTAAAGCCATGGGAGCAACGCAGACGGAACATATTTCAAATTCAGTCGGAGCTTTCCGCGAAGCTGTCGGCTGTCGCCGGAATTCGAGCGCCGGCGTTCCTGCCGTCCGCGCTACCGAGCGCCGGTTTCTTTCCGGTCGAGTTCATTATAGCGTCAACCGCCGATCACGCAGAGGTCCTTCGGTTCGCGCAGCGTATCGTGGACGAAGCGATCAAAAGTGGACAGTTTGCGTTCCCGCCGATTACCGACGTACGGATCGATCAAGAGAAGACAGATATTGTCATTGATCGAGATCAGCTCGCGTCGATGGGTGTGAGCATGCAGCAGGTCGGAATGGACATCTCGGCGATGCTGAGCGGGGACTACGTCAATCGGTTCAATATCGAAGGTCGCAGTTATAAAGTGATTGCGCAGATCGAACGCCAAGGGAGACTCACCAGCGAGGCCCTGGAAGACATTCGCGTCACGGGACCCGATCGGCAGCTGGTTCGTCTCGGAGCCGTCGCGTCATTCCGCAGCGGTGTGGAGCCTCGTTCACTCAATCGAATGCAGCAGCTCAACGCGGTGAAGATCTCTGGCGTAGCGCCGCGTTCTCTCGACGGCGGGCTTCGTGTTCTCGAGGATGCCGCCGCACGGATTCTTCCTCCCGGATATCGGACGGACTACACCGGTGAATCGCGCCAGCTCCGGACCGAGGCCGGAAAGTTCTTGCCGGCCATGGGCCTCGCGCTCATTCTCATTTTCTTGGTTTTGGCCGCGCAGTTCAATTCGTTTCGCGATCCTCTCGTTATTTTGGCGGGCTCAGTGCCGCTCGCGATGTTCGGAGCACTCCTATTTACGTTCTTGAAGTTCTCTGGGCCGCCGGGCTTTAGGTTCGCGCTCACGGAGGGCTGGACGACGACCTTGAATATTTACTCCGAGGTAGGGCTCGTGACGCTCGTGGGACTCGTGGCCAAGAACGGGATTCTCATTGTCGAATTTGCGAATCTCCAGCAGGATCTCGGCTTGAGCAAGCTCGCTGCCGTTCGGATGGCGGCTGTCACCCGACTTCGACCTATCTTGATGACAACCGTAGCAACGGTCGCTGGTCACTTCCCGCTGACTTTGGTCACGGGACCTGGCGCAGTCGCGCGCAACTCGATCGGGATCGTTCTCGTCGGTGGGATGAGCATAGGCACGTTCTTTACGCTTTTCGTCGTCCCCTCCGTGTACATCCTCGTTGCGCGAGACCGCAGCAAGGACCGCGAGGTCGCCAAGGCCATGGTTTCGACGGAGACCGCGTTGGCTGTCGGGTAGTGGTGTTCGATATCGTTTCTCGACGAATTCTTCTTCGAAGCGCTATCGTGTCGTCACCGATATGTTCGAATCCGCTGAACTGGGACACCGCTTGGGCAAGGCGGAGTATCACAAGCTCGTACCAACACTTCGTGCAGCGCTCCTCAATGCGCAAATGCGCGTGGTCGAGGCAGCTGACTTTCCGGTCGTGCTCCTGTCCGCGGGCGTCGATGGAGGGGGTCGCGCCGAGGTCGTAAACCTTTTGGTCGAATGGATGGACCCTCGCCATATTTCTGCAGTGGCGACGGATGAAACCACTCTCGACCACGGGATACCGCAACCCATATGGCGCCATTGGCAAGATTTGCCTCCCAAGGGCAAGCTCGGTGTGTTCTTTGGTTCCTGGTATACGCCTCTCATCGAAGACCGTGTCTACCGTAAGATTCGGGATCCCGAGCTCGCCGTAGCGCTCGACGAGCTCGTGGGATTCGAGCGGATGCTCGTCAATGAAGGAGCGCTCATCGTCAAGGTGTGGATGCACTTGACGAAGAAGGCTCAGCGCAAGCGATTCGAGACCCTCGAGGCGGACAAGACCACCGCCTGGCGAGTTACCAAACGGGATTGGGAGCACCACGAGCGCTACAATCGCTTTCGCGCCGTCAGCGAGCGGGTCCTGCGCGAAACCAGTACCGCCGAGGCACCGTGGACGGTCGTCGAAGCGACGGACGCACGCTACCGAGATGTCACCGTGGCCCGCGCCCTGCTCGATGCCATGGAGACTCGGCTCGGGCAACGAAAGGTCTCGATTCCGCGGCGCGCGGCGTCGCTTGCTCGGCCTTCGATCGATTCGCGCAACGTGATTGCCGAACTCGATCTCAAAAAGAAACTTTCCGACGCAGACTATCGTGAACGCTTTTCGGCAGCGCAGGCCCGTGTTGCGGAGTTGTCGCGGTCAAAGCATTTCCATGAGCGGGGGGTGGCGATCGTATTCGAAGGAAACGATGCGGCGGGAAAGGGTGGGGCCATTCGACGGGTCACGAGTGCGCTGGATGTGCGGACCTATCGGGTCGTTCCGATCGCCGCTCCCAGCGAGGAGGAGCGCGCGCAGCCTTATCTGTGGCGTTTTTGGCGTCACGTCCCCCGGAAGGGCCAATTCACGATCTTCGACCGAAGCTGGTATGGACGCGTGCTCGTCGAACGCGTCGAGGGATTTGCCGCCGAGTCAGACTGGATGCGGGCGTATCGAGAGATTGTCGACTTCGAAACATCGCTCATTCGGTCGGGGATTGTCGTCATCAAGTTCTGGCTTGCGATTAGTAAAGATGAGCAATTGGTTCGCTTCCGGGCACGGGAGAAGACGTCCTTCAAGCGATTTAAAATCACCGAAGAAGACTGGCGAAATCGCAAGAAGTGGGACGCCTATGAGAATGCAGTCTGCGACATGGTGGACCGAACCAGTACGGACCTCGCTCCATGGACTCTCGTAGAGGCCAACGACAAGAATTGGGCACGTGTGCGTGTGCTCGAAACGATTGGCGACGCGATTTCAAAGAAGATCTAAGAATCTATCCCGGTTG
>Ga0182030_10025990_pt1 | contig 10630 bp, 8 predicted proteins | sample 812S3MmetaG_FD_121299 | JGI IMG/M metagenome (GOLD analysis project Ga0182030, IMG submission 121299) | Permafrost microbial communities from Stordalen Mire, Sweden - 812S3M metaG (Illumina Assembly) | ecosystem: Environmental > Terrestrial > Soil > Wetlands > Permafrost | place: Sweden... | reverse complement strand
GAGGTCGCCCTGGTCATAAATTTGTATGTCTACTTTTGCGCCCATTTTTTGCCACTCGCTTTGCACATATTGCGCGGCCGCGCGGAGCTCCGGCACGTTGTCGGTGGCGAGGCTAAACTCAAGCACGGTCGTTTGGGCTTTTTTGCCGCTGCCGGTTGTTTTTTGCAGTACGCCGCCTGCGCCCATAACCCAGCCGGCCTTGATAAGCTCCGCGCGCGCCGCGAGTGCCGGGTCGGTGGTTGTGGCGGTGCTGCTTGCGGTTGATGCCACCCCCGACACACTCGGCGGCACGGGGCCGGTGAGTGCGATGCCATAGCCGCCGAGAACATTATTGATGAGCGCGTTTCTATCAATGGCGTCTTGCAGCGCCTGCCGCACCGCATGGTCGCGCAAAACCGTTGACTGGTTTTGATTAAAAAATACGCCAAACACGCGGTTGAGAGGCGCGCTCACCACCCGCTCGTTACTGCCGAGCGTGGGCAGGTTGGCAGGCGAGAGACCGCTTGCGGCTTCTATGGCGCCGCCTTCGAGCGCCGAGTCTAAATCATTTTCATCGGCATAAAAGTGCAACGTAATGTCATCAAGGTATGGCCTGCCGAGCGCATAATTATTAAAGGCCACTAGGTCGTAGGAGGAGGGGATGCCGGAGGAGTTTCGCGAAATTGAGCCGACTTTAAACGGCCCGGAGCCGATGGGGTCGATATTGAGGTTGCTAAAAGAAAACTCGTCATCGCTCACATCTTGCCAGAGTGACTTTGGCAAAATGCCCATAGTGAGGTTCTCAATAAAAGGAGCGTACGGCTGTTTCAGCGTAAACTGCACCGTGTGCGCATCTATTTCGGTGACCGTGACGCCGCTCCAATTGGCCTCGAGCGGGCTTTTGAGCGCCGGATCCTGTGTTTTTTGTATAGTAAAGATGACGTCATCGGCGGTAACCGGCGTGCCGTTTTGGAAGGTGGCGTTAGAGCGCAATGTAAAGACGTATGTTTTTCCGTCGGGGGAGACGGTGTAGCTTTGCGCGAGGTCCGGCACATAGTCGCCCTCGGGGGTGGCCTTAAGAAGTCCTGAGTATACCAGCGAGGTAAGGTCGTGGTCGGAGTCGGAGAGCGCGAGCACCGGGTTAATAAAGCGGGGAGAGCCTATGATACCCTCGCTGAGGCTGCCGCCGTAGGCCGGCACCGAGGTGAGGAACGAAGCGTTAAGCAAGTAAATGAGCGCGATGGATGAAATGACGCATACGCCCGCAAAAAAAAGGAACAGCGCGCGCCCGCTGGCTGAGAACGACTCATAAATGTTGGTTGCCGTGCGCAATAGGTCGCGCATAAGAGGGGAGAAGGGGGTTAATTATTTGTTGACTAGAAGCGCGAGAACGCACGAGAGCGCAAACAAGATGCCGATGATGATAGATGCGTAGAACAAGAACTTTTCAGAACCGCGGCGGGTATGATAGGCCGCGCTAAAGTTGTCGCCGCCAAAAGCGCCGCCAAGCGATGCGCCCGTTTGCTGCAGCAAGACGCAAGCAATAAGCAGCACCGAAAGTACTATTTGCACTATTGGTAAAATCTGGGGCAAAATGCCGCCCGAAGTCATTGATAAGAATATAGCACAGAGTCTCCCGGCGTGCAATCGACCCGTTACTTTGACATTTAGCCAGAAGTTAACTATATTTGCCGCATGAAAAAGCACAAAAAGCCTTTAGTTAAAACAAAAAAAGGTTCTCCTAAAAAAAAGATTTCTAAAACGCAAACATCTCGCAACAAAGCGGGGGTTATGCCTCTTGGCGACCGCGTTTTGGTAAAACCTTTTACACCCGAGGAGGCGGGCAAGACCACGAGCTTTGGCATCATCATCCCCGACACTGCAAGCAAAGAAAAGCCCGAGCAAGGTACGGTGGTGGCGGTGGGGCCCGGCAAAAAAAACGAGGACGGCCGCGTAGTGCCCATGAGCGTTACCGTTGGCGACAAGGTGATGTTTAGCAAATACGGTTTTGACGAGATAAAAGTAAACGGCGTCGAGTATTACATCGTGTCCGAAAGTTCTATTTTAGCAATACTAGATTAATGCAAATAAGGAAGTCCGACTTCCCTAGAATTAGGGAAGTCGGACTTCCTTAAAACCAACCTTATGGCAAAACAAATTCTTTTTGACGAGCGTGCGCGCCGCGCGCTTAAAAGCGGCATCGACAAAGCGGCCAACACCGTTAAAGTGACGCTCGGCCCTCGCGGCCGCAATGTGGTCATGGAGCGCAGCTATGGTGCTCCTTCTATCACCAACGACGGCGTCACGATTGCCAAAGAAATTACCTTGCGCGACAAATTTGAAAACATGGGCGCGGAGATTGTTAAAGAGGTTGCCACTAAAACCAACGACATTGCCGGCGACGGCACCACTACGAGCGTGGTGTTGCTCCAAGCAATAGTAGAGGAGGGGATGAAGCATACCGAAATGGGCCTCTCGGCTATGGGCGTGCGCTCGGGGATAGAAAAAGCCACCGGAGAGGCGGTGGCGGCGCTCAAAATGTTGGCAAAGCCGATAAAAACCGACGAGGAGGTGCGCCAAGTGGCGACCATCTCGGCAGAGTCGGAGACGATAGGCCGCATCATTGCGGACACTATTAAAGAGGTAGGCAAAGACGGCGTGGTTACGGTGGAGGAGAGCCAAAGCCTCGGCATCGACAAAGAGATTGTCGAAGGGCTCAAGTTTGAACGCGGTTATGTGTCGGCCTACATGGTCACCGACTCTGCGCGCATGGAGGCTACCCACAAAGAGGCGCTCATCCTCATTACCGACAAAAAAATATCATCGATACAAGAGATACTCCCATTGCTCGAAAAAGTTGCGGGCAGCGGCAAAAAAGAGCTGGTTATTATTGCCGACGACGTCGATGGAGATGCGCTCACTACCTTTGTACTCAACAAATTGCGCGGTACCTTTAACGTGCTTGCGGTAAAAGCGCCTGGCTACGGCGACAAGAAAAAAGAGATGCTCGGCGACATTGCGGCCACCACGGGGGCTATGGTTATCTCCGATGATGTGGGTATCACGTTTGAAAAGGCCGAGCTCTCGATGCTTGGCCGCGCAAGCAAAGTGATTGCAACCAAAGACTCAACGGTAATCGTGGGCGGCAAGGGTGCCAAAAAAGATATCGAAAAGCGCATTGCGGAGATACGCGCGCAGATAAAAAATACCGACAGCAAGTTTGATAAAGAAAAGCTCGAGGAGCGTCTCGCCAAACTCCAGGGTGGCGTTGCGGTGATACGCGTGGGCGCGGCCACCGAGACGGAGATGAAGTATCTCAAACTTAAAATTGAGGATGCGGTCAACGCCACCAAAGCTGCCATTGAAGAGGGGATTGTCGCAGGCGGCGGCACGGCGCTGGTAAAAACAGCGCAAAAAATTGCAGAGACATTTGCAAAAAATAAAGCAGGCGTAGCGCTCGCCGAGCAGGTCGGATACGAAATTATTTTAAAGGCACTCGAGATGCCGCTGCGGCAAATTGCGCACAATGCGGGTGTTGATGCCGGCGTGGTGGTAGAGAAGGTGCGCGAGGCCAAAGGCAACGCGGGCTACGATGCGGTTACCAACGAGGTCATTGCCGACATGCTCCTCGCGGGCATTGTCGACCCGGTTAAAGTGACGCGCACGGGGCTTGAGCGCGCTGCATCGGCTGCAGCCATGCTCCTTACCACCGAGGCCGCGATAGCCGAGGAGCCAAAAGAAGAAAAAGAAGGAGCCAATCCCGACATGGGCGGCATGGACTACTAACAAGGGTCTCCAACAGGTGTACCAATAAAAAAGCCGCCCCGGTACTCCGGGGCGGTTGTGCGTTTGCCTAGTCGGCGGCGCTGTGGGGGAACGCGCACTCAAATGGGACTATCTTCACGCCGCATTCCGCATCGGGCCAACGCTCCTTCGCTGCAGACACGGCGGTCTGCGAATCGTGGTAAATGTCCGACTTGCCGAAACAACGTACGGCGAGCGGAGTGTGTAAGATGAATTTTTTGGGGCACTTCGGATCGAACAAATGCTTCTGCAGATCCTCGTGCGTGAGCATACCAATGCGGTACTCCCGCCGACCCGAGCCGTTGACTAGGGTGCCCACCACGAAGATAGACTCTCGCGGATACCCGGTGCGTTCGACGGCGACCGATGACATAGCCTGGGCTTTCATTTTGGCTCTGAACTCATCGTGTGATGCCGGTGCCTTAGCGGCCGTCTCAGGGATGGCTTCGACGGTGTCCGCTTTTTCAACCGCAGTTTCGGTTTCGATATCCGCGTACGCGCCCCGGCCAAGAACTGCGCTGCCGGTATATATCGGTTTCCTTTTCATCGGTTTTCTCCGTTTTGTACCAGGTTTGTACTACAAGTCCGCAATTAAATTACCACATTTTTAGAAACTTGCAATTTTGCTGGAAGTGTTATAATTGCGGCATGACTATACTCTATGTGGTTTTGGTAGTTTTAGTAGTAATCGTGCTTTGGGCGGTGGGCGCATACAACCACTTTGTGCGCATGGTGCAGCGCGCCAAAGAGGCGTGGGCCGACATTGATGTCCAGCTCAAACGCCGCTACGATCTTATCCCCAACTTGGTTGAGACCGTTAAAGGCTATGCCGCACACGAGCGCGGCGTGTTTGAAAACGTCACCGCTGCGCGCAGTGCCGCGATGGGTGCCACGGGCACTGCCGCAAAAGGCCAAGCCGAAAATATGCTAAGCGGTGCACTCAAGAGCCTCTTTGCGGTTGCCGAGGCTTACCCCGATTTAAAGGCCAATCAAAACTTTCTCGACCTGCAGCATCAGCTTGCCGACACCGAGGACAAGATCCAGGCGGCACGCCGTTTTTACAACGGCAACGTGCGCGACCTCGACACCGCTCTGCTTAGCTTCCCGGGCAACTTTATCGCAAGCGTCTTCCACTTTGCGGCGATGGAGTACTTCCAGCTTGACCAAGCCGATGCCGCAGCCCGCGAGCCGGTCAAAGTAAGTTTTTAGTCAGTAATTTTGAAAAGAGGTATGAAGGGCAATAAGTCGAGGCTGACTGAGCCGAGACATAGCAAATTTTTAGCAAAAAATTTGTGGTGACCTGAGTACCTGCTTTTCTAAAATTACTGAGATAACGTATGGCTACCTTATATACTCATCAGGACGAAAATATTGCAAAGACATGGACGCTCATGTTTGTGTTTTTGTGCTTGGTCATCGGGCTTGGGTGGGCCATCTCGTGGTACTTTAACAGCCCCGGCATTTTGATTGTCGCGGTTATTATTGCCGTCGTGATGAACATAGCAAGCTATTGGTACTCCGACAAAGTAGTTATCGCTTCGGCGCACGCAATGCCCGCAAGCCCCGAGCAATATCCGATGCTCAACCGCGTGGTAGAAAACTTGTGCATCACCGCCGGCCTGCCCAAACCAAAGCTCTACATTATCAACGACCCGCAACCCAACGCGTTTGCCACCGGCCGCAACGCCAAGCATGCGGCCGTGGCGGTAACGAGCGGCTTGCTCACCATGATGGACGAAAACGAGCTTTCGGGCGTGATTGCGCACGAGCTCTCGCACATTGGCAATCGCGACATGCTTGTGGCAACCGTGGCGGTGGTGCTGGTCGGGTTTATCTCTATTGCCGACAACTTTTTTTTACGCTCAATGTTTTGGGGCGGCAACCGCGGCAACAATAAAGACGGCAACAATCCTGCCCTCATGGTTATTGCCATCGCACTGCTTGTGCTCGCGCCAATTTTTGCGATGCTCCTACAGCTTGCCATCTCGCGCAAGCGTGAGTTTTTGGCCGACGCATCGGGTGCTTTGCTCACACGCTATCCGGAGGGCCTAGCCTCGGCGCTGCGTAAAATCGGCACATACTCGCAACCCATGCGCACTGCAAGCAATGCCACCGCGCACCTGTATATATCCAACCCGTTTGGCCCCGGTGCATCTAAAAACTTTATCATGCGGCTGTTTGCAACCCATCCGCCGATTGAGGAACGTATTGAGGCATTGGTGGGGAAGGAGTAAAAATCGGTATTTTTTCGCATGTGCGAAAATCTACCAAAAACTCTCGCATAAAACGCAAAGATTTGATAAGGTAACGCATAACTTGTATAAATAAAAATCACTCGCTATAATAGCAAGTGATGACCAAGAAGGAGCTACAACTGGCTGGTGCTTTGTTGTATGAATGTGAAGGGACCAAATTGCGTCGCGATCTTCGATATAAAAATACGTATATTTATGCAATTGAATTTACAAATTCAAATCCGCGATTGATACGCTTATTTCTTAAGTTTATGACAAGAGAACTGAAAATAGATTTAGAAAAAATCAAAGGACAACTTTTTTTGTATCCAGACCTTGACCAAAAGCGGGTAATAAGGGCGTGGAGTGTGGAGACTGGCATACCAGTTGAACAATTCCAAAAAATCATTATGCTAAAGGCCAAGGTTTCAAAGTTTAAGCCTAATCCGTTAGGAACGTTCAAGATACGGTATTCAGGAAAAGAAAAGTTTTTGGAATTGCAGTCCGTAATAGATAGCGTCTGGAGAGATGCGAGAGTGGTTTAATCGGCAGACCTGGAAAGTCTGTGTGTCGCAAGGCACCGAGGGTTCGAATCCCTCTCTCTCCGCCAATTGAAAAATTGCATGATTAAATATGTTGTTATCTCTTTAGCAGTCATCGCCGCGCTTACGTTATTTTTCTATATGCATAAAACTCCTACTATTCTTCCTACCGCCGCCGCGCAAACCGTTACTATTGGCACTACTACCTTGCAGGTTGAGGTGGAGAGCACCGAGGCTGCGCGCGAGCAGGGCTTATCCGGCCGCACGAGTTTGCCCGAGGGCACGGGGATGCTGTTTGTGTTTCAACAAGACGGCAACTGGGGCTTTTGGATGAAGGACATGAACTTTCCGATAGATATTATTTTTATCAGCGCAACACCAACACCGGGCGCGGGCACGGTGGTGAGCGTCGCGCCCAACGCGTCTCCCGAGGGCTACCACCAAAATCCTCCTCAAGTTTTTTATCCGCCCACGGCGGTACGGTACGTACTCGAGGTCCCCGCGGGCTTTGCCGCGGCGCATGGGGTGGTGCCGGGGACGACCCTTCAATTTAATTTATAAATGTGGTATTGTAGAGGCTAGCGCGCTGAGTAACAGCCCCGACGTTACAGTCGGGGAGGAAAGTCCGAACACTTTCCCGCTTCGGCGGGATAAAAGGGTAGCAGGTAACGCCTGTCATACGCTTTTTGCGGGCGTAAGAGGTGCGAACAGAGACGAGTCTTTGAGAGGTTTGGGGGCTTGCCCTGAGCTTTTCGAAGGGTGAAACGGCAAAATCCTTACCCAAGTGCAAGGCCGTGCCCCAAGCAATTGGGGAGTGCCGCTCGAGCTTCGCCGCGAGGCGGGGCCCAGATAAATTGTTACTTCAGACAGAATTCGGCTTACAGGCGCGCGCGCAAGCATGTGGACAACTCACCCTAAAGGTGAGTTGTTTGCGTTATAATAGTAAGTGGCTGGTCTAAAACAGGGTTAGTCACCCTCATATATAGCAGTCGATTTATTGTTAATCGAATCGAATATGCATTCGAAGCTTATCTCGTGGTCGAGATACACGTTCCTTGCAGGTATTGTACTTGCGTTGGTGCTTGTTATCCCGACCGCATGGTTCCCGTTCCAATTAGCTAAAGTGGCGGTGTTTGCAGTACTCGCGGCTATTGCCGTGGTGTTGTTTGTGCTTGGCCGCGGTGTGCCCGAGGTGGTGCGCGCCCGCGGATTTTATGGCGTGTTGCTGGTGGCATTACTGCCGCTTGCATATCTCCTCTCCGCGCTCTTTTCCATTGATCGCTCGGTTGCGTTTACGGGGTTTGGCGTTGAGGGTGACACGGTACTCTTTGTGGTACTGCTCTTTTTAGCGTTTGCAGTTGGGTTTGCACTCTTCCGCACGCTGCGCACGGTACGCATGCTGCTCACCGTTGTGTTTTGGGCGCTGGTCGCCGCCGTTATATTCCAGTTTATATCGGTAGTCTTCGGTTCTGCGGCCATACCGCTTGCGACATTTGCCGATCGCTCCGTTAACCTCATTGGTAAATGGAATGACCTTGGCATCATGGCAGGGCTTCTCGCCATGTTGCTCCTCGTGCGCGTCGAGCTGCAAACAGCCTCTCGTATGTGGCGCATTGTTGTTGGCGTGGCGCTTGCCGCGCTTGCTTTGCTCCTCGGCATCATCAACTTTGCTCTTGTGTGGGGCTTGATACTTGGCTTCTCCGCAGTCGTTATTATTGTGCATCTGCTCATGCGGCGCGCGGGCGAGCAGGGAGATATCGCTCAAGGCCACTGGCTCATGCGGATGCCGTGGTTTTCTGTTGCCGCTGCGCTGGTTTCCATCTCGTTTCTCTTTTTTGGTTCTTCGCTCAATATACCTCTTACCAACCTCTTTCCGGTTTCTTCGCTCGAAGTGCGTCCGTCGTATGCATCAACACTCACTATTATTGACGCGGCGCGTGCCGGCTCTCCCGAACGCTTGCTCGTGGGTACCGGTCCCAACACCTTTGGACAAGAGTGGCTTCTCCACAAACCTGCCGAGGTAAACCAGTCGGCATTTTGGAATCTCGATTTTAACGTCGGCTTCTCCACCTTGGTAACCGCGCTTGGTACGGTAGGGTTATTGGGTGCGCTTGCATGGCTTATACCGATCCTCCTCATACTTGCCGCGCTCATACGCGTGGTGCGCCTGGGAGTGCTCACGCGCGAGGATAAAATAGTGGCTGCGACGCTGTCGATCGTGAGCCTCTTTTTGCTCTCCTCGATATTCCTGTATGTACCAAGTCAAAATATTATTCTGCTTGCGCTGGTGTTTGCCGGAGCCACGTTTGGCTTCTTGTGGAGGCAAGGTCAAAGTGCCGCACAATCGGAGCCTTCTGCTACCCGTCTCCAGATGCTTGGTGCACTTGCCGCAATAGTGGTAGTGGTAGTGCTTGCCGCATACTGCAGTGTTGCAACGAGCCGCCGCCTTGTGGCTGAGGCATATACAGGATATGGCACGCAGGTGCTCTCCAATGGAGATACAGCCGGTGCCATACAAAACGGCATATTTGCACAACAGGTGGATGCCAACGGCGACGCATTGCGTCTGCTGGTAAGCGCGTATGGCACGGAAATGCAGCAAATTGCCGCATCAACCTCGACCTCTCCCGACGTGCAAAAACAATTTGCCGCGGCAGTGCAGTCGGCCATTACGGCAGGGCAGGGAGCTCAAAAACTTAATCCCGCCGATTACCGCCCGACGCTTGCGCTTGCACAGGTGTATGATTTTCTCTCAACACTCAAAGTGCAGGCTGCCGCGCAAACGGCGCTCAACACCTATCAGCAGGCGGCGGCCGAGGATCCGACCAACCCGACTATTCCGCTCGACGTGGCGCGTCTTGCGGCCAACCAGGGCAATCAGCAAATAACCACCGCCTTCCTCACACAGGCGCTTACGCTCAAACCCAACTACACCGACGCAATATTGCTGGTGGTGCAGCTCGATGTGGCAAACAAAGACATTCCAAACGCCATCAAAGCGGCCACCGCCGCGGCGCAAACGGCTCCGGGAGTTGCGCAAATCTGGTTTGAGCTTGGCCTCCTCTATTACTCGAGCGGTGATGCCGCGCATGCCGAGCAAGCGCTGCAACAAGCGGTTACGATAGAGCCCGATTATGCCAATGCCAAATACTTCCTTGGTCTCTCCGATTACATCCTCAAAGACAATGCGGATGCTATAAAACAGTTCCAGGATTTGGTGGCCAGCAATCCGGGTAACACCGAAGTAACACTCATCCTAAGCAACTTGCAGGCGGGTAAGGATCCATTTGCGGGAGCGCAACCACCGATAACGTCAACGCCACAAGACAGGACGACCGCGCCGGTCGCTCAATAAAACCCTTTATTCTATAAGGGCCTGGTGCTTGTTATACTTATTTTAGCAAGCTAAAATGGGGCTTATGAAGGTACGTTTTCTCTCCGCGGTGGGGCGAGAAGTGCGGGGCATGCACGAAGCCGCTTATTTGCTCGCAGGCTTCGGGCTGCTTTCGCAGATTCTCGCCCTTTTGCGTGACAGAATTTTGGCGGCAAACTTTGGCGCCTCGCACACGCTCGACCTCTACTATGCGGCGTTTCGCGTTCCCGACTTTCTTTTTGCTACCGTGGCGTCGCTGTTTTCGCTGTACGCATTACTGCCGGTGCTGTCAAGGCTTGAGCGGCGCGAGGAAGGGCTTATGGTTTCTTTTTTGCGCGACATCTTGTTTGTATTTTTTATCGGCATGGGTGTGGTGTCGACGATTATCTTTTTCTTTGTGCCGGAGTTGGTGCGATTGCTTGCGCCGGGGCTCGCGGGCGACCCGGCATCATACTCCTCGCTCGTGCTCCTTATCCGCATTTTGCTTCTCCAGCCGATATTCCTTGGCGCTTCCAACACGCTCGCATCGCTCACCCAGCTGCGCCATCGTTTTATCCTCTACTCGGTGTCGCCGCTCCTGTATAACATTGGCATTATTTTTGGCGCCGTGTTTTTGTATCCGCGCATGGGGCTTGCGGGCTTAGGGTGGGGTGTAGTCCTCGGCGCTTTTATGCACATGGCGCTCCAATTGCCGTTTT
>Ga0182030_10025988_pt1 | contig 10631 bp, 11 predicted proteins | sample 812S3MmetaG_FD_121299 | JGI IMG/M metagenome (GOLD analysis project Ga0182030, IMG submission 121299) | Permafrost microbial communities from Stordalen Mire, Sweden - 812S3M metaG (Illumina Assembly) | ecosystem: Environmental > Terrestrial > Soil > Wetlands > Permafrost | place: Sweden... | reverse complement strand
GCGGCTTCTTGTTCTCGCGCTCCTTGCCTCGACTGGCTTCAGTGCCGCGGACATCGATGTAATCCAGCCGGATCAGGCGGTCAAAGAGCTCGACGGCGCGCTGGTCATCCATGTGGGCTTTCCGGTTCTCTACCGCTCCACGCATATCCCCGGCAGCGTCTACGCCGGTCCGGGCTCTAAGGACGAGGGGATTGCCGACCTGAAAAAGGCGGTCGCGTCCCAGCCCAGGACACGCGAAATCATTCTCTACTGCGGGTGCTGTCCTTTTGACAAGTGTCCGAACATTCGCCCAGCCTTCGCGGCGCTGCGCGGGATGGGGTTCACGCACGTCCGCGCGATGATGCTCGCAACCAATCTGAAGACGGACTGGAGCGACAAAACCTACCCCATTGAGAAGCGCGCGGAGCAGACGCCGTAGTTTGGCCCCCCGATTGCCAAAGCCAGAGTGAGGATTAACACCATGCCCCGGTTTGAACGCATTCTGTTTCCGGTAGATTTTTCTGACCGGTCCCGTGCCGCAGCCCCCTTCGTGCTCTCGATGGCGCAGCGTCACAAGGCGCACGTCGTGCTGCTGCACGCGCTGCAGCCTCCGCCGCCGGTTTATGCCGGGATGAATACGGTTTACCCCGAGGTCTACGATTTCGAAGGGCTGTCCGCCGATCTGCGCGCCGAGCTTGCAAAGTTCGCCGAGGCGGAACTGCCGAAGGTGGATGTCACTTGTTTCGTCGAAATGGGCGAGGCCGCGGCGGTGATCACCACTTACGCCGAAACCGAAAATATCGGCCTCATCATGATGCCGACGCATGGCTATGGCGCGTTTCGGCGCGCGCTGCTGGGCTCGGTCACCGCCAAGGTCCTGCACGACGCGAAGGTCCCCGTGTGGACCGCGGCGCACGCCGAGGAGCCTTCGCATCGCGCGCATCCGGCGCCGCGGCGCGTCATCTGCGCTGTCGACCTGAAGCCGAAGAGCCGCGCTGTGCTGGAGTTCGCCGCCGACATCGCAGCGGAAACCGACGCCACGCTGGAACTGGCTTACATGCCGCCCGAAGGACAAACGGAACTTCTGCCCGCCGAGACCAGGCTGCACGAACTTCTCGGCGAGGTGACGGCCGGCAAGCGGGTCAAGATTCACGAAAACGAGGACGCCGCAGATGTCGAGGTGCTGGTCAACGGAGGCAGCGTAGCGGACAAAGTGCGCGACCTCGCGATTCGGCGCCGCGCGGACCTCGTCGTGATCGGCCGCGGCTGCACGCATCAGGGCATTGACCGGCTGCTGGCGACTTCATACGCCATCGTGCGCGAAGCGCCCTGCCCCGTCCTGAGCGCCTGAGCACCGCCGTTTTTTGTGAGATCATTTCCAGCATAGGAGGGCTACGTAATGCCCCGCTTTTCCAGTGCTGAATTAACAGTGCTCGCGCTCCTTTGCGCGCTGCCTTCCGCGGCGCAGACTGCGCCTGCAAAGCTGGCCGCTAAAGCCACTGCCGGCGGCCATCCCGACCTGAGCGGCTACTGGACTAACGCCACGCTCATCCCGCTCGAACGTCCGGCCGGACTGGGCACGAAGGAGTTTTATACCGAAGCCGAGGCCATTGCGATGGACAAAGAGCGCGTCCGCAAAGAGAACAGCCAGGCGAAGGATGACATCCACTACGACAACGTGATCTGGCAGAAGGAGACGTTCTCCAAAGTCACCTCGCGGCGCACGTCGATCGTTTTCGATCCGCCCGACGGCCATCTTCCCTCGCTGAACGAAGCGGGCAGGAAGCGCGCCCTCCTCGAAGAAGAAGCCGCCAAACGTCGCGACCGCGCCGAAAGCGCCGACGCGCGGAGTCTGGGTGAGCGATGCATCGCGTGGGGCAACGAAGGGCCGCCGATGCTGGGCTCCACCTATAACGCGAATCTCGAGCTGGTCCAAACGCCCGGCGCGCTGGCGATTCATCACGAGATTATTCACGGCGTGCGCATCATCCCTGTTGCCGGGCCGACCGAGGGCCGACCGCACCTGCCTTCCGACATCCGCCAGCTCGGCGGCGATTCGCGCGGCCACTGGGAAGGCGACACGCTGGTTGTCGACACCACGAATTTCACCGATCAGACCAACTTCCGCCCGCCGCCCGGCACAGGCCGCCAGGACATCTTCGCCAGCCGCGACCTGCACGTCACCGAGCGCTTCACGCGCACCGACGCCGACACCATCGTTTACCGCTTCACCGTGGATGATCCGTCGACCTGGACGAAACCCTGGTCGGGCGAGATGCTGCTGAAGAAGACGGAAGGCCCGATCTTCGAGTATGCCTGCCACGAGGGCAACTACGGGCTCGCGAACATCCTGGCCGCCGCTCGCGCGAAGGAGCAGGGCAGGTAAAAGCGCACAGCAATACAGCATTCGCTACATTGGTCTGGTGCCCCAGATTCTCGATGGTAACTCCGTACGTGACCAGATAAAAGCAGAATGCCGCCCGCGCGTCGAGCGTGTCCGCGCGCATGCCGGCCGCGTGCCCGGCCTCTCGGTTGTGCTTGTGGGGAACAACCCCGCTTCCGAAGTTTACGTCCGCAGCAAGACGAAAACGGCCGCTGAACTCGGCATGCACAGCGAGACGATCACGCCGGATGCTTCGATCTCAACCGAAGCTCTTCTCGAACTCATTCGCGAGCTCAATGCGCGGCCCGAAGTCGACGGCATTCTCGTGCAGCTTCCTCTCCCCGCGCATATCGATTCGCAGAAAATTCTGCTCGCGGTCGCGCCTGAGAAAGACGTCGACGGCTTCCATCCCTGCAACGTCGGTCTGCTTTCCACCGGACGCCCCGGCCTCCGCCCGTGCACCCCCGCGGGCGTGATCCAGATCCTGAAGCGCTATCAGATTCCGATAGCCGGGAAAAACGCGGTCGTGCTCGGGCGCAGCGACATTGTCGGCAAGCCGATGGCGATGCTTCTGCTGCAGGAGAATGCGACGGTCACCATCTGCCACTCGAAGACGCGCGATCTGCCTGGCGTGTGCCGCGCCGCGGACATCCTCGTTGCCGCGATCGGCAAACCCGCCATGGTGACAGCCGATTACATCCGGCCCGGGGCCGTGGTGGTGGATGTCGGCATCAACAAGGTGGATAGCCGCGCCGAGGCGGAACGCATCTTCGATCCTTCGCGCCTTCCCGACTTCGATCGCCGCGGCAGCCTGCTCGTCGGCGATGTGCATCCCGGCGACATGGCGCGGGTCTCATCGGCCTATACGCCGGTGCCCGGAGGCGTGGGTCCGCTGACGATCGCGATGCTGATGAGCAATACGATCGACTCCGCCGAACGGCGCACGGGATTGTCCTGACGCGGATGCTGAAAGTCGGCCTGACCGGCGGCATGGCCTGCGGCAAAAGCTTTGTCGCGGCGGAGCTTTCAAAGCTGGGCTGCCATATCATTGAAGCCGACGAGGTGGGACACGAGGTGCTCGAACCAGGCGGCGAGGCCTATGACGCCGTGGTGGCGGGCTTTGGTCCGGAGATTCTCGACGCACACGGCCGCATAGACCGGACGCGCCTCGGGGCGCGCGTTTTCGGCGATCCCGCGCAGCTCGAAAAACTGAACGCGATCGTGCATCCGGCCGTGCGTACGCGGGCCACGCGGGCCTTCGCCGAGATCGGCGCGCGCGACCCGCACGGCATCGTAGTCTATGTCGCGGCGATCCTGCTCGAGTCCGGCGCTTACAGGGAAGTCGATAAAATAATAGTGGTCAGCTGCGGGCGGGCGCAACAGATGGAGCGCGCGATGCACAGGCCCGACGCGACCGAGGCCGGTGTGCTGGCGCGTCTGGAACGCCAGATGCCGCTGGAAAAAAAGAAAGAATTTGCCGACTATATCATTGATACCAGCGGTGCGAAAGAAGACACGCTGCGTCAGACCGACATGGTGTACCGGGAACTGAGGAGACTCGAAACATGAGACCAAGAGCGCTCATTCTGACCTTTCTGCTGGTGGCGGGATTCTGGTTCGTCACCGAGCACGGCAACTGGACAGTGCAGCAACTGATTCAGCCCATCTCGAGAAACGGCAAGCTCTGGTCTGACCCGGTGACCGCCCGCGGCGCCACTTTCGGCGCGGACGAGCAGAACAACATCGACATCTACAAGGCCAACAGCCGCGCCACCGTGAACATCACCAGCGTGGTGTATGAGCGCGACTTCTTCTTCCAGGTATTTCCCAAAAAAGGCATTGGCTCAGGATTCATCATCAACGAAGACGGCGAAATTCTCACCAATAATCACGTGGTTTCCGGCTCGCGCAATATCACGGTGACGCTGGAGGACAAGAAGCAGTATACGGCCACCGTGCTCGGCATCGACCGGCGCAGCGATCTCGCGATTCTCAAAATCAAGGCGGACCGGAAGCTGCCGTTCGTTCATCTCGGCGATTCCGACAAGCTGGTGGTCGGGCAGAAAGTGCTGGCCATCGGCAACCCGTTCGGGCTCGAGGGAACGCTCACCACGGGTATCGTGAGTTCGCTCGGCCGCAGTCTGGAAGGTGAAGAGGGCAACACGCTCGAAGGCCTGATCCAGACCGACGCCGCGATCAACCCCGGCAACAGCGGCGGACCGCTGCTCGATTCCAGCGGCAACGTGATCGGCATTAACACTGCGATTTACGGCTCTCAGACCGCGAGCGGAGAAGCGGGCAGCATCGGCATCGGCTTCGCCATGCCGATCAATCGCGCCAAGGAAAAGCTCGAAGAGTATCGCACCACGGGACACATCTCGCGTCCGGTGCTCGGCATATCACAGACTTTCTTCGTGCAGGGCGACCTGGCCGAAGCGCTCGAAATGCCGACGTCCGGCGGCCTCCTCATCGAAACCATCGAAGACAGATCGCCCGCCGCGGAAGCCGGCCTGCGCGGCTACACGCGTGTGGTGATCGTCGGCGGCCGAATCCGCCTGGGCATCGGCGGCGATCTGATCGTCGCCATAGACGGCAACCCCGCATCGAGCCAGGACGCCTTGCAGCGCGCGCTGAGTCAGAAGCGGCCCGGCGAAAAGATGGTGCTGACGATCTATCGCGCCAACCGCACCATGAAGGTCACGGTGACGCTGGGATCCGCGCCGGAAGCGTTGTAACGCCGGCGCTGTGACTCAGGAAAAAGGCTCAGGAAAAGACCGGCCGCGGGGCCGTACCTTTTAAATCTCTTCGGCGTCCGCCAGGCAATCCGCAATTTCGCTGTGCGTGATGGCCCCTTCCTTAATCACCTTCCACTCGATCTCGGTGATATCCACCGTGCTCGCCCCCGTGCCTTCGCAGTCGCCGCCGTCGAGCACCAGGTCCACGCTGCCATCCATCACACCGAATACTTCGATACCCGCGCGGCACGTGGGTCGTCCGGAAATGTTCGCGCTCGTTGCAATGATCGGCTGATTCAGCCGCGCGATGAGCTCATCGGTCACTTTGCAGCGCGCCTGCCGCACCGCGAGGCGTCCGGTATTTCCCGTCGCGCGCAGGGGCACCTTTGGCGAGGCCGGCATGATGATTGTCAACGGTCCCGGCCAGAACTTGCGCGCCAGCAGATGGAACCACGGTGAAATTTCGCGCGCCAGTTCTTCCACCATCAGGGAATCGCGCACCAGCATGGGCAGCGCGCGGTGGATTTCGCGGCCCTTGGCCTCGTAGACCTGCCGCACGGCACGCACGCTGAAAGGATCTGCTACCAGCGCGTAAAGTGCGTCGGTAGGAACGGCAACCACGAGTCCGCGCCGGATGGCTGCCACCGCCCGGTCCAGCGCTTCCGATGAGGGATCGAGAGGATCGATCTCGATCAGGTCCGTAGCCACGACGGTAAGCGTAACACAGGGACCGTTTCTGTTCCCCGCCCGCGCAGGCGGCGACAGAGCGTGCCGCTCCCCTGGGGTCACGGTTCTGAAGCGCGCGCGTCAGCAAGCGGCACCGTAACCCGGTGCTTAGCCGGCTACGGCCGTTTCCATCTGCGCTTCCTGATTGCGTGGCTCAAACGAATAACCGAACCCGCGCACCGAATGAATCAGCCGCGGCGCTGAGGCGTCCTTCTCAATCTTCTGCCGCAGCCGCAGGATGTAGACGTCAACAGTGCGGTCGGTGATGGCACGGTCCTGTCCCCATACGGCATTCAGCAGCTGTTCGCGGCTGAAAACCACGCTCGGCCGGCTCATCAGAAACTCGAGCAGACGGAATTCAGTGGCCGTGAGCGAAAGGTTTTCCCCGCCCAGTTTCACCTGACAGCTGCTCCGGTCGAGCTCCACTCCGCCTGCCTTGAGCAGACGGGACGGCGCGGTCTGGGAACGGAACTGCAGCTTAATGCGGGCGATCAGTTCGCGGATGAAGAACGGTTTGACGATATAGTCGTTCGCGCCCAGTTCCAGGCCGACGATGCGGTCGGTCTCCGAAGCGCGGGCGGTCAGGAAGATGATCGGCGTCTGCGCCAGCTCAGGGTCGTTCCGGATGCCTTTGCAGATGTCGAGCCCGTCGGAATCGGGCAGCATGATGTCGAGAAGAACCAGGTCGGGTCGAACCCGCCGGCAAAGGTCGAGGGCGCCACGGCCGGTCTGCGATCCGGTGAGAAGAAAGCCCTCCCGCTCCAGATTGTATTTGAGGAGCGCGAAGAGGTCGGTATCGTCTTCGATGAGTACTATTCGTTTTGTCACGGCACTTTCAGCGTAACGGGATTCACGTTACAGGAGGGTTAACTTGCCGTAAACGGTGAATGAAGAAGCGCGCGCGGCAGATGGTCCAGGCGGTTGTGCGCGATCAGGAAATTTCAGGGCGTTTCGAAGCGGTAGCCGAAGCCTCGCACCGTGACCAGAAAAACCGGCTCGTCGGCCTTCTCCTCAATCTGTTCGCGCAGCCGCCGGATGTGCACGTCCACCGTGCGCGGGGTCACGAAATGCTGCTCGCCCCACACTTCACGCAGCAGCTGTTCGCGCGACCACGCAGTCCCCGGGTGCATCAGAAAGAATTCCAGCAACCGGAATTCAGTCGACGTCAGCTCGATTTCTTTTTCGCCCTGCCCTTTTCCGTCCTGCCCCTTTTCAAGCTGATAGACCCGGCGCGCGGCGCGGTCCAGACGAAACGGCCCCATGTTCCATGCGGTCTGCGGTGAAGCGGGGCCGGTATTATCCTGGCGCCGCAGATGCGCTTTGATCCGCGCCACCAGTTCACGCGGGCTGAACGGTTTCGTCATGTAATCGTCACCGCCGATCTCGAGTCCGAGAACGCGGTCGACTTCCTCGGTGCGCGCGGTGAGAAACACCACCGGGGTGCGCGCCATCGGGCCCTGCCGGATCTGACGGCAAAGATCGAAGCCATCCTGCCCGGGCAGCATCACGTCGAGGACGATAAGGTCCGGCTGATAGGTCTCGAGATCGCGCAGCGTTTGGCCCGTGCCGTTGAGCAGTTTGACATCAAAACCGCCGCGCGTCAGGTTGTACTCGATCAGCGCAGCCAGCTCCGCTTCATCCTCGACAACGGCTATTTTTCGCGACATGCGGGATCGTTTATTTTACTGAACACTCTCTGTCAGCGTGGTCTTGCCTGCTTTACATGCCGCGCACGGGCAGATGCTGCGCAGGTGGTCGTACGAGTAGATGCCGGTGTTATGGCCGTCGCTCCAGACGATGCGCAGGGCATAGGTTCCCACCGGCTCGATCGACGTCATGCGCTCTTTCGGTTTGTACATCTGAAACGGGCCGGCGGGCATCTCGCTCGACTTCGGCCGCGGCTCTGTGCCGTGCGAGCCCGCGCAGGATGCGCAGGGGCACCAGTCGCGCAGGTAGACGACGTCATATGAGCTGTGATGCCCGTCCTTCCAGTCGATTTCGATGCCCTTCGATTTGGAAATGGCGATGTGTTCGGGGTCGCTTATCGGATTGCTCATTTTTGATCGGGACGCGCCACGTCTCTCAGTTGTTGATCGGGACGCGCCACGTCTCTCATTGATTAACGAGACGCTCCACGTCTCTCACACCGGAGATGCGGCGGAACGCGCTGCAGAGTTTTTCCAGCTGCTTCTTGTCGCGCACGTCGACCGTCATTTCGACCATCGCGCTGTCGCCGCTGTCTGCCTTGGCTTCGAGGCTGCGCACGTTGCATTTTTCGTCGGACAGAACGCTGGTGAGCTGGTGCAGCAAACCCGGCCGGTCGTCGGTGTGGACCACGATGCGCACCGGGAAGGTATCGCTCGCCTCGCGCGCCCAGTCGACATCGATCTTGCGCTCGGAATCGTACATCAGATTCTGCACATTGGGACACTGGCGCGAATGCACCGCGATCCCCTTGCCGCGCGTCACATACCCTACGATGGCCTCGCCTTTGATCGGGTTGCAGCACTTCGCGCGGTACACCATGACGTCCGCCACGCCGTGCACTTTGATAACGGCGTCGTCGGCCTTCTGCCTGTACCCCTGGGCGGGCGGCTGTTCGAGCGCAGGCGCGGGAGCCGGCGCCGGTTCTTCCGTTACCTGCTCGGGCGCCGATTTCTGCAGCACCTGACGTGCCGAAAACTTGCCGTAACCGAGCGCCGCGTAGAGATCTTCGATCTTGCCGAGCCCGTATTCACCGGCCACGCGCTCGAGTTCAGTCTTCTGAATCCGGCTGAGCTGCACACCGAGGCGGCGCGCTTCCTTTTCGAGATACTTCTGCCCAATCTCGATGGCCCGCTCGCGCTCGTTCTCGTTGATGATGTGCTTGATTTTGTTCCGCGCCCGCGATGTCTTGACGATCGCGAGCCAGTCTTTGCTCGGTTCATGACCGGCCTGGGTCAGCACATCCACGATCTCGCCGTTGCGCAGCACGTAACGCAGGGGCACGATACGGCCGTTGACCTTCGCGCCGATACACGTGTTGCCGACTTCGGAGTGCACGGCGTAAGCAAAATCGATCGGACACGAACCGGAGGGAAGAACGATGACGTGGCCTTTGGGCGTGAAACAGTAAACTTCTTCCGGATAGAGATCCACCTTGAGGGTGGACATGAATTCGCCCGGATCGCGCATCTCCTGCTGCCACTCGACCAGCTGCCGCAGCCACGCGACGCGCTGATCGTCCTGAATCCCGCGCTTGCCTTCCTTGTACTTCCAGTGCGCCGCGATGCCTTCCTCGGCGATACGGTGCATTTCTTCCGTGCGGATCTGAATCTCGAAGTGCTTGCCGTCCGGCCCCACCACCGACGTGTGCAGCGACTGATACAGATTCGGCCGCGGCATGGCGATGAAATCCTTGATGCGCCCCGGCACGGGAGACCATTCGTTGTGGATCACGCCCAGCGCGTGATAGCAGCTCTTCACCGAATCCGTGATGATGCGGATGGCGAGCAGATCATAAACCTGCTCGATCGAGATCTTCTGCTTCTTGAGCTTCTGATAAACGGAGTACGCGCGCTTTACCCGCGCTTCGACGCGCGCCGGGATGCCTTCGCGCCGCAGCTCCGCTTCCACCGTGCGCTTCATGCGTTCGAGATACTCTTCGTTCGCCGCGCGCTGCGATTCGATCGTCTTCGAAATTTCCGCGAAAGCTTCAGGATCCAGATAGCGGAAGGAAAGATCCTCGAACTCGCCGCGCACCTTGCCCATGCCGAGCCGGTGGGCGATGGGCGCGTAGATCTCGAGGGTTTCGCGCGAGATCCGCTCCTGCCGCTCCGGACTCAGGCTCCCGAGGGTGCGCATGTTGTGCAGCCGGTCGGCCAGCTTCACGATGATCACCCGGATATCGTTGACCATGGCCAGCAGCATCTTGCGATAGTTCTCGGCCTGGCGGTCTTCCGCCGAGAAGAAATTGATCTTGCTCAGTTTGGTGACGCCGTCGACGCAGCGCGCGACCTCTTCGCCGAAGTTCTTCTGGATATCCGCCGCCGTGACGCTGGTGTCTTCGACGATGTCGTGCAGCAGCCCGGTCTCAATGCTGATCGCATCCATGCGCATGCCCGCGAGGATCTTCGAGACTGCCAGCGGATGGCACATGTAGGGCTCGCCCGAGGCGCGCTTCTGGCCCGCGTGATACTGCGAGGCGAAATGATACGCCTTCTCGATGGGCGCGAGATCGTCCTTCGGGCGTGTTTCGCGAAGGGTTGCCAGCAGGTCTTCGAAATCGCGTGTTTCGGCGGGGTCGGCGCGCGATACCGTGCCCGGCGGCGCAGGTAGTTCTACGCTGGCTTCGGAACCGGACACCGGGGGCACTCCTCTATTCTATGAGGCAGCCACATTAGCAGAAACCGCTGACGTTGATTCAGGCTGGCCTGCCCGATTTTCCTGCAGTCACCCGCATAAGCCACGCGAGCAGGATGCCGCTGAACAGCGCGACAGCTGCATCAGCGATGAGGCCAGTCCACAGGATGTCGCCTCGACCGGTCGCGCTGAAGAGCCCCGCATCGTAATAGATCGTGAATGGTACGCCGCGGGGAAAACCGCAATCGTGGCAGGCCGGCCGGCGAACAAAGTCGAGCCCGTTGATGATCGCGAACACTCCAAAGGACCACGCTAATCCGACACTCAGGCTGCTTCGAATTCCCATGGACTGACCCCCAAGAGTGAGACACGCGGAATGAACCCAGTTGTCATCGAATGGAGAGAACGATGGCAAGATGGCGACGTCACACGAAAGAGTTCAAGCGGCAAGCGGTGGAGCAGATGAG
>Ga0182030_10025985_pt1 | contig 10631 bp, 9 predicted proteins | sample 812S3MmetaG_FD_121299 | JGI IMG/M metagenome (GOLD analysis project Ga0182030, IMG submission 121299) | Permafrost microbial communities from Stordalen Mire, Sweden - 812S3M metaG (Illumina Assembly) | ecosystem: Environmental > Terrestrial > Soil > Wetlands > Permafrost | place: Sweden... | reverse complement strand
TGGTGGAGACCTTTTGGACCCCTCCGCTGATTCTGAAAGGCTTACCTGCTGCCGAACTCCCCAACTGCGAAAGACAGGCTAAGAGGCTGAAATGCTCCAGATGATAGGGATATGGCAAAAGGAATGCGACGTTCAGCAAGACCAAGAACAGGTAAACGTCGAAGAGAACAAGCCCCCACGTTGGAGCGCCTCGTTTTACTGGCGTGCGCCCTTACCGGTCGCGGGTCAGCCCTAGCGCGCGAATGCGCTTATGCAGATTCGTTCGTTCCATCCCTAGCGCGCGTGCCGCTCCTGACACGTTCCACTGGGATTCTTCGAGCGCGCGGAGCAGGTGCTCGCGCTCGGCGTGTTCGCGAGCTTCGTGAACCGTCGACTTCGTTCCGGTCTCGCGGGCCAGCCGGAGTTCGACGGGAATCGCGGCGCGGGTGATGCGTTCGCCCGTGGTGAGGATGGCCATGCGCTCCACCATATTGCGCAGCTCGCGCGCGTTGCCGGGCCAGTGGTAGTGCTCGAAGGCCTCGAACACCTCGGGCTCGATCGTTCGCGGACGGAAGCTGTTGCGGCGCGTGAAATCGTCCAGGAAATATTCCGCCATGGGGCGCAGATCCTGCGGGCGCTCGCGCAACGCCGGGACGCGGATGGGAACGACGCTGACGCGATAGAAGAGGTCTTCGCGGAATTTACCCTGTAACACGAGCTGAGTGAGATCGCGGTTGGTTGCCGAAATCACACGGACATTCACGCGGATATTCTGCTCGCCGCCTACGCGATGGAATTCGCCTTCCTGAAGCACGCGCAGCAGCTTGGCTTGCGAGCCGGCGTGCAGATCACCCACTTCATCCAGGAATAGAGTGCCGCCGTCGGCCAGTTCGAACTTGCCGCGGCGTCCGGCGGTTGCGCCGGTGAACGCGCCTTTCTCATGCCCGAAGAGTTCGGATTCAATCAGCTCCGTGGGGATCGCGGCGCAGTTGACCTTCACGAATGGGCCGGCCGCAAAAGGGCTATTGGCATGCACGTGCTCGGCCAGCAGTTCCTTGCCGGTTCCGGATTCTCCGATCAACAGGACGCGCGCATCCGATGACGCCGCCATGGAAGCCTGCTCCACGGTGCGAACGAAGGCAGGGCTGGTGCCGATCATCTTCGGACCCGGTCCGACAATCTCGCGCAATTTCTGGTTTTCGGTGCGCAGGGCGGATTGCGCCAGCGCATTTTTCAAGGCAACGAGGACCTTGTCGCGGCTGAGCGGTTTTTCGAGGAAATCGAAGGCTCCGGCGCGGGTGGCTTCGACGGCGTCGGCGATGGTTGCGTGGCCGGAAATCATGACCACCGGGGCAGGAATCTCGCGGGCCTGCACCATGCGGAGGAGATCGATCCCGTTGCCATCGGGAAGCCGGACGTCGAAGACGAAGACGTCGGCTTTTCCCAGGTCAGGGAAAGTTTGGAATTCCTTCACGGATCGGAAGGCGTTGACGCTGTAGCCTTCACGTTCCAGAATCAAGCGCAGGGAGCGCCCGATATTCTCTTCGTCATCCACAATCAAAACGCGGCGCTGATTCATGGGTGATGTTTTGGAAGGACAACGCGGAAGGCGGCTCCGCCCAGTTCGCCCGCGACGAGCAAAATGTCGCCGCCGGTGAGCAGCGCGCATTTGCGGGCGATGGAGAGCCCCAGGCCCATACCGCGCTTCTTAAAGGAGATGGTCGGCTGGAACAGAGACTTGCGGGCCAGATCGCTCAGGCCGGGGCCGGAGTCATGCACCTCAATGACCACGCGCTCGTCGTCCGATTCGGTGCGCGCCATGATGCGGCCGCCTTCGCCGGCAGCTTCGGCGGCGTTTTCCAGCAGGTTCACCAGGATGCTACGCACCAGGTCCTGATCGGCCATCACCGGGACGGCCTGCTCAGCGAGCCGAACGGCGTACTCGATTTCGGGATGGCTGCGGCGCAGGAAAGCAATGCGCTCTTCGACGACGGCGTTTATATCGAGCGGCTCCGGACACATGGGAGGCTCGGTTGAAAACTCGGAGAAGGCGCGAATGCGGCGCTCCAGGGATTCGACTTCGTCCACCACGATCTGGGCGGCTTGTTCCAGGAAAGCGCGCTGGGATTCGAGCGGCCCATCGGAATGGCGGGCAACCATTTCCTCTACCGTCAGGCGGATGGGGGTGAGGGAGTTCTTGATTTCGTGGGCGGTTTTGCGGGCCAGCACCTGCCAACTGGCGAGCTGGGTGAGGTAAACGAGGCGATCGCGGCTTTGCTGGAGTTGGGCGGCGGTGTTGTTGAAGGCGGCGGTGGCGATTCCGATTTCGTCATTCTGCGCAGGGTGCAGGCGAGCGGCAAAATTGCCGCTCGCCAATTCGGTGAGCCCGGAAGCGAGGTCGCGGATGGGTTTACTGACACGCCTCGCGACATAGGCCAAAACGGCGAACGAAGCCAGCCAGATAAAAACGGTGATTAGAATCAATGTGAAATTGAAGCCCCGGCGCAGGTCCCGCGAGCGCTCGACGTCCACCAGGGCGCGCGCGTCGCGGAATTCGCTGGAGATTCGGCCCAGATTCAGGCGCAGCGGTTTTGAAAAAACATCGATACCGCCGGGCCCACGGCGGAACAGGAACAGTTTGTCCCCGGCAAGGGCGAATCGTTGGCTCTCGGTGCTGGCCCAAAAGTCCTGTTGCTCGGCGTCGAAATCGGGCGGAGCGACGGCCTGGGGAGCGGCGCGGCCGGCATCCGCATCCGCTTCCAACGACTCGCGCGAGGCATCATAATACTCGCGCCCGGCGTCGTGCAGGGACCGCGAAGTGGAATCCAGCCTTGCGATGGACGAGTAGCTGAGGCTGCGCTCCAGAAGAGAGGACGACATCCACAATGTTGCCGCGAGGGGAACGGCTGTGGCGGCGACAAAAATAAGCGTCAGGCGTGTGCGGAGGGTCTTCATCCGGATCAGAATGCCTTCGAACGCAGTTCGGCGAATGAGTACGGACCGGCGTCGAGCGTCCAGTGAGGCTGCGCGGAGCCGGCGGGGCGGCTAAAGACTTCGACCAGCCGGGTGAGGTCGATGCCCGATCCGCCAATGAAATCGAGGCCTGTCTTCGAATCCTCGGCCCGAAAATCGAAACGAAGCCAGAAGGCGCGGTCCTGCGGCAGGGCGCTGGCATTGAGCGTCAGATTGTCGAAGACCCAGTTTTGGGCAGCTTCGAGGGTGAGGTGGGACGCGGTGCGCTTGTTCTGCTGCAAACGGATGACGGAGAATTTTTCCTCCCAGATGTCGTAGCTGACGGCGAAACGGGCAACGGAGCGGGTTTGGACGGTCTGATTTCCGTCCACGGAAAGGCTGAGCTGACCGACGAAGGAGACCACCGCGCCATCATGCAGACGTTCCAGGGTTTTGCCGGTGAGAAAGGCGAGGTGCGGGGCGGCGATACGGAGATAATCGCCGTCGAGGCGCGCGGCAAGCTGCTGAGCACTGAGGGCTTTCGCGAGATGGAGACCTGTAAGCGGAGCGCCGACAAGCGCGATCAGCCATTTCCTGCGCGAGAATTTCATCAATAGTTCATTCCAACCATAAACACGGGCTCTACCCGACCCTGCCGGAACGGAAACGCCAGAGCCAGGTTAAAGACGCTTTGCCGATAGCCGATGCCCATCGAACTACGAACTGGAGCGGCTTGTCCCTGATTCGAGAGCACACCCGCATCGTAGAAGACTTCGAGGGACGACGGTTTTTCCCAGGAGTTCATCCGAAAACTGTAATCGACGGAATTGTGCAGGATTCGGTTTCCTCCCAGTGGATCGATTTCATACCGGTTCCATCCGCGCAGAAGAGAACTCGTCCCGACCACGAAACGTTCGTAAAGGGGCGCGTTGCCGGATACTTCGCCCGCCAAGGCCTCGTCCGCTAGTGTACTCCGCCCGAGCTTCACGGAATACCGGGCGGCGGCGTTGTGCCGCGTGTAGTGGTAATCGCCGCCGATGCCGTAGGCGGAGCGGAGGGTGTAGCTGGCGTCGAATTGCTGGGGCTCGGCAAAGCCTTCGATGGGGTTGGAATAACGAACGATGGCGACGATGGCATTGGCGTTGCGGGCCGAAATGGCGGGGTTTTCCATGTCCATTTGCTCGAAGCTGACGCCTACGGTTACGGTAAGGGGTTTGGCGATCAGGAAAATGGCCTCGGGCTGAAGGTTCCTGCGCGAGCGGTAAAGGTCCGGCTGGGCCGGACCATCAGCCAGCGCGGTGGCCGGATTCCACTGCTCATGGAAATCTTCGATGAGGAACGCCGTGCGCAGCCGATCGCTACCGGCGTTGAGATTTTCGTAGGCCGCGGTGACGCCGGAGAAGCGCTCGGTGAGTTCATCGCCGTCGCTGACGAGCCCGACACGCACGACGTTGGTGCGAGCGATGGTGGTGGAAGCCTGCGCCTCGGCAGTCCAGCCCTGGTTTGAATGGTAGAGGAATTTCGGTACAGAGACGTCGAATTCGACCGAGCGACGCTCCGCCACGAGCAGAACGCGGACCCGGTCTGGAGTTGTGCCGCGCACGATATGCGGCTCGACGGAGCGGAGGTGGAGCTGTTTGCGGATTTCCTGCGCGAGTTCATCGAACTGCGCCGGATCGAAGCGCGCACCGATCATGCTGGCCACCCGCTTTTTCAGCGACTGGGGCAACATCGGCTGCGCCTCTCCGGCGACTTCGATGCTCTCAACGGTGTATCGGGAGTTAACGTTGTCTTCGGCCACCAGGCGCATGGATGGCTGCTGATTCCCGAATGAAACTTGCGGGAATAAGAAAGCCCCCCCAGCGACGAGAGAGCTTAGCAGCAGAAATCTCATGGTTCACCCTTGTGGCACGAGAAGTGCCAGCCGCTGACAACCTTTAGCTACTACAACTTCGGAGAAACAATAGTGTGCCCGCCCGGCACAGGTGTTGGTAGGATTTGGAACCGGAACCTTCAGTAGACCTTTTGTTAAAGACTTTTGTTAAAGAGCGGTTATTGCCTGGAAGCACCCAAACGGATCAAAGGACTTTGGCAAGCTCGGTCGCAAAGGCACTTTGCGGCTCCGCGTTGCGGTCCCTGGTCTTTTTGGGCCTTCGAATTGGGGCGGCAGCACTTCGAGAGTCGTTGCCGACGGCACTGGTTACGGGTTGTCCTTTGCCCTTGGTAGGTTGAGCAGGGTTCGCGCGAAGGAGTTTATCTTCGAGCGGCGCACGATCAAAACGACGTATGATCGCCTGCATTTCATCTACGGTAGGCGCTTCCACAAACGCAAAGCCCTTCGACTCTTGCGTCTCGTGATTGCGAATCACTTTCACGGAATCTGCAACCAGATCCTCCGCGGTCAGCCATTGTTTGATATCGTCCGCGGTGACCCATGCGGGCAGATTACCTAGAAAAACGGTAAAGCTCATTCAGTTAGTTCTGTTTACTCCGTTAGGTTGGGGTTTGGCACTCAAGAAGGCGGGTTCCGTTCTCTGCCAGCTTGATCGTAACAGAGCGCAGGAGCAATTCGCAAATGAAAATTCGTCCAAGTCGTTGCAAATGGAGATGAAAAGTCCCCTAAATCTGATGTGATCGCCGTAGCGCGGGACCCGAGATCGCTTGAAATTTGATGCGTACCGGCGCGGAAGGATTCACGCGATACGTCGAAGTGATGGTCAAGAAGCAGGCGTTACCCTTTGGCGGGAACGCCTTGAGACCGGCGGCGCACGTAGAAAACGAGTCCACCGAGGCCACCCAGATCGAGGGCCCAGGTGAGTGGGGCGCCAGGCTCGGGCATTCCAAGGAATTCCTGGGGCGGTCCGCCACCCTGAGGGGAATAGACCGTGACACCCGAATCCGTCGAGTAGGAAGGCGCGTGGGCTGACGCGTAGTTTAACCACGCGACGGCGTTATTATAATCGCTGCCGGAAAGGTAGCTGAGGGGGTTTCCTTTCGCCGCGGGATCGAAAATCTGCCAGATCGCAAACTGGATATCGCCGGCGTAATCCGACGATGCACAGGAAGTGGTTCCGGGCGGGCAAGTGGCTCCGCTCATCAGCTGCTGCGCGAGGTAGGCGGCCTGTCCATAGTCCGCCTGTTGGGCCGACGCGCTCAATCCCATGCGCGTCGACATCATCGTTGCCGCGTTGGACGAGACAGTTGTGGTGTTGGCCTTCCAGGTTTCTCCCACATACGAGTCATCCGTGAAGTCATCACAAATGATCGGCACATTGGCCTGACCGTTGATGGTTGCGTAATAAGGGCCTACATAAACGCCAGCCAGGATATTGTTGCCCGCGCTGGTGAGGTCCATCGAGGCCTGCGAAAACACGCAAGGGGCAAATGAAAAGAGTCCGATAATACCCAGATATAAAGGTTGCCGAATGTTCATCCCGCTTCGCTCCAGAAACTGTATGTTGCCCAGGGATCACGCGAAGATTACAACCGGGGCAACAGTCAGGGTATCGTCTTCGTAAGACACTGTCAACGGGTTTTTAGTACTTTAGTACGCTTGTTAGGTTGCGAGGCAGGTCGCTAAAAGACCCTATATGGGAAGGCTAAGGGCCTACCCCACCTAAGTTGTTGATTCTGTGGAAATTGGAGCTGCTATTTTTAGACGGCACTTCAGTTGCGAAGCGGGCTATGAGGAGCCCTGAATTTGCCTGAAGACACAGCTTCGTCGAAGCCGCCCGGAAAGTCCAACTGGCTGCGGATGGCCGAGCTTTTGCGTCCTCACTGGAAGGCGCTAACCCTGGCATTTCTCGCGGTCCTCGGTGAGACCGGCGCGGACCTTCTGGATCCCTGGCCGCTGAAGATCATCGTCGATAACGTGCTGCAATCGAAGCACTTGCCAGGATGGCTGGCGACTGTCGTGAGCTATACGGCGGGGCACGACAAGCTCTCGATCCTCACTTTCGCGGTAGCGGCTGTGGCCGTAATCGCGGTAGTGGGAGCGCTCAGCTCCTATCTGGAGTCTTACCTGACTACCAGCGTTGGGCAATGGGTCATGCACGACCTGCGGCGGACGCTGTATCAGCATATTCACCAGCTTTCGCTCGCCGAACACGATGAAAAAAGGACCGGCGATCTGATTGGCCGGGTCACCAGCGACATTCAAGCCGTCCAGACGTTCATCACTTCGGCGTTGCTTGGGATGCTGGTGAGTACCCTGACCATCGCCGGGATGGTGGGGGTGATGCTGTACATCAACTGGCGGTTCACGCTGATCGCGTTATCGATTGTTCCCGCGCTTTTTCTGGTTGTGTTCTTTTTCACAAAACGAATCAAAAAAGCTTCGCGGGAAGTGAGGCAAAAGGAAACCGAGCTACTGACAACGGTTCAGGAGGTTTTCTCCTCGATTCGGGTGGTGAAGGCGTTTTCCCGAGAGGATTACGAACAGCGCCGTTTTGAGGAGCAGAGCCTGGATAACGTGGAGACGGCGCTGCACGCGCGCAAGCTGAAGGCGACGCTGGCTCCGATTGTGGAAGTGCTTGCCGCGGTGGGTACCTGCCTGGTTCTGGGTTACGGCGGACGTTTGGCGCTGAGCGGGGCCCTAAGCGTGGGAGACCTGATTGTCTTCCTCTCTTACCTGGGCAAGATGTATAAGCCAATGCGGGACCTTTCGAAAATGACGGACACGGTGTCGAAAGCGGCCGTCAGCTATGAACGAATTCTGGAGATTTTGAATACGGTGAGCCGACTGCGCGATCGACGGGGAGCGCATACTGCGCAGCCATTCCGGGCCCGGATCGAATTCAAGCGAGTCAGCTTCAGCTACACTCCCGACTGTCCGCTGTTGACCGATGTCAGTTTTGAAATCGAGCCGGGGCAGGTGGCGGCATTCGTGGGTCCGAGCGGGGCGGGAAAATCGACCATTGTGGGTTTGATTCCGCGCTTTTACGATCCGACCTCGGGTGAAGTGAAAATCGACGGGTTGGACATCCGCAACTATCGTTTGAAATCGGTGCGGGAGCAGATGAGCTTTGTGCTGCAGGATACGGTGCTTTTCCGGGCGCCCATCTGGCAGAACATCGCGTACGGAAGACCGGATGCGTCGCGAGCGGAAATTATTCGAGCCGCGGAACTGGCGAATGCCCACGAGTTCATTACGGAGATGCCGGAGGGTTACGACACGATGGTGGGGGAGCGTGGCGTCTCCCTGTCCGGAGGGCAGCGCCAAAGAATCGCGATCGCCCGCGCCGTGATCCGCAACACCCCGATCCTGTTGCTGGATGAACCCACATCGGGTCTGGACGCGGCGTCGGAGCGTACGGTCTTTGAAGCGCTGGACCGGCTGATGAAAGACAAAACGTGCGTGGTGATTGCTCACCATTTGGCGACCATCCAGCGGGCGGATGTCATTTTTGTGGTGAAGGACTTCCAGATCGCGGAAAGGGGAACGCATTCCGCGTTACTCGCGGCTAGCGGGTTGTATGCCGAGCTGTTTGGAATCCAGTCGCAGAATGTCCCGGCAGGGGAGTGAGATTAGAGGCGGTTCAGGTCCGCGATCCTCTCGCGCACGATGGTGGCGTATAGCTCTACTTGCTCTGGGGTGTAGCCGGCCGCGCTAAAACAATCGCGAACCTGCTGCGGGGTAAGCCGTCCCAGTAACTGACCGAGCCATTTCGCATCTGCCCGCGGAATCTTTTTCGCGATGGACTCCATGTGCGTGCGGGTGTAGTAGTTGGGAGCGTTCACCACAGAAACGAAGAAGGGACGACTGCTCATGAAGAAATCGACGGTTTGCGGTTCTTCATGTTGGATGAACCGGGTTTTCTGATAGTCGTGCAAATCGCTTTTTGACCGGGTGAGGCTGTTTCCGGTATTGCCGAAGCTAGCGCCCAGATCTGTGACTACGTAGCGCGGGCCTGCGCCCTTCTCCTCATAGATGGAGTTGTTGACTTCCTTCAGATCCCAATTGTTGATGAGGGCCATCATCACTCTGAGTCCGTTGAACTCACGCGTGCCGATGAAAGGATTGTCGAACCAGCTCCAGTTTCCTTTTTTCTTTTGGCCTTTCAATTTGCGCTCCAGACGGACGTCATGTACGACGCCGTCCGCTGTCACAAAATTGTTTCCTCGGGAGAGCTTGGGGAGTCCGTCTACGCGCAATTCGGGGAGGTAATAGTCCTCGTCGGCAAAATAGCCGGCGGCCCAGACAAGACGGGTGGCGGCGGTCTCAGACTTCACTTCCTGTCCCAGTTTGACTCTCCAGCGAACGCCCTGGTCGTCTACAACGTTGAATTTCGGCGATGTGCCATTCATGTCTTCGTCGATAAATTTGAACTTGCCGGAGGGCTGGTGTTCTTTTCCTCCGGGTCCGTCGAGGAGGTCGAGAGCTGCTATGTCGCCGCGATCCCGCCAAAGAGAGGCGCCTGTGGCGCTCTCTACGTGGTCCGCCTTAGGGGCCGAGTCGGCGGCGGGCGACGCGGCGACAAACGGGAGCGCGAAAAGGAGAGGAGCGGTTATGCAAAGAGTGTTCGATAGTTTGCAGTTCATATAGGTCCAGGCGTAGGTGCAGGCGCGGTTTGACTACCCGGCAGAGAGTTATGAGCAACTCCGTTGCCGTTGTTTTGGCACCCCAGTTGCAGCCGAAAATATTTGATGAAGCTGCTGGTACAACCGCGAGACGGCGCCGCACCTCTTCTGGCTGCAATTCAAGGTGCGAAGAAGAGCATCGATATTCTGATCTTCCGGTTCGACATCAAGGAGATTGAGAACGCGTTGAAGGCGGCTTCCGACCGGGGCGTTGCCGTGCGGGCCCTGATCGCCCAAACCAACCGAGGGGGCGAAACCAAGCTGCGCAGCCTCGAAATGCGATTTCTAGAGGCTGGGATTACAGTGGCGCGAACGGCGAACGATTTAGTTCGATATCACGGGAAGATGATGATTGTGGATCGCCGCTCGCTGTACCTGTTATCGTTCAACTTCGTTCACCTGGATATCGATCATAGCCGCGGCTTCGGCATCGTGACAACAAACGTCAGGATGGTGAGCGAGGCCCTGAAGCTCTTTGACGCCGACAGCAACAGAACGGAGTATGTTGCGGGCTCGGACGCCTTTGTGGTGAGCCCTGTGAACGCCCGGGAGCAACTCTCGGCTTTCATTAAAAAGGCACGGAAACAACTGTACATCTACGACCCGAAAATCGCGGACCGCCGGATCATCCGCATGATCGAAGACCGGGTTCACGATGGCGTGGATGTGAAAATTATCGGTTCCGTGACACCCCAGAAGCCGGGTCTGACGATTTCGCGCCTGACCAGAATGCGCCTGCACACCCGGACGATCATTGTGGATAGAAAGCGGGCGTTTGTGGGAAGCCAAAGTCTGCGCCAACTGGAGCTCGAATCACGGCGGGAAATCGGCATCATCATGCACGATGCGAAGGTTGTGAATACCCTGCTCTCGACGTTTGAACAGGACTGGGCGGCGACGGGTTACGAAGAGACTTCCGCATTTGCCGGTAAGCTTTCCGCCCCCGATAGCGACGCACCCGACAAACTTGCAACCCGCGCATTGATCCGGCAGATGACGCCTCTGGCATCGACGATCAAGAAGGCCATAAAACAGGCGGTGTCGAAGGCGGGCAAAGAGGCGGCGAGCCACGCAGACGTGAAGGCGACGGTGAAAAATGCAATGAAAGAAGCGGTCAAAGA
>Ga0182030_10025984_pt1 | contig 10632 bp, 4 predicted proteins | sample 812S3MmetaG_FD_121299 | JGI IMG/M metagenome (GOLD analysis project Ga0182030, IMG submission 121299) | Permafrost microbial communities from Stordalen Mire, Sweden - 812S3M metaG (Illumina Assembly) | ecosystem: Environmental > Terrestrial > Soil > Wetlands > Permafrost | place: Sweden... | reverse complement strand
ACGGTGTTTACGGAAACACTTCCAGTCCGGGGGGCTACGGTGTGAAGGGCGCGGGTGTAAACGTCGGTGTTTATGGGGCCGCCTCCGGAGTGAGCACGGAGGGTGGCCAACAAGGCTTCGATAGCGGTCTCTGGGGAGACACCGGAGCGGGAGCGAATTCACTCTATGTTGGAGTTCTCGGGACCGCCGACGACAATGTGGCCGGAGCATTTTATAACAACGCCAACGCCGAGAATTTCGATCCGACTCTCTATGCCGAAAACGATAACACCGCCAGTGGCGCCCTGATCTTTGAGGCCTATGGGAATTCCGGGAACGGCTGCACGATCGATATCAACGGCAATCTGTTTTGCTCAGGCAAAGTCAGCGGCGTAGCCAACGTGGACGGCAGCGCGCGCAAGGTCTCACTCTATGCCATGCAATCCGCGGAAAATTGGTTCGAGGACGCCGGTTTCGGACAGCTCTCCAACGGGTCGGCGAGCATTGCCCTGGATCCCACCTTCGCCCAAATCGTGAACATGGGAGTGGAGTATCACGTCTTCCTCACGCCCAACGGCGACTGCAAAGGATTGTATGTCAGCCAGAAGTCCGCAACTTCTTTTGAAGTGTATGAACTGAGTGGTGGGAGTTCCAGCGTCGCATTCGACTATCGCATCATGGCCAAGCGCAGCGGTTACGAAAATGCCCGACTGCCAGACGTTACCGAACAGTACCAGAAGATGGTGCAGCAACACCGCTTACGGCAGCAGCGAATTCAGCAGCGCCGCGCCGCGCAGTCGGAGGAGGGACCGGTCGCCGCGGCGGCGACTACGCCTCACAAACAAACGGTCGAAGCGGTTGCGCACACCGTCCCGGCGGCGAGATAGGTGCCTTGGGGAAATTCAACCCCAACGAGTTCTGAGAGAAAAACATCCGTAGCGCGTGGAGGAGCAAAGTTATGACCAACCTGGTACATCGTAAATTCGCGACTGGAGTTCTTCCGATAAGTGCAACGCTGACACTGATTGTTCTTGCAGCGCTGGCCATGATTTCCGCCCCGCTCGTCTCCGCTCAAACCTACACTTTTAACCGCTCCGACTACGCCACCGGCCAGGGGCCGGAAACCCTGGCCGTCGGAGACTTCAACGGCGACGGCAAGATGGATGTGGTCGTCGGCAACACAAATTCGCAATCGAACACCGTCTCTGTGTTGCTGGGTAAGGCAGACGGCACGTTCGCCCCTGCCGTGGATTATGCGGTCGTTGCCAGCCCGATTAGCGTGGCGGTGGGAGACTTTAACGGCGACGGCAAGCTCGACATCGTTGCTGCGTGTGGGTCTTCGGACGCACAGGTGAGCGTCCTGCTCGGAAACGGCGATGGCACCTTCAAGCCCTTCGTTTCGACCACGGCTGGCCCCGGAGGCAACAGCATCGCGGTCGCAGACTTCAATGGCGACGGAAAACTCGATGTCGCCATCTCCGACAACCTGGAACTGACCGAGGGTGTCGACATCCTGCTCGGAAATGGCGGCGGAACTTTCAAAGCTCCCGTGACCTACGCCACGGCGAACGATCCGCGGATGGTAGTGATCGCTGATTTCAACGGTGACGGCAAGCTCGACTTGGCGACGATCAACTCGTCCAGCGAAACCGTCTCGGTGCTGCTTGGCACTGGCACGGGAACATTTGGAGCCCACACAGACTTCGCTACCAAGCAACAAGGCTGCGTCAGTGTCGCTGCCGGCGACCTGCGCAATAACGGCAAGATTGACGTGGTTGCCGGATGCCAGACTCTGGGCCAGGTGGTTGTTCTGCTCGGTAGTGGCACCGGAAATCTTGCGGCCGCGAAGGATTACGCCGTTCCCGATGGTGTCGATATCGTTGCGCTCGGCGATTTCAACGGCGACGGCAAACTCGACGTCGCGGTCACCAGCGGCGAAGAAGGCGAGGGCGTCGTTTCCGTATTAACCGGCACCGGTACGGGAAAGCTAAAGGCCGCGTTGGGTTTTGGAACGAATTTTGGTCCGACGGCTCTCGGCGTCGCCGACTTCAACGGCGATGGCAAGCTTGACGTCGTCACTGCCGACAGTATCTCTCCCTTCGATCTCACATTCGGTGAAATCTCTGTATTGCTGAGCAACGGAAAGTCGCTGCTTGGCGGGCGCACCGACTACAGCGTAGCTACAGGAAACGAAACCGGCGCCTACAGCGGAATCGCCGCCGCCGATCTCAACGGCGACGGCAAGCCAGACCTGATCGTTCCAGTCACCTTCGCCAATCAGCTTGCCGTCTTGGTCAACACAGGCAAAGGAGCCTTCAAGCCATTCATGACTTACCCGCTGCCCAACAATCCTCAGGCTGTCGTAGCCGGCGACTTCAACAACGACAAAAAAATGGACGTGGCCGTGGTGAATTTCGGCAGCCCAGGCAGCATTTCCGTGCTCCTCAATACGGGTAGCGGAATTCTCTCACCATATACGCAGTATCCCGTCAACGGAGTAAGCTTCGGGATCGCGACGGGCGATTTCAATCAGGATGGAAACCTAGACCTCGTAGTCACCGATGCCTACGACGACACCGTATCTGTCCTGCTCGGTAATGGGACCGGCGCATTTCCATCGTTCGTCACATATCCGACCGGGGCGTTCCCAATGGGCGTAGCCGTCGGCGATTTCAATCATGACGGCTTTCCCGACTTGGCCGTGGCCAACGAGCAGGACGGCACGATCTCGATTCTGCTCAACAACGGTGACGGCACGTTCTCCACGCCCAAGAACGGGGTGTACACGGTCGGAGGTTTTCCAATCTCAATTGCGGCCGGGAGTTTCCGGGACAACGGTATCCTCGACCTGGCAGTTGCCACCGACCAAATCGGAATCGTGATCCTGTTGGGCAACAACGAGGGTACCTTTGGCGCACCTGTCTTGTATGACACGCCGAATAATGCTTACTCAGTAGTTACCGGCGATTTCAACAACGATGGCAAGTTGGATCTTGCGGTGACCCTAGTCAACAACGGGAATGCGGGGTTCATCTCGCTGATGCCCGGCCAAGGTGATGGCACGTTCCCGACCGAAGAGATACTGGCCACCGGCACGTTGCCCTCGGGCATCGTATCTGCGGATTTCAACGAAGACGGTGGTTTGGATCTGGCGACGGCCAATGGAACGAGGGTCAGCGGCGACATAGGTTCTGCCAGCGTACTGCTGAACGAACCAGTGATCGCCTTAGCACCCACTAGCCTCAATTTCGGCAAGGTGCCCGAGGGGACTACCAGTGCCCCAATGGCCATAACGTTGACGAATCCCGGCGCGACGCCGCTGAAAATCACTAGCATCAAAGTCAGCGGAGACTTCGCTGAAACCAATAGTTGCCCCAAGGAACTCACTGCCGGGAAGAACTGCGCCATCAACGCGACTTTCTCCCCGGAGGCGACGGGGATTCTGACGGGCACCCTGACAGTCAAAGACTCGGCTCTGACCAGCGCGCAAGTCGTGGCGCTGTCCGGAACCGGAACAAAATAACGTTGCAGCGTTGCGCCGAAATCTCATCGCAACCAACCTGTGCTGAAGTCACGGCTGGCTGGGACGTTCCGTCACCGTTGCCCAGCAGTACGCTGATTACGCCGTTCTGGGCGTACCCGCCATCCTGACCGAAAGCAATTAAGTCGGGCTACCGTCTCGGTCCACATCTCCGACCACCATAGATACGGGCACAATTCCAGAGCTATTCTCTACCAATGGAAACAAGAAGAAAACGAACGGCGTCGAATCCATGGCAACAAGACCGGACTCATTTCTTCGCTCGCTGCCGGTAACCAGTTCGGTCGCAACCGGCAACTTGGAATTGTCGGCAGTCCGAGTTCGGGCCGAGTCGGACCTTGGTAAGTTACCTAGCGAGTTATCTGGGACAGTGGCATTGTCTACCGTCGGCGGACGCGAAACGGCCGGCTGCGCCAGCGACACGGTACTAAATAAAGCGCTGAGCGAAGCGGCGTTGACTAGAACCAAAACCGAGAACGTTAGACGAAGCGAGCGCATGGACGGGGCGGCGTTTCTCTCTTGTGGCTGGGATCGAGGGCCTGAACAGCCCAAAAAGATGGGGAATGAAGTTGTGTTGCATCGGCTTCGGCCTGTCAAGCAAACTTCCCGCTTGTGTCGTTAGCAGATCAAGTGTCCGGTCCAATGAGCAAGTGATATGTCCGCTTTGCGGGCGGTGAGGGTAGGAGATCATGCAAGGCATGTTCTCTTGCTCGAAGGCCGCCATGGAGCGGGCGATGAAGATCACGTGGGGGCAGGTGGCCGAGATTCTCGCGAACTATATCTTGAACGAGAAACGTGAGCACCCCAGCTGGGTGCCCGCAAGATTCGAAAAAGGCTGCAAGCTCGCGCTGTCCATTCTTCCTGGCAGCCGTTGCCCCTTTTTTTACCACTTACTCAAAACTAATCTCTAATCCCTGTCTGTAAAGCGCTTTTCAAAAATATCCTAACGGTTGCGAGCTAACCGATACAACTTGGAGGCATGCGGTCGGAGTTTAATCGTGAGCGACAGGGTCGGGCCGAGGTTCTTGCGCTCCCAAAGATCGCGCACTCTGAAGCTTCCTTCGGTGAGCCCAAGGTCCTTCCACTCGTAGCGGACGATCTGTTCGGTGTCTTGTAAATTAAAAACTGCAAGATAGTAACCTGCTTCATTCTCTGACTGCGCCAGCCAGACTGCGGTCGTATCGGTATTAACAATCGCGCGATTGTCGTGAGAGTGCTGGTCGACCGCGATCACTTCCGGATTGGTCAACAATTTCCTGGTCCAGGCGTCGGTGGAGGGTAGATCCCCGCCTATGATCAGCGGCGAGCGGAATACAGACCAGAGAGTCATCATGGTCCTTTGCTCATCTCGGGTGAACCTTGTTTCCCGCAATTCACCGTCGCCCGGATGTGGGCCTAAGTGTCCAAGCGGTAACATGTCGGCATCGGGCCAACCGCCAGGGGCGACGTTCGGAGACCACTTGGCGGTGGTCGCAAACTGCTGGAAAAGACCCTGCGACCACTCGTGTTTCGCCCACGTTCCCCAGTGATCCCAGAAGTCGTCGCAGATGCGCCACATTTCTGCATTCTTGGATACCTCTGTGCCATTGTCCAGCGAGGTAGGGCCGGGCGAGAGGCTCAAGATCATGCGTCGGCCTGATTTCTTGATGGCGTTTGCGATCATGCGAATCTCCTCGGGTTTATACGGATGATCCGCGACGCAGTCGACTTTGACGAAGTCCACGTGCCAACTGGCATAAAGCTTCATGATCGATTCGTAATATGCCTGGCCCGCCGCAGACGTCTTCACTCCATAGTTGTAGGCATTCCAGGGACAAGTGTCCGAGAGGTCGGCGGCATCCTGGGCATGGTACGCGGAATCGGCGATCGGCAGATTCATGGCGACGGCTTGACGTGGAATTCCACGAAGAATGTGAATTCCGAACTTCAGGCCGAGAGAGTGAGTGTAATCGGCAAGGGGCATGAACCCGGCATTGTTCGCGGCGGAGGGGAAGCGAAACGGCGCAGGCATGAAGCGACCGTCGGCGCTAAGCGTGAATTTGTAATCCGGCGGATTGCTTTCGGGGTTTGGGAGATACCAGCCTTCGTCGATGACAACATACTGCCAACCGAAACGCTTCAAGTGTTTTGCCATCCAACGGGCGTTGGCTTTGAATTGCGCCTCGGAGATTGTCCGGCCGTATGAATCCCAACTATTCCAACCCATGGGAGGCGTGGGGGCGAGCATGGCATCGCCCGCAACTGCCGACGAACAAGCAAGCAAGACGAAGTAAAGGCTAGCGGCACACAAAGAAGCGAGAGAGCGCTTTCTCATCAGGACTTGGCAATAGCAAGAAAACGGCGATGAAGAGGGAGGCTGGGAAAGCGGATTCGTGCTGCCATCACAAGATGAAGAGGAGTTTGCGGCTGTCATGTTGCTGGCATTCTAACGGGAAGAGTCGATTTTGCGGTGACGGATTAGGATCGACTGCACCAGCGCGGTCGCGCGGATCGCCGATTCCGGATCCCAGGACGGACTTCTCGACAGTCCTGTGGCCGTCGTTCGCAATGGAACGCTGCTCGAGGGACCGACGCATTTTGGTTAACGATAACGTTTGAAGAATTTCTTGACAGTACTAACCTGAATCAAGTATCTTTTCCGTGCAATTGAGATAACGTTTACTCGGGGCCCCTGTCTGGCATCGAGAAACTCATGGTGAGAGAGCCCCACAGCCGGTTTGCGAACGTTGGCCGTCGCCTTTCCATACGCGGATGGGCCAGTAAGTGGGTGGTCGCACCGGTTTTTATGTTCGAGCTTAGTCTGCTGTTAGGTTGTGGTAGCGGCTCATCCACGGCAGTCGCTCCGCCTCCACTCATTGTCACAACCGATACTCTGGCGAGCGGAACAGTCACGGCGTCGTATTCGTCGACTTTGATCGCAACGGGTGGGACCGGTACTGGATATGCATGGACCGTCTCTTCCGGGGTGCTGCCGGCTGGGCTCAGTCTGGCGAGCAGCGGCCTTCTCTCTGGGACACCGACAACTGCGGGATCTTTTAGTTTCACGGTCGACGTTACAGATTCTGCAGGAGCGTCGGCAACCGCAAGTCTCAGTCTCGCGATCGCAGCTGCCGGTCCGTTGACCAGTTATGAATTTACCGGCGACACTTCGCCGGTACACGATCCGAGTATCATTCGGCAAGGATCGACTTACTACGTTTTCTCCACCGACGCCTCTTCCACTCAAGGCGGCTTCATTCCCATTCGCTGCTCGACTGACAAGATCGCGTGGTCGGCCTGCGGCTTTGTCTTTACTACCATGCCCGCGTGGATCTCCACAGTGGTTCCGCTAGCAACCGACGTATGGGCGCCGGATATCAGTTACTTCAATGGAAGTTACCATCTTTACTACGCAGTTTCTTCTTTTGGATCGAATGTCTCGGCCATAGGACTGGCGACCAACACCACGCTGGATTCGAGCGACCCGAGCTATCAATGGGCCGATCAAGGCCCGATTTTGCAATCTTCGTCTTCCGACGATTTCAATGCTATCGATCCGAGCGTCCTGGTGGATGCGGGAGGGTCGGTCTGGCTCACATACGGAAGTTTTTGGACCGGAATTTATCAGCAGCAGATTGATCCAGCGACCGGTCAAATCGAAACTGATTCGGCTACCTACCATTTGGCGGAGCGCGCCTCGGATATTCCCAATGACCCGATTGAAGGTGCCTCGCTGGTTTATGAAAACGGCTTCTACTATTTGTTCGTTTCGTGGGACTACTGCTGCGAGGCGGATCCGTCGCAAAGCGACTACAAGATCGTGGTGGGTCGCGCAATTACTCCCAACGGTCCGTTTACCGACGAGAGCGGGGCCGACATGGCAGCGGGCGGCGGAACAATCTTGTTGCAGGGCAACTCGACGTGGGCGGGGCCGGGCGGGCAGACGGCATGCATTGATCCTACCGACGGTGATCTGATCGTGTTTCACGCGCTGCTGCTATCGCAGAACGGATTGGACTATCTGTTTGTGAGGTCGCTGACCTGGGCGAACGATTGGCCGGTGATCGGGACTTCGACAGACTCCGATGCTGTGGGCAGTCGCCCCACGAAGAAAAAGGGTAAGGCTGGAACTCTGACGAATTGAAGCCGATACGCGGCCGGCAGAACTTTGCATTTTGAATTCCTTGCAGACAGCTTTCTAAAGATTTGTCAGAAGTCTGAACGAAACGGGGAAGCGGGCCGGATTTGAAAAAGCCGCTAGTGAACAGCAGAGGTATTGAGAAAACGATTACTCAGCAACTGGTATTCATCGGAACTCAAGCCAGAACAGTGTCGTTGTTTTGGGCTTCTCAGGAGAAACCTTATGACGTTTGACGTGCAACCGTTCCTCTGCAGAAATCTTCGATCATGGGTCCGGGTCGTGGCGATGGTTTCATCCGTCCTCCTCCTCGCCGCACTGCCTGCGGTGGCGCAGTTAGATGCGGGTTCGATCAGCGGAACGATCAAAGATCCCTCCGGCAGCGTAGTGGCGAATGCGCAGATCACCGCTATCGAGACCTCCACCGGAACAACCTATACGACGGTGAGTTCAAAGGCGGGTTATTACGTGTTCCCTTCGGTGCGCACTGGTGAATACAAGCTGACAATTGCCAGCACCGGCTTCAAGACGACAGTTTCCAGCGGAATCACCGTTTCCATCGGGGCCGTGGCCGCCCGCGATTTCTCGCTTCAGGTGGGCTTGATAAGCGAAACGGTCGCTGTAACTGCGTCGACTCTCGCGCTGGAGACTGAATCCTCGGACGTAGCCAGTTCTATCCAGCCGGAGCAAGTGGAGGATCTTCCGCTGGCGGTTACGGGCGCTCTGCGATCCATGTCGGCGCTGACGTTCCTGGTTCCGGGTGCTGTGGGCCCGGGAACTTCGGCCGGCGGCGCGGGCGGTCAGATTGTCGCCAAGATCAACGGCGGTCAGACACTGGGAAGCGAATATCTTGTCGATGGCATCACTACGAATCGCGCCGAAAATGGGTCCGGCGGCTTTGACGGGATATCTCCCTCGGTTGAAGCGATTCAGGAATTTCGCGTCAGTATCTCCGCCCTACCAGCGGACATCGGCCGCACTACCGGCGGCATCGCCAACTACAACTCGCGCAACGGCACGAATTCATATCACGGAACCATTTACGATTTTTACAAGAATGCCGCGCTGGATGGGAACAACTGGTTCAATAATCACTTTCTGGCTGCTAATCCAACCGAGACATCGGCGTTCGGGCGTCCCCCCGACACCAAGAACGACTATGGAGTCACCTTGGGCGGCCCCGTTCGTATTCCCCATCTCTATGAAGGCAGGGACAAGACATTCTTTTTCTTCGGATGGGAGCAACTTCGCTACAATACCGGCTCAGCCATTACGAGTCTGGTGCCAACGCCGGCCGTTCGGGGCGAAACCAACCCATATTTCGACTTCTCAGGTTTCCTCGGTGGACAGATACCCGGCGTCACCAACCCCTGCACTAACGGCCCGATGTTCTTCGGACAGATATTTGACCCGCTCACACAACAGAATACTGGCACGCCAAATGAGTGCCGGTCGCCCTTCCCCAACAACCAGATTCCGTTAAACAGATTGAGCGCTGTGGCGCAGAATGTCCTCAAACTGATTCCTGCGCCGAATTTTAACGGCAACGGCGCCAACTTTATTCAGGACACATCCGACACTATTACGCAAACCGTTTACAGCATCCGCATCGATCAGAACCTCGGCTCCCGGCAGAAGTTGTGGGGTTTCTGGAGTTCTCGCGAGAACAACGATGGAGGTAACAACTTCAACCTTCCGCCACCGATCAATAATTGCTGCGCGGTGTCAGATGACTTCGGCAAGTTGCTCAGAGTCGGGTGGGACTGGAACTTTACTCCAACACTGATCAACGAAATGACCTTCGGAAGTAACCGGTCTAACAATCTCACTTACGCCAAGGCTGTGGGGCAAAACCCCAACTGGGGAGCCTCCATCGGCCTGCCCGGCGCGTCCGGCCCAACCTTCCCGGGCTTCGTTTTTGTCAGCAGCCCGTACTTCTCCAATGGGACGCTCGGGGAAAACTCAGACGCTACCGATGTCGACAACGGGATTATTTTAAGTGACTCGGTTAACTGGGTCCATGGGAAGCACAGCTTCAAGTTCGGCGGAACTTACGCGTATCATCAATATTCTTTCATCAGCTTTATCGGGGGCACGTGCAGCGGAGTATCCGGCTGCTTCACCTTCTATCCTGGACAAACCGCCGGTCTTATCAGCGAGCAGGGGAACACGGGGAATGCCTTCGCCGATTTTCTCATTGGACAAGCTGGAGATGTGAACCGGATCGTGGATTTGCATGCGCCGCGCTGGATTAGCCATTACGCTGCGCTCTTTGCTCAAGACGACTGGAAGATTCGGCCTAACCTTACCCTTAATCTTGGATTGCGCTGGAGCTACGAAACGCCCAGGCACGAGGCTGATGGAGACACGACCAGCATGGAGCCTAACGTGCCAAACGCCGGCGCGAGCGGGCAACTGGGCGCTTTGGTCTTTGGCGGAGTCGGGCCCGGCCGCGATGGGAACAGGGGCGAAACCTGGGCCAGCACCTACTATAAGGATTTCGAGCCTCGCATCGGTTTTGCGTGGAATCCGGACTTTAACAAGAAGTTGGTGGTCCGCGGAAATTACGGCATTTACTATGGGCCGCTGGTGGATGCCGACTACGGCCAGGGAACGACTCAAGGCTTTACCATATCTCCCAATGTATTTACTGCCGATCCCATGAACGGCCCGCTATTGGACGCCGGGCTTCCCCCACTGCCAACCGCACCGAATCTTGATCCCACCCAGTTGAACGGCCAGGGCGTCGATTACGTGGCCAAGTCCTACGGCCGCCCAGCCATGGTGCAGACGTGGACTCTCGAAAATCAAATCCAGCTGGCCCCCAATCTCGTCTTTACCCTGGGCTATTTAGGTCAGCATTCTGTCCGCCTCCACGGACTGATCGACTATCCCAACGATATGCCCCAGAGCGGGCTGGCGTTGGGCAATACTCTGTTCTGCGACGCACCTTGCGGAGGAGTGCCGCTGCCGTACGCAAACTTCCAACAGACTT
>Ga0182030_10025983_pt1 | contig 10632 bp, 9 predicted proteins | sample 812S3MmetaG_FD_121299 | JGI IMG/M metagenome (GOLD analysis project Ga0182030, IMG submission 121299) | Permafrost microbial communities from Stordalen Mire, Sweden - 812S3M metaG (Illumina Assembly) | ecosystem: Environmental > Terrestrial > Soil > Wetlands > Permafrost | place: Sweden... | reverse complement strand
TTTGAACGTGCCCACCGAGACGCTCAGCCGGTCGATGCCCTGAAACCCCAGGCCCGTCTGCTTCTTGAACTCTGCCAGCGCCGGCGGTTCCTTCGCCCCCGCAGCCGGCTTCTGCGTGGGCAGCTCCAGCCCCAGCGACAGCAGGTTCGTGTGCCCCGCCACGCTCTTCACGATGTCCAATTCGCCCAGGTCAAACCGCATCAGCGTGACGTGAATCTCATTTTTCGCCAGCGCCGCCCGGTCGTATTCCACGTAAATGTCCGGAATGCTTAAAAACGGCGTCTCGCCGAATTCCGGGGGATTGTAAAGCCGCAGGTTCTTGATTTCCACCACCGGCTCCCGCAGCCCCAGGTGAAATTGCCCGATCTCCGCCTTGAGCCCCGTTTGCTTGCGTATGTTGTGCTCGATCAGCACCCGCAAGATCGAGTTGAACGACAGACACAGGATCACCACCAGCACCACGGCCAGCAGCAGCAACCCCAACCCCCATTTTAATAAGCGTTTCAACATTCGGCACCCCGCGGCCCATCGATGTCCATGGCGGTTCGCAATCTCAAAGCACCACGTCCTCCGGCCGCACTTCCAGGCACTCATCCTGGTCTTCCCATATCACCGCCGGGTAGGTCTCCAGGAGCTTCGGCGCCAGCTCCCGCCCGGCCATCCCGAGCAGTTGCTCCGCCTGCTTGGCCGCGTGCTCAAACGCTTCATCGTAATTCGCCGCCCGCTTCCGCTGCCGGTCGTCCCAATGCGCCACCGCGTGCACCGGTTCGTAGAGCTCCGCCCACTTCGTCACCGCTTCCTTCAAGCCCGGCGCCAGCTCCTCGAACGGCACCAAAATCTCGTTGCAATGCTGGCAGATCAGCCCCTCCGCCCGCGCGTCCCGCGTCAGCAGCGGCAGCAGCGGCGCCCGGCAGCACGGCGATTCCGCATACGCCGCCGGCGCCGTCGCCAGCCGCTTAAACCAGATCTGCCGGTCATGCGCGACCTTCGCCGCCAGCCGATACGCCCCGACCAGCGGATGCGACAGCCGCCACGCCCGCCCCTCAAGCTCGCCCAGCGTCTGAGCCAGCCACCGCGCCAGCGTCAAATCATCCCAACCCCCGTAAACGGTGGCATATTCCTGCCACAGATTGTCCAGCGGCGACGATGATTCCAGTTCAAATGCCATGCTGCGAGCATGGCTCGCCCGAGTGAATTTGTCGAGTATGCCAATTGGCGCCACCCGGCCTTCGGCCACCCGCGGGGATGTAAATGGAACATCTGGGCGAGCATGCTTCTTGGCATAGAATGCACGGTATTTAAAGAGTTTAACGCTTACCCTCACCCCGGCCCTCTCCACGGGGAGAGAATTCCCCGAAAGCGTTCGCGCCTTGAACCCCTGAACCGCAAAAGAAACATTCAACATTCAACGCCCAATATCGAAGGGGCTCGCGTTCAGGGTTGGCAGTTGAATGTCGAATGTTGAATGTTTTCTGGGTTCATGGGGAGGCGGAACTTGTTTCCGCGAATCGGCAATATGCCCGCACTGGGTATCCGCGCTAAAGGTACTTCGCCAGGATCGGTTTCAAATCCGTCATCGTTTTCTTGGGCCACAATTTCCGGTCGGTCATGATGGCGTTCTTCAGCGCCGAATGGCACGGCCAGTTCGGCTCGGCTGGAATGCCCGGGATCGCGCGCGCAATGATCGCCTTCGCCGTCGCCGCGTTCTTCATCAGGTTCGCCACCACCATCTCCACCGTCACGTGCGCCTCGTCCACCTTCCAGCAGTCGTAGTCCGTGATCATCGCCATCGTCACGTAGGCGATTTCCGCCTCGCGCGCGCAACGCGCCTCGCCCAGGTTCGTCATCCCGATCACATCATACCCCAGCCGGTGATTCGTGATCGATTCTGCGCGCGTGCTGAACGCCGGCCCTTCCATGTTCACGTACGTGCCCCCGTCGTGCACCTTCACCTTCGCCCCCTTTACTTCCGCCCGCCCCGCCGCCAGGACAATCTCCCGCAGCTCCGGGCAAATCGGGTCCGCAAACGCGATGTGCGCCACGATCCCCCGGCCGAAAAACGTGTGCTCAAAATCCCGCTTCGTCCGGTCCACAAACTGGTCCGGCAACACGATGTCGCACGGCCGGTAATTCCGCTGCAGCGAGCCCACCGCGCTGACGCTGATCACCCACGCCACGCCCAGCTTCTTCATCGCCCACAGGTTCGCCCGATGGTTCAGCTCGCTCGGCAACAGCCGGTGCCCCCGCCCGTGCCGCGGCAGAAATACCACCTCCCGCCCCGCCAGCCGCCCCGTCAGGAATTCATCCGAAGGCGCCCCGAACGGCGTCTTCACTCGCACCCACTTCTGATTCGCAAAGCCTTCAATGTGGTACAAGCCACTGCCGCCGATCACCCCAATCTTGTATTTAGACATGCGCTTCTCTTAACAGGAAACCCGCGAAAGACACGCAAAAAAGTCGTCCGCTTTGTGTGTTGGAACAGACTGGCGTTTGGCAATCAAAATGTTAATTTGGCCGGATGGAACTATTTAAGAAGATTCTTAAAACTGCCGTCGATGGCGGCGCCTCGGACGTCCACATCAAAATCGGCACCCCCGTCGTTTTCCGCATCAACCGCGAACTCATTTCCATCGAATGCCCGCTCCCCACGGAACAATGGATGAACAACGTCGTCGAACACGTTTGCCCCGTCCATCTCAAGAAGCGCCTCGAGGAGGACCGCGAGGTGGACTTCTCGTATTACGTGCCCGACGTCGGCCGGTTCCGGACCAATCTTTTCCAGCAGCGCGGCCAGTGGGCCCTCGCCATGCGCTATGTCCGGGCCCCCGTGGCCAGCTTTGAAGAACTCGGCCTGCTCCCTTCGGTCAAGACCATTGCCGAGGCCCCCCGCGGCATCATCCTCGTCGCCGGTTCCACCGGCTCCGGCAAGTCCACCACTCTCGCGGCGATGATCGAGCACATCAACGCCAACTTCAAACGCCACATCATCACCCTCGAAGACCCCATCGAGTTCGTGTTCGAAGACAACCAGTCCGTCATCGAACAGCGCGAAGTCGGCCTCGATACCCAATCCTTCCATCAGGCCCTCAAACACGTCCTCCGCCAGGACCCCGATATCATCATGCTCGGCGAAATGCGCGACGACATCAGCTTCGGCGCCGCCATGAGCGCCGCCGACACCGGCCACCTGGTTCTCTCCACCCTCCACACCACCACCGCCGCCCAATCCATCTCGCGCATCCTTGATTTCTTCCGGGCCGAAGACCGCGAACAGGTCCGCCGCCAGCTCGCCGACACCCTCCGCGCCGTTGTCTGCCAGCGCATGGTCCCCATGGTCAACGGCAAGTTGACGCCCGCCCTCGAAATCATGATCAATTCCCCCCTCATCCACAAAATGCTGGAGGAAAACCGCCTCGAAAAACTCACCATCGCCATCGAAACCGGCGCGGACGACGGCATGTGCACGTTTAACCAGTCGCTCTTCAACCTCGTCAAAGCCGGCAAGGTCACCGAGAAAGACGCCCTCGCCAAGGCCACCAACCCGCAGGCGCTGGAAATGAATTTCAAGGGCATCTTCCTCAACGAAGGCGGAAGAATCGTCGGCTAGTCCAGGGAGCTCAGCAGCGCCGGAGCGGGGACGGCTCGTCCCCGCGATTCAAACATCCAGGCCGGGGATCAGCGACCAACGGGAGCTTCCCCCCGGGAAACAGCCCGCCATTCCGTTCGCGTCATGGACTGCGCCGGCAAAGCGCCAGCGGCGACGGCGCTTTCGCCCGCGCGCGCATCACGAGCTCTTGCACACCGTCGCACGCATGAAAGCGGTTGCCAGCCGCACGCGCGCACTTCGTCGTCGCACCGCGACCGCATGACAATAGCACGGCGTTTCAACGCCGTGTCCTCGCCCGCGACGGTGCGAGTCCCACCGGGACGCCTGACGTTCATTTCCACAAATACCGTTCGTCGAACTCGATGCGGTGTCTTTTCAACAGAGCCAGAAATTCTTCCTGAAACGTCATCTTTCGGTGGTGTGCCTCCTGACGCTGAAACTGAGGTAGTAAATGGCGACCATTCAGCCGTCCCTGCGGGACTTTGGCAATGCCAAATTCCACACGGCGTTGAAACGCCGTGCTATTGTCATGACGTCGCGTTGCGACGACTTAAATCATGATGCCTCATCGAATTCATGCCTTGGAACACTTAGCCACCGACGCGCCCGCCCGCCTCACGGCAACCGGTGGCCGGCGACGCTGCACGTAGGCCGTTCGTTCACGGCCCCAATCACATAGGTGCCGCCCGCCGGACATACCGGCCACTTGGGGAGATACGGCAGGAGATCCTCCTTGGTGGGCACGTCCGTCGGCTGTTTCTGCTTTTCCAAGGCCCACTGGTTTTTGGCGACATCAATCATTCGCAGATTGTTGATGCACTGGTTCTGTTGGGCGGTGCTGCGGGCCTTCACGAAGTTGGGGATGGCGATGGCCGAAAGCATGGCCGGCACGGCCACCGCCGGGATCAGCGCCACGTTCGCGTAACTCTGGCAGCCATTGCCAACCATCAGGCAGCCTTGCGGCGTATTGGCGCCCACCGAATAGGCAAACGCCGGCTGCTTCTGGAACAACGCCTGCATCCACTGCGTTTGCGCCGCGGAGGAGCCCCCTTTTGCAAACTGGCCGGTAATCGCCTGCTGCTGCACCTGATACAAGACGCGCCCGAAGCGCTCGCTCATGAACGTGAACTGATTGCCCTGGTCGGGAATGCCCTGGGAGAGGTGCTTGAATTCATCGGTGCTTTTGAGGCCGGGCGTCTTGCCGCTTTTCACCGCCAGGCTCTCGTTGATCAAGGTGTCGGACGAGGAAATGAGCAGATAGCCGCCGGCGCTGGCGGCGCTGGGCCGCAACATGCCGACAAAAGGCAGCGGCACCGGCATGGTCCGCATATGGACGCCGGGCGTCTCCACCCGGATCGTCCCCGGATTGGCCTTGAGCGCCTCGTCAATGCGATTGAACAGGGTGTCGTCGTTCACCTTGATCACCAGCAGCAAACCCGGTTCCGGGATGGTCAGCGTATTGCCGCCCAGCGGAATGGGAATGGTATTGGACTCGTTGAGGGTGAGCACGAAGCCCGCCTCGCCGCCGAGAGATTTCAGCACGTCATCCCATTTCAATTTGGTCTTTTCTTCAAACTGGGCGGGCAGCTTGGCGACAAAATCCTGCGCCTGCGGAAAACCCGATCGGGCCACCTCATCCTGCGTGACCTTCCACAGCAAGGGCAAATCGACGTCCGCAAAAATGGCCACCGCCGTGTTGGCCGGCAGGAGGTCCAGGCCGGTGAGCGGATGCGGTTCCCCGCCGCCGAGTTTCCAAAGGAAGCCGTCACCCTTGCCGGCGTAGTGATGCAGCAGCATTTTGTTGCGGTACATCCCCTTTTCGACCTCGATCGAGCTCATGCCCAAGCCGGTGATATCCTCGATGCCGCTGTCCTTGATCAGGTGATTCACGAGATCAAAGCTCTTATTAATGTTGGTGGAAATTTCCGGCGTGACGTTGGGAATGCCGGCGAGGTTGGTGCGCCACGCCTCGACCTTGGTCGAAAGATTCTCCAGCCATTGGGCGGTGCCGAGATAAAGATAAAAGTTGCCGCCCGGGTCGAGTTGCGAGGTGACTTCGGCAAAGCTGGTGCGTTCCGCGGACACCGGGCCGGGGCCGGACGGGGAGTTGGTGGCGGAGTTGGCGGCGGGGGTGGTTTCGGACTTGCCGCAGCCAAAGCTAAACCAAGCCAGGCCAGCCATCAGCACCAGGACCGGCGCTCCCGCAAGGAAAGAGATTTTTTTCATGATAAAAGGTGTTGACCGTTTTGAGAGTTGTCCCGGAAAGCAGAGCAGTTCAATCAAGGTGAATGCAGATTGCCTCGGGCTTGGAGTTTTCATTTTTGTTTTATGTGGATTTCGGCGTTGGTGTCTACCACAGAATTCGGCCTCGGTGGCCCTCCCTCCTCCGGGCTTGCCAATTGTGCAAAAGCAGACGGCGTCAGTTGCGACCCCTGGGAGCGGATGATTGGATTGCGCCGGTGAAAGGGAATATTCCACCAAATTACCATCACGAGCACGCAAACCGCCACGCCGCCGACATGCCGGGGACGAATCCAGATCGGCAACCAGACGCGGGGTGAGAAGAGCCCATGGCCTCTGTGCCGCGGGGTACTCAGATAAATGCTCTGGCAGATACGGATTGCCAGTCCCGGGGGTGCCAGCTGCACGCCGGCCGGAGCCGGGAGCGCATTCTTTTCTCTTTTCAAGGCAGCCCAATCGATGACGCGCTCCTTTGCGCGCAGAATTCTCACAGCCATCCTGCACGTGTGCTCGCGCCGCCAGGAGGCAAGCACGAGGTCGTGGCTGAGTGTAGGTGCCTTGAGCGCCAACTCCGAATAAGCACCCAAAGCGATCTCCTCCGCCAAATAAGGTGCTCCATTTACAATTCGAAGCGAAGTCGAGTAAACCTCATCCAGCGTGCTGGCGACTAAGTCGCGAAACGCATCCTCTGATTGATACTGAACATATGCCTTGAGCAAAATCTCGGGCTTCATATCCGTAATCACAGGATAACTTGATCTTCTCAAACCTATGAACTTGTGTCAACGGCGATCCACAACATTTTGGCCTTCTAGTGGCCGGAAATCATCTAACTAACTCCTAATTAACCGATTCGAGCGACAGAGATTTACAAATGCCTGCAAATCAAGGCAACGGTCGGCCAGGTCTGCACCATGGCACTATTTCCACCCCAAGCTGTGGGTCCAACGATCCGGGGTTGCGGCAGCGCCGAGAGTTCCAGTTTGCATAGTTGCAACGACATCTGTAAATCGCTTTGGGGGTGCGCGTTGTGCGCCCTTTGCATGATGGTTTGACCTTTTGGATTGGGGGTGGATATTGCGTGATGAAAGAGGAGATGGGATCGAAGCTGCGAACCGGCTGCTGCATCGTGGGTGGCGGCCCGGCGGGAATGATGGCCGGGCTTGAAGTCATCGCGCTCGGGGCGCCGATGGATGTTCTGTGGATGCGGGTTTCGCGGCGACCGGATGATCCGGCCCAAACGTTGGGACGCGCCAATGCCGGCGGGCTGCTGATCCTGCTGGATCGCGGCGACTACTGGCAATGCGGCCTGGTCATTGCCAAGGGAGCTTTCGAAGGCATCAAAACGAAAGGACTTGCGGCGTTTCACGAACGCATCGTCAGTTTCGCACCCTTCTTGCGGGACCGGTCTGCCGAGTTGGATGATTGGGCCAAGATCAAGTAGCTCACAGTGAAAGTGGACCGGCTCCGGCAATGGCGTTGTCCCGGATTGTTGTGCATCGGCGATGCAGCGCACGCGATGTCGCCAATTGGCGGTGTGGGGATCAATCTCGCGATTCAGGATGCGGTGGCAGCGGCGAACCGGCTGGCCGAACCGCTCCGAACCCACACGCTCACCCAGGACCACCTCGCGGAGGTTCAGAAACGGCGCGAGCGCGCGACCCACCTGACCCAAAACCTGCAGTTATTGATTCAAAACAAGGTCATCGAGCCGCTTTTGCACCGCGACGAACCGGTAACCGTGCCGACGGGATTCAAATTGCTGCAACGCCTGCCGGTGCTCAGCCGGATACCCGCCCGCCTGATTGGCATGGGCTTCAGGCCGGAACATGTGAATGCATAGCGTGTTGCCGCCTGCAAAAGGATGGGGTGGTCGACGGGACTTGAACCCGCAACGTCCAGAACCACAATCTGGGGCTCTACCGATTGAGCTACGGCCACCATCCGGAGGACTCAAAGCATAAAATTTCCCCGCCCCTGAGTCAAGTTCGCCCCGCGACAGTTTTCCCCCGCACTCACCGGCGGCTCCGGGATTGAGACAAAATTCTCCTGGACTGTCCAAGGCTGAAAATGGCGCAAAGCTGCCGAGCGGATCCAATCTGGTGGAGCGCGGCTGTGTCGGAGACCAGCCGCAGCCAGGTGGCCAGCCAGCAGACCTGCCGAGCGGCTCGGGCCCGTTGAATTGCGATCGTTGCTGCGGCTGGCTTTCAGCCCAGCCGCGCTCCGGCCTGACCGGCTGACTCCAAGCCGGTTTGTCTCGCGCCCGAACCGCCGTTCGCCACCAAACACCGCTTGACTCCACCGCCCCGCAAAATAGACTCTTCCCAGCAACACCAAGGACCGCGCGGACTCAGATGGCTTCCGCGCCCGGAAAAAACGCAATCCCAGAAAGGCCAATTATGAAAAAATCGAGCAGCTGCCGGTTACTCACCCTCGTTCTTTGCGGCGCCGCCTCCGTCGGTTTGGCGGCCTCCACCCTCTTCCCCGTGGTCGTTGGCGGCCGCTGGGGATTCATGGACAAATCCGGCCAGGTCGTCATCAACCCCCAATTCGACCGCGCCGAGGTCTTTAGCGAAGGCCTCGCCCCCGTCCGCCTGGGCCGCTGGGGCTACGTGGACACCGCCGGCAAAATGGCCATCAACCCCCAGTTCGACCGCGCCGATGTTTTCAGCGAGGGCCTCGCCGCCGTCCGTGTCGGCTCCGGCGGCCCCTACTACGATCCCCGGCCCTTTGACCCCTTCGGCGTCGGCGTCGGCTCCGGCGGCCGTTTCGGCTACATCGGCTCGGACGGAAAATATGTCATCAATCCCCAATTCGACGACGCCCGCTCTTTCGCCGGCGGATACGCGGCCGTCAAAATGGGCCATTGGGGCTTCATTGATAAATCCGGCAAGATCATCATCAACCCCCAGTTCGATGACGCCGGACCGTTCTCCGAAGACCTCGCCGCTGTCAAGCTCGGCGGCCATTTTGGCTATACCGACTCCTCCGGCAAACTCGCGATCAACCCCCAATTCGAGCGCGCCGATGTTTTCAGCGAAGGCTTCGCCGCCGTCCGCACCGGCGGCAAGTGGGGCTTCGTCAATAAGTCCGGCAACCTCGCCATCAACCCCCAGTTCGACGATGCCGGCAGGTTCGCCAAAGGCCTCGCGCCGGTGCGCCAAGCCAAGCATTGGGGCTACGTGGATTCTTCGGGCAAATTCGTGATCCCCACCCAATTCGATGCCGCCGCCCCGTTCTCCGAAGGCCTCGCCGCCGTGCGCCAGGCCGGCCGCTGGGGCTTTGTGGACAAATCCGGCCAGCTCGCCATCAACCCCCAGTTCGATGACGCCCAAGCCTTCACCAACGGCCTCGCCCGCGTCAAATCCGGCGGCCGCTTCGGTTACGTGGACTCCTCCGGAAAATACATTTACAACCCCACGAACTAAGTCGGCGGTTGAACGCCAGCGGCGTTTCGGAGATTAGCAGAACGCGCAAAATCGTTCCACTCCTGCGCCAACGCCGACGCTGAAGCGGGCTCAAGCCCCGCGCGACGGCTCCGTCCCGCGCCCAAGCGCGCGGCGTTCACGCCGCTTTAACTGACGACAGCCAGAACGCGCAAAATCGTTCCTGGCCTGCGCCGATACGAACGCTGAAGCGGGCTGAAGCCCGCGCGCCGGCCCCCGCCCGCGATTGGCGCCGCTCCAACTCGCGCCGTCCAGTACCCGCAAATGTTTTCCGCGAAGTTCTCGGTCGCCAATCAAGAACATGAAAAGTCGCTTTCTCGCCGATGAATCAGCGTTTCGCCAAAATGAATTTCGTAACACGCTCCAGCTGGATGGCTGTGTTTATTTCCACAAATACCGTTCGCCATATTCGACGCGGCCAGCGCCCACCTCGCGATTCACATGTATTACATCAACTCCTCCGCGGTCGAATTGCTCGGAACTTGGCCGCCGCAGGCCCGCGCGCCATCTCACCCACCGAATCGTGTCCGCCACCGGCCGAATATAGCTGCCCCGCCCGCTGGCCAGCACCTGCACCGGGACAAATTCGACCCGCCGACCCGCCGCCAGGAAAGCCATCAGCGTCTCCGATTCCACTTCAAACCGCTCCGCCTCCAGCCGCATCGCCGCCCACGTCCGCAAATGGATCAGCCGGAAACCCGACTGCGTGTCCGGCAGCGTTCGCCCCGCGTGCCGCGACAATTGCGCGCTCATCCACCGGTTCACCCGCCGCCGCAGCCAGGACATTTTGCCCGCCTCCGCCATGCGATTCCCAATGACCAGCGCCGCCCCCGTTTCCTGCGCGCAACGAAACAGCCCCGGCAAATCCGCCGGCGCATGCTGACCGTCGCCGTCCAGCGTCGCCGCCCAGGCAAACCCCTGCCGTAAAGCCTCCGCCAGCCCCGTCCGCAGTGCCGCCCCTTTCCCGATATTCCGCGGATGCCGCACCACCACCGCTCCCGCCGCCCGCGCCAGCTCCCCCGTGCCATCCGTCGAACCGTCGTCCACCACCAACACCGTCCCCACCTGCCGCCGCGCCGCCCCCACCACGGACGCAATGCCGCGCGCCTCGTTAAAACACGCGATCACCGCCGCACAGTCGCTCGGATCGAACACCGCCGCAGGGGTCACCGCAGGGGTCAACCCATAGCATGGTTCATTTTCTTTACGCGCGGCTCCATAGGGGTCAACCCATAGCATGGTTCATTTTCCTTTACGAGAGACCGGTTTCTTATTTTTGATTCTCTTGGCCGGCGGCCGCATCCATTCGTGGAGGCGGGCGTTGGCGCTCTTGGAAGT
>Ga0182030_10025982_pt1 | contig 10632 bp, 8 predicted proteins | sample 812S3MmetaG_FD_121299 | JGI IMG/M metagenome (GOLD analysis project Ga0182030, IMG submission 121299) | Permafrost microbial communities from Stordalen Mire, Sweden - 812S3M metaG (Illumina Assembly) | ecosystem: Environmental > Terrestrial > Soil > Wetlands > Permafrost | place: Sweden... | reverse complement strand
TGACAACGGCCGGCTGATGCGCAGCTGGCAAGGGGGCCGGGCTCGACACCTTGCCGTCGCCGCCGACCACGCCTGGTTGGCCGAGGCCTGCGTGCGACTCTCCGAGCTCACTGGTCGCGCCATATGGCGCGACCGGGCCGCCACGATCTGCGACACCCTGGTCGACTTGTTCTTCGACCAAGCGCGGGGTGGCTTTTTCACCACCGGCCGTGACGCCGAGGCGCTCGTGGTGCGACCGAAGGAATTCGTCGACGGTGCGCTTCCTGCGACCAATTCCATCTGCACCTGGGTGCTGCTTCGGGTCCATGCGCTGACCGGCGACCCCCGCTTGTTCGATGCCGCAGCAGCCACCATTGGCTTGGCTGCGCCCTTGATCGATCGCCACCCAAGTGCTCTGGCCGACCTGGTGGCCGCCTTGGCGATGGAGACCGGGCGCCAAGAAATCGTGGTCACCGGGTCTCGCCCCGACCTCCTCGAGAGCGTCCGGGGACAATGGCTGCCCGCATCGGTGCTCGCGTGGGGCGAACCCGGGACCTCGCCCCTTTTCTTTGATCGCTCCGATGGGTTCGCCTACGTCTGCCGCGGGGCGACGTGCGAGCTGCCCGCAGGCGATACGGTCACTCTTTTGGGACAGCTCGAGGCGCTCGGTCGATGAACGAAGAAGCAATGGACACCGAGGCCGAGGCCCAAGGAGCGATCGACCCAACGCTCGGGGCCACCGCTGGGGACACCGCGTCAGGGGCTTCAGGCGAAGAGGACCGTTCGGCCCACGACGCTACCGACCCCAAACAGTTTTTGCGTCGGGCGCACCGCCGACAGGAGCGGATCCCGACCAGCGGCGGTTCGACGCTCCACCTCTTGGTGTTGGCCTCGACCGTCGAGGACACGACCGTGGTCGATCTGGCGACCGGGACCATCATGCGGGTCAGGGTGCCGTGGCCGGAGAACCACGAACCCGACATCACCGTCTTCGACGTGGTCGAGGTCACCTTGGCCGACGATCCCGAACGGGACGACTTGGCGCAACCAGAGGCGACGACGGCTGCGGGCCTCCCCCGCCACGTCGGCACGTTGCGAGGCCGGCGGGTGCGAAAACTCCTGCGCGGCATGGTGGCGAGTCCCGAAGGCCCCTTGCTCGGATTTCCCGGGCCCTCTGCCCCCTACTGGGAGTTCCGGGGCTTCCGGCCCTCGGTGGCCCTCATCGAGCCGACCCGAAGTCCACAGCTGATCCGTCGGGGCGGGGACGGCACCACCTGGGTTCGCTTCGGGTGGGATCGCGACGACGTGTGGCTCCCCGTCGAGGATCGTCACGCCGCCCGGGCGCTGGACGCGGCCCGCCGGGAGCGGCTCAGCGGCAAGAGCCTCGCGGCAGCGCTCGGATTCGAACCCCAATACCTCTTGGTCACCGTCAGTCAGCCCCGCGATGGCCATTGCTACAAGGTGTGCTCGGCAGTACTGCCCCGAGGCTGAGCATCCGGTGATGCCAGCCCATGCGCGATCGGTGTCGCCCCCATGGCGCTACCCGAACGAGAACGGTGTGGGACCTCCGTGCCCGGTGTCGAGGGGTTGGCCCGACGAGTGGGTCGACAGCACCGGTGGGTCGCCGTTGAGGGGATAGGCGTAGCCGATCACCACCTGCGCGTTCACCGAGCTTGAGCAGAGACCGGTGCTTGAGTTGTAGGTCCATTGCTGGGCGGGCGCGCCGTTGGTTTGCGCATCGGCCCGCTCGCCGAGTGCACGGCGCGGGCCAGCGGGCGTTGCATTGCCAGGCTCATCGGGTCCGGACCGTCATTGCCACATGGCGCGATGCCGAGCGCCAAGCGCCAAGTGCCTTGACGGACCCAGGGTCGGGCGACCCATCGTGTGCGCTGATGTGTACCGCGCGCGGTGAAGTTGTCGATGACGCCGTGCGGCGCGCCAAGTCCCTTTAGCGGCCGAGTTTGCCGGCAGCGAGGTCTTCGGCCATGGCCCAACCAAACGCCACCAGGCGGTCACCTTTGTCGGGGTTGAAGTCATTGAAGTGCTGATCGACACCCTCGGGCAGCTTGACCTTGGCGGCGTAGAAATCCAGGCCCCCCGCAACCGAGCCGTCGCCCTTGAGCACGAAGGTCCGATCGTCGAGGCGGGTCTCGCACCCAAAGCGCTTGGAGAGGCGCCGGGCCCAGGCCCGCTCTTCGCCAGAGGACTTGTGCTCGGGGAAGGGCACTACGTCTTGGAGCCCAGAAAAGGCCCGAAAGCCCTCAGGGGACAAGAGGCGGGTCCCGAGCAGGACGTCTTCGTCAGGGAACGCCAGCAGGGCGCGACGGTACTGGTCGGCCATGATGGCCTTGAGTGCCGCCTCGGCTCGCGAGGTTCGGTCGACGGTGGCGAGCCCCACCAACAGCGATGGGGTGCCCCCAATACGCTCCAAGGTGCAGAACGAATAGCCCCGAAGCTTGTTTCCCTCCCGGGCGTGCGTGATCAGGACCCACGACTCGCGCTCCTTTGAGAGGAACCCAATGTCATAACCCGGGGAACGATCGGCGCACAGATCAGCCATTTCCACCAGCTCAGCGTCGCTGAGCGCAGTGCAATCTTTGGTGCTCACTACGATCGGCATGAAGTGATTCTAGTGGTTGATTGCCGACCATTCCCAACCGGCCCATGGTCACCGCCAGCCCGAGCCTCGTGGTTCAGCCCGCCAAGAGGCCGGTGAACAGGGCTTTACGTGAGCACCGCACTCTGACCGAGGAGCCGTTTGAGCTCTCCCACCAGCCCGTTTCGGCAATCCACGTTGAACTCGACCGGGAGAGCAAGGACCTTGTCGCCGACATGGAGTTTCACCGACGACGGTCCTGGATGGCGGCTCAGGACTTCCTTGAGTCCCGAGACCGTCGAATCGGTCAAGACACCGAGGGGCAAGGAGATGTGGAGGTCCTCCTCGCCCCGCTCGAGCAGCGGTCGGCTGACCTCCATGCACACGATCTTGGGCTCGTCCTCCCTCGTGTCGAGGCGACCCCGCACCACCAAGATGGCATCGTTCTCGATCATTGCCCCGTAGTCGCTCATGGTCTTTGGGAACACGAAGACCTCCATGGCCGCTTGGAGGTCTTCGAGCACGAACCGGGCCATCAGGTCGCCCTTTTTCGTGTAGGTCCGGCGCAGATCGGTCACCACTCCCCCGACCGAGCGCACCGGTGAGCGCTCTTGGGCAGGCTCTTCTTCCCTCAGGTCCGACAGGCTGCAGTCGGTATGGCGCGAGAGCGCCTGCTCGTAGCCCATGAGGGGGTGGTCGCTGACGTAGAGGCCGAGCATCTCTTTTTCAAAGGCCAGTCGCTGGGCCTTGTCGAACTCGGTGTCAGGGATCGCCACCCGGGCGGTTCCCCAGCCCGGGTCATCTTCTTGTTCTTCTTCGAAAGCCGCGAAGAGCGAGGTGATCCCGAGGTCCTTCTCCCGACGGCGCTCGAGGGTGCGGTCGACCACCCCTTCCATGACCAGGCACAGTCCTTGGCGCGAGTGCCCCATGGCGTCGAACGCGCCGCTCTTGGCCAGCGACTCCATGGTGCGCTTGTTCAAGACCACCGGGTCGACCCGCTGGCAGAAGTCGAAGATATCGACGAAGGAGCCGTTCGCATTGCGTTCGGCCACGATGCGCTCGACGAGGCTCTCCCCGACGTTGCGCACCGCCGCCATGCCGAACAAAATCGCTTGACCGTCTGCCCCTTCGGTGCGGTCCGGGGCGAATTCGGCCACCGAACGGTTGACGTCGGGGACGAGAACCGAGATGCCCAAGTTCCGGCACTCCGCGAGATAGACGGCGGTCTTGTCCTTGTTGTCCTTCACCGAAGTCAAGAGGGCAGCCATGTACTCGGTCGGGAAGTGCGCCTTCAACCAGGCGGTCTGGTAGGCAACCAGTCCGTAGCCATAGGAGTGCGACTTGTTGAAGGCGTAGTCGGCGAAGGGCTCGATGATGTCGAAGAGTGCGGTCCCAAGCGCCTCTTCGTAACCTTGCGCGATGCACCCGGCAACGAACTTGGTGCGCTCGGCGGCAATGAGCGCACGGATCTTCTTTCCGCAGGCCTTGCGCAGGTTATCCGCTTCAACCAGGGAGTATCCGGCGAACTTTTGGGCAACGCGCATCACCGACTCTTGGTAGATCATGAGGCCCTGGGTGTCGGCGAGGATGGGTTCGAGGTCCGGGTGGGCGTAGGTGATGGGCTTGCGGCCGTTCTTGCGATCGGCGTAGTCGTTGTGCATGTTGGCCGCCATTGGGCCCGGTCGATACAACGCGACGAGTGCGGCCACGTCGTCGAAGCTCGTCGGGGCCAATGACCGCATGAGGGCGCGCATGGGCGCACCTTCGAGTTGGAAGACCCCGACCGAATCACCCCGGCGCAACATGGCGAGGGTGGGCTCGTCGTCGAGCGCGACATTGTCGATGTCGGGCCGCTCCCCCGTCGCCACTTCGATCAGGTCCAAGGAGCGCTCGATGATCGACAGATTGCGCAAGCCCAAGAAGTCCATCTTCAACAGGCCGAGATCTTCGACCCCGTGCATCTCGTACTGGGTGACGATCGGCGCGTCCTCGGGCTTTCCTCCGGCGTCGGGTTTGCGCTGGATGGGCAGATAATCGGTCAGCGGGTCGCGCGAGATCACTACGGCGGCGGCATGAATCCCGTCTTGGCGCCGCAGGCCCTCGAGGCCGAGCGCGACATTGATCACTTCTTTGGCGTCGGGGTCCGAGTCATGCATGGTCCGCAGCTCGGCGGCGGCCGAGAAGCCCTCTTCGAACCCCTCGGTCTTGGTCAAACAGGCGTGCAAGGGCGTGTCGCGCCCCATGACCAACGGCGGCATGGCCTTCGCGATGCGGTCCCCGATGATGTAGGGCTTGCCAAGGACCCGGGCGGCGTCGCGCACGGCCGCTCGGGCCTTAATGGTCGAAAAGGTCACGACCTGGGCCACCCGGTCGCTGCCGTACTTCTCGGCTGCATAGCGCATGACGTCCGCGCGGTAGCGCTCATCGAAGTCCATGTCGATGTCGGGCATTTGCTGGCGGCCCGGGTTCAAGAAGCGCTCGAAGAGGAGGTCATAGCGAATGGGATCAAGGTCAACGATCCGCAGGCAATAGGCCACGCAGCACCCGGCCGCCGAACCGCGGCCCGGACCGACGCGAATCCCCGCATCGCGAGCGAAGCGGATGAGGTCCCACACCACCAAGAAGTACGCGGCGAAGCCCATATTGCCAATCACGCCCAGCTCGTAGTCGAGCCGTTCGACGACGTTGGACGGGATGGAATCTCCGTAGCGCTCGCGCGCGCCGTGCATCGTGAGATCACGCAGATACGCGAGGGCCCGATCCTCGTAGCGCTCGCCCACGAAGTGATCGGGAACCGGGAATTCGGGGAGGCTGGGCTTGCCCAGTTCGATCTGCACGTCGGCGCGCTCCGCGATCACCAAGGTGTTGTCGCAGGCTTCTGGAAGCTCGGAGAACAGATGGCGCATCTCGCGCGCGGACTTGAGGTAGTGCTCGGTGCCCTCGAAGTGGAACCGGTTGGTGTCGGCGAGGAGGGCACCGGTTTGGACGCAGAGCAGCGCATCGTGGGCGACGGCGTCCTCTCGGTGCGTGTAGTGGCTGTCGTTGGTGGCAAGGAGCGGGGCGTCGAGTCGTTTCGCAATCTCGACCAACTGGGGATTGGTGCGCTGCTGGTCGGCGATCCCGTGGTCTTGGAGCTCGACGAAGAGATTGTCCTTGCCAAAGATGTCCTGCAGCCGCGCCGCTCGGCGTTCGGCCTCTTCGACCTGGCCGGCCAAGAGGGCCTGGAGTACCACGCCACCGAGGCAACCGGTCGTGGCAATGAGGCCCTCGTGGTGGCGCTCGAGGAGCTCCCAATCGAGCCGGGGCTTGTAGTAGTACCCCTCGAGGTAGGCGGCCGACGAGAGCTTCAAGAGATTGCGATAGCCCTCGACGGTTTCTGACAACAAGGTCAGGTGGTAGTAGAGCTTTTGCCCACCTTCGGCATCGCCCCCGGTGTCGTCGACCTTGCCCCGTCGCACCGGTCGTTCGTGGCGCGACTCGGCGGCCATATAGGCCTCGGTGCCGATGATCGGCGTAATGCCTTGGTCGCGGCACGCCTTGTAGAAGTCGAGGACCCCGTACATATTGCCGTGATCGGTGATCCCGAGCGCCGGCTGTCCGTCCGCTGCTGCGGCGGCTACCAGCGCCCCGATACGGGCCGCCCCATCGAGCATGGAGAACTCGGTGTGGGTGTGGAGATGCGTAAACGACCGCTCCGACACCGGCCCTCCTTTCGACGTGTACTTACAGTCGTGTGATTTGCACGAGAGCCTTGAACTTTACCCTTGGTTGCGCGTCCGCAAGACGACCGTGGCGACCGCCTTGTCGTGGAGGGTCTGGACCTTTTTGTCCCACAGCGGCCAGAACAGGTCGAGCACGCCGAGGATCAGGGTCAATCCCATGACGAACTGCAGCACAGAGCGCCAGAAGGCCTTGGCGTAGCCGACCCGGTCGTAGGTCTCGTCGCGCACCGCCTTGGCCCCTACCGCCATCATCCCGACGGTCTGGCCCCGCTGCGAGCCGATCAGCACCGTGGAATAGACCAAGAAGAACGCCGCAAAGAGCATGAGGGCCAAGAAGTCATAGCGCTGGTGTTGGACCACGCCGCGGCGGGTCATCGTGTAGTGCACGACCAAGGTGTTGCTGTGGCGGAAGAGGGCCTGGATGATCCGATTGACGACGTAGAGGATGACCCCGTCGATCAGGTAGCCACCGACGCGCAGGATCCAGCTCGCATAGGCGGGGCCGTCGGCGATCTGGCCCGAGCGCTGTTGGGGCATGGGGGGTGGGTAGCCGCCCGGTGGGGCCTGAGGGTACGACGGCGGTGGGGGCGGTGGCATTGGCGGTGGCGGCATGGGAGGGGGCATCGCCGCTGGGACCTGCGCCCCGTTCGACTCCTCGGGCAGTCCGGGGTCAGTGGTGCCCTCAGTCATGATCACCTCGTGGCATCGCTCGGTCCGTCGTGTCGTGCTCCATCTGCTTAGAGGTAGGCGCCCGAGCGGGTGGCCGTGGTGTCGCCGCCCCCAGGCAAGCCACGCTGGCGCATCTCTTCGAGTTGGGATCGTGCCGCCATTTGCTGGGACATCAGCGTGGCCTGGATCCCGTGGAACAGCCCTTCGAGCCACCCCACCAGCTGCGCCTGGGCAATGCGCAACTCGGACTCACTCGGTGCGTCGTCGTCGAAGGGAAGCGCCATTCGATCCAGCTCGGCCGCGAGATCAGGAGAAAGGCCCTCGGCGAGATCATGGATCGATTGCTCATAGATCTCGCGCAAGCGGATCCGGCTCTTCTCGTCGAGGGGTGCCTGGCGTACCTCGTCGAGAAGGGTCTTGACCATCGAGCCGATGCGCAGCACACGAGCCGGCTCGCTGATCGCCTCACGCGGCTCGGGCGATGCCTCGCTGGCGGCCCCGTCTCCCGACGCGGCCAGTACCTCGTCAGGCGTTATCGATATCGCTTCTTCGGCCATTGCCCCATCCTGTCATTCGCGGCACCCCGGTCATGTTGTTGGCCAACTGAGCAGGGGGACCAGCATCTCAGCCGGTGTCAAGGAGCCGTGACGGGCCTCGAGGCGCAGTTCGCCGGTGTCGGCGGGATCCAAGAAGGCAGTGTCGGTAAAGGGCACCAAGACGACGTCGCCCAGCCGGGCCGCGACTTTGGCCGACGGCACCCCACCGAGCCAGCCGTCGGCGATGAGCTGGGCACGGGTGCGCACCCAGGCCAGGTGCGAGAACGACTCGGTGGCGGCCGCGACGAGGTCATCTTCGGCACCTAGACGTGCGTGCAGCCATCGAAAACGTCCCTCGCCGCTCAAGAGGGTCACGGCGTCCATGATGTCGGGACCGAGGAGCTCGCCTTCGCGTCCGACTTGGACCTGGCCATGGTCTGCCGTCACAACCAGGGCCGCGCCCTCGGGGAGTACCGACAAGACGTCGCCGACCAATCGATCCACTGCGGATAGCTCGTCGTCGTAGTACATGCCAAGACCCTTGGCATGCGCGATCTTGTCGATGCCCTCGTAGTAGGCGTAGACGAAGCGTGATCCCGAGGTGAGCAAGGAGCGCACTCCGGTGATCAGACCCGCCGGGGTGTACCAGCGATGCAGATCGGCGTCGCCGAGATGGGCGGCCGAGAATCCGGTCGGGCCGTAGTCGTAGCGGGTCACGACGGGCACCGGTTCGGGCGAGCCGGGGAACGAAGGGCAGGGTTGGATCTTTGGGGTCGGGACCGACATCCGAGCGTCGGCGCCACCGAGCGTCCAGGCCAAGACGTTCATGATCTCGCCCTCGAGCGCGAAGCGGTAGCCGAGCACCCCGTGTGCTGACGGCGGGCACCCCGTCGCCAGGGAAGTCAGCGCACAGGCCGTGGTGCTCGGCGCCACCGAGGTAATCGGCCCTCCCGACCCCGACGTCAGCGTCGGGGCCAGCGAGGATCGTTCGGCCAATTGCGTAAATCCGAGACCATCGAGCACCAAGAGAACTACCTGGCGGGCCCCGCCCGCTTCGCTCGGCATCCACTCGGGAAGGGGCTCACCGCGGTAGAGGGAGCCGAGCAGCCCGGGGATGACCCCACTCAGACAGGCGCCCCCGAAATTGGGCACGAGCGGCTCAGGGGGCTGGGCGTGAGTCACGGGGGAACAACCTTAGACCCGCCAAACTCACCGCAGAAGGCACTCCGACCGGTATCATCGAGCCGTGAGGGTATCGACGCGCGGGGACTACGCCTGTAGGGCATTGCTGTCGCTCGCCCTCCACGGGGCCGAAACCCCGACCTCGGTGCGTGACATCGCAGAACGAACCGCCTTGCCGCAGCCCTACCTCGAGCAGATCCTCTTGGCCCTCAAAGGGGCGGGACTGGTGCGCTCCAAGCGGGGCGTCGGTGGCGGGTACGTCCTCGCCCGCGAGCCGGCCGACATCACCTTGGCCCAGATCGTCTCGGCCGTCGATGGCCCAATCGCCGCGGGGGACTTTGGCGAACCCCACGCCGACGGAGCCTGCGATCACGAGGGGCAATGCGTGTTGCTGGCCGTGTGGGCCGACGTCGGCGAAACCATGCGTAGCCACTTGTCGTCTTTCAGCCTGGCCGACATGGTCTCTCGGGCCAGGGGCAACGTGGTCGCGCCGGTCGCCTGACCCCTAGCTGAGCACCCCTTCGGTTCGGTTCCAGACCTCGATCACCGGGTTCTCACGCTCGTGGCCCAAGACGCTGATGGCGGCGGGCCCCAAGAAGAAAAGGCGCCCGCCGATCGGCGGGAGACCGAGCCAGCGCGCCGTGAGCACGCGCAAGACGTGCCCGTGGGCCACCAATAAGGTGTCGCCGCTCGCCAATCGGGCGCGCTCGATGACTCGATCGGCCCTGCGCCCGACCTCGGCCGCGCGCTCTCCTTCTTTCACCCCGTCGCTCCACAGGTTCCAACCAGGGTGGGCAACCTGGATCTGGGGCGTGGTCATCCCCTCATACGCGCCGTAGTCCCACTCGGTCAGATCGGGTTCGATCTCGCCGTCGAAGCCGGCCAGGGCACAGGTCTCCGACGCCCGTTGCAATGGGCTGGTCAAAACCTGGGCAAATTGGACGCTACTGAGGAGCTGACCTGCACGTATGGCGCGTTCGCGGCCCGAATCGAGCAAGGGAATATCGGTGAGGCCGGTGTGTTGTCCCGACTCGGACCATTCAGTTGCGCCGTGACGCAACAAAAAGAGGCGGTTGGGCATGGGCCAAAGGTGACCACGGGCAGGCGGGCCACGCAACTTGAGGGGTCCGAACACCGCAATGGAATGATGCCGCCACATCTGGTGTTGTACCGGTCAGATTCATCCCGGAGCAATCCGGGTACGAATGAGAGTAGAGAAAGAGCGTCGGGAGAGAAGCGATGAAGAGCGCGGTGAGTACGGCCGACACCTTGGGACTGATGTTGCGTGACCTCGATCAGTTCCCAATGCCCGACCACGAGCAGCAAGTAGAGCTGGCAAAACGAGTAGCGGCAGGAGATGACGCGGCCCGCAAGCAAATGGTCGCCGCCAACCTGCGCCTCGTGGTGCACTGGGCGAGGCGCTATCAAGACCGCGGCGTGGACATGGCCGACCTCGTCCAAGAAGGGTCATTCGGCCTGATGCGTGCCGTCGACAAGTTCGACTGGGAGCGGGGCTTTCGTTTCTCGACCTATGCCACCTGGTGGATCCGCCAGGCGCTCCAGCGTGCGGTCCAACAGCACGGGCGCACCATCCGCATCCCGCTCGAAGTCGGTGAGCAGATCCAGCGCCTGGAGCTGACCAAGGCCGAACTGGCCAACACGCTCGGTCGGACCCCGACCGACGAGGAACTGACCGAGGCCACCGGTATGACCGCCGACGAGCGCCATTCGCTCGAAGACGTCGCCCGGGTGACCGCGTCCCTCGACCAGCCCGCTGCCTCAGAGTCGGCCACCACCCTTGGTGAACTGGTGGCGCCCGATTCGTCGGACTTCGTGGCCGATGTCGAGCAGACCATGGTCTATGACCGTGTACGCGAGGCCGTCGAGAAGTTGCCCGACCTCCAGCGCGACGTCTTGCGGTTGCGTTTCGGGTTCGGCGGGGACTCCC
>Ga0182030_10025981_pt1 | contig 10632 bp, 8 predicted proteins | sample 812S3MmetaG_FD_121299 | JGI IMG/M metagenome (GOLD analysis project Ga0182030, IMG submission 121299) | Permafrost microbial communities from Stordalen Mire, Sweden - 812S3M metaG (Illumina Assembly) | ecosystem: Environmental > Terrestrial > Soil > Wetlands > Permafrost | place: Sweden... | reverse complement strand
GTCTCGTCGTCCCGGCGCACCGCCGACATGTAGAGGCCGTGGAGGATGGCGGGGTGGTCCTGGACCAGCGAAAGGAACTCGTCCCGCGGGAGGAACAGCGTCACGGTCGGATGCAGGGCGATGACGTCGGCGTTCGCTCGGCGACGCAGAACGAGCGCCACCTCGCCCACGGTCTCCCCGGGCGCCAGCGTCGCCAGCACCATGGGCTCGCCGCCCTCGTGCGCGACGACCGCCACACCCCCCGACGCCACGAGGTGCAGGCCCTGCGCCTCCTCACCCTCGCTGACGAGCTTGTCGCCCTTCTCGAAGATGCGGGTCTGGAAGCGCTCGACCAGCGTCAGCCGCTCCTGCGGCGGCACCGACACGAGCACCGGCGAGGTGCGCGCGAGGTTCGCCACCATGCGCCGGCGGCAGTGCGCGGCCAGCTTGATGCCCACCTCGGGGCGCTTCTCGGCCGCGATCTCCAGCGCATCGCGCGTCGCCATGAGCAAGATGGTCGGCCGCGTCGCCACGACGCTCGCCGCCCGGGGCGCGCGAGAGAGGAGCGCCATCTCGCCGAAGAGCGCGCCGCTGACCAGCCGCGCCAGGACCACCGGCGGCTGCCCGTCCTCGTCGGCGGCGCGCCGGGACACCTCGAGCTCTCCGCGCGCCACGATGTACGCCTCCGAGCCCTGCTGCCCCTCCTCGATGACCACGTGCCCTGCCGGCACCGTGATCATCTCGAAGGCGCCCACCAGCTCGCGCAGCGCCTCCTTCCTGAGCGCGCTGAAGAGCGGAAGCGGGGCGGCGATGGGCTGGGCGCCGTCGGCCACCTCCTCGTAGGCGCTGGTTGCCGCGTGCACGATCTGCGTCGCCTTGGAGGTGAGCGCGGGGCCGGTGAGAAAGGGGCTCAGCGGCTGGAAGTCGTCGAGCTGCGGGAGTGGCGGCGGCGGATTCTCCCCTTCCTGGAGGCGCGGCGAGCCCTCGCAGAACGCCGCGGCGACCTGGTCGAGATAGTCGCCCACGTCCTCGCCCAGTGCCCGCAGGTCTCCGATGGCGGCGATGGCCAGCGGCAAGTTCACCGCGTCGATGGCGCGCTTCACCGCCAGCCCGAAGCCCTCGACCGCGGCCTCGGTGCGCCCCATCTGCTGCAGCAGCCGGCACGTGATGACCAGCGCGCTGGGCATCGAGGGATCGCGCTCGACCACCGCCGCGCTCCACCGCAGGGCGGCCTCCGTCTCGTCGGCCAGCAGCAGCGTCAGCGCGCGGTCGATGGGGGAGTTGCTCGTCTGGGCGCCGGGCAAGTCCGGCGGGGAGGCTCGCATGACGGCGCTAGCCTATCACTCCTCGTCCGAGTCCTTCCGGCCGCTCTCCGCCCGCTCCATGAACTCGCTCATCGCGGTCGCCGTGGCCGCCACCAGCGGCATCACCCGGGGGTAGTCCATGCGCGTCGGCCCGATGACGGCGACCGTCCCCGACGCCTGCCCGTGCGAGATGTACGCCGCCCCCACCACGGCGAGCTGCCCGCCGCCGATGTCCCCCACCTCTTCGCCCACCACCACGTGGCCGCCCTTGGCCCCCATCGCCAGGTCGATCAGCTTCACGAGCTGCTCGCGCGCGTCGATCGCCGTCATCAGGCGCCGGACGTCGCCCGAGCCGTGGAACTCCGGCTTGTCGAGCAGCCGGTCCTGCCCCTCGATGACGAGATCGGTCTCGGTCCCGGCCGCCTCCTTCATCGCGGCGCCGCCGAGGGAGAAGGCGGTGCGCCGCAGATCGTCGTGCTGCACCCGCTCGCTCTGCAGACGGCGCTCGAAGAGCTCCCGGAGGTCCCCGAGCGACCGCCCCTCGACGACGTCGTCGAGGAGGTTGTGGATGCGCTGGAGCTCCGCCTCGCTGATGGTGGCCGACAGAAAGCGGTTCTGCACAGTGCCGTTCTTCATCACCAGCACCGCCAGCACCTCGTCGGTGGACGTGCGGATGAAGCGCAGCTGGTGGAGCACGAGCGTCTCGGCCCGCGGCGCGAGGATGACGGCCACCGTCCCGGTCAGCTCGGAGAGAAGCTTGCCCGTCTCGCGCATCACGTTCTGACCCGGCTCGATCGAGGCGAACCGGTCGCGGATGGACACCTCTTCGTCGTTGGTGAGCTCGCGCACCTGCATGAGCCCATCGATGAAGAGGCGGAAGGCGCGGTCGGTCGGCACGCGACCCGCGCTCGTGTGCGGCTGGCGCAGGTAGCCGAGCTCCTCGAGGTCGACGAGGACGTTGCGGATGCTGGCCGGCGAGAGATCGAGACCGGCCTTCTTCGAGAGGGTGCGGGAGCCGACCGGCTCGCCCGTGGCCACGTACTCGGTGACGCAGTGGTAGAGCACCTGCCGGGCGCGGGCGCTGAGCTCGGGCATGTCGACGCCCTAGCCTAACACTTGCGCAGAGGCCCGACATTTGGCGCCCCCTCGTCTGCAGCGCTAGAGTCCCGGCCTCATGCGTCGCGGGCTTCGACTGGTGGCGGGCCTTCTGGGGTTCGGCGTCACCCTGGTGGCGCCCGCGTCGGACGCGGCGTTCGGCGTCTCGCCCGTCGTGCCCGACTACGTTCCCCTGCCCGCCCTGGCGCCCGCCTTGCGCTACGGCCGCCTCGACCGGGTCACCTGCGAGACGGAGCTCGAGCGGCGCGGCATCCCGTTCTCGCGTGTCGACGAGGCGCGCGGTGTCCTCGCCCCCGTGCGACTGCAAGGGACCCTCCACGGCGTCACCTTCCGGACCGGGCTGCCGGAGGCCAGGCGCGCCTCCAGCCCGTGGGAGATCGTCGACTGCCGCCTGGCGCTCGCCCTCGACGACTTCGCCGCGCAGCTCGCGACACACGACATCACCCAGGTCATCCACTTCTCGATCTACCGGCCGCCCATCGCGACCTGGCCGGACGGCAAGCTCGCCTCCCGGCACCCGGGCGCCCTGGCGATCGATGCCGGCACGTTCGTGAAGAGAGACGGCACGCGGCTCGAGGTCGAGCGCGACTTCCACGGCCACATCGGCGCCACCACATGCACGGGCAGCGGCCCTCACCCCGCAACGCCCGAGGCGCTGGAGCTACGGCGCATCGTGTGCGACGCGACGGAGGCGCGCCTCTTCAACGTCGCCCTGACGCCCGACTACAACCGACCCCACCGCAATCACTTCCACCTGGAGGTGACGGCGGGGGTTGCTTGGTTCGTCGTGCACTAGCCGACCTTCCCGAGACCGACGCTCACGAATCGCATGATGTATCGCGAGGCTGTGCCGGGTGATACGCATCACCCGGCCTGAAGCACTCTGTTACATAGGCTCCCGTGCCGGACGAGCCGACGCAGCCGACGCGTTCCCTGGCGCCGCCTTTCTGGGCGATCCTCACGCTGCCCTTCGGACTGAGCGTTGGGTTCGCGGCCATCGCCGTTCCATTCGTGCTGCGCGCACGCGGCGTCGACATGCTGCTCATCGCCACCGTCTCGAACGTGGCGCAGCTGCCGCACATCGTGAAGCCCTTCTGGTCGCCCGCCCTCGACTCCGGGCCCAAGCGGCGAAGCTGGTTCTTCGCCACGATCGCGGTGACGGCGCTCGCGCTCGCGGCGACCGCGCTCATCTCGCCCAGCACGACGGAGCACCTCGGCCCCGTGCCGATGCTCTGGGTGTACACGGGCGTCCTCTTCGTGGCGCAGGCCGCCGTGGCCACCAGCGCGTCGGCGGTCCTGGCGCTCATGGCCATCACCGTTCCCGACGCGCTTCGCGGTCGGGCCTCCGGCTGGCAGACCGCGGGAAACCTCGCCGGGATGTCGTGCGGCGGCGGCCTCGTGGCATGGATGATCGGCCACGTCTCGACGACCACGACGGCGATCACCCTCGCGTCGATCTGCGCGCTCTGCTCCATTCCCGCCGCGTTCATCCACGAGATCGCACCCCCGCGTCGCAGCGCCTGGCGCCTCATCGTCGAGCTCTTGCGCGAGATCGGTCGTGTCCTCAAGTCGCGCGACGGCTGGACGGGGATGCTCATCTGCCTGTCGCCGGTCGGCACCGGGGCGCTGACGAACCTCTTCAGCGCGCTCGCCAAGGACTACGCCCCGGACGACGCGGGCGCCGAACGCCTGGTGGTGATCGTGACGGGGCTCCTCGGGGGCATCGTCAACGCCGCAGGCGCGCTCCTCGGCGGCTACATCGTCGACCGGGTGAACCGGCGTCTGGCGTACGTCGTCTTCGGGGGCATCACGGCCCTGTCGGCCGTCGCGATGATGTTCGCCTCCGCCACGCCGACCGCCTTCACCGTCGGGTGTCTCGCGTACACCTTCGCCAACGGTCTCTGCTACGCCGCGTTCTACGCGTTCCTGCTCGACCTCCTCGGCAAGACCCGCGGGGTGACGACGCAGCTCGCCCTCTACGTGGGCGCTTCGAACATGGCCATCACGTACGTGACCTGGTTCGACGGCGCGGGCTACGACTGGGCGAAGAAGCTCGCGCCGGCGAGCACGTGGGCGCCGCGCGCGGGGATGCTCGGCATGGACGGGCTCGCGACGTTCGCGGGGATCGCCATCCTGTGGGGGATGGTCGTCTACGTGCGGCGCGCGCGCGCCCGCGACGCGGCGGCCGCCAGCTCACCCGCCACGGCGTCGTAGCCTTTCCAGCACGGCGGCCATGTCCGGGGGGAGCGGACGCTCCCAGCGCACCTCGTGCTCGGTCGACGGGTGCACGAAGCCGAGCTCCGCGGCGTGGAGCATCAGGCGCGGCGCCTCGAGGAGCGTGCCGGCCCAGCGCCGGATGTAGACCTTCTCGCCGAGGATGGGGTGTCCCGCCTCGCTGAGGTGGATGCGGATCTGGTGCGTCCGCCCCGTCTCGAGCCGGCACGCCACGAGCGTCGCGACGGTTCCCCCCGTGAGCGCCTCGACCTTCTCCACGTGCGTGATGGCCTCGCGCGCGTCCGGCCCGGGTGCGCCGCGTGCGCTCCCCCGCAGCCCGTCGCCGCGGTCCTCCACGAGGAAGGTGCGCACGGTCCGTGACCGTACGTCGCCGTGCGCGAGGGCCAGGTAGCGGCGGTGCACCGAGTGCTGCCGGAACTGCGCGGTGAGGCTCTGCTTGGCGAGCCAGGTCCGGGTGAAGACGACGAGCCCGCTGGTCTCCTTGTCGAGGCGGTGCACGACGCCCACCGTCGGTCGCCCGCCTCGCGCGTTGCCGCGTCGCTCGAGCCACCCGCGGACCCGGGCCTCGAGCGTGTCGACGTCACTCTCGTCGTAGGGGACCGTGCTCACCCCCGCCGGCTTGTCCACGACGACCACCTGCGCGTCGACGTGCACGATGTCGCCATCGGCGAGCTCCCCTCGACGCAAGCGGGCCGCCCGCTCGTCGAGCGCCACGACGGCCCCGGCCGCGACACGCGCCGTTGCCTCCGTCACGCGCTCACCGCCGACACGCACCTTTCCCCCCTCGATCCACGCGCGAGCCTTGCCCCAGCTGACGCCAAAGAGGCCCCGTACGGCCCGGTCGAGAGCCCCGGCGAGCTCGGGGGGAACGGGCTCGCTTCCGACTCGGCCCGACCCTCCAGACCCTCCTGACCCCTTGCCCATGATGCGCTGGGGGCGTTTGTAGCACTTGCTTGACAGTGAATGCGCTCGGTCCGCACAATCGAGCCGTCCGCGTGGTGTGCGGATCGGAGAAGCCACGTGCCCAAGACCCTCCTCGCCGTCGACGACAGCGCCACGATGCGCAAGGTTCTCGAGATCACCTTCGCGGGCGAAGACTTCCGGGTCATCGCCGTCGACGGAGCGGCCGGCGCGCTCGACAAGATGAGCGAGGAGCCCGTCGCCGTCGTCATCGACACGTCGCTTCCCGACGGAGGCGACGGCTACGCGCTGGCCAAGGAGGTGCGCTCGCGCGACGCGCACGCCGTCATCGTGATCCTGTCGAGCCGTTACGCCCCCTACGACCCGAGCCGCGGCAAGGACGCGGGGGTCGACGACTTCATCGACAAGCCGTTCGACTCGCAGGCGATCATCGACAAGGTGAAGAAAGCCATCCTCGCCCGCGAATCGGGCAAGGGCGCTCCGGTCGTCACGGCGGTCCCGTCGCCTGCGCCCCCCATCGCGGCCGCGCCTGCCCCTGCGCCGTTCGCCCCGCCGCCCTTCGCGGGGACGCCGCGGCCCCCCGTCGTCGCTTCCGTCCAGGCGCGGCCCAACTTCCCGACGCAGCGCACGCACACGCTGTCTTTCGAGGGCTCCCACCCGCCTCCCATCACGACGCCGCCCGCGCACCCGGTCTCGCCCATCTCGCGGACCGCGCCGTCGGGTGTCCCGGTCGTCCAGGCGCCGCATGCCGCGCCGCCGCCACCGCACGCCCCCGCGCCGCCGCTCACGCAGACGGTGCCCTCGCAGCGCGCGGTCGAGCCGGTGATCCGTGCGGCCGAGGCGGCCCCGGTCGCCACCGCGGTCAACGGACACCTGGCGGGCAAGCTCGGCGATCTCGGGCTCACGCCGGCGCAGGTCGAGGCGGTGCTGGCTCTGTCGCGCGAAGTGGTCGAGCGCGTGGTGTGGGAGGTCGTCCCGCAGCTCGCCGAGACCATCATCAAGGAAGAGATTGCCCGCATCACGAAGGACGGCTGAGCCGCCCCTGCATCGCCGGCACGTGTCAGAGTAGTCGTCGAGGATGCCCGCCGACGACGACGCCCTGAAGACGCTGGCGCGGACGATCGAGCGCATCGAGCAGCTGCTGGAGCGGCTCCCGCTCGACGTGGCGAAGGACGCGCGGCTGCGCATCGCGACGCTGCGCATGGTGCTGCTCGAGAAGCGACCCCCTGCGCTCGTGCTCGTCGGGCGGCGCGGCGCCGGGAAGTCGTCGGTGGTGAACGCGCTCTTCGGGGCGAAGGTGGCCGAGCTCGGGCACGTGACCGCGCAGACGGGGAAAGGCCGCTGGTACAAGTACGAACGCGGCGGCGGGACGATGTCGATCCTCGACACGCGCGGCATACAGGAGGGTTCGGTCCCGGCCGAGGCCGACCACGCGAAGACCGCCCTCGAGTCGATCGCCATCGAGCTGAGAGCGCAGGCGCCGGACGTCGTGGTCTTCGTCGCGAAGGCGAGCGAGGTCGACGCGGCCGTCGACGCGGACCTCGACGCGCTGGAGCACGTCTACGACGAGATCCGCCGTGCGCACCGCCTCGAGCCACCGCTCATCGCCGTCGTGACCCACTGCGATCTCCTCGAGCCCAAGGCGACGCGCCTCCACGCGGCCGACCGCGAGCCCGAGGCGGACGTCGAGGAGAAGAATCGGCACGTGGCGGCCGCCGAGCACGCGCTCGCCCGCAAGATCGACGCGCGCGAGAAGCTGCGCCCGCGCCTCGTCGCGACGCTGGGCACGTCGGTGTACATGTCGTGGAAGACCGACGGCACCCTCCGGTCCGACGAGCGGTGGCGGGTCGACGACCTCGCCGTCACGCTCTTCCGTCACCTGCCCGACGCCAGCCGCGCCGAGCTCGCGCGCGCCACCCAGGTCCGCTCCATCCAGGAGGACCTGGCCTCCTCGCTGACGCAGGCCACCGCCGCGGTCTGCGCGGGGGTCGGCGCCGCGCCGATCCCGTTCGCGGACACCATCCCGCTGACGGCATTGCAGGCGGGTCTCGTGGCCGGCATCGCGTGGATCGGCGGACGCTCGGCCGACAAGAAGGGGACGACGGAGTTCATCGGCGCGCTGAGCGCCAACCTGGGCCTCGCGCTGGGCCTGCGGGAAGGGTTCCGGCAGCTGATGAAGATCATCGCGCCCGGAGGAGGGTCGATCGTGTCGGCGACCATCGCGTTCACGGGGACGATGGCCATCGGGTCGGCGGCGAAGGCGTACTACATCCGGGGCGTGTCGCTGGCCGACGCGAGGCGTGTGTTTCGCCGCCCACCGAAGGAGCCGAAGCGCCGGTAGGCGAGCGCGTTCACGGGCCCGGCGGCGGTCCGTTCCCTCCCCCGTACGGGGGTCCGTATCCTCCGTAGCCACCGGCGGGCGGAGGGGGCTGCTGCGCGTAGGGCTGCTGTCCGTAGGGTGGCTGTCCGTACGGCCCGGGGTAGGCGCCCGCCTGCGCGGGGTACGGGACCTGCCGCGGCGACACGACCGGCACCGACTCTCCCATCAGACGCAGGTACACGATGGACACGCCGAGCAGCATCAGCGAGTACCCGATGAAGTGCCCCACGAGCGGGATCATGCCGCACACCGCCGAGAGGAGCCCGAAGACGAGCATCACGACGAAGACCTCTCCCTTGCGGCCGATGGTGAGCTTCCAGCTCGCCTTCATGGCGTCGACGGCGCCCATCCGCTGGTCGGCGACGAGGTACGCCGAGAAGTAGAGACCGAGGGCGAGGATGACGCCTGGCACGATGAACAGCATGTACCCGAGGCCGATGAGCATCCCCTGGAGGAGCATCAGCGCGAGCATCGAGCCGTAGCGCATCTCGCCCGTGAAGAGATCGCCCACGGTCGGGGTGCCGCCGCGCACGGCGGTGAGGGCCATGCGGAGGAGGCGCCCGATGAAGAGGGGCATCACGAAGCACGTCACGAGCAACATCGCGCCAAAGATGCCGCCGAACACCGCGATGCCGATCACCGCCTCGAAGTCTGGATCCGCGCCGGCCGCCGCTCCGGTCGTCGAGATGACGATGAACATGCCGGCCATGTAGAGGACGATGGTGGGCACCGCGACGAGGAGACCGACGAGGAGCATGCCGACGCAGAGGGGCATCCACTGACGGGTGAAGATCTCCCAGGCGCAGGAGACGACCTCGGTGATCTCGAAGCGGAGCGGCGCCTGGCCGGTGGGTCCCGGCGGGGCGGGGGGAGCACCGGGATAGCGGGCCGCGGGCGGGGCGTAGGGTTGCACCGGGGGAGGGTAGCTCGCTCACCCCGCCGGTGCCCGGTGCACGCGCAGGACACTCTCCTCCGAGGGAACCCCGAGCCGGAGCGGAAAGCCGTAGTGCCCCGTTCCTCGGTGCACGTACATTCGATCGCGACCTCGCGCCCAGAAGCCATGATCGGGGATCGTGAGCCCGAAGAGGCGCAGAAATGTCCACGACAGGCCCAGGCTCACCAGCCCCACCTGCCCTCCGTGCGTGTGGCCGGACAGCACGAGATCGCCCTGCCCCTCGGGCAGGTGCCGGAACGCGCCCGGATCGTGGAGCAAGACGATCCGCGTGACCCCCGCCTTTCGCGGGTGCTCGCCGCAGACGCGCTCGAGGTGGGCGCCGCGGTCACGCCGCACGAAGTCCATGCCGACGACCTGGACGGGGCCGGCCTCGGTTTCAACCTCGCACGCTTCGTCCACGAGCAGCGTGATCCCGTCGGCCGCGAGCGCCCTCGCGACGTTGGCCGCGGCCTCGAGATCGTGGTTGCCCCGGCACGCGAACACCTTTCCGGGCATGGCGCGAAGGGGCTCGAGCGCGCGCCGCAGGAGCTCGGGATCGCTCTGCGACTCCATGGTGAGAAAGTCGCCCGTCAGGAAGACCAGGTCCGGCTTCTTCGCGACGGCCCGGGCCGCGATCCGGCGGAGGCGCGCGACGGACATGAAGGGACCGAGGTGAGGGTCGGTGATCTGGACGATCCGGAGCGGTCGCTCTTCGCGTACGGCGCCGCGCGGGTGAGGCGTCACGCGCGCGCCCTGGGCGCTCCCGCCGATGACCAGATCGAGCTCCTCCTCGCGCGAGGTCAACGACTGAAGGAGCCCGACGACCCCGAGGGCGTACGGGAGCCACGGCGCCCACGGGTGAAACCCGAGCGACATCGCGAGCGCCCATGGCAGCGCGAGGAGCGTACCGGCCACGAAGAACGAGGCCGGCCAGCTCACCAGCAGTCGGTACACGAGCGGGCGCATGCGGGGGCGCGCGAGCGCGATGAAGTTCACGTAGACGGCCAGGTGGAGAGCCACGAAGACGGGTGTCATGGCCGCAAAGAGCGGCGCCATCGCGACCGCGAGCAGCGAGTAGACCCCCACGAGCACGCCCGCCATGGTCGCGAACGGGCGTCCACGGAGGAGCGCGGCGACGAGCACGACCGTCAGCCATCCGGCCAGCGTGAGGGGGGTGAGCCAGGTCATGCCCGTTCCGACGCTCGATTGGATGCTCGATCTCTCCGGAGGGAGTCGCTAAGGGGTAGCCTGGGAGGCGGAATGCGCGAGAGCGACGTCCTCGTGTTCCTGCTGTCGCTGGCGGTGCTCCTCAGCACCGCGCGCCTCTTCGGCGAGCTGGCGCGCAGGGCCGGTCTCCCGCTCGTCTTCGGCGAGCTCGCGTCGGGGATCGTCCTCGGGCCCACCATTCTGGGCCGCGCGGCCCCGGCGGCGCAGCACTGGCTGTTCCCCGGCGGCGTCCCGCAGCACATGCTGGCCGGGTACACCAACGTCGCCGTCGTACTCCTGCTCGTCGTGGCCGGGCTCGAGGTGAACCTCGGCATCGTGCGGCGGCGCGGGCGCAGCGCCCTCCTGACCAGCATCCTCGGCATCCTGATGCCGCTGGCGGGGGGGGTGCTGCTCGGCGTCCTGCTCCCGGACTCGGACCTCGTGCGCCCGGATCACCGCACCCTCTTCGCGCTGTTCATGGGCGTCGCGCTCTCCATCTCGGCGCTGCCGGTCATCGCCAAGACGCTGCTCGACCTCGGCCTCTTCAAGACCGACGT
>Ga0182030_10025980_pt1 | contig 10632 bp, 10 predicted proteins | sample 812S3MmetaG_FD_121299 | JGI IMG/M metagenome (GOLD analysis project Ga0182030, IMG submission 121299) | Permafrost microbial communities from Stordalen Mire, Sweden - 812S3M metaG (Illumina Assembly) | ecosystem: Environmental > Terrestrial > Soil > Wetlands > Permafrost | place: Sweden... | reverse complement strand
GGCGCCAGCAAACCGATGCGCGAGAATAACGTCATCCAGTCGCAGTTCGCTCAGTGCGAGGCGCGCTGGCTGTCGGCGCGGCTGATGCTGCATCACGCGGCGGACGATGCCTGGGACACGATCCTCGAAAAAGGCGAAATGACCCTCGAACAGCGCGCCCGGCTTCGTCTCGCCTCCACCTGGGCCATCCAGTCTTCTCGAGATGTGTGCAACACGATCTACCACGCCGTCGGCTCCTTCGCCGTGTTCGAGGAAAATCCGTTCGAGCGGCGCCTGCGCGACATCCACACGGTTGCGCAACAGGGCCAGGGACGGCAACTTCACTATGAGACGGTGGGCCAGTTGATGCTCGGCCTGCCGGCGGAAAACCAGTTCTGACACAGGAGGGTCACTCACCATGCCGGCGGAATCACTGAACCACTACACGATCCAGGCACGCGACGTCGAAAAGACCAAGGACTTCTACGAACGAATCGTCGGCCTGAAAGTCGGCGACCGGCCGCCACTGAATTTCCCGGGCTATTGGCTTTATTGCGGCGGAACGCCGACGGTGCATCTGCTCGGCTACCAGGCGCACGCCAAGGTGATCGCCGACGGCCCGTCCTATCCCGCCGACACCGGGCGTCTGGATCACATCGCTTTCTCCTGCACCGGCCTGAAGGACATGAAGGAGACGTTGCGGACGAACGACATCAAATACGAAGAACGGGTTCTGCCGCGGATGAACATGACGCAGCTGTTTTATCTCGATCCGGACGGCATCGCGGTGGAATGCAATTTCCCGCCCGCCGAAACAGAATCGACCGGCGCCAAGGGCTACTGACCGGGAAGGGGCTGGAGCGGGTGGAGGGAATCGAACCCTCGTGGCCAGCTTGGAAGGCTGGAACTCTACCATTGAGCTACACCCGCGTCGTCCCGGAACCTACCCAGACCCGGCGCCGCGCGCAACCGTGGACGATCAGCCGGGGAGGGCCAGCCCGCGAACGGACGGGCCCCTTGCCCCTACCGGTTTTTGACGACGATCTTGACTTTTACGTCGAAAATCGCCACAAACAGCAGCAGGAGGATGAGAGTGTTCATGATCTCTACCTCCGACTGATTAGCCGGCGGGCCAATCCCGCCGGCTATTTCATTTTCCGCCCAATGTGTGAACGAACCGTTGACCCATCCGGGCGCCGGGCCATCCCATGACCAGCCGCCTGACCACCACCATCGGTGCCCTGACCCTGCCCAACCCGGTCATCTGCGGCTCCGGCGAACCCGTGATGACCGAGGCCGGGATCCGCGCCGCTCTGGCCGCCGGCGCGGCCGGAGTCATCGCCAAATCGGTCAACGAACGGCCGGAAGCCGGGCGGCAACTCGCTCTGGCGGACTACATCGCGCTGGACATCGGCGGCGGGCGTTCGCTGTTCAACCGCTCCGGCCTGACGCCACGCGACACACACGAGTGGTTCGCCGCCATCGCCGCGATCGACCGGGAGGCGGCGGCGACCGGCCGGTTCGTCGCCGCCAGTATCGTGCTCGCCGGGGCCGAGGGCGCCGTCTCCATCGCCGCCATGGCACGCGCCGCCGGCCTGCGTGTGTTCGAACTCAACGCCGGAGCGCCGCACGCCTCCGAGGCGTCTCCCGGCGCGATCGCCCAGGAGACCGATCCGGCGCGGCTGCGGGATCTGGTGGCGGCGGTGCGGCGGGCGACCGAGGGCATGGCGTTGTGGGTCAAGCTCACCGGCCTGTCGTCGAACCTGCCGGCTTTGGCCCTGGCGGCGAAGGAGGGCGGCGCGGACTCGGTCTGCATGATGGGGCGTTTCATGGCGATGATCCCCGACCTGGACACCTTCGCCCCCATCCTCGGCACATCCGCCGCGTACGGCGGAGCCTGGGCGTTACCGATCGTCTGCCGCTTCCTGGCGCTCAGCCGCCGCGCCGTCGGCCCGGAGTTCCCGCTGATGGGCACCAACGGCGTGCGCAGCGGGGACGACGCGGCGCGCATGGCCCTGTCCGGCGCCTCGGCGATCGAGGCGTTGTCGATCGTCATGCACGAAGGGTTCGGCGCCATCACCCGCATCATCGCGGAACTGGACGCGTTCCTGGCGGCGCGCGGGTTGCCGTTCGCCGCGCTGATCGGACAGACAGCGGATCGGCTGGAAGGCTACGGCGCCCAGACGCCCGACCCGGACCGCTGGCGCCGCTTCGTGCCGCCGGAGACGCTGGAGTAGCGGTCCCGATCTACCGCCGCTTCGGCGGCGCCGCGGCCCGTGCCGCCGTCACCGGGCACATGCTCATGCCGACCGGCGCCAGGTCCTTCGTCGCCACGTAGGAGGCAAGTTCATCCATCGAGCGCAGCGCGTTCATTTCCGGGATGATCTGGCCGTTGCGGCCGCAGTACTCGGTCCCCTGCGCGTTGGCTTGCTGCGACAGCACGTTCACCAGCTCGGTGGTGAAGCCGTCCTTGCGGCCCTGTCCCGCGCCGCCATACAGCCGGCGGAAGTAGCTCAGCACCTCGCGTTCGTTGGCCTGTAGCGTGGGTTGAAAGCGCTTGATGAAATTGACGTTATACTCGTTCTCGCGTTTGCACTTGATGATCAGGACGGTCATCACCTCGCGCAGCGCCAGGATCTCGTAGGCCGATTGATCCGCCACCGAGGAACACGCCGGCGCCGCGTCGACCGGGACAACGGCGGCGGCCAGGGCGGAACTGACGAGCGTGGCGAGAAACAGCAAAGGCTTACGCATAAGGAATCCTCTCATTGGGCGGGGGACCGATAGCGCATGGCGTCGTAGGTCGGGAAGAGGGCGCGGGTGTCAGGGCGGCCAGAACGGGCCGAGGCGTTCGATGAGTTCCGAGTGGCGAGTCAACAGTTCCTCGGCCTCCCGCCATATCTTCTGCGTGTCGATTTCGGCGCGCGGCCCTGGATGCCCCGGTCCGGCCTGTCGAGGTGTGGGAACCATCGCGCCGTGATCGGCACATACGCCAGTCGTCGTACGTCAAGCATGAAGGCGCGGGCCTGGCCGAGCGCCGCGGCCTCCTGGCGGTCAAACCGGAACACGCCACGCGGAAGTGTGATGCCCCCAGGCCAAGGCCGGCTGGTGGTATAAGCGGCGACGATCGAACCAGACGAAGTCGCGGTCGCGTCGTAAACGAGCAATGCATATGCGAGATGCCGAGGGCCCGGCCGGGCTGGATTCTCATGCTCCGGGAACGCACACCAGATGAAGTCCCCCGCACGATAGGGGGACGCGGTCAACCTTGGCGGGCGAAGCGAAGGACCGCCGCCGACAGCCGGCAGCGTGCTTCGTAATCCTCATCGGTGTCATCGTCCTCGCGGGACACGACAGGCTCCTGGTCCAGCAATCCCGGTGCGACCGCGATGTGCGGGGGCGTGCCTGCCGGTGCAAGTTCGGAGTGGCGCCGGCTTTGGCTCTTCGGGCGAGTGATGGTGCTCATCCGGCCAAAATCGGGCGACGGGCCGGATTTTGCAAGCAATAACGCTTCCCTGGGCGATTGATTATTCCGGCGCCTTGGCCCCACTGTATCGCCGGGTGGAGCGGGAATCGCGCGCGAACATGGCCGGTGCCGGACGTCCGCCCGGAGCGTCACACAATCAGGGTCAAACCGTGTTTGAACAAGCCTTCAAGAACATCGACGACGCGCTTCGCAAAGAGGCGGGATGCACGACGGAACTGGACTATACCGAGCAGACCTCGTGGCTGCTGTTCCTGAAATATCTGGACGGGCTGGAGCAGGATAAGGCGACCGAGGCGGCGCTGGCGGGGAAGCCGTATTCGTTCATCCTCGAGGCGCCGTACCGGTGGGAGAGTTGGGCCGCGCCCAAGGGCCGCGACGGCAAGCTGGATCATAACACGGCGTTGACCGGGGACGATCTGCGGGATTTCGTCAACGGTCGGTTGTTTCCCTATCTGCATGGGTTCACGCAGCGGGCGAGTGGGCCGAACACGATCGAATATAAGATCGGGCAGATCTTCGCGGAGATCAAAAACAAGATCCTCAGCGGGTATAATTTGCGCGATATCATCGAACGCATCGACGAATTGCGGTTTCGCTCGCAGGCCGAAAAGCATGAGTTGTCGGCGCTGTACGAGGAGAAGATCAAGCGAATGGGCAACGCCGGGCGCAACGGCGGAGAGCGTCCTGCGTTCATTGGCGTTGCTCCGGGCCGCAGGCGCAATATGCAAGCCAACGGTAGCAAGAACACAAAGCCCGAAATGGTGGTACGCCAGTTGCTTCATTCGATGGGATATCGATATCAACTGCATCGGCGTGAGTTGCCTGGAAAGCCAGATATCGTGTTCCTTGGACGACGCAAGGCCATCGAGGTGCGGGGGTGTTTCTGGCACGGACACGGTTGTCACCCTTTGGGCAAAATGCCGCAGGCGAGGAGGGAGTATTGGGTGCCAAAAATCACCGCCACAAAGGAGCGGGACGCCCGCAACATGGCAACACTTCGCCAGACCGGCTGGGAAGTTTTGGAAATCTGGGAGTGCAAGCTGAGGGCTATGACGACGGAGACCGGCACTGAGTTGGCAGAATTCCTGGGTCCGGTCAGAGCGGATAAGAAGGCAGTGAGTCGAGGATCTTTTGTGCGGTGTCGCGCGGCCTGAGTGCGAGGTACAGATCGTCTATTGCTTTGTTTGGCGTCCCTCCCGCCAGCAGCGAAATCATCGAAGCCGCCTTATAGCGCCCCACGACGTCACTTCCCTTGGTCGTTTCGAGGTGCGCGTGGAATTTGATGGCCGGTCCCCTGAGGACGTACCCGAGAATGTATTTCAGCACGTTGGCCTCGAAGAGCGCTTGATAAAGCCGATCACTCCGTGTGCTGGTCTTGACAGCAATTGCGAACAGGAAGTGCCTGCCCTCGAGTGTCGATTGAATTCCCGTCCACGCCTGCTCCAGAATCGCTTGACTCGCGTTGGTCAGGTCAGGGAGTGGATTCATGAAGATGCCGAATCCGGGTGGCATGGGGTTTGGGATGCGCAGGCCGAGGATGTCAGGCGTCGACAGCCTCAACTCCATACCGCCGCTCTGAAGAGCCACCTCGAACGCCCTGTATTCCGCGCGTGCGGCATCATTGAGCAGTTTTGTGGTGTCGCCACCGCGAGACATCTTAACAATGGCAACCTTCCGCGTCGGCGTCGGTACCGCAACCGGGGGACGCGTGAACACGGTTGAATTCCAATTCCCGGTATCCATGAAGTTGTTCCAGACCGCGGCGGCATTCCACAGTGCCGCAGCCTCCATCAACTCGTAGATGTCGCCATCGACCTTCGCGACCTGCTGCTGCGAGAGCGAGAAACCGGAGAAGTTGATACTTCCTGCCATGCGAGTGTTGGCGTACGCCTGAGCTCGATATTCAAGGAACGCGCGACTGGGATCAGGATCGCCGTCTGTGCCGGGAACAAATCCGTCGAGCGCGCAGTCCATCACGCGCTGTTGAACTATCTGAAATTGCGTGTCGCGTCCCTTCACCCGGTTGACGCGTACATCGACGAGGCAGCCACGGCCTGAAGCGTGGCACGCGGCGCAGACCGCTGGTTGAGCGTCAGAGTGCGCGGGGTCAGAGTTGAACTGGAACGGCATCAGTCGCGCCCCGCCGCTATCTCACGCGCCGTTGCCACCAAGACGTCAAGTTCGATCCCTAGCCCGTGCGCAATGCGTTGCAGGCTTACCATGGTTGGATTTCGTCGGCCTCGCTCCACCTGCCCGACGTATGTTCGGTCTACCCCGGCGCGGGCGCCGAGTTCATCCTGGCTGAGACGCACCAGTTCACGGTGCCTCCTCACGGCGGGTCCGATGGCAGCGGCAATATCCAAGGTTATCGACTCGGGGTCGTTCACCCGCCACACGATCATATTCAACGCGACACGGCGACGGACTATGAGTCCCAATACGACTCCGTATCCTGAAGGTCGGCCACATCAAGTGTACGATGGCATTCTCCCCTCAAATCGGGGCTTGCGTTGGCTACGGAGCGTGATCTACGGTCTCCGCACGACGTTAAGCGGGACTAAAAGCCCCCCTGTCACGCCGGTCAAAGGAGGCGGTTTTGGGTCTGACAGCAGTGTCCCTGTTCTCTGGATGCGGCGGGTTTTGCGAGGGCGTCGAACTCGCTGGATTTGATGTTAAGGTGGCTGTCGAATGGGACCGCTTCTCCTGCGAGACATACCGCCACAATTTCCCGAAGATTCCCCTCTTTGAGGATGACATCCATCGATTTGTTTCCGGTACAGGCGCTGAGGACCGGGCCAAATACGGTCTTGACGGAGTCGATCTTGTCTTCGGAGGCCCCCCCTGCCAAGGGTACTCCCAAATCGGTCCCCGTGACCTGTTTGATAACCGGAACGAGCTATACCTCCAGTATGCACGGGTCGTCAGTACTCTGCGCCCGCGCATCTTTCTCATGGAAAACGTACCAAACCTTCTCCTGATGGAAAAGGGACATTTCCGCGACGCCATCCTTAAGCACTTCGCCAGCATCGGGTACAGTAACACTACATTCGTGAAAGTGTCGGCCGCCGATTTCGGTGTCCCCCAGGCCCGAGAGCGCGTTCTCTTCTTCGGAACCAGAGACGACCTTTCAATGCCGTTTTCGCTGCGGGACTACGCTGAGGTTGTGCTCCAATCGTTGCGCGTGAGCCGCCCCGTTACCGTGTCTGAGGCGATCAGCGACCTTCCCGAGGATGTTGTCCATAGCGGGCACGTAATGACCTATCCCGACACAAGTTCGCCGTCACCATTCATGCGGGAGATGCGCCTCGACCTTGGCGGAGTGCTCTATTCCAAAGCTGCGAAACGTCGCCGGGGGCTCGGTCCAAAGGGGTCAATTCTGCTCCACAATCACCATACCAAGGAGATACAAGAAAAGCGGAAGGCGTTAATTGCTCTACTCGCTCCTGGGGCGAAGGCTGACAGTTTGCCGAGGGATGTGTGGAACGGCGCACGGCCGGAGAAATGGCGACGATTGCATCCGGACCTTCCAAGCTACACGATCTTGGCGCAAATGCACCGCGATTTATCAGAATGGGTGCATCCTAAATTGCAACGGTGGATCACCGTTAGGGAGGCTGCACGCTTGCAGAGCTTCCATGACGGCTTCGTATTTAAGTCGTCAGAATGGCAGATGCTGAAGCAAATTGGAAACGCCGTACCACCGCTCCTCGGCTTTGCCGCTACTCAAATGGTGGTGGCCATCCTTGCCGCGACAGAGGGGCATCCCATTGCGACGGCTGAGGGTTTACAACGGACGCTACCGTTACTGATAACTTCCGCCCCTGTAGCCCCCGTGTCTCATCGCAAACCTACCCGCGAGCCGCTGCATGCCTGACTCCACCGGCGAAAGAGTTCAGCACGTAGTTTGAGAGCCTTCGGCGACAAGGGCCGCCTTGAAGGCCACGGCCGCCGCGGCAAACCGACCATCGCCGATTACGTCCTCATCTACCGCAACACCAAACTCGCCGCCGTCGAGGCCAAAGCCTGGCATGAACCCCTCACCCTGGGCGTCGCCCAGGCCAAGGACTACGCGGGCAAACTCGCCATTCGTTTCGCGTATGCGACCAACGGCCAGGGCATTTACGGCATCGACATGGACCAGGGGACCGAGGGCGAACTCCCCCGCTACCCGACCCCCGCCGAACTCTGGTCGCAGACCTACGCCGAGCAAAACGCCTGGCGCGACCGTTTCGCCGCCGTGCCGTTCGAGGACAAAGGCGGCTCCCACCCCAGCCGCTATTACCAGGACATCGCTGTCGATCGCGTGCTGGAGGCCATCATCGCCGAGCGCCAGCGCATTCTTCTCACGCTGGCCACCGGCACCGGCAAGACCTTCATCGCCTTTCAGATCGCCTGGAAACTGTTCCACAGCCGCTGGAACCTGTCGCGCGAGCCAACCCGCCGCCCGCGCATCCTGTTCCTCGCCGACCGCAACAACCTCGCCGACCAGGCCTACAACGCCTTCTCCGCCTTCCCCGAGGACGCGCTGGTCCGCATCGACCCCGGCGAGATCAGCAAGAAGGGCAGGGTGCCCAAAAACGGCAGCATCTTCTTCACCATCTTCCAGACGTTCATGAGCGGCCCGCCAAAAGACGGCAAACCGTCGCCGTATTTCGGCGACTACCCGGCGGACTTCTTCGACTTCATCGTCATCGACGAGTGCCACCGCGGCGGCGCCAACGACGAAAGCTCCTGGCGCGACATCCTCAATTATTTCGCCCCGGCCGTTCAACTCGGCCTGACCGCGACGCCGAAACGCAAAGACAACGTCGATACCTACGCGTACTTCGGCGAGCCGGTGTTCATCTACTCGCTAAAAGACGGCATCAACGACGGCTTCCTGACCCCGTTCCGCGTAAAGCAGATTTCCACCACGCTGGACGACTACGTCTACACCCCGGACGACACGCTGATCGAGGGCGAGATCGAAACCGGCCGCCGCTACACCGAGTCCGACTTCAACAAGATCATCGAGATCAAGGAGCGCGAGGCGAACCGGGTCAAAATCTTCATGGACCAGATCGACCAGCGCGACAAAACCATCGTCTTCTGCGCCTCGCAGCTTCACGCGCTGGCCGTGCGCGACCTGATCAACCAGATGAAGACCAGCAAGGACCCGAACTACTGCCAACGTGTCACCGCCAGCGACGGCGAACTCGGCAACCAGCATCTGCGCGAATTCCAGGACAACGAGAAGACGATCCCGACCATCCTCACGACGTCGCAAAAGCTGTCCACCGGCGTGGACGCGCGCAACGTCCGTAACATCGTGCTGATGCGACCGGTCAACTCGATGATCGAGTTCAAGCAGATCATCGGCCGCGGCACCCGGCTTTACGACGGCAAGGACTACTTCACGATCTACGATTTCGTGCGGGCGCATCACCACTTCGCCGACTCCGAATGGGACGGCGAGCCCATCGAACCCGAGCCGCCGGCGCCGGCACGCCCGCCAGGGGTCGCGGAGCCACCGGCTGACCTGCCGGCCCCGCCCCCGCGTCCACGCCCGGACCGCATCAAGGTCCAACTCGCGGACGGCAAGGCGCGCACCATCCAGCACATGATGAGCACGACGTTCTGGCACGCGGATGGCACGCCGATGTCAGCCCAGCAGTTCATGGAGATGTTGTTCGGCAAGCTGCCATCGTTCTTCAAGGACGAAGCCGAACTCCGCGCGATCTGGAGCGTCCCCGACACGCGCAAGGCGCTGTTGATCAGCCTCGCCGAGGCCGGATTCGGCCGGGATCAACTCGCCGAGATGCAGAAGATCATCGAGGCCGAGAAATGCGACCTGTTCGACGTGCTGGCCTATGTCGCCTACGCCATGGCGCCAATGACGCGCGAGGAACGGGCCGGCCAGGCCAGGGTCGTGATCAGTTCGCACTTTGATGACAAACAGCGGCATTTCCTCGATTTTGTCCTGTCGCATTACGTCAGTGTCGGTGTCGATGAACTGGACGCGGACAAGCTGAACCCGCTGCTCCGTCTGAAATATCATGATTCCCTGGCCGACGCAGTCGCCGATCTTGGCGATCCTGCCAGCATTCGAACGGCTTTCTCGGGGTTCCAGCGGTTTCTTTACCAGGACGGTGCCCAGGCCCAGTAACTGGCCCGCACTCTTGAACGGAGTATATTAACATGTCATGTTAAGCCATGGTCGAAGCCGAGTTGTCCCTCCTGCTCGCCCTGGACGGCTCACGCTTCGAGATGGCCCCGGGCGTGGTCGTCGAGTTTACCGCCCGTTCGACAGACGTGACGCCGCAACGCCCGCATGGCATCAGCTACGCCATTGTCCTCCGCCACGAGGACGGCGGTCCGCCATGGCTGAAATTCGATAACGCCCACGGCGTGGACGTGGGCCACCGAAGTTATCGCCGCGAACGAGTGATCTACGACCACTGGCACCGAACCGAAAAGGATAAAGGCCGCCCCTATGAGTTCACGACCGTGGCACAACTGCTCGACGATTTCTGGATACAAGTGAAGAGAGTGCTCGATGAAAGAGGCATCCCCAACACCCTATAAAATCGGCTCGATCAGCGCGTTCGCCGATTGGACCAAACGCGTCGTCCGTGATCCCAAAGCCGCGCGCGGTGTTCCCAAAAAGTGGTTCGACAGCGAGGAAACCGCCGCACGCGCCGCGACCAGGCAGGCCTCGGCGGAGGCGATGGTCAAACTCCTGTCACCCGGAAACCTCGCGATGCTGGAGGCGATCCGGCGCCACAGCCCAGCGTCGCTCCGGGAACTGGCGACCCTGACGGGCCGCCAGGAAGCCAGCCTGTCGCGCACCCTGAAGCGCTTCGCCGAACTCGGGATCGTGCGGTTCCAGGATGGTCCCCACCGCACCCGCGTTCCGGAGGTTATCGCGCGTCGCGTGCGTCTTGAGATCGATCTGACCGGCCGGCACAGCGCGGTCGCGGTGGAAGGTCCGGGCTGACACGCCTCCCGCCCGATCGCGATTACGACCCCGCCCTCGCGGCGACCGGTCAGGGCGTGGCCGAAGGCAGCATTCGCTCGGCATTTGCCGGGTTCCAAAGGTTTCTTTATCAGGAGCCCGCACAGCCTCACCGTGGGTGACCAGGATCATCATGCACCCCATGATCGAACAGCACCGCGCCGAGATCGCC
>Ga0182030_10025979_pt1 | contig 10633 bp, 9 predicted proteins | sample 812S3MmetaG_FD_121299 | JGI IMG/M metagenome (GOLD analysis project Ga0182030, IMG submission 121299) | Permafrost microbial communities from Stordalen Mire, Sweden - 812S3M metaG (Illumina Assembly) | ecosystem: Environmental > Terrestrial > Soil > Wetlands > Permafrost | place: Sweden... | reverse complement strand
GACAAATTCCGGGCCAATTTCCGCCCATTCGATTTTTTCCGCTTCCGCCCGGCGAAGTCCGCCAAAGAGGCAAAGCACGACGGCGGGCAGAATATCCGGGGAGACGTCCAAGCAAGCGTCAAGAAAGGTGCGGGTCTGATCGGGGGTGATTATTCCGGGCGGTTTTTCGTCAAGGCGGGGGGAATCCACCGCCAGCGCCGGATTTTCGGTCGAATACTTGCGTTTAATGGCAAATGAAAAAAGGGTGCCAACGTCAACCAAGTAACTCCGCATGGTAGAGGGTTTCCACCCGTTGCGGGAAATATATTCCTGAATTTCGGGGGGGGTGATTTCGGAAATTACTTTTTCCCGGCGATTTATCAAAAAACGATGTATCGAGGCGGTCAAAGTCCGCACATACCGGGGCCTTAATCCTGCGGCCTTTTTCGCTGAAAGGAATTCATCCGCCACTTTGCCAAGGGAAATGGACGGGGGGGCCTTGCCGTGCCGCTCAATAAAATCTACGGCGGCGGGCAGAGTCCACCCCAGCCCATGAAGGCGGGACAGGTGGTAGCCCAAAAATGCGCGTTCTGAGGGGGGTATGGTGGCGAAACGGATACCGTAGGCTTTCCGGTCTTCGTTTCGCTGCCGGGAATATCGTTCGGCCTCTTCGCGGGTGTCAAAAAACTTGCGTTGCCGTTTGCCTTGAGGGCCTTGGTGGTCGTTGACGCGCCAGCGGGTATTTCCCTGGTGGACTACCTTTTTAATTTTCATTCGGTGCCTTTTGGTGCCTTTTTAAGCCACCGAAAGAGACCGGAAGGGACTAAAGTGAGCGCAAGCGACAGGGGCCTAAAACCCCCATTAAACCATTTATTATCAGGCCAATACGTTATTTATTGGCAGAAAATGAAATGGTGCCCGCGACAGGACTTGAACCTGTACGATGTTACTCACTAGAACCTGAATCTAGCGCGTCTGCCAATTCCGCCACGCGGGCTACCTGAAATCAACAAATTGCGAGATGCAACTCGTTCTGATGTCCGTGCGCCGCTAGTTTCTGTGCCAGCGTCAGGCTTTGCAAGGCCATGAAAGACCCCGCCACAGTCAGGTTGCTGCTCCAGAAAACCTGAATACTTGCGTCGCTCGACATCGGCAAGATGAATACCACGGGGGCCACAATGAGCGCAAGTGTGGAATTTGCGACCTCTGGAAGCGGGGCGCAAATCAGTTCCGGATGCAGGGGATTTCCTCCATCAAAGGCCGAGACGGCTCGTCATCAGTGTTGATCTCATGAAAACCGCAAGGATGCCCGGCACAAGAGAATTCCATTTTACTTTTCTGACCCGGATGTTTGCGCCATCCACCGGGTGAGTTCGGCGCGCCAGCGAGTGCGGATGATGACGCTGACCCGAGATTGCCATCGACGCTTCGAAAACGGGGTGAATTGGCCGCTTTTGAACATGGAAAATGGCGGCAAACCACTCTGCGCTTCATCCGTTGCTTGGAGAACGGTTGTCGCCACATCGGCGGGGTCCCCAGAACCCCGGTCAGCGTTAATCTTCTGGCAGCGGTTAGGCGGGCAGATTGCTACCATCCAGGCATGAAAGGGATCCCCATTTTTTAACCCGAAATCCGAAATTCAAACCGGCAAGATGACGCAAAATGTTGGGCACCAACGAATCGAAAAAATTGAGGCATACCCAAAACGGTCTGTCGAGGTTTTTTCAATTCGTTGGTGACCAACAGATGGTGCCAGATTGCCGGTTTCAATTTCGGATTTCGGGTTTAATTCAGATCACGATCTCCAATGTCTCAATAGTGTACAAAGATGTCCCAAAATGGGATAGACGCGGATCGTGCTTTGGGAGTTAAATACCAAACAGATCGGGATACTTTGAGCGTGGCTCGATCTGGGAAAATGACAAATTCATGAACAAGCAGAATGTGATCATTCAGGCTTCTCTGGCGGCAGTCCTTTTCATCACCGAGGCGCGCGCGAGTGTGCAATACACGATTGCCAATGCCTATGTTGGTGGCGCCACAAGCAGCGGGTATGCGGATCTGGAGACATTTAACGTCAATATTGACGGTTCCGCCATCAACGGCGCCTTGGCCGGAGGGATAGTGATCAGCCAAGCGGGCACACTGAATAGCGCGCTCCCGGCCACATATACCACCATCTGCACGGATATATCGGGCACACTGTATTTGGGGCAAACTTACACGTATGCCACACCTGTGAGCGCATTTAACGGCACATTGTCGGGCCTCAGCCCAAAATGGGGTGCCGACAATGCGTCGGGTTTGGCGGATCAGACCTCCGCCGATAAAGCCATACAAAATGCCGCTTACCTTTTCTACAATTATTCTGGCGGCCTGTCTCGCGGTGTCAATGGGACTGGACTTGAAGGCAGTGCTGACCAGATGGCGGCTCTGCAATTGGCGGTTTGGGAGGCTCTCTACGACACAACTGCTTCGGGGAGTGTCACCGGCACCCGCTTTCAGGTCTCCTCGACTGGCGCGGTGGTTACTGCCGCCGCCGCCCTGGTGGCCACTTTGAATGGAAGCTACAACTACACCGGAGACATTCTTTTTCCAGACCCGCCGAATGACAGCCAGCAATACAATGGCAATACGGAACCCCCGCAAGAGCTCCTGCTGGATCCGTGCACCATCGTGCCCGAGGCTTCAACCATCATCTGTGGCGCATTGTTGCTTCTCCCGTTTGGGGCAAGCAGCCTGCGGATTCTGCGCCGGAGCCGGCCCGGGGTGAAATTGTGATTCTTGGCGTAATTGACTTCGGCGCTAAAGTGACAAAAATGTCCCTACAGCAAAAATTTGGATTTTAGGGACGCCTGTTTATTGGGAAAAGCCAAAAAGTGTTCAGGATAGTTTTAACAAAGACAACGAAGATCATGCGGAGGCTTGGGGTGCGACGTGGACGTCGAACCGCAAGTCACCTTCGGTGACTGTAATCAAAAGACAAAAGTATGAAAAAAACATTGGTGTTAGCAATAATTACTGGAGCCCTTTTTACGGCGGCTCAGGCCCGCGCTGATTTGTATGATATCGCATACGTTGGGGCTGATTCTTCTGGTAACGTTACCACTGCCAGCGGTTGGCTCGATGTCACCGGCGGCGTTGCGGACGGCGGATTACTTACTGTGGTTGGCGCGGTCAACGCAGGCACCTATACTTTGGTCCTCGGGCAAGATCTAAATGTAAACGATACGTTCACGTACGACAATCTGGTTTCTCCTGGATCTGCACAATTCCTGAATAATGTGAATCAAGCCGGCGGTTTGCTGTGGTCAACCACGGGTGCAGCGAGCGGTACTGAGATCAACCTTTGGTACAATACACCGGCAGAAGCTGCAACCCTCGCGCCGTTCCCGAAATACTATGACGTGGCGAACGCATTTGGCTTGTGGGGTTATGACGGTTCATATGAGCCTCAAACCTACGGCAGTGCGACTTTGACCCCCGTACCCGAGCCGACGACGGTCCTCTCCGCCGCTTTGTTGCTGCTGCCTTTCGGGGCGAGCACCGTGCGTGTATTGCGCAGGAGCCGTGCAGCGTAACCAGAGCGGATTCCCGATTACCTGCCAATCTCAAAAGCAACAATAAAACCTTACGTGATTATCAAAAACAAAGGAAAATATGAAAACACTAAAATTAGCGGTAATCCTCGCCTCGTCCGGCGTGATGAGCGCCAGTGCCGACTTGCTCGTTGACCGCGGACTTCCCACCGCAAACCTCAATAACGCCGCAGGTGCCAACCGCGCCAACGTGGCTTGGGCCGATAATGAGCCGACGGGAACAACTCCCTATGCTCCCGGTGACAGCTTCTCGATCGGCGGATCGGGAAATTACATAGTAAGTGATATCCGCGTATGGGAGGTCGGTGGGTCAACCACGGGGCTGTCTTTGCTTGGTGGATTTGGGAGTGGTTCCATAACCAGCCTGTCGTCCAGCTATACAGCCCAGTCCGTGACCTATGGGGATGGGTCAACCTACCAAGGATCCTCCGGTGGCTTCCTCAGTATTTACCAGTTGGATTTTGCGGTCAACATTCCATTGAACGGCTCACAGACGTTGGATTTTTTCCTCAATGGGCCATCTACCGCCGACACGGTTAATGGCGGTTATGACAGTCTGTTTCTACACGCCTCAAACGCCGGCCTCAGCGGGTCGCCGCAACAGGGGTCCGATGGCGTCTTTCTCTTCTACGATCCGACTAGCGGCAATGTGCTGACGTGGGGTTCCGGCACCGGGGCGGGAACCTATGATCCAGGTGTTGCCGGATGGGACAAGGATTCTGACGGGAATGTACAGGTGTTTGGGTCCGCCGTCCCCGAGCCGAGAACACTGGTTTCTGGCGCATTGATGCTCCTGCCCTTTGGGGCCGGCACTTTACGCATGCTCCGCAAGCGCCTAGCCGCCTAAAAATCAAGGCGTCCGCCGGTGCTTTACAGATCCAGGCTCGTCGTCTGACCAGCCTGGATTTTGTTTTCGTGCAGTTCTATCCGAGCATTGAGAAACCTGATTTTTCAGAAAGACCGTGCCGAATCGCGGTTTAGCTTTGCCAGGAAGCGAGCGCAAGTCGCCAAGCCCGCGGCAATGGCAAGGGGCTAAACCTGGTCTGGCAACCTGTTTCCCAGACGTGACTTTTTTTTGATCTTGGCGATCACCGCAGGTATATTCCGGATAATCGTTTCCCCAATTGATTTTTTGACTGGATTGCGCGGAACACCAGTCTTCCGCGAGGCGTTTAATTTGCTGGCCACGACAGCACGAACCTCTGGATTTGGCGCCCAGGGACACATGCGCAGCGTTCGCATGGAACAGGCAACGTGTCGCTCCTCAGAACCAAGAGCGGGGGTTGAAAGGGGTTGCTCCCCATTCTTGTTCCGGAACCTCCCTGGCGGACAGCCGAATCGCCTTTTGAAAGAGCTATAAAAAAGACCAAGATTGTTGAATCCGCATTGCTCAGCCACATTGACTATTTTGCACTCGGGATTCCGCAACAATGACAGTGCCGTCAAGAGGCGCATTTCTTTTCTTAAGGAGGCCACCGAACAGCCAAAGTGCCGATGAAAAAGGCGGTTAAGATGACGCCGTGTGCATGAAAATTTGCGCGCCAATTCCCCAACCGAGAGGGTCAGCAGCTCCGTCGTGGACAGACTGTCAAATACCTGCGAGAAGTGATTCTGCAATTGCGCCAATCCATCCCGCCGCCTGCGGACCGTTTCAAATTCCGCCGAGATTACGGCGGCGGCGGCGTTGAGCACATGAATTCGGTGAATAAAACTGCCTTGGGGGGGCGCGGACTCGGCGAGGCGGTGACATTGCTTTGCCAGCGGATTTGAAGCCGGGTAAAGGCGCAGAGCCGTGAGATTATCGGTGGTTTGCCGCAGCAAGCCTAGCTCACCATTGGCAAGCAAGGGGGAGAAGTGCTCAAGTCGCAGCGAAAAGCATCGAAATACCAATTTGGCGTTCCCGGCCACGATCTTAACAGCGTCAGTCGAGTTCAAAACCAGCAAATCCCCGGGTCGAAGTTGATGGACAGCAGAGGCGGAAAGGATCTGCCCTTTGCCGCTCTTGACCAGTATGAACCAAAACCCCTGTCCAGACGGGCACCAGACCTCAAGCCGTGTCAGTCGTACCAAACCCAAAGCGAGGTAGTCGTTATCAATATTATGCATTGTCATTGATGCTTAGCCCGGGCATTTACCACCAGTGATCCATGTCCCGGACCTCCTATTCTATTACTTGCGCGGCCGATGCCCCCGAGAAACGACGTGCCATTTCCCCGCAATGGGCTTATTCGCATGTACTCAGCGGACAAAAACGCCCCCGACTTAAGCTCAATGAAACGCCAACTCGCGTGTCAGGAGTTTCTGGCGCTTGATTGCAGAAATAAGCGGGACAGTCGCAAGGCCATTTGCGCGGCTGGCACGGCGCGAGCGAGGAGCATCCCCGTAGCGGGCTGGTGACGAGCGAGCAACAGAGCCTGCCGCTCAAAGGGCCGACAGATTTATCGCTTATTTCTGCAATCAATCACTAGCTAATCCAATGCCAGAAAAGACAAAACACTCACGAACTGGTCTTAAGACACTGATTACCAATGCATTGAGTCATGCTCTGGGCATCCGCCCTCTTGTGCTTCACGGTGATGCCGATGGCACGGACTGTAAGGACTTTCTTTGGATTTAGGACCAAACCGCCATTCATCCAACGGTAAGTCACCATCCTTCAATAGCTTGCATCGAGATGCCATCGCTCTGCAAGCTTTTCCGACATTAAGACAGGTGACGATTTGTGCGGATTGCGATGAAAGCGGACACCTGTTCCAATCCATGTCGGACACCATTCCAATAGTGCCCGAAAACTGTCCGACATCAGCCCGGAACAAACAATGTCCGACGCGAATCGGAACGGTGTCCGGCTGAAATCGGAATGCCGCCCGACAGAAATTGGAATCAGTGTCCGACAGCCGTCGGAATACGCATTTGACGAGGGAGATCAGACCTCTGGCCCGTTCGATTGCCGGGTGAGGTCAGGGGTGGGGCAAAAAACTCAGTCTTGAAACGGCGGCTTTGAGCAAGGGCTAAACTCCATTTTGCGTTTGACCGCCGACGATGAAGACGGGTAAATTGCCAGCTTGCGAAAAGCAGAATCATAACATGACCAATACGTTTCGGAAGCATCATAAGACCTTTATGTGGGTGATTATCGTGGGGACGATTTTTTCCTTCGTCTGGTTCCTTTCCCCCACGGCGCGCAACGGCGGCGGAGGCGGTTCCTCAGGGCCGGCGGTATCCTACGGCTCGATCAACGGCGAACCCGTGACGCCGGTGCAATTTGCCGCGGCGGTGCGGGAGGCGCGCCTGGTCTTCCGCCTGAGCCAGCGGCGCTGGCCGACCCGGGACCAGGAGGATATTTTGCGCCAGATCGCCTACCAACGCCTGTTCATCGAGGCCAAGCTCAAGGAATTGAACTTGGTCACGACCGACGAGGAAGCCGCCCGCTTCACCCGGCAAATGCTGGGGGTGCCCGAGGGTCAGGCCTTCCCCAAAGACAAGTTTGCGGAGTTTATCAGCAAGGAGCTGAATCAGGGCGGCGGGATCACCCTGGAGGATTTTAACCACTATGTGCGGATCCAGGTTGGGCAAGCCTTGCTGGTGGAATTGTACGGGATGAACGGCCAGTTGATCACGCAGAAGGAAGGGGAGTTCTTTTACCGCCGCGAGAACGAGAACATGAATGTGGAGCTGGCCCGCTTTGAGGCGAGCAATTACGTGGACAAGATCACTTTCACGCCGCAGGACGTGGAGAATTTCTTCACCAACCGCCAGTCCGATTACCGGTTGCCGGAGCGGGAGCAGGTCAATTATATATTGTTTGAGACGAGCAACTATCTGGCGGCCGCCAACCTGCAAATGAGCGCCATGTCCAATTTGGATGTGAGCATTGACCAAGCCTATTCATCATCGGACCCGGCTTTGTTCAAGGATGCCTCTGGCGCCCCGCTGAGCGAAGCCGCGGCCAAAGAAAAGATTCGCAAAGAGTTTCTCCCCCTGTCCATCGCCCGCCATGCCGCGCAGACCAACGCCGTGGAATTGACCACCCGGCTGGCCGACGGACACGACAAGACCCACCCCATCAACATGGCCGATTTCAAGCAGTTGGCCGAAACCAATGGCTTGAAGCTGGTCACCCCCCCGCCGTTCGACGAAAAGAACCCGCCCAAAGAATGGCAACTGCCTGCCCAAGCCCTGAACGTGGTTTTTCAAGGGATGGACCTGGGGGACCCGGACGACCAATTTAAACTGATTCAGGGAAGCAACGGCTTTTATCTCATCGGCCTGCAACAAAAATTCCCAAGCCAAAGCCGGACTTTCGCCGAGGTGAGGGGAAAAGTGACGGAAGATTACCGCACTTTCAAAGCGCTGGACATGGCCAAGGAGGCGGGCACACGGTTCGCGGATTTGGCCAAACAAAAGCTGGCGGCCGGAGTTTCGTTCGACGCCGTCTGCCTTTCGCAACAGGTGAAGCCCGAGGTGCTCTCGCCCTTCTCGTCGGTGACACCCTCGATTCCCGAAATCGAGGACCGGGACGAATTCTCCTTCGTCACGCGGGTGGTCTATGATCTGCCGGCGGGACAACCCTCGGTTTTTGCGCCAACGGAATCGGGTGGTTTTGTGGGCTTCGTCAAATCGCGCACCCCGGTGGATGACACCATTGTCCAGCGCGACATGCCCGCCTTCCTGGCCAGGTTCCGCACGGACCGCCAGACCGCCGCCTTCAACCAATGGTTGCAGCGCGAAATGCACCTGCATGTGGTCATGGCCGATTCCGCCAAAACCGGGCCCCTGAGTTAATGGGCGATTCCATTAAGCTCTCCTCGCCCGCCACGAAACAATTCTGGGAGGTCGCGGTGCTTTGGGAGGACGAGCATCTGCTCGCTTTGAACAAGCCCTCCGGATTGTTGACTTCTCCGGACCGTTACGACGCCGACCGGCCCAACTTGATGAAGCTGCTGCACCGCGACATCGAGCGCGGCGCGCCTTGGGCCAAAATCCGGGGGCTGACTTACCTGATGAACGCGCACCGGCTGGACTTCGCCACCAGCGGAGTCATCCTGTTGGCCAAGAACAAGCTGGCGCTGGTGGCCTTGGCCAATCAGTTTGGATCGGAAAAACCTCACAAAATCTACGTGGCGCTGGTGCGCGGGGCGAGCGCGCAGGATTCCTTCGCCACCGACGCCAGCCTGGGGCCGCATCCCTTGCAGACCGGGATGATGCGGGTGGATGAAAAGAACGGAAAACGCTCGCGCACCGAATTCAGCGTCCGAGAAAGATTCCCCAAAGCCGGGTGCCTGTTGGTGGAATGCCGTCCGCTGACCGGCCGGACCCACCAAATCCGGACCCATCTCAAGCACCTGCGCTTCCCCATTGTTGGCGACCAAATCTATGGCGGCCCGGCCCTGCTCCTCTCCTCGCTCAAAGGGGGCTACAGCCTCAAGCCCGGGCAAACCGAGCGTCCATTGATTTCGGACGTCGCCCTCCACGCCGAACAACTGACCATCACCCATCCGGTCAGCGGTCAGGAGATCCAGATCGAAGCACCGTGGCCGAAGGACTTGACGGTGGCCTTGAAGTATCTCCGGAGGTACTCAACTGCGTCATAGCAGCGTACAGGGGCGTTATGGGCAACCTGAGGGCAAAACAAACCTTGGAATTTGCAAGAAAATGGGTTTGACTGAAGACCATACGGCATGGCGCTCCCAATGTTCATCGCTGATTACGATCCCGGCACCGTCACAGCTTTTTATGTCCTGGGTCTCACTTTGGTCCTGGTGGTGTTGACTTTGGTGGCATGGGGCATTCTGTCCGCCTCCTCAGGACTTCGAAAATCTTGGGGGCTTTTGAGGTCTGCAGCCGTCTTCTTCTTCGTTGGCCTTGGCCTTGCCATCGTGCTGCTTTGGCTAAATTCGAAAGGTGTTCTTCATCTCCTTTGAGGAGCCGTTTTTGTCCCAACCAAAGCTCCGGCCCCTCGTGCTTCAACTACGGAGCGCCAGTTAGGTCTTGAGCCGGAGTTGGTTCCGATGTTGCGATGGAAACCAGCGCATCCTCCTTCACTCCACAGCGTGGAGCAACTGAGGACCGGCAAAATGACGGCACGACCACGCACTTATCGGGGCGGAGTGTTCGCGTGTTGGCATTTCTCTGTCGCGCGACGCTTTGGCGGGACGGGCGACCCGTGAACACGCATCCGCCGGCACAGAGGCTATGGCAGACAGGGCAGACGCATTAAAATTTCGGTTAGGAAAAGATGCGGTCGGCGAGGGCGCCGACCGCCACACGCGGGGGCGCGTGTGCTCCCCAGGCATAAGAGCGCAACCAAACCAAAAACTGCATCCTTGATTTTCAACAACTTACAAAAAATTAAATGCGTCTGCCCTGCTATGGCAGACATGGCGAGGGAAAACCGCGGAAAGGAGAAGACAATGGCAATTCATTTGGCCTACAGGCCAAGCCAGTTGCGCACGCCTCTTTCAATCAAGACCAATTGCTGGGTTGTCAATCGTCCGAGAAATCGCCCGGCTTTCACCGGCGAAATTGTGATGGGATTCCGGACCAGCAAGGCGCCGGGCTGAAGAAAAGGGAGATTGAAGCAAATTTCGAGATCGGAACCGCGCAACGATGTGGTGTGGGGAATCACCGTAATCAAAGCGCGGTCTTCGGCTTTGAAGAAGCGATTGAGTATCAGCGCAGGCCGAACCTTTTGCACCATTCCTAAATCCACCAGCCAAACCTCACCGCGACTGGGCACGACCTTCCTCCTGGTCAAGTAAAGCAAAGGTTTCAGCGGCGATTGCGGTTAGATCTTCATCTGACAGCGGCCCGTAGTCCGCCGGGGCCACCTTGCGGGCAATCGCTTCATAGATGGCCAATTGTTCGACCTGCGGCAAGCTGTTGAATTCCTGGATGACGGCGTGGGCTTTGCTGCTCATGCATGAATATTAAACCCGAAATCCGAAATTGAAACCGGCAATCTGACGCAATCTCTTGGGCATAAACGAATTGAAAAAATCTCGACAGACCACTTTGGGTATGCCTCGATTTTTTCGATTCGTTTCTGCTCCAAG
>Ga0182030_10025977_pt1 | contig 10633 bp, 11 predicted proteins | sample 812S3MmetaG_FD_121299 | JGI IMG/M metagenome (GOLD analysis project Ga0182030, IMG submission 121299) | Permafrost microbial communities from Stordalen Mire, Sweden - 812S3M metaG (Illumina Assembly) | ecosystem: Environmental > Terrestrial > Soil > Wetlands > Permafrost | place: Sweden... | reverse complement strand
CCTTGAGGCCGCCACAGTCATGGACGCCATTACACGTGGGCCGGCATCATGACGGATCTCTCGATGAGCCGGTCATCCCGTTTTTTCGCTCACCGCAAATTCGATCCGGCGATCATGGGGCCAAGTCTCGCGCTTGCCGCGATGTTCATCATCTACTCGACACTCAGTTCCCATTTTCTGACCATCCCGAACATCACCAATGTTCTCGTCCAATGCGCGCCTTTGCTGATTCTCGCGGCGGGCCAGACCTTTCCGGTCCTGATGGGTGGCCTTGATCTTTCTCAGGGCTCGATCGTGAGTCTCGTCAGCGTCGTCACGGCCGGCGTGATGATGGACCATGGCCTTGCGCTCGGCGCGGCTGCTGGCCTTGGGTCCGGCCTGCTGGTCGGATTAACGAACGGCGTATTGATTGGTCGGGCGCGGGTCCAGCCCTTCATCGTAACGCTGGGCATGTTGTACATGATCTCAGGCGCTGCGATGGTCTATTCCGGGGGCTCTTCGATCTTCGGATTGCCACGGCCGGATGTGGACATTTTCTTCTGGTTCGGTGGCGGATTCCTCGGTCCGCTTCCCGTGCCGTTGCTGATCGCCATCCTCCTGATCGCGATTGGCCATTTGCTGCTCGCGAGGACACCGATCGGTCGCGCAGTCTACGCGATCGGAGGCAACGAGCAGGTGGCGATCATGTCCGGGATCGACGTCGGTCGGACAAAGATCTTTATCTATGCGATGAGCGGCGGCTTCGCGTCCATTGCCGGGTTCCTGCTGAGCGGCCGTGTTATTTCCGGTCAGCCCATTCTCGGCGGTGGAGACTTGCTCCTGCAATCGATCGGCGCGGTCATCATCGGTGGAACCAGCATCTTCGGCGGGCAGGGTGGCGTGCTGCGAACTGTCCTGGGCGTTCTTGTGATCGCCTTCATGGTCAACGGTCTCAACCTGCTCGCGATCTCGACCTTTATCCAGGAAATCATCGTGGGCGCGATCATCATTGCTTCAGTGTGGGTCAATTCACTCCGCCAAAGCAAATCCTGAACAAGTCGGAGCTAAAAACAACGTGCGGGCAATCAAGAAAGGAAGTGACATGACACACAACTATCGCTCGTTTCGAGAAGCAGCATTTGCGATATCGCTGGGAATTCTGATCTCCGTTTCGGGATCCGTCGCGACCGCGTCTGCACAGCAAAAAGAGGTGGCCGTCATGCTGCCGGCAGCCGGCGATCCATACTTCAAGCTGAAATCTGCGGGCTACATCGAGGCAGGCAAAAAGCTCGGTTATGATGTCAAAATTTACGACGCGGGCGGTTACGGGAATCTTCAGAAACAAGTCACGCAAATCGAAGATGTGATCCAGCGAAAGGTGTCGGCGATCGTGCTGGTGCCTGCGAGTTCGGACGGCACCGTCCCGGCGGTCGAAAAAGCCATTGCGAGCGGGATTCCGGTGATCAATGACGGGATTGCGACCCGCAGCGACAAGATCACCGGATTTGTTGGCGAGCCCTCGTATCTCATGACGGCACTGCTTGCCAGCTATGCGGCCGATCACCTTTCGGGCAAAGGGGAGGTCGCAATGCTTTCAGGACCGAGCGGGCTCGATCTCACGAAATTGCGTGTCAGTGGGTTCAAGGACTATCTCGCAAAATACCCGGGGATGAAGGTGGTGGCGGAGAAATTTACCTCGACGGCATCGGTCGAGGCGCTGTCGACCATGCAAGACTTCCTGCAGGCCAATCCCGGTATCAAGGCGGTGTACGCCTTCAATGGCCCCATCGCGATCGGTGCAGTGCAGGCGCTTCGCGCAGCCGGAAAAAAGCCTGGCGACGTGATGGTGCTGACGACCGATATGGAGCCAGAGACACAGCGCCTGATCGAGGACGGCTGGATTCAGGCTACGATCGTGAGTCAACCCGTGACGATGGCTGAGATGGCGGTCCAGCGCGCCGTCGAAGCGGCCGAGGGAAAGAAAATACCGAAGGAGACGCTGACGCAGGCCAGTCTCATCAGCAAGAATACGATCAAGGACGTGGACCTGTCTGGTCAAGCCATACCTAAATAATTTGGCGGGCTGATCTCGGATGGCGATCGAGTCGTCGCTATCCGGGCTCGGGGGCGGCCGTTTGAACGCCTTCAATCCGATCTCAGCAGCGGGAGCGCGTGGAATGGCGTTTTTTGAATCACGCGGCATGAAGCTTCACTACGAGATGGTTGGCTCCGGACCGGCGGTCCTAATGCTTCATGGATTCAGTAATCACGGCATGGTCTGGGCCCAGCAGATCGCCGATCTGCTGGACGCCGGCTATCGCGTTGTGCTGCCCGATCTTGCGGGCCACGGCCTGTCGCAGGCCGCGGACCAAAAAACCACTGTCGATGAACTGGCGCAGGATATGGTCAATCTGCTGGACCACCTCGCGATCGACCGCACCATCGTCTGCGGGCTCTCCCTTGGCGGTATGGTCGCCCAATATATGGTGGCGGATCACCCGGCCCGGGTAAGCGCGCTCGTGGTTGCCAACTCATGCGTCGACAGTACGGCACCAGACGTGGTCGCGGCGATTGATTCCTGGATTGAAATGTTCGAGAAGCCCAATGGACCGCTGCTGAGACTGCAGGCGGTTTGGCCGCAAATGCTCAATGAACGCTATCGCGCCAGTCCGGCAGGGGATGCGTTCCTCGAAACCTGGAAGCGCATCAATGGCAAAATTCCCGGATCCTCGTTCGCAAATGTCGCGCGGGGGCTGCGGCAATTCAAGAGCGCCGATCGCTTGAACAAGGTCAAAGTGCCTTGTCTCGTCATCAGCGGGGAATTCGATCGGCTGTTTCCGCCTGCGGTGTGCCAGGAAATCGCCAACCTAATTTCGGGCGCGACTTTTGCCGTGATCGGGGGGGCTGGCCATTTGTCTTCGCTCGATAGTCCGAGAGGGTTCAACGACTCGGTTCTGAAATTTCTTCAAGGGTTTTGCGACCTCGCACAGCACTGCTAATTATATCAACATGATATGGCGGAGGGAGTTCTCCAAATACAGGATATATTGTTATGTTTTTCAACTAGTTAGGCATTTTACCTTATCGTGTCCACAGATCGATCCACAATCACGGTCGAAGTTTTTCGATTGGGGCGTGGTTCGCTGCTATTCAGCTGAACTGCCAGAAAACAATAGCGTAAGGTCAGAGACGCGGTGCTCGAAGGCCGAATAGGCAAACATCATGCGGACGAAAGCTTGCGTGACTGCCTGAAGGCCGGGCTCGTCACCGTCAGGAAAATAGTGCGTCGTCATGCGGCTATTTCACCTCGTGGCTCGCATTGGGCTACCAAGTGTCGCGGTGTCACGTTTTTGGGTTGCCCCTAGTAGCCTCGTTCAAGGCCCGCTGGAGAAGTTGACCAAGTAACAAACGCGCTTCTTTAAGGTCCATTGGCTTTGGTGGAGGGAGGAATTTTCGTTTGGCGTGCCGAGCCGAATTTGCGGTCCGTTTGAGCCGAGTGATCTCGGCTGCTGCTGCCCGTCCCAGCGATAGGAATGCTTCTTCCTTTCCTCCGCCAAACCTCATGATCAGACATTCCAGCGTTTTGTAGATGTCGAACCAGTCGGTCGCTCTGCCAAAATAAATCAGAGCGTCCTCCAGCAACTCATCGTCTTCGGCAACTTTCGTCCATGCTTGCACTTCCGTGGGTTGCGGAGGCGCCGGTGGCGAGGGCTTGCCGTCTGGTCCAATTACTATGCCGAATGCCCGCATTTTAGCGCGAAGTTCAAATGCACCCATTTCCGCGAACATGGTGCGATGAAGCTTGCCATCATACGCAATCTCGATGACACCGCCGAACCGTAGGGGTTGCCCCTCAAATGCGCCGACGACAGCGTTGACGGCGTCCTGCTGGTACTGAAGTGAGGGATCGAATTTGAGTTTCATTCGGCCGCATCTCCAAGCGCGAGTTGACGCTCCGGAGGGAACGTTTGAAGCCAACCGATCCATGCCTTTAGAAATGCGAGGAAGGTTTCTTCGTCGAAGATCGCAACACGGAAACCCACAACGCTAACCTCGTCATTAACACCGACGCCGACCAGATCATCGTGGCGGAAGCGGGCCCGCATCCGTCCGGCGGCCTTCCGCCTCGCAGCGTCGGAGCCTTGACCGAAACAGGGCGTGTCCCGACGTTTATGACGTCAATGGATGCCATCTGTGTGCTGATCTCACCGTTCGCATAGGCAAAAAAAGCGGGAGAGATCTTGACCTCGATGTGTCGGTGCTCGCGGATAATTGTCCTGATCCAGATTGCGAGCGAGAGAAATACTCCGGCTCCTCCCAAACCTAACGATACGTAGTCCTTCGGCTCTAGATTAAACATCGTTGACCGCTGTTCTGAGTTGTGCTCGGACGGCTTTGTGTTGAAATATCTAGGAAAAGTTGGATTTGATAGCTTGTTCTCGCGTACGTTGTAATCCTAGAATGGTGCAGAAAACAAAAGGGAGATTTGGAGGGGGAATTGTCTGTCCGTCACATTCACACGTTTCTGGTCCATCCGGGCAAAGGGTCGGCTACCCCAGCCTCGATCGTCGGAACACAGGTCCCGCTAACGGGCGGGATGTTCAATCTTCTAGATGGCATCTACGCCAAATCGGATACTGAATGCGATGTAGATATCGCTTTCGTCCCGACTGCCGACGGGAAGCAGACGAACGCCTGCCGTGATCTGATACTCGCATATCTAGCCAAGCCTGACTTGGTCAAAGCCCAGGCGATCGCCTCACGTCTCGCCGGACATACGGACGGTCGTTCCGGCCTCGGGCTTCTGTTTCTTATTGTCGGCAAGGAGGGGCGTGAGCACAAGATCGTTCTATCGCGTTTCCCCACCGACAGTGCCATTTACGTCGATGAAAATCCCAAAGCGCTCACGGTGGAGTTCCTCGAACGTGTATTCATGAAGAACAAGACCTCTTACAAGGCCGTCGTATACCAACATGCCTCCCTTAAGGCGGGCTTTTGCGCAGGACGCGCTGTCGACAAGCAGCTAAACAGTCTTTTGGGAGAGCCGTCCAACTATTGGATATCGGATTTCCTGCTTTCCGATTTCAGAACGACTCCTGCAATGGGAACACGCCGCCTCGCGGTGGCGATCCGCGACGCCGTGAAAAAGTCCGCCTTGCCGATCAAGCAGGAGCTTACGGCGGCGGGCACGCTTGCTGGTGGCCTAGCCGGCCAACATCTCAGCATCGCGGACTTCGCGATGCGCATGGGCTTGTCCAAGGAGGCGAGGGACGCCATCATTGGCGAGCTGAATTCTCCCGCGCTTGCTCAGGAGATCTTTCGCTTCGACGCCGGAACGTTCAGAAGCCTCGTCGCATATAAGGCGGTCGAATTGAACAACGGAGCAATGCTCATGGCGGATTCCGAAAGGTTCGACGACGTCTTTCAAAAGGAAGCCGTCGAAGGGGTGCGGGACCAGGTCAAGTTTACGACGGAAGGCGTAATCGTGGATGAAAAGCTCAGGACAGCCCGCTAAATCGCTCGAAGCCATCTATCGCGATCGACACGGATCGACTCTTGTTCCGATCGCCGAGGCGCTTCAACGACACATCAGTGAGATCTTTATGTCGGAGCCCCGTGTTGACCGGATCACGGCTCGCGCGAAGGGAATCGCAAGCTTCATACGGAAGGCCGGTACCCTCGTACAGCCAAAGAACCGAGCCAAATACTCCGAGCCACTCGCGCAGATCCAAGATCAGATCGGCGCACGCATTATTACTTTTTACAAATCGGATGTGCAGCGCCTGGACGAAATCGTAACAAAATACTTCACACCTATCGAGTTTCGAGACCGCGTTCCAGATTCCGAATGGGAGTTTGGATATTTCGGGCGCCACTATGTCCTCCTTCTTCCGACTGACGTGATCGATGAAACGATGGATAGAGCGAAGATTCCGGACTTCTTCGAGCTACAAGTCAAAACGTTATTTCAACACGCTTGGTCGGAGGCCGATCATGATCTCGGGTACAAGCCAGACTCGGACTCAAAGCCTCTTAGCAAGGACGAGAAACGGAAGTTGGCGTACACCTCGGCCCAAGCGTGGGGCGCGGACGAAATGTTCGACGAGTTATTCCGATCCAAGATGTTTGCCGTTGGTTCGTCCCAAGAATAGAGTCGGTCTCTTGGTGATTGTGCACCGGGATGGCCATCAACAGTGACGGCAGAGTAGCGTCTGTCCCGACAGTGGCGGCTGGAAGATCGTGTATGTTGCATCGACTTGCGGAGCCGTTATGCTGAAGAATGCTCTCAATCATCTTTTGACGAATGTGATTCCTGCTGCGGAGGATTACGCTCGCGCCGAAACGGAATTGTCGGCGGCGTTCGATGAAAACGCCGATCCCTCCCACTGGGAAATGGCCGGCCAGCATGCCAAGCGGCGCGCGGCTGAAGTTGCTTTGGCGATCGATGGTCTTGCCGATCGCGCAGCCAACGATCTCGGCATCGCGCCCGACGACGCGCGGAACGCCGTAGCTCCGCTTTGCGTGATCGATGGCACGGGCCGCCCTGGAAGCGTTGAGCGGGTGTGTGCAGTGGCGAACGCCTACAAACACTCCGGTCCGCTCCGCGGCAAGCATCCGATCGCCTCAGAGTCGGATATCCTGGCCGCGGGCGCGGGCTTCGGAATCGACGGTTATGGCGTCGGCAAGCGTGGTGGCGTTGAGGTGTTGGTGACGGAGCGCGACGGAACGGTGCGAAAGTTTCTTGGCGACGTGCCCTGGGTCATTGCGGGATGGTTTCAGTTTCTAGCAGGGCAGGGCGCCGTCCTGCCGCCCGGCGAGCACCGCGTGTGTGGCCTTTGCGTAAAAGCTGCTGATCCAGCTTCCATAGTGAACGGCTCGTTGTAGTGAACCTCTGATGCCTACCATCGCGTCATCAAACGTCCCGCCTCCAAAATCCTGGGATGAGTTCGAGGATATCACGCTTGCTGCGGCCAAGCTTCGTTGGAATTCGTCTGACTTCTACCGGAATGGGCGCCCGGGCCAGAAGCAGCACGGCGTCGATATTTGGGGCCACGACGACGACAATCGTCATATCGGCATCCAGTGTAAGAACACGGTAGATGGCGTTTCGCTTACGACTGTCGAGACCGAGATTGCCAATGCTGAATCTTTCCAGACAAAGCTGGACCGTCTCTACATTGCGACTACGGCAAAGCGCGATGCGGTCCTGCAGAAGAAGGTTCGCGAAATTTCTGAACGGCGGGCCAACGCGAGCCTATTCAAAGTCGATGTGTTGTTTTGGGATGACATCAGCCAGGATTTGGCGAAGGATGACGATGTTTTCTTTCGACATTATCCACAGTTTAGACAGGGCACCGATCCGGTTACGGGGCATGACAGGAAGCTATTCGATGAATTGACTACGCTGCTGTCCTCCGACGGCGTGATAGGGTTTATCGATCGCACCAACATGGCGGGCTGGCTCTTCCAAGGCGCCGAGCTGGACCCGCTTACCGAATTCCACGAGCGTTGGAACGTGCCGGAGCGCCAATTCATCACCCCCGACCTAGAAGCTGCCCGACAGGCGCTTTGGTCGAAAGCGAGAGATTACCTGCGCGTGATCGCCTATGAGACCTTTCCGGCTAATACGCCAGGATGGCGGTCGGTACCGGAGGAGTGGGAGGAAGAACAGCCGGAGCGCTTCGAGCGGGTGGTCGCGGAGCTTCATGCCCTTGCGGGCGAAATCGTTGACTTGCACGCCGAGCTCGTGCGCGTCGGCCGGAAGCACCTGATCGGAACACGAGAGTAAGCGGATTTGACCATGTATCAAATCTGTTGCTTGAAGATACCGCCGTCTGGTGGAGTGAGGATCTTGGCCGCATGTTCAAACGAGAAGGGAACCAACAGCTTTGCTCGACCATCTCGATCTCAATCCCGCGCTCCTTGAAGCGGAGCGGCCGGCAGACGACATGCCATCAGAATTCGCGGCATGTTTGAACGCACTCGGCAGCTACTGCACCGAGCGGTTTGTATTGCGCCTCAGCCCGAGAGTTCACCGGCTGGTAGATGAGGCCCCCAAGGGTATCTATTCAACGGATACGCTGAACGCAGAGACGATCCAAGCGTATAGCACTTACCTGCACGAAACTGTGCACTGGTGGCAGCATATCGGTTCGTCTGCGGGCCTGGTGCTTAGCTTGGTGCACCCCGCACAGGCACATCAAAATTCGGAGCGTCTGGTCGAGTTTATCCAGCGCGTGGGGCCAAAGAAATCGGTCAAGCGTTGGGCAGAACTCACGGCGCTATCGGGCGAAACGATCAGCAGCAACCGAGGCTTGGCGGTAGCGAATGTTTCGGTCAACAACGCCGTCGATCTCGAATCCTACAAAATCGTCGCGCTGAACCCGAATCGCGGCGTCCTTGGCTCCACGATGGGCAGTCGCTACTTCGAAAGCGTCGGGCACTGTTATTGGATGGCCTATGCGCAAGTCGTTGGGTTGCCGCAAGCGACGGTGGATCGCGAGGAGAAGCATTTGCCGGATGCGCGGCACTGGGATCAGCCGTTTCGTGAGGTACGGGCCGCCGGCATCGAGGGATGGGTCCACGGTGAACCGGTGCGAATGCCGCCGTTCGGCCTCTATGCGTTGTTTGAGGGGCAGGCCCGGCTGATCCAGTTGCAATATCTCACGTTCGGTGTAGCGCGCCCGCCGACATGCAAGGAGCTTGAGAAAAGGGGATACTTCAACGGCGTTTACGGTGAGGCTCTTAAGTTCTTTCTGGAAACGACTGGGACCCCGTGGCCCCGTACGGTGGACGATCCCGTCGTGGCCTTGTTTCTTCTTGTTGTCGATCTTGCGATTAATCCCACCGCTGGATTTCCCCTCGACATCAAGAGCTACGAGAACTTAATTCTGGATGTCGATCCGGGCGTCCGTTTTTTGCGACTCACACAGGTGGTCGCGAAGCGCCCAGAACTGCGCAAATTAATCACGCGCTACTCGCGGGAGGAATACTTCGAGGTCACCGGAATTCTAATTGAAGGATGCGGCTACGAACATCCGGCAATAGCTCTTCAGGCCGTAGCGGCGTGGCCGCGCGAAATGGACGGCGTTGCTGCGATCTTGAAGGAAAAGGAAACGTTCCGTTTTGAGCCGGCAAATCTGGTGATGAGGGTGCTTTTTTCCCACTACGCCAGTTTTTGCACCGACAAATTGGCCCGCCCTGAATTTTTCTGCTGGCCGGGCGCTTGGATGGCCGGCGAGCGAGTCGGGGAAGCGAGCCAGCGTCTTTTTCTAAAATATCTCTCGCTGTTCACCGACCGAGCGGACAGCGAGGAGATCGTGCCGCGCTTGATCCCGGGCGCTCAGCCCGCCGACCTCACGCGCACGCTCAGCATCTTCTACGGCAATATTATAGTCTATGACCTGACACGGCAGTGGATACTCCAAGACGGTCCGTTTTGTTACCGCTTCAACTGGCTGTCGAAGACGCACCCTGAAGCAAAGACGGCCGAATGGGCCGGCTCGATGTTTGAATCGGCTTACGGCGTTCATCCGGACCGCTTCGACGTTGCGTCCTTGCCGTACGCTGCATCCTAGCGACAGCTGGCGCCGCTCCGTCAGCAAGAGTTTCTGAAATGTCGATATGAAATTCCTGGCGCGCCGGATCGCGCGCGCAATACGGCGCTTGCCATGCGCACGGTAATGCTCGGATTTTAAAAGAAAAAATCGGATGACAAAACTCGGGGTTGTTAATTGTGGTGGCTTCTCTTCCAACCGAAGTTTGTGGAACTTACATACAGCCCAGCATCCCGGCACCCCTCTGCTGGGCTCCCGCGGAAGGACCTGTCATGGCTGCCGCGTCTGCCTATGTCCTCCACGTCGCGGAGGGCCGCCGCGCGATCATCCTCGATCGTGCCGAAGAAAACCAACACTTCCCCGGCGCAACCGCCGCGGAGCCCGTGCAGCCATTCGCGCATAGTCGCAATACTGCGCTGATCGTTCTTGCGAGCTTCCGTGATGGTGCCATCACGCACATCGCCAACGGCAGGAAGGGGGCGTCGGCCGGGACCGGGCTGGTTCGGCTTAATATGACAGACTTTCAGAGGTTGGAGCGGCCGCTTCCCTTCGAGGAGCTTGTCGAGCTTGTTTCTCCGCGATTTCGAGCGCCGCTCCGCCGCATTCTCGAAAACGGTGGTTTGCTTCCGCCGAAGACCTTTGGTGCGGTCGTTGACGCCCTGACGCAACGTGACGCGAGCCTTGCGTCGCGGCTCGCGCGGTTCTCGGAACGTCGTGCACAGTCCATCCGCGATCTCAAGCCGGAAGAGCGGGCGAACCTCGCCGTTCAGAAGGAATCTCTGGCTCTTGCGCTCGACTTTGCCGGGATGCCCCGGGAAGAACTCCTTTCTTGGTCACCGACGCCAGACAAGCCGGCATCGTTCCTCGAAGGACTGCCGGCGGCGCGGGTGCGCGAGGACGTGATGATCATCAAGGATTTCACGTCGGTGCCGGGCTTTGAAGCGGTTCGCGACGCCACAAACGTCGCTGCCATCGTTTTCGAGAACGCGCAGGACAGGACGGAGAAGCTCACGGTGATCATGGCGAACCGGCTACCGCTGGAAGAGCAAACCGGCGCCGACCTCATCTACTTCAACGAAGCCTACAGCGCGTTCGTG
>Ga0182030_10025976_pt1 | contig 10633 bp, 11 predicted proteins | sample 812S3MmetaG_FD_121299 | JGI IMG/M metagenome (GOLD analysis project Ga0182030, IMG submission 121299) | Permafrost microbial communities from Stordalen Mire, Sweden - 812S3M metaG (Illumina Assembly) | ecosystem: Environmental > Terrestrial > Soil > Wetlands > Permafrost | place: Sweden... | reverse complement strand
GCGCATCGAGTTCGGCTACGTTGAGCAGCGACTGCCATATTTCATAAGCCGCCGCAGGGCGATGATGCTGCCAGAACGCAGTCGCCGTTGCGGCCGTGGCGACAGGCCATACACTGCCTTTGGCGTACGACTCAGGATCGTACTCGGTCGACTTCGACGACAGGCTACGCACGCCCCAGTCGGTGAGAAAATCAGCGGAGCCAAGTTTGTCGAGGAGAATATCTGCACGGTCGCTCCCGAAGAACTCAATGGCCTCCTGGGGCCCACTGCGCATCTGGTCGATCGGCTTTCCCTCGGCAGTGTGACCGTTGATCCAGAACTGCTGGTCAGGATTCCAGTAACGTGAAGCAATCGAGGTACGGGCTGCTTCGGCCGCGTCGCGGGCCTTGCGCGCAAGGTCTTCGTTTCCCTTCTGCCTGGCGAGAAGAGCAAAGCCCTCACTGGCCTCGATCCACTGCACGGAGAGATCGAGATCGTCGGCCATTCGGTCCTGCTCGTTTGCGCCCTCCTTGTCCGCGGGAATGCGCGGCAGTGCGGTTGCGGGGTCGATGAGTCGCGTGCAATATCTGTAGGCCGCGGCAATCGACTCCCAGTTCGCGAGGACAAAGTCGCGATCGCCCGATGCCTGCGCATAGCGAGCGAACGAGGCAAGGAACTGAAACGTCACATCGACATGGACGAACATATACGGATACTTGCCGCGCCAGTCGATGAGCCCGGCGCTCTGCGAAAGTTCGTGCCAGATCATTCCAGTTTGTGTGTCGCGATAACGGAGAATGAATTCGAGCTCCTGCCGGGCATGCGCCCAGTCGCCAGCGTCGAGCGCTGCCTGCGCGGCAACGAGCCCGTCGCCTGCGAAGAACCAGTCGTACTGGGGTCGGCGTCCCGCGTGCGAGGGGCCGTAGCCGCCAACAAAACCGCAACCAAGGTCCGGGTTGCAGACCCAGGCCTGATGCACTGCCGCCTCAGCCCATCCGAGTGCGCGGTTGATTTGAGGATCGGGGGTCGTCAACTGCAGCTGCGCGTCCTCGAGGTCAGCCCAATGAGCAGCCTCCTCTTTCATTAGCCCGTCAGCATCTATTTCAAGAGCCGTGAGCGCGGTTTCGACCGGCTTGCCGCGGGATTCATTCAGGGTGACAAACACTTGCGCCCGACGATCGCGATCGGGGCTCAATGCGAATGCGAGTTCACCGCCGGCAGCCGTGCTCCTGTCATTGCCCGTGCGATCGTGGGTGACGACCTGGGGCGAGGCAATGGCAGCCGAAAAGCCGAGCGAAGGCTCCGAAAGGATGTAAGCATGCAGAGCGTCGCTCCAGGCCGTGGACTGGCCGCCCATCCCCGCAGGCCACATCAGATCAAGCACAGGTGTGGCTCTGATTTCGATGTCAACCGCGGACTCGCTTTGAACCTGAAATGTGAGAATAGCCGCGGGACGATCGAGCGGCACAAAAAGAGTCTCGGTCACCTTGAAGCCAGGACCAACATAAACAAGCGCGGTCTGCGTTGGCGCGGTTTCGATCGAAGACAGAAGACGTCGACCGTCGATGAAGGTGTTTGTACCGGCTGGACGAAAAGCGACGTGCAAGTTGCGAACGATCTGCACAGGATAGGCCCAAAACTCGAATCCCTCATCGCCATAGCCGCCGAGGAAGGAGCGCTGTCCCGTGGCGGAGACGAACCGCAATGGTGACCCGGCCGACGTGCGCAAGAGCAGATTGTCCAGGTTCGGCTGAGCGCCGAGATGGGCCGACAAGACGACGAGGGTCAAAAGCACGCCCAATGGCATGCGCCACACGGATTTGTTTCGGCCGCTGTCCATTCAAATAGAATGCCTCAGCCGGGTGGGTGCGGCACAGACCGATTGCGACATCTTGCTCTGCCGTTCGCAGCCAGCCTGAAGAGAGACTTCGCCCGGCTCGCTCGTTGAGCCAAGCCCGATTGACTTCTATTCGCCGGTGGCCTTGCATTACTCTTGAAACAGCAACCGGGCCTGTAGCTCAACGGTTAGAGCAGGGGACTCATAATCCCTTGGTTGGGGGTTCGAATCCCTCCGGGCCCACCAAATCCGCTCGCCATAAACCAATACTATTCATAGAGTTCCGCCTTGCTTTTCTAGCTTCCTGATGCGAGTTGCAAGGACTTGCGTTTTTGGAGTGTGCCCAGATTTGTGCCCAGTACGGTATGAGCAGATTTCTTCTTGCGGCTCTCCTTCGCTGCGTTCCTTTGGAGTTGATTAGCTTTAGAAAATACCCGGTCAATTGTTTCCGCTTGGGGATGAACGTACCTCTGCGTAATGGTGATACTTGAGTGCCCTGCGATACGAGCCAATGCGAACACATCACCACCGGATGCTTCTCCTAAGCGTGTCAGAGCCGTATGACGCAAAGTGTAGGGCGGGAATGCCGTAACCTTGGAAATCTCCAAAGCCTGCTCATGCTGTTGTCTCGCTAGCCCGTCAGAAGTTAGTCGGCCCGTCTTGGACCCGCTCGGAAATATGACCCCTTCTGTTGGACAGCCTTCGGCCTCATGACGAGCCTCCAGGAGCCGGTAGACTGCCGGGGTCATCGGCAACAGACGGCGAGCCGCTTTAGACTTCCCTTCTGCAATCTGAATCATGCCCGTCTCGCTTCCATCGCTGCTCAAGAGCACATGCTGCCATTGAAGAGCGAATACCTCTCCCGGCCTCATCCCTTCCCCCGCAATGATTAAAGCGCAGTCTTTCCAAGGTTGCTCACACGCGGCGATGTACGCGGTCAACTCCTCCGAATTCAGAACGCGGTCCCGCTGATTCTCCTTTTTTGCGAGTTCGACCTTGACAGGCTTGTCAATCACCCCCCATTTGTACGCAAGATTCAGAGCCCTACGAAGAGTTCGCAACCCACGATTGATACCCGAAGGTGTCAGCTTGCTGAATTCGGAAGCGTAAAGCTGAGCATGTTCTTCGGTAAGCTCATCCAAGCGCAGATTTGAGAGCTTTGACCGTATCAGCATTTCTGAGCTTTGCTTGTAATACCGAACAGTTCCGGGCTTTGCCTTATGTCGCGTTTCAGCATCAGGTACAAAGCGGTTCTCCAAAAACTCTTTTAGAGTTGGCATGGAGCGAGCCTTGTTCCACAGCCCTGCGCACCTGATCGAACAGAAAACATTGGAATCTTTCTTGATGGCCTTGTCCGCGTTGAACAGTTCTTCGCATTCATGGCAAGTAAGAACTTCGGAGCATCCAAGGCGTTTTCGGGCGGTGTCCGCTTGTTGCTTTTGCTCTGCTAAACGCAAACGGTGAGCCGCCTCAAGCGTTCGAGCAGCTTTATCGTTTCCCTGTTTGGTGGATTCACGGATTACCTCTCCAAACCATGTGAATTTGTACCAGTAGACCTTTCCTCGTTTGTACACCCCCATCACTTCCCTCCCGTCTTTTTACGTCCACGCCTGACAATCAGCCGTCCGCCTTTCGGCTCATTCCTGTCCAAAGTCTTTCGATAATCCCGCATGTATTTCGCCTTTTGCTTTGGCGTCTTGCTTGCCTGATGGAACGTTGCCTTACAAACATTGGAGCAAAAGAAATGTCCCGGTCTATAGAGCTTAATGAGCCGGAACTTTCCGCAGCCGGGACGGTCACACATTCCAATGGGAATCACATCCCTTAGGGGCTCCCCGGCAATGTCGTGCCGGTCAATCTGGTCCTTGATGAACTTGCAAACCGGAGAGATTACAGAGCCGATTTCTTCCGGCCACTCCGAAATGAGCATGGAGCCTTTTTCCTTCGGATTGAACTCCGATTCACTCCAAACCATCTTGATTTGATTCCCGTGCTCCATCAGAAACCAGCAAGCCTTTGCAGCTAGCGCACGGTTTTCAGGAGCAGACAGCCAAGTGAGGACATTGCGAACCGGCTCCCGGTAACAACCTGAAAGGGAATCAAGACTCGCGCCTGATTGCACGTCCTTACAAAGCTCTGTGTCGGTGCCATCCCCGCCAATCCAATGGAGGCTTTCCGAAACAAGAGTCTCAAACCCATTTCCAGTATTTGCATACTCGACAAGTGCGGTCCAAATGCGCCGCTCCCATTCAAGCCTTTGCTGTGCTTTCGTTTTCTTCATGTAATTACCGAAATAAGCTTGTTAAGGTAGTGTGCTCCTGCCTGTTCGTTCCGTCAAGAGCACGATTTGCCTAGCCCAATTCGGCAGGAATTAGGCTTCCGTGAATGAGTGCGTCCACATCCCGTGCGCGGATGAACACCCTGCGGCCCAGCTTCACATATTGAATTCTCTTTTGAAGAATCCAAGCCCGAACTGTGCTTGGCTTTATATGTAATCGAGCCGCTGCTTCCTTTACGTCTAAAAGCTGATTTTCCATTTCCCTCCCTGTATGTTTCGTTGATGAGCTGTAATCACCCCGGCTCATTCGGCTGAACCGCCACCGACAAATCTAGAGTACTACCGAGTGCGCTTTCAGTGGGTAATAACGTTCATTGGGAGGTTTTGAGGGGTTCTCGGTAATGACGCTCTCTGGGGGCTATTCTTGGGCATCGAGACGGAAGAACAATTAGGGCCTTTAAACAGGAAAAGAAATTGCCATTTCTTAAATCTCCCCGGTATCGTTGCCTTGACTGTTTCAATCTTTAGAACATGGCGGGATCGCACGGAGGTTTGTTTTATGCCTGTCGAATCAAGCCAAGTGTCCAAGCTTGCCGCTAAGGACTGGTCGTGGCGCGTTTACGCCATAATTTTGACTGCCTCCGTCTTCGTAGTGATTGCAGGGATAGGATTACTAGATGACGAGACGCCCTCCAAACATTTTCTGTTAATCGCCGGAGGCGTTATCTTGGGTGTAGCGAGCCTTCTTTACCTTCCCCGCGTGACTTTATGGAGTGCTGCGGGAGCGGCTTGTGTATTCGTTTTTCGCCAAGCGGGTGAAGTCAAAAAATGGCCCCCAGCTTCCCCTCTGATACTTCTGCTTGGTGCCGGTTTGGCTATTTGGATTTATTGGTTCACTCTCGACACCGCCGAAATCAATCAGGAGCTTCTAAAAAGGCTAGATTCGCTGCAAAAGCGGATCACTTCGATTGAAGACAAAATGGACCGCATGGCGAGGATGAGAGATGACTGACGATTCAGTTGGGAGTCACTTGACGTTTCGCGGTTTCTGAATCCAAACATGGAAAGAACCGGGCGCAAGGCTTGGCTTTGTCTTCGCGCGAAGAACGTAGCCATTTGCTAGCGGAATGCCATAATTTCGAGGCATGGTGACCTTTGGTCGCGGGTTGACCTTCACCGGAAACGCATTCTCAAAAGACAGTTCTTTCTCCATAGTGCCAGCCGGGGGCGACTGGGGACCGTAGCAGATTCCCTTTTCGCCCGGAACTAGATACCGCCCCTCCTTTGAAATGAGAACAAGGTTGCCCGGTTTGCTCTGGTCCGAATGCCATTCGCGGGCAGCTACAACCTCCACAGGATTAGGTACTCTCTCAGGAGTGTGAGGGATTTCAGCCCCTGACAGGAATGCATTGAGACGCATTTCGGAAAATGAGTGAAAGCTTTCAAGGTCATCCCCTCGACTCTTTATGTGAACATCGACAATCTTTGTCAGGGCATCATCCAGAGATTCGAATTCCGATTGCAACTGCCTAAGCCTCGTTAGCATTGCTTCCTGTCCTTCGGGAGAGGCGAACTCTATTGCGTGATCCCAGAAATATTGATGTGCAAGGTCGTTTCTATGGTCACGGGCTTGCTCAAGTCGCTGGATTAGGCCAGAGGATGCCGCTAATGGCAACGCCAGAAATTTCGAAACGAGTTCGCCGAAAGTGGACTGATAGTTCTCGGCAAGTCGAGCATCATAATCCCATGCAGTAATGTGCGAAGTCTCCCCGCTAAGGGCCAAAACCATCGACAGGCCACGTTCTAGGTTTTGAGCTAGGTACATGGCTAATCCGTAGTGGGCAAACACATCACGGATGCGCTCATTCTCAGGACTGACGTTCATCTCGTCTGCAATGTTATTCCCTTGGCATTACCAAGCCAGCCGTGGCTCGTCGTGCATTACACTGGTTCGCATGAGCACAAGTGAAATTCTCTCCCTCATTGACGCCGAAATTGCCAACCTCCAACAAGCCCGTGCCCTGATTGCCGATACCGGCACGAAGCTACCGGGACGGCCCAAAGCTGTTGCTGTTCAGAAGAATAAGCCGAAACGAACAATGAGCGCTGAAGGCCGCGCACGGATTGCAGCCGCTCAAAGAAAACGGTGGGCTGCAAAGAAGAAGTAGAGAAGTAGGTATGAGGACCATCACTATGCGGAGTTGATTTCGCAGCCGGGCGCAATGAAGTCAAGCCCCTATATCGTCAACTCTGTGGAACTCTTGCCTTTTGGATTCGTCCACGACGAGTTACGCCCGTGGCGAGTCGAGAAGTAAAGATTAGAGGAATTCTTGACGTGGCGACGCACACAAGCGAACAGTTCATACGAATCGTGGATGCTCTCAACAAAATGTTTGATGGCTGGCTTACATTCCAGCTTGTCGGTTCCTTGAAGGAGAAACCCGCCAGCTATCACGACGCGGATATTGTCGTTTATCCGCTTCCGAACATGCCACCGGGGATTGACCTTCAAGGCTTCATTAGAGGCTGCAAAAAGGCGGGAGTTGAGATAATGCAGATTGACAGAGACTCAAGGACTCCATTCCCCGGCAGACCCGATGGACAAGACCGAATCCAGTTGAAGTTCACGACGGGACAGGTTGTAGATTTGTTTTTCCCAAAGGGCAAGAATGAGTAGTTCCGTGAGAGTAGGGTAATCTCGGCCCCGTCATGGAGTGGTATATTTGAGGCGCTCCGCCAGTACACTCCCCGGTTGATGTCTACGAGAAAGGACGGGGAAATGAAGAATGCTGCTCCAATGAGGCACAAGGCATTTTTGTTGCTCACCCTTACCGCAGCCTCACTCCTTGGCTGTGGAGGCAGTGGAAGCAGTGGAGGAGGCGGGGTGACACCTCCGGTGACGCAAGGCAACCCTCAGGGCGCATACACGGGCACAACATCTTCTGGCGAGACATTTGAAGCGATCATTTTGCAGGATGACACTTTTTACGGTCTATACGGCAAAACGAGCGGTAATACCTTTAACGTCGCTGGGATGCTTACAGGCAAGGGCTCCTACAGCAATGGAACCTACACAGCTTCCGTGACCGATTACTACTACACGGGCGCAACGTACACGGGCTCAGTCAAGGCTACGTATGTAGTTGGTTCAAGTATCAGCGGCACTGTTTCGGAAAGTGGCAATCCAAATACCACCTTCAGTGGCACGCCTATAGCTGCTAGCCAATATGCCTACGCAAGTCCCGCTCCCTTATCAAACATCACGGGCACATGGACTGGTTTCCTTTTTGGAGACGTGGCTTCGGTTGTAACAATCGCGAGCAACGGGGCATTTACTGGCTCAAGTCAGGGTTGCAACTTTTCTGGAACCGTCACCCCGGACTCATCCGGCGACAATTTCTTCGACTTTAGCATCACCTATGGGGCAAGCCCGTGCCTGCTTCCTAATCAGACACAGAGCGGAATTGCGGTGGATTATCTTCTCCCTGACGGTGTAACGCGCCAGCTATTAGCAGCCGTATCGTCGGCTTCAACGGGCAATGTGTTTATCGCAAACAGGGCAGGATCAACGACATCTCCCGGTAACATTAACTTTGTTCAATCATCGAGTTTTACATCTCAAAGCACTGTAAGCAGCAGCCCCTCATCCACGTATACGGCAACCTTCACCAACCCGGTGGCAAACGGTGACCTAGTTGCTGTCGCTTTCTGGTGGAATTTCGCTCCGGGGGCAGGCATTGTTTCAGTGACGGACTCCGCTGGCAATACATACTATCCGGTTATTCAGACCAGTTCTGCTGACAGCAATGATTGGGCAGCTTGGATATATGAGGCATCGAATGTTTCTGGCGGTAGCAACCTTTCAATCACGGTCACGGTCAGCTACGCGAATGCGGACCAATTTTCCATGGCAATTCTCGAATATTCGGGAGTACACAATATTGACGGGACTAGCACGAGTGGTGGTACAAGCGGCATGACGATAAGTTCAGGTAGTGCTGCAACAAACCACGCGAATGAATTGATTTTGGGCGTCGCCGTTGCTGACGTTAACCTAGCCGCAGGTTCAGGGTTCAACTCTCGCTTCTCTTCTCCATATTTCTGCGTGGAGGACAACATCGTCTCGACGCAAGGGACTTACGCTGCCACGTTTGTCCCCTTGGACACTGTGCAGGATGAAGGGTGGGATGCTGCCATGGGAACGTTTTATTAGGCCATCGTCATTATGAATCAGGGCGTCGCTCGGCTTAATTAGGTATTCCTTCATGCGCCTTCGCTTGGGCTGTGGTAAAACGCTGTCCCTTTCCGGTGACTGACCAAATCAGGAAAGTGACGGCAGCTAGGCTGACGGTTTGCAGACTCCGCATGTTCCACCATCTTTCGCACAATGTTTACAGTACTTGCAGTTTTTGCAGGCTTTGCACGGACTGGCCCCGGTACACGTCGCAAATTCGGCACCAGACACGATTCCTGATAACAAAGTGAACGCAAGCAACATAGACCAAAGTGAATGGGTGTTTCGTGGCATCATGCCTCCGAGCGGACCGATTGTTATTGCTTTGGCGGCTCCTGATCCAACTGTGCATTCAAGTGGATCGTCCCACCTGTGACATTTAGCGTTTTGGCCCACTCGATGAAGCCTTTCTTCTTGACGGCAATCTGATGGCTTCCAGAAGGGACTGAGACGGTAGAAGGCGTGTTGCCAACAAAAGCACTATCAATTTCAATGTCTGCACCGGGGGGCGTGGAATCAATGACAAGCGTAGCTTGAATTTGGGCGACGGGGGCGAGAATTGCTGCGGGAGCAGGAGGTGCAGCCCCAAACTTAGCCATGTCTAAATGCATGTCGCCTTCAACGAAAGCTGTAATCTCAGTTCCTTGAGGGAGAGTCGTATCTTTGCCCTTCATGAAGAGGAAAAGCGGAGCCGCTGGAAAGAACACTATCGAGGTGGCGACAATTGCTCCGGTCATGGCCCCTGTATGTCCGCCCCCTTTCGAATCCTTGACGGCGCGAAGCGCGACCTTTTCTTGATCTTTGAGGCGCGCATAGCTGATAGAGATATTTAATTTCCCTGCTCGCCCCATACTTTTCTTGGGATCGGCCTCAGTCACAGTTGCAATCGCGGTAGCTCCTTTGGCAAGAACAACAACTTGATCGACGCTGATTTCCTCCACGACTTCAAACGGAATCTCTTGGCCAACTTTAGCGTCCGCAGAGGAAATCGTCTGGCTCAATCTCAGTTTTACCGGGGTCCCATCCAACAAAGTATGCGGATTGGCCGTATTCGAAGGCACAGCCTGTTGAACGAGCGGCGCTACAACGGCAACAGGTTGATTGGTTGGTGCAGTGGTTGGAGCAGGCGTTGAATTCGGGACGGGCGGTGGAGGCGATGGTAGAGGGGAGGCTGGTGAGGCTGCAACCACCTTTTGCACGACTGCCGTCATAACTCGGTCACTGGCCCCGGCGTTCTTGAGGGCTGCAATTGCGTTGGGTGAGTCGTCATAGTTTCCCTGTTGCCCATTTATGGTGGAAACGATGAAGTCGTCCGACATTCCGGCCTTCACGAGTTTGATAATGGCCTCATTATTGAGGGCTTGCTGTGCGACGAGCGTCAGGCAAGGTCCCAGAAATGCAACCATCAGGAGAATTTTGCGCATGTGGTCTATCCCTACTTTCCGGGGCAACGGAAACCTACTTCGGTGCCGGGATCACCCCGCCCTACCCGCTTTCTGGCGTTCTCAGGGTCACCTTTTCGAAGGATGACCATTTCAACTACACAGACAAGGGCGGTCAGACATATAGCTTTCACTGTTCAACAGGCGAGAATAGCGTGGATTGCGCGGAAGGGAGCGGCCTTTACTACAACCTCGACCTTACCGATGGGCATTCTATTTTTGTCGGAAGGAGTCAATGGGAGGAGGAAGACCCTATGAATTGGCGTCTGTCTGGGGGAGATGCGCTGTTTGATGTTCCGAGAGACGTTGCCAAAGCGGGATTCACATTTCACCTTCGATGGAAGGAAACCGACTTGGGGGGAAGGCTCCTCTGTGTGCAGGAGCCGGGTACCGAGTCGATCCCAGATGGCAAGCCAAGGAAGGATTACGCAAAGGATCACCGCATGGAGTCATGCTACTTTGCGATTGCGAATGTCGCCAATTAGACGGGGAGCCATTCGCCGTTCACTTTTCTTAAAGAACGACTGTCGCGTTTTTGATGATTGCAGAAGAAGTGAATCGGACCGACCTGAACCAAATCGGTAGCGTATGGCCCTTGGCCGAACAGGTGACCGAAGTCTTTCAGGGTCGTCGTCGCAATCGCCGTACAGCCATCCACTTCACAGGCAACCGTGCCTTCAATGAAAGCCTCTGCGAGATTCATCGGGCCATCTCCTTCGAGGCGATTCTATATTGCCTAAGATGGGTATCTGCTTGACTCATGTTGCAACTATGGGTAGTGTATTTGAATGGCAGAAGAGTACCCACGCAGCGTTATGGAGTTAGAGAGGATGTTCGGGACGGAAGGAGCGTGTCGCGAATAT
>Ga0182030_10025975_pt1 | contig 10633 bp, 6 predicted proteins | sample 812S3MmetaG_FD_121299 | JGI IMG/M metagenome (GOLD analysis project Ga0182030, IMG submission 121299) | Permafrost microbial communities from Stordalen Mire, Sweden - 812S3M metaG (Illumina Assembly) | ecosystem: Environmental > Terrestrial > Soil > Wetlands > Permafrost | place: Sweden... | reverse complement strand
TACCACGGGAGTTCCCCTCAACGTCCCGCTGCATCCCACGCAGCTTTACGAGGCATTGGCGGAAGGTGCGATTTGTCTGATTCTGCTGGCCCGCATGCGCCGCGCGCATCAGCAGGGTGCGATCATCGGGCTCTATCTTTTCCTTTACGGTCTGGTGCGCTTCGGAGTAGAGTTCCTGCGCATGCACGATAGCTCCAACCCCCTCGGTGGCCCTTTTACGCTGGAACAATGGATCTCGCTGGCCGTAGCCGTGGCCGGAGCCTGGCTGATTTCACGCCCCCCTCAGCGCGTAAGTGATAGCATACCCGCGTGAGCACAGACAGAAGAGATTTTGGAAAAATTGCCCTCGGGAGCGCCTTCGGAGCCGCCGCGTTTCTGGCCGCGGAACGAAAAAGCGAAGCCATCGTCCACAACAGCCAGCCCGGAATTAAACTCTGCGGCCAGGCGTCGGCCAAACCCACTGACGAAGAACTGAAGTTCTGGAATCAGATCGGCTGCGGCTACGTGAGCGTGGGGTCGACGCCCGATCTGCGCACGGCTGAGGGCTTTCTCCAGATCAAAAAGCGTTATGCCGACGCCGGCATCACGGTCTGGAACATCGGCAACACCAGCGTCCACAACATGCCGGAAGTAACCCTGAATCTGCCGGGGCGCGACAAGAAGATCGAAGAATACAAACAGTACCTGCGCAACCTCGGCAAGGCCGGGATCTACTACACGACCTACGCCCACATGGGCAACGGCATTTGGTCGAGCGGCCGCGCCGTGATTCGCGGCGCCGAAGCGCGCGAATTCGATCTCGCCAGCCCCAATAAAGTCGGCGTTTGGGACGGTAAGGAATTCCGCGAGCCGCTCTCCCACGGGCGCGTCTTTACGCAGGAAGAGATCTGGGAGAACTACACGCACTTCATCAAAGAGGTGGCTCCAGTTGCCGAGGAAGCCGGTGTGCGCATCGGCATCCATCCCGACGATCCGCCCGTCCCCGTACTCGCCGGCGTGCCCCGGTGCGTCTTCGGCAATTTCGATTGCTACCGCAAAGCCATGCAGGTCGCAAACAGCCCCAACGTGGGGATTTGTCTTTGCTGCGGCACATGGCTCGAAGGCGGGCGTGCGCTGACGGGTAAGGATCCCGAGGAAATGATCCGCTACTTTGGCCCAGACAAAATCTGGAAGATCCATTTCCGCAACGTGAGCGCGCCGCTGCCTCATTTCGTCGAGACGTTCATGGACAACGGTTATTACGATATGTACAAGATCATGAAAGCCCTGCGCGACGTGAATTATGAGGGCATCGTGATTCTGGACCATACGCCGGGACTGACCGGCGGCCACTACAGCGAGCAGGCCTACGGATTCGCCTACATGAAAGCGCTCTATAACCGAGCCAACGCCGAAGCCAGAGCCTGAGTGAGTGGACGCGCGTTCACAAGACTGGAGCAACCGCGGGCGCGTTCATAGAGCCTTCCCTGCGCTCTCCAGTAGATCGATGGTGACCGCAATAGCGTGCCGGCTGTCTTCGCTATTCATCCGCCGTAGCAGGTGCAGCAGGCCCGGCGCCTTGTGCGTTTTCTCGCGCTCCGCTCCTTCCGCGGCTGTGCGGACCAGGCTGTCCAGGACTTCAGTGGGGATGCTCGCAAAGAGTTTCGTGAGCAGAATGAAGTTGCGGATGGCGCGGATGGAATCCGGCGCGTCGACCGCCGCGGCCGCCATGCCTACCAGTTGATCGCCGGCGCCCACCAACCCGCGTAATAAATCGAGGACGCCGCGGTCATGCAGGAGTTGTAAGAGCTGCAGGCCAGACAGAATTGCATCCGAGTGTTTCTGCAGCGCCTGCTCAAGGCGCTCGATGGTGTCGTTCTCATCGTGGGGTGTCAGTGTGAGGGGAATCGGTTGCGCCATGAAAATCTACCTCTCGTGCCCGGTCTTGATCTGCACTAATTCACCGGGAAAACGGTAGCCGGCCTGACGCCATTTTCTCTCGACCTCCACGCCGTTCTGCGGAGTGGGATGCCCGAAGCGATGATTGATGCGCGGTAACGGGCTCTCGCCGGTGGTGGCCAGAACCTGCATCTGCACTGCCGTCTCTTTATACGCCGGCGTGTGAGTGGCGGGGTCGGTGTGGCTTCCGGTCAGCAGATTGACGGGGCTGGCGGTGGAATTCATCGGCATATAAAGCTCGCCATCATGCACTCTGTCGGTGACCAGAGCGCGCACACGAACGCGGCCGTGGCGAGATGTAAGTTGCACCAGGCTGCCGCTCTCGATACCGCGCGAGCGCGCCAACTCCGGCGACACTTCGACGAAAGTGTCGGGCGTTTTGGCGCGGATGCCGGGACTTCGGTAGGTCAGATTGCCTTCGTGAAAATGTTCCAGCAGACGCCCGTTATTCAGATGCAGATCGAACTCGGAATCCCGGCACTCCTGCGGTTCGCGCCATGTTACCGGAAACAGGCGCGCTTTGCCGTCCTGGAATGCGAAGCCTTTGGTGTAGAGCAGCGGCTGATCGCTCCCATCCGCCGACACTGGCCATTGCAGCGTGTTGTAGCCTTCCAACCTGTCGTAGCCGACGCCGGCAAACATGGGAGTAAGCGCGGCCACCTCATCCATCACTTCCGAAGGATGCCGGTAATTCCAGCCTGCGCCCAGACGGTTGGCGACGTCCTGAATAATCGTCCAGTCCGGCCGGCTCCCGGGCAGAGGTTCCAGCACCTGGTAGAGGCGCTGAACGCGGCGCTCCGTGCTGGTGAAGGTGCCCTCCTTTTCGAGGCTGGGGCAAGCCGGCAACACCACGTCGGCGAACTGGCAGGTGGTACTGAAGAAGATGTCCTGAATCACGAAGAATTCCAGTTTGCGGAACGCTTGCCCCACGTAGTTAGCGTTCGAATCGACGATGCTCATCTCTTCGCCGCACAGATACATCGAGCGCAGCTTGCCCTGATGAATGGCGTCGACCATCTCGTGATTGTCGAGCCCTTTAGCGGCAGGCACGTCCACTCCCCAGCGCGCCGCAAATCGCGCCCGCACTTCGGGATCGTCCACCGATTGGTAACCAGACAGCATGTTAGGCATGGCTCCGTGGTCGCTGGCTCCCTGCACGTTATTATGGCCGCGCAGAGGATAAGCTCCCGTACCGGGCCGCATGTAATTGCCAGTGATCAACAACAGGTTGGAAATCGCCGTAGAAGTATCGGACCCGTTACTGTGCTGGGTCACGCCCATCGCCCACAAGGCGCAGACTCCTTTCGCTTCGGCGATCATGTGGGCCACACGCCTCAACGTGTCCACCTGGAGATTGCAGGTTTCGGCCGCGAACTCCAGGGTAAACGGTTCCAGACTCTGGCGATACTCCGCGAGGCCGTTGACCCAACCGCTAAGGAAATCGGAATCGGCCAAACCTTCGTCGAGAATGTAACGCGCCACTGCGCACAGCCACACGATGTCGGTGCTGGGACGCGGTCGCATGTGGAGATCGGCGCGCCGGGCCATTTCATTTTCACGAAGGTCGGCGACGATGAGCTTCTGCCCGTGAAGCTTGTGGGCGCGCTTTACCCGCGTGGCCAACACGGGATGGCTCTCCGCTGTATTGCTGCCCACGATCAGCACCAGACCGGCCTGTTCGATATCGGCAATGGAGCCCGAATCGCCGCCGTAGCCGACGGTGCGGAACAGCCCCATAGTGGCCGGCGATTGGCAATAGCGCGAGCAGTTGTCCACATTATTGGTGCCGACGACGGCACGCGCCAGCTTCTGCATCAGGAACGCTTCTTCATTGGTGCACTTCGACGAGGCAATGAAGGCCAGTGCGTCCGGGCCGTGCGCGTTTTTGATCTCGCCAAAGCGCCGGGCGATCAGGTCCAGAGCTTCGTCCCACCCGGCCTCGCGGAATCGCCCACCCTCGCGAATCAGCGGCCTGGTGAGGCGATCTTTGCTGTTGACGAAATCCCACGCGAATTTTCCCTTGATGCACGTGGAGACGCCGTTGGCGGGACCCCCGCCCGGCTCCACTTTCAGGATGTGCCGGTCTTTGGTCCAGACATCGAAGCTGCATCCCACACCACAATAGGTGCAGACGGTTTTGGTGCGCCGGATGCGCGTGTTGCGCATCGCCGATTCGGCTTCCGAGAGCTGCAGGATGGCCTTGTAGCCGGTCTCGCTTTCCAGTCCCTTGACCAGATCGATCATGCTGTCGAGCACCGGCTTGCTGAAGCCCGTCAGGAAGCCCGCGTGACCGAGCATGGTTTTCTCCATGAGTGCATTGCACGGGCATACCGTGACGCAGTGGCCGCAGGAGACGCAGCTCGATTCGCCGATGAGAGATCCGCCGTCCCACAATACGCGGGGATGCGGGTCTTCCCAGCGGATCGAGAGAGTCTCATTCACCTGAAGATTCTGGCACGCCGATACGCAACGGCCGCACAGGATGCACTGATTGGGATCGTAGCGATAGAAGGGATTACTGTTATCGACCGCGTAAGGCTTGTTCTGAAACGGGTAATGCTGATAGTCGATTCCGAGCAGCCTGGTAGTGTTGTGTACGGTACAGTTGCCGTTGTTGTTGTCGCACACCGTGCAATAGAGTTCATGGTTGCGCAGGATCCGGTCGAACGCCTCAGTACGTGCCGCCTGGGCACGGCCGGCAGTAGTCGAAACCTTCATCCCTTCGACCACTACAGAACCGCAGGCGCGAACCAGTTCGCCATTGACTTCCACCAGACAGGTATCGCAGGTTTGAATTGGCCCCAATTGCGGCAGATAACAGACTTGGGACAGATGCACTCCGGCGCGATTGATCGCATCGATCAACAGCTCTCCGTTTAGAGCTTCGAATTCGGCGCCGTCAATTGAGATCCGCATCGCTATACCGGTTGCAGCACCATGACCCTGGTCCCAATGTACCCGCTTTTTGATGGTGCCAGACTTTTGGTGGATTCGAGCCTGAAGGATTATTCAGAGGGGCGGGCGTCTGGTCGTGCGTTAGTGCTGCGAAGATTCTTCGAGATGTTTCAGTCGGGCGTCCATGACCTGCTCGACTCGAAAGAATTCGGATCTGAGCAGGTCTCGTAAATCGATTAGCCATTCCTCGGTGCGTTTGTCCAACTCGGTAAATCGTTTGTCCACCTCTGCAAACCGCTGATCCATTCGCTTCTCAAAATCGGAGAGGCGCTGATTATTGATCAAGAGGCTGACCAGAACGGTCAGCGTAGGTAGCCCGGCGGAAACGGCCGCGACCACTATTTGAGTGAGGGGACTCGTGATCCTGGCGCCCCGATGATAGCACTCGCCCTCAGCCGAGGGGGGCGATCAGGCCGGTCTCGATGTAGTCGAGCATCGCGGCCGGTGTACTCATGGCGTCGACGGGCAAACGCAGCACCCCTGCCGGCGTAAACTGGGCTCCGCGCGTGTTACTCACCAGCTCCATCAGCTTCTGCGCATCCACGCGGGTTTGGTCGTGGAACTTCACGTTGATCACGGAATGCCTTCGATCAATGGCCTCAATGCCGATCCTCTCGGCCGCAGTCTTGATGGCGGAATATTTCAGGAGGTAGCGCACGTCGTCCGGAACCGGGCCGTAGCGGTCGGCGAATTCCTGCTCCACTTTGTCGCGCTCGGCGGCGTCGACAGCCTGGGCGATTCGCTTGTAGGCACGCAGGCGCTGGTTCTCGTCGGCAATGTACGACGACGGGATTCGCAAATCCAAACCCAGATTCACCGACGAATGGATCTCCGGGGCTACTTCTTCGCCTCGCAACTCGCGCACGGTTTCCTCCAGCATGCGGATGTACATATCGAAGCCGATGGCGTTGATGTGGCCGTGCTGTTCGCCGCCCAGCAGATTGCCCGCGCCGCGTAGTTCCAGATCGAGCGCGGCGATTTTGAAGCCGGCTCCCAGGTCGCTGAACTCTTTGAGCGCCGCGAGCCGTTTGCGGGCGATCTCAGTGAGTTCCGAGTCGGGCTCGACGAGCAGGTAGCAGTAGGCGCGGCGGTTCGACCGCCCCACACGCCCGCGCAGCTGGTACAGCTCCGAGAGTCCATAGCGCTCGGCGTGTTCGATGATCATGGTGTTGGCCAGCGGAATATCGAGGCCGTTCTCGACGATGGTGGTAGAAACGAAGACGTCGAATTCATGGTTCATGAACTGGAGCATCACCTTTTCCAGTTGCGTTTCCGGCATCTGCCCATGGCCGACGCCGACGCGAATGGAGGGAAACATTTCCTGCACCATGGCAGCGCGGTGCCAGATGGAATCGACGCGATTATGCACGAAATAAACCTGGCCGCCGCGCGCCAGCTCCAATTCGATAGCGGGTTTGATCAGATCGGGTCCGAAGGGCGCGACCACGGTGTGGATGGAGAGGCGGTCCTTGGGCGGGGTTTCAATCACCGACATGTCGCGCAGTCCGAGTAGCGACATGTGGAGGGTGCGCGGAATGGGCGTGGCGCTCATGGTCACCACGTCCACGCTTTTGCGCAGTTCCTTGAGGCGCTCTTTGTGTTTGACGCCGAAGCGCTGCTCTTCGTCGATGATGACGAGGCCGAGATCTTTCCAGATTACGTCTTTCGAAAACATGCGGTGGGTGCCGACCACCAGATCGACTTTTCCCTCGGCGAGATCGTCCAGCACGGCTTTGGTGTCTTTGGCGGAACGGAAACGGCTGAGCATTTCAATGCGCACCGGAAAGGGCTGAAAGCGCTTCCGGAACGTGTTGAAATGCTGGAAGCAGAGTACTGTGGTGGGCGAGAGCACGGCTACCTGGCGGCCGTCGCCAAGAGCCTTGAAAGCGGCGCGCATCACCACTTCGGTCTTGCCGTAGCCGACGTCGCCGCACAGCAAGCGATCCATGGGCAGCGGGCTTTCCATGTCCCGCTTGATGTCCTCGATGGCGGTTTTCTGGTCGCGCGTTTCGGTGAATTCGAAAGCGTCTTCGAACTCGCGCTGCCAGTTGCTGTCGGCCGAAAAAGCAAAGCCGGGCGCCAGTTTGCGTTCGGCGTAGAGCTTGAGCAACTCCTCCGCCATGTCGCGCATTTTAGTCTTGATGCGCGTCTTGGTACGGGACCATGTCGCCCCGCCCATTTTGTCGAGGGAGGGCTTAGTTTCGCCCTCGCCGCGAAAGCGCTGCACCAGGTCCATGCGCGCCAGCGGCACGTAGAGCTTATTGCCGCCGGCGTATTCGATGAGCATGTAATCGCCTTTGGCATCACCCTGCGCGATTTCGCGAACGCCGTGGAACTGGCCGACGCCGTGCTCTACGTGGACCACGTAGTCCCCGGGTTTGAGGTCGAACTGATCCGCCGAAAATTTGCCGAGGTGCGCGATGCCGGGCTTGGCCACGGTTTCGGGAGATTCGAAAAGATCCTCCGCGCCGAAGATGGTCAGCCCGGCTTCCTGGAAGACGGAGCCGCGGGCCACCTCGCCGCGAATCAACGCCACCGCACTACCGCCGGATTGGGCACGTTCCCGCAGATACTCCGGCGTGCGGTCGCCAGCGAGTTCCACCTGGTAGGGCACCGAATATTCGCTGAAGATGTCAGCCAGGCGCTCGATTTCGCCGGTGGTCGGGGCGAAGAACGCCAGCTTGCTGCCCGCCTCGATCAGCGTCTTCGCTTCTCGTATCGCCACCTGCAGATTGCCGTGGAAGGCCATGGAGGGGCGCGTCGGAATGTAGAAGCTCTGCGCATCGGGGAGTCCGATATCGAGTTGCCGGGTTTCGAGGACGCTGTACCGCGAGGCCCGTTCGCGGAATTCGTCCCATTCAATGGCGCTCGCTTCCGGTTTGACAAACGCGGCGCCCGGCGCATCCCGCAGCCTTCCCCAGAAGCGCTCGGCGGCCGCCCTGGTCATCTCCGGCTCATCGATAACTATGAGCGGTTTTTCAAAAAAATCGAGGATAGAAGCCTGCGGCGGCTCCACGGCGGCGACCAGCAGTTCCCAGCCCGCGAAAGGCTCGCCATCGACGGGAAGCTCACGCGTCCGCATGCCCGCGTCGCGCAGGTAGTCCGACAGGCGCGACAGCAATTGACGCGACTTGCGGAACTCCGTGAAGGGCGCGAGAACGCACTCGCCGAGCTTGTGGATGGAACGCTGCGATTCGGGGTCGAAACGGCGGATGGATTCGATCTCGTCGCCAAAGAACTCGATGCGGACGGGCTGCTCCTGGTCGGGTGGAAAGACATCGAGAATGCCGCCGCGAATGGAGTATTCGCCCACCATTTCGACGGGATCGCGGCGCTCATAGCCGATGCTTTCAAGGTGGGCGGAAAGATCGTCGAGCGCGATTTCTTCATGAACGCGCAGCGTCAGAGTGAGCTGCCGGTAATAGTGCGGAGAGGAGACACGCGAGAGCGCGGCGGCCACGGGCAGCACCAGAATGCCCGCTTTGCCGTGCGCGAGACGGTCGAAAGCCGCGGCGCGCGTGGCCAGAATTTCGGCATGGGGCGACATGCCCTGCCCCGGCAGAACGTCGAGGGCGGGCAGAAGCAGCGGAGCCGCGCCTGCGTCCAAAAGATCGCAGAAAGTGCGGAGGAGCGGGTAGAGGGCTTCAGCCTGCTTGTTGCCATCGGCAATCAGGATCAGCGGGCGCTTGGTTTCGCGATACAACAGCGCGACGTAGACCGCTTTTGCCGTCAGGGTCAGGCCGGAGAGCCGCAGAATATCGTTGCCTGGCGAAGAGGCTGAAACGCGAGCAGCCAGACCGGTGAATCCGGAGCTATGAATGAGGCCCGAAAGCAGAACTTCTGTTTGCGGATTGCGCAATCTATCCCGGATACCGGTCGCGGCATTCCGCCGAGCAGAAATGAATTACTCTCCCGCCGACGATTTTCTTCAAAGAGCTGTCGACGGCCACGTAGGTACCGCAAACGGGGTCCTGCTGGAGCATGGTCGTAACCGGTGCGGTGGTCTGGGCAGGCGGACGCTGCATGGTCCGAGGCATGGCCCGCTGCGGTTGCTGCGTTCCCGCCCACAGCCGTTGAAAAAAATGGACCACAGACCTGATCACGGTAATCGCGATCACCAGCGTGACCAGGAGTCTGAGAAGAGAAAGCATGAATCAGGGACGCGGTTGGCGCGTCCCTCGTTTACTCGAGACCGGGAGTTATTTCTTTTTGCCCTTGGGGGCGCTGGGATTCTGGAACGACGTGCTGACCGAACCACCGAGCGCCGCGATCATTTCTTTGGCCTGCTGGGCGTTGACTCCGTCCGGCTTGAGTTCCAGATATTTCTGTAGCTCTTCGATGGTCCCTGGCACCGGTAATACCGCGCCGGTCTTGGGATCCGCCCCAGCCTTGGCCGCCAGACTCATGCCCAGCTGAAAGTGGGCGTCGGCATAGTTGGGATCGGCCTCAATCGCCTTCCTGAAGGTTGCGGCAGCCGTTTCGTTTTGGCCGCTGTTCACCAGCAAAGCACCCAGGTTGTAGTAGTATTTGCCGGCGCCGGGAGGATCCATTTGAGCCGCTTTGGCGAGGTTGGCGCTCGCCTCGTCCAGTTTCTTGTCTTTGGCCAGAGCCAGCGCGTAATTGTTGTAGAGCCCGGCGTCGGGATTGATTTCGATAGCCTTCTTAAAGGCCTCAAAGGCCTTGTCGTAATTGGCGGCGGCTTCGGCGGGTGTTGACTGAGCCTTGCCAACGTAGGCATCGGCCAGACTGGTCCAGACCGCACCTTGGGTGGCGTCGAGTTCGGAGGCTTTATTCAGGTTCTCAATGGCCTGGTCCCACTGCTTGGCATCGATGGCGTTCTTGCCGGCCGTATAGGCGTCGTTCAACGCCTTGTTCTTGGCCAACTGAGCTTCGCGAGCCTTGGCATTCTTCTCGAAAGCCTCCTTTTGCTCCTTGGTCATGCCGCGCGTCTGATCCTCGGTGAGGGTTCCGGTTTCGGCCGCCTTGGTCATCGCCGCTGCCCGATCGGCGGCCTGTTTGAGGTCGAAATTCAGCGTCTTGGGATCGCCCGGGGAGGTTCTGAAGTTCTGTGCCGTGTCGCCCGTCACCTGGCCATTGATGGTGCAGGTAATGGTGTATGTACCGTAGGGCAGACCGTAATGGCCGTAGTGACCCTTCTTGTCGGTTTTAACCGTGTAGTGGCCCTTGATGTCGGTACGTTCGAAGGTAATGATCGCGCCTTGGACGGGGTTGCCGTCCGCGCCTTTCACGACGCCTTCGATGGCCGTGACCTGGGAAAAGGCGGGAAGCGATACAAACAGGAGCGTAACAGCGGCAAACAGCAGCGATTTCAAACGGAAGGACATGTCAAGCGTACCTCAAAAAAGGGATAGATTCAGGAGACCAGAGGACCAGCATACTACAGAGACGACGGCGGCGCGCCCCAGGATACAGGTGCGCCAATGTTTTAAAGGACGGACGGCCAAAGGTCCTATCCCACGTCCCCGATGGCGCGCAAATAGTCCCGATTCATGCGGGCAATCACGTCCAGACGGATTTCTTTGGGGCAGACCGCCTCGCATTCCCCGATGTTGGTACAGCTCCCGAACAGCTCCAGATTGTATTGCGCGACCATCCGCAGGGCCCGGCGCGAGCGCTCCGCCTGCCCCTGCGGCAACAGGCCGAGGTGGGAGATTTTGGCTCCCGTAAACAGCGCGGCGGAGGCGTTGGGGCAGGCCGCCACGCAGGCTCCACAGCCGAT
>Ga0182030_10025974_pt1 | contig 10634 bp, 10 predicted proteins | sample 812S3MmetaG_FD_121299 | JGI IMG/M metagenome (GOLD analysis project Ga0182030, IMG submission 121299) | Permafrost microbial communities from Stordalen Mire, Sweden - 812S3M metaG (Illumina Assembly) | ecosystem: Environmental > Terrestrial > Soil > Wetlands > Permafrost | place: Sweden... | reverse complement strand
TGCCCCGCCACGGGTGTGCCGTCGCTCCAATATTTTATGCCGGAAACCACCTGGCCGAGCATATCATAGCCATAACGCCAATAGCTCCCATCGGCCAGCCGATTCATTGTCCGCTGGTTGGCCGCGTTGTATTGGTAAGTGAAAGAATTGGACGGCGACGAGGAAATCGAACTCAGCCGGTTCAAATAATCATGTTGCTTTGTCGTGGTCATGCGCGTCGTGCCATTCTGTCTGAATAGTAATCTGGCTCACAAACGGCAGTACTCCCAAAAACCTCAAGGAAGTCCACGAATGCTTGCATTCCAGAAATGAAACAATATCAACGGCGAATCGTCAAGCGGGGAACGTCTCGCGCCAACCGGCGACAAAATGAGCTGGTTTCAATTAGGGCACTACGGGATTGGGTGTGGTTACCGAGACACGTGTCGCTGATCTTCGGTTACCGCAGCGCAATTTGCGGAGGCGCTGCGACATAATCTGCCACAGTTAACTGCGCGTCCGGATGGGTGCGAATGAAGGAAGCCGGGCAGGCGGGCGTTACCGGCCCATGCAAAACACGCCGCACCACCGCGCTTTGCCAGACCCGGTTGCAATAGAGCCGCAGGCGACGTGCCGCCAGAATCTCCTTCATGCCGATCGTCACAACGGTTTGTGGAATAATAGTGATTTCACCGCCGACGGTTACGGAGTTGATGGTGCGGGTTTCCCGGGTAAGGGCGAGTGTCCGCGTGGGCAGGCCGGCAAATTCCTGATCGGTGATCGCAACGCCCGGTTCGGGCGGTTCATTGAAGGCAATGTGCCCGTTGATGCCAATCCCTCCAAAACAGGCATCCACCCCGCCCCTGGAGTCAATTAAATTTTGAATCGCGCCCGGATTGGCCGGGTCGGGAAAGACGCGATTCTCCTGTCGCGGGGCCAGGTGGGGGTCGAGCAGATTGTAAAAAAGCCGGTCCATAAAGGCGCGAAAGCTCAACGGATGTTGCAGTGAAATCCAGCCTCCGTCCGGCGCCAGATATTCATCCATGTTGATCAGCATCACCTCGCGCATTGAGACGTTTTCCCGGCGCAATTTTTCCGCCAGGATCGGAAAACCCTCCACCGGCCCGACCGGAACAATTAGCGTGGCATTTCTTCCTTCCGACTGGGCGCGAATAATTTCTTTAAACATGTCGCCGGCCATGGCTTCCCCAATGGCCGCAAGGTCCGGTTTTAATATGATCTTGACGTTTGTGCCCCGGCCCAATTCAGACGCCGGCACAGCCAAATAATCCGGCAATAGACTCATGCGGACGGAAACTCATCGGGCCATAACCGTTTGAAAGAGGATTGAAGCTCGGTCTGGTCCATTGTCAACAATCGTAAATCATGGGCGCCGTCAGGCCGCGCGCATTCGTAAAAAACCAAAGCTTTCCGATCGGAAAGCATCGCGTCCACATATCGCAGCGAATGTGACCCATGCGGACTGATAAAAGCGGGCCCTTTCATGCTCAGCGATTTCCAGTGGCGCAGGCTGTTTGAAATGGCCACGCCGGTCTTTTCCTCGTAGTTTTCTTCATGGCTTGCGCTGCCGTCATAAAAGGCCAGGAAATCTCCGTTGACTGGCAGCACACAGTTGATGCGCCGGCAATAACAATCCCATCCCCCCTTCTCCGGACGGAAGACAACTCCTTGCCAGGCCCAATGATCCAAGTCTGATGAAACGGCCAGGCCGGTGGCTGAAATGCAGTCACCGGTATTATAGATGTTCAGCGTCGCGTGCGACTTGTGGGTCGTTTTGTCTGTCGGCAGAGCCACGCTCAAGAACATATAAAAAGTATCGCCGTTTTGAATTATCCACGGATCTTTAATCCCTTCGAGTTTGAGCGGTTGTGCTTTGAAAATAATTTCGACATTGCGGGCGTAAAGACGGGAAACGTCGGTGCCTCGAAGGACAGCCACGCACCACCGGCCATCCGCCGGATCGACATAGCTGGTAAAGTAGCGCCAGATTTTGTCGGCCCCGCGATACAGTGTTCCGCGTTCGATGGAAGCGGATTTGTATTCGTCTTTATTGACACTCCAGATGTCGTCCCATTTCTGCAAGTCGGTGGATCGGGCGATGCGCGCTTCGCCACCGCGGTCCGGCGGCACGCCGCGCGGGCGGCGCAAACGGTAGGTCAAATACCACGCCTTCTCGTCCGCTGCGTAGTAGGTCCCGGGCGCTCCCGCCCAATAGCCGCTCCGGTTTCCAACCGGTTCGCGGATGATTTTTCCGTGGGAAAAATTCATAAAAATTTACGATTTTTCACCTCAATCGAACAGCCCCGGAGAGCCGATCGTTCGCCGCCAATCTTTAGCTTAGAGGCGATTAGATTGCAAGAGAGACGTGTTTGGTTTCAAGAAACGCGTCCAGTCCTTCGCTGCCCAATTCGCGGCCCCAACCGCTCTGCTTCATGCCGCCAAAAGGCGCATTGCTGGTGGTCGGCAGTCCGTCATTGATCCCCAACGAGCCGGCTTCAACCTGTTCCATGAGCCTGAAGGCCCGGCTTAGATCGCTCGTGAAAACGTAGGCGGCCAGGCCAAACGGGGCGGAATTGGCCGTGGCAACAGCGTCAGCTTCCGTTTCGAACGGCGCGATGGCGGCGACGGGGCCAAAGGTTTCTTCCCTCATGCAAAGTCCATCGCGCCGCACATCGGCCAGGACGGTGGGCTCCATAAAGTAACCGGCTCGATCCAGACGCTTTCCACCGCAGAGCAAACGGGCACCGTGTTTTACGGCATCCTCGACGTGACTGAGCGCCTTCTTGATCGCATTTTCGTCAATCATTGCGCCGATTTGCACATCGGGCTCAAGGCCGTCGCCCACTTTCATCGCCCGAGTTTTTTCAACCATGAGCTTGAGAAAACGATCATAAATGCCGCGTTGCACGTAAATCCGGTTTGCTGCAATGCAGGACTGGCCGGCATTGCGAAACTTGGCCAGCATCGTGCCTTCCGCGGCTTTTTCCAGGTCGGCATCGTCGAAGACCAGCACCGCATTCAATCCGCCCAATTCGAGCGACAACGGTTTGACTTGAGCTGCCGCTCCGGCAATGAGTCGCTGACCCACTTCGGTTGAGCCGGTAAAACTGATTTTTCGCACCAGCGGATTTTGCAAAAATTCGTCCGCGATTTCGCCGGCCGAACCGGCCACCAATTGAAAAACGCCCTTGGGCAGTTTGACCGCATGGCAAATTTCCGCAAAGGCGACATTGCAAAGGGGTGTGTAACTGGCGGGTTTTAAAATCGTGGTGCAACCCGCAGCAAGGGCGGGGGCGATTTTGCGCACTCCGAGAACCAGCGGAAAATTCCACGGACTGATCGCGCCAACCACACCGATGGGTGTCTTTATGACGAGGTTTCGTTTGCCATCAGCTTGATGCGGAATGATGCGGCCATAGCCGCGCCGCGCCTCCTCGGCAAACCAAAGCAGATGATCCACCGTCATGCCGAGTTCGCCCACGCTCTGGGCCAGGGGTTTGCCATTTTCCAACGTCATGGTGCGCGCGATTTCATCGCGGCGACGCTCGATCTCCGCCGCAATTTTGCGCAGGTATTCCCCGCGCGCCTTGCCGGTCAGGCTTCGCCAGCCGGCGAAAGCGGCGTGAGCGTCCCGGATGGCCTGAGCCAGACGGGGGCGGTCAATGGCCGCCATTTGGGCAAAGGCCTGGCCCGTGGCCGGGTTTTTAACCAGAAAATGATTGTCGGTGGTAACAAATTCGCCATTAAGGTAGAGAGGATAAGTTTTCACATTAATCGGACATTTAGATTCAAATATTGGTCAAACGCATTGCTGACCGGTGTTTTTATATCATGTTTGCCGCGAGCATACAACATTCCTGTCTTTTAAGAAAACGTCCGCACGGTTTGAACGTGAGTAATCAGCCATTTTCCATCGATTTTTCGCAGGGTGAACCTCAGGGCTTGCACCATCGTGTCCTGCTCTCCCGGCACCCGGGCCTCGACAGTGATGTCCGCCTGCGCGTTCTGTTTGTCCGCGCTCACCGTTACATTGATGTCGGGGAATCGGACCGTTAATCCGCCCGCTGAATTTGCAGCCATGACGGCTTGCACGATATCGTCACGACTCATCGTTGCATGTTGTTGGTGGCCCGGCACGTCAACATTAAGCTCAACGTTGGTCGAGAAAAAACCGCCCACTTTTTGAGCGCCGAGCATTCGCGGCAAATAGCCTTCGCCGGGGCGAACAGAAACTGATTGTGCCAGTTTTTCAAATTGCCGGGTGATTACCTTTTCCGGCGAAGGAAACAGGAAGAGCCAAAGCCAAATGGCTGCCGCTGCCCCGGCCAGCGCAAAAATGACCCGCAAAAGCTTGTTCAAAACAATACCTTTCCCACAATCTTGTCGCGCTCCGCCTGGCCTTGGACATGATATTCACGTTGCATGGACCGGTTGTCCCCGACAAAAAAATATTGGCCTTGGCCGATGGTGATTGGCGGGGAGTTCCAGTCACAGGGGCCGTTCACATAAGGCTCGTCGATCGCTCTGCCATTGATAAACAATCGCCCGCCGGCGAAAACCAATGTCTCGCCTGGCAGTCCGACTATGCGTTTCATATACATCAAACCAGGTGTGCGATAAAAGCGATTAGGCCCTCCTCCGATCCGAATTCCCACCACGTCGCCGCGCTGAGGTTCGTGGTCCAAATAGGCGAGGCGGTTGACGAAATGGACCGACTTGTCTTTGTAGGTTGGAAACATGCTGACCCCGTCAACGCGTATCGGCAATAGAACGAATTTAAAAAGGACAAAACACGTTACGACAAGAACGACGATGCGCGCGAGCGTGACTCTCGGATTTCGGCCAATCAGAGCGACGCGAAGCCAATGATGCACCCGCCCGCGGCTTGATGCGGTTTCAGTTTTCGCAGGGTCATCTTGCGCCATGTTACGCTTTTTCGATGTCGTTAAAGTTCAACCATTCGACCCTGTCGGATGGATCCCTCGGCAGCGATAGCCAGGAGAGTGGCGTCCAGGCACGCGCGGACGGTGGTCAATGGCTGGTAGTTTTTTAAAATGCAGCTGACAAATTCCTGGTGAATTTCATCCGAACCGAGGTGGTTGCCCCAACCCTGGCCGAAGTGGGCCGCCACCGCATGAATCCTCGGCTCCGTTTGGCGCGCGCCGCGTTTCCATTGCAGAATTTCGAGCGCCGCAATGCGCGTCTGCAACACGCCCTCATCGCCAATAATGCCCATTTCCAAATCTTCCTGGGGAAAATCGCGGGCGAACAGGCACACGTGCAGAGTGCCGCGCACATGATTGGCGTATTCGAAGCTCACTGTGGCGTGATCATTTGCCTGACCCGGTTTCGCGCTCTGGAGCGCATTCCCTCCGAAGGCACAAACGCGTTTCGGTCTTGAATCGACCCACCAGTTCATCAAATCGAAGTGGTGGCAATTCTTCTCCACCAGCGTGCCTCCGGAACGCTCATTGTCCTGAATCCAGTCGTTGCTTTTGGGTTGGAAGGGCCCGCGGAATTCCCGGCACCACACCATGTGCGGCCGGCCGATTTCACCGGCTTTGATCAAGGCTTTAATTTTCTGAAAAAATGGGGAGTAACGCAGTTCGTGACCGATCATCACCACCTGCCTGGCATCCTCTGATGCGGCCAATAATTGCTGGCATTCAGCGGCGCTGATTCCGCAGGGCTTTTCCAAAAAAAGATGTTTTTCTGCCTTGAGGACTTGCAAGGCCACCGGAACATGGCGAAAATATGGTATTGACACGAATACGGCGTCCAGCGGACAAGCCAGTAGTTCGGATTCGCGATTGAAGACTTTTGCCGCGGGCGCGAGTTTAAGAACCCGCTGAATATGATCCGCAGTGTTGGAGCAGACTGCGGTAATTTCCGCCACGCCATGACCGAGAGCGGCCATGGCGTTGACGTGACTCATCCCCATGGCGCCGAGACCGATAAAGCCAAAGCGCAACATAGGGGCAGGGGAGAGACGGGGTATCTTCCGTCTCAGGGCTTCGGGACCTTCGCCCAGTCTTTTAAGAAAATATCAATGCCAATGTCCGTCAATGGATGATAGTACAATTGCTCAATCACATCGTAGGCCATCGTCACGACATCCGACCCGGCCAGGGCGGCCTCCAGAACGTGGGTCGGGTGGCGCACGGCCGCGGTCAAAATTTGCGTCTTATAGTCGTAATTATCGTAAATCGTCCGGATTTGGCGCACGCAATCCATTCCAAATTGGCCAATGGCATCCAAACGTCCCACAAACGGGCTGACGTAGGTCGCGCCGCATTTCGCGGCCAGCAACGCCTGGAGCGGTGAAAAGGTCACAGTCACGTTTGTGCGAATCCCTTCCGCATTAAGAATTTTGACGGCCTTGAGGCCTTCGCGCAGCAGCGGCACCTTGACCACGACATTTTTGTGCATTTTGGCCAGCGCCCGTCCTTCGTCAACGATTTCTTTTGAGGTCAAAGTGATTGTTTCCAGGCTGATGGGGCCGTCAACGATGTCGCAGATTTCGCGATAAACTTCCAAATGCTTACGGCCTGTCTTGGCGACGTGGCTGGGGTTGGTGGTGACGCCGTCAATAATGCCCCAGCTCCAAGCTTCCCTGATTTGATCCACGTTTGCGCTATCAATAAATATTTTCATAGTTTCTGTTTGCTTCTCAAGTGCCCGGCTAGACAATCTTCTCGCCCGGTATAAGGCAAGATAATTCGCCCGCACATATTTTCATTTTTCAACTTGCAAGTTTATCGGCAATCCGGTTATACCATGAGAAGATATATTTTCGTTTCAAAATATCTTCAAGTCAAAAGACATTGAAAATGAAATTTAATTGCGACGAGGTGGAATTGTCCCGACGACAATTCATCAACACGACCAGCCGGCCCGCGCCTGGGCCGTGCCCGTGGCCCGTTCCGGCAAAACGAATATTTGCTAAAAAGATTTCCAAATAAACCGTTAACCCTTAAACATTAGTCAGTTCGATTGCAGATTGAAGATTAAAAAATATGAAACATGGCATTCTAGTACACGAAATCGACGATGACGTTGGAGTCGCCGTCGAAGATTTGAAAAAAGGAAGCAAAATTAGCGCGGTCACCCTTGAAGGCAAAGCTGCCGGAAGCGTCACCCTGGTCAACAACGTTCCGCTCGGCCACAAGGTCGCGATGCGCGATATGGCCAAGGACAAAGCGGTCATCAAATATGGACGGCCTGTGGGCAAGGCAGTCCAACCCATTGTCAAAGGCGCCCACGTTCACATTCATAATCTTAAAAGCGCGAGGTGGGCCATATGATAACTCCCGAAAAAATGAAATTGACAGGTTACCGCCGTCCGGATGGCCGCTTTGGCATCCGCAATCACGTCATTATTCTGCCCGTTGACGATATTTCCAACGCAGCCGCCAATGGCGTGGCCTCTCTGATCAAAGGCACCCTGGCGCTGCCCCATCCTTATGGGCGTCTGCAATTCGGCAAGGACCTGGATTTGACCTTCCGCACTCTGGCCGGCACGGGACGCAATCCCAACATCGCCGCTGCCATTGTCATCGGCATCGAGCCGAAATGGACCGACCGCATTGTGAAGGAAATTGCCAAAACGGGCAAACCGGTCATGGGCTTCAGCATCGAGCGTTTCGGCGACTTGCGCACCATCGAGATGGCCTCACGCAAGGCCATGGAATTCGTGCAATATGCCACCGAATTGCAACGCGAACCGTTCCCGGTCAAGAAGTTGATGATGAGCGCCAAATGCGGCGAGTCGGATACGACCACCGGGCTCTCTTCCTGCCCTACTGTCGGCCGCGTCTTTGAGCGCCTGGTCAAAGCGGGCGCGACGCTCCTCTTCGGTGAAACCACTGAACTTACCGGCGGCGAAGACATCGTTCAATCCCGCTGCGTCAACGAGAAAGTCCTCGCTGACTTTAACCACATGTTCGAGGACTACGCTGCGTTGGTTAAGAGCGAAGGGGTTGACCTGTTGGGATCGCAACCGACCGAGGGCAACATCCGCGGCGGCTTGACCACGATTGAAGAAAAGGCCATGGGCAACATCCAAAAGATTGGTCGCTGCAAAGTGCAGTCGGCCCTCGAGCCGGCTGTTGAACCGAAAGGCCCGGGCCTGCACTTCATGGATTCATCCAGCGCAGCGGCGGAGATGATTACGCTCTGCGGCGCGGCTGGGTCTGTCGTCCACTTCTTCCCGACGGGGCAGGGGAATATCATCGGCAACCCCATCGTTCCGGTGATTAAAATCTCTGGCAACCCGCTCACCGTCTCCACCATGTCGGAGCACATCGACGTCGATGTGACCGGCATTCTGCGTTTGGAGATGAACCTGGACCAGGCGGCTGACTCCGCCATGAAAGTGCTGGAACGCACCATCAACGGCCGCTTCACCGCCGCCGAGGCCTTGCGCCATGACGAATTCGTTTTGACGAAATTGTATCGCAGCGCCTGACCGATTCCTAAACGCGCGAGGGGGCTAAACACCCCTCGCGCGCCTTTTCACATGGACATACTTATTTCCGAAGAACTGGATTCCCCGGCCATTCAAAAACTGTCAGCCAAGTACAAAGTCGTCCGCCAGGGCGGGCTTTGGAAAAACCCGGCGGAATTGAAGACAATGATAGCAGGGGCTCGCGCCATCCTGGTGCGAAACCAGACGCAATTGACCGCCGAAATTCTGGGAGCCGCTCCGCAACTTGTGGCCATTGGCCGGGTTGGCGTCGGCTTGGATAATATTGATTTACCCACTGCATCGAAAGCCGGCATAGTTGTAATTGCGCCCCTGAACGCGAACGCGACCAGCGTGGCGGAGTTGACCATGTCTTTCGCATTGGCGCTGGCCCGAAAAATTCCCCAGGCCGATCGTTCCACCAAGGCGGGAGAATGGGATCGCAAGGGCTGCACGGGGATTGAGTTGGACGGAAAAACTTTTGCCATTTGCGGTTTTGGCCGCATTGGCCGCCGGGTGGCCGCATTGACGCGGGCCTTTGGCATGAAAACTTTGGTCTTTGATCCTTTTGTCAAATCCGACTCTCCCGCGCTGGCCGAGACTGGGGCGTCCTGGGTCGCGACGTTTGAAGAAGCGCTGGCTGCGGCGGATTTTATCACGACCCATTCTCCGTTGACGCCGGAAACGCGGCAGATGTTCAATGCGCGGACCTTTGCGCTCATGAAACGTGGGGCGTTTTTCATCAACACCTCGCGCGGCGGGGTGGTGGACGAGAAAGCATTGCTGGAAAGCTTGCGCAACGGGCATCTTGGCGGCGCTGCGCTTGACGTGCGCGAGAAGGAACCGCCGACCGAGAAGAGCGGCCTTGAGCAATTGGACAATGTCATTCTGGCTCCGCACATAGGCGCGTTTACCACCGAATCGCAAACCCGCACCTTCGAAGCGGTGGCGGGGGACGTCGACCGCATTCTGAGCGGCCAGCCTGCGCAAAATTTTGTCAACATGGCCCAGCCCGCCCGGCACACCTGACCGGGGAATAGAGGCGCGCTCTTGTTTCTGATCTTGACCGTAATTTCGAGGGGTGGGGCAGGATTGAAATTAAGATCAAGATTACCGGTGGATGGCAAAAAGTAAATTGCTCTGGCCAGCGAGCGCTTGACCCGGGAATTTTCCATGCGCATTCTCCTTTCCATGTTAGCGCAAGATGTCATCGGTGATTTGAAGCGGTTGGTCGGCTCTTCCAATGTTCTGACCGAGAAGGAGGATTTGATCTGCTATTCGTTTGACGGCACGGCGGCTTTGCAGCAAATGCCGGGTTGTGTCGTTTTCGTGTCCACGACGGAGGAAGTTGCCAAGGTGCTGAAATTCGCCAATGCGGCGAAGCTGCCGATCGTGACTCGCGGATCGGGCACCGGCTTGAGCGGAGGCAGTTTGCCCAGTCCCGATTGCATTGTCTTATGCACGGTCAAAATGGCCAGGATACTAGAATTGGATCGCGCCAACCTGACGATGCTGGTTGAACCGGGGGTCACCACGCTGCAGATCGCTGACGCGGCGACGGCGGCGGGATTGTTTTATCCTCCGGACCCAGGCTCAATGAAGATCTCCACCATTGGCGGCAATGTGGCGGAAAATTCAGGCGGGCTGCGTGGTCTTAAGTATGGCATCACGCGTAATTACATCATGGGGTTGGAATTGGTTTTGCCCAACGGCGAAATTCTTTGGACGGGCAACAAATGCGTCAAGGACGTCGCTGGATATTCGTTGAAGGATATTTTTATCGGGTCGGAGGGAACGCTGGGTGTCACTACGAAAGTGTTGCTCAAATTGATTCCGAAGCCTGCGGCGAAAAAAACGATGGTGGCCACTTTCTCGCAAATGGACCATGCCGCCGACGCGGTTTCGGCCATTATCGCGGCGCAGATTATTCCATGCACGTTGGAATTTTTGGACCGGACCACCATTCATTGCGTGGAAGATTTTGCCAAGATTGGTTTGCCGCTGGATTGCGAGGCGCTTTTGTTGATGGAAACCGACGGCCATCCGGCAGCGGTGGCGGATGAAGCGGCGCGGATGGAGGAGATTTGCCGCGGCAAAGGCTGCATGGAAATTCGCATTGCGAAGGACGACGCGGAAGCCAACAAGCTGGCCAGCGCCCGGCGCAGCGCGT